>Ga0302326_10012241_pt1 | contig 18327 bp, 16 predicted proteins | sample Palsa_T0_3_FD_202264 | JGI IMG/M metagenome (GOLD analysis project Ga0302326, IMG submission 202264) | Peat permafrost microbial communities from Stordalen Mire near Abisko, Sweden - Palsa_T0_3 | ecosystem: Environmental > Terrestrial > Soil > Palsa > Peat permafrost | place: Sweden: Abisko...
CTGCGCATCCCAATGGCCATGCTCATACCCAAACTCCACGCCCTGATCGGACGTCGTCATGTTGATTCCGGTCGCCTGGAGGATGAAGGCCGTTTGATCTTGGAGCCGCAGTCCGAAGGGCAGGTACATCTGCCCGGCCTTGACGTAGAAGTCGTGATTGGGGTCCCACAGCAAAACATACGCTTCGCGGTTCAGGGCGCTTCCCGGGGCCACTTGCTCGTCGGCATAGACGATCAGCCGGTTCGGAATCACTTCGGCTTCCAGGTAAACCCGGTATTGCTCGAGCTCGAATTGCTGCGAGGTGGGAGTGTGCGGTGCCTGGGTCACCGTGGCTTCCGTGCGAAGGTCGCCGCCGGTCCGCAGAAATGAAGTGATATTGCCGGTCCAATTGTCGAGCTGGGTGTCGATGTGCTCCGCCGGTAACACCGTTTGCGCGAATATGTCGCCGAAACTCGTGCGCAGCGCGCCCCCCGTCGGGTTGACATGACAGACGCCGCACTTGAGACCAGTTTGAACGGCCAGATAGGGTTCGGCGTGCGCACCGTAGGCAGCGAAGCAGAACAGCAGAATCAGACAGTGCAGCCTGAATTGAAAATATCGTCCCTTCATTGAGCAGATTCCACGGTGAATTCAAAAGAGAGATCCGTGCCGAGCGGCACGGCGTTCATGTCGGCCAATGCCGCGGGGCCGGTGCCGCGCACGGTCACGCGATAGACTCCCGCACTCAGCGCGGCTGCCGGCGTGATCAAGAGAACGGCAGCATTTTTCGGCGCGAGCGCCACACGGGCCGCTATTCTGGCCGTCGCGGGGCTTGCATCGGCGTCGGCCGCAGCCATTCGCTCGAGCATGACGGTGGTATCGTTGACGAGCGAAGAGTCGACCTCCTTCGTGAAAGCCACCATGACGTTCGCCGGTGGCGCCTCGACGACGGCCTGATCGGCAGGCGCCGTGGTTTGCACCGCCAGCATTTGGGATGCTGCTGCGGCCATCGCGGCCGGCGCATTCGGCGCGCCGTTCGTGACCCATTGCGCCATCGCGGCCTGGGTGGCCGTCGGGAGCGGCGGCAACATGTAGGGCATCTGTAGGCCGCTGATGCCAGGAGCACCCATGATCTTGCGTATCATGTAGCTGTTGGCCGGATTACCAGGGTCTACCCGCAGCACACTCGGCTGTTCGGTGCTGGGCACGCCGACCAGATTGTTATAGGCATTTCCTTCGCTGAGCTGCAGGCCTTCCGGAGCGCTGGCACCGATGTGGCATTTCGCGCAGATCGGCGTGAATACATTGTCTTGAATGGACTGAAAGTCCGCCGTGACGGTGGTGCTCGTGCTGCCGCCAGCAGTCAAGGGCTCTCCCTCCGAATTGAGGCCGTCGCCATTGCCGGCGCAGCCCGCCGCGCTGCCCAGCAGCAACATCGCGGCCCAGGTACCGAATCGCTCGATCGACATGCTAAAACTCACAATGTGGTGTTGACCGGCAGGTAAGTACCCGGTATTCGGTCCCAAGTTTACTCGCGGAGCGGGATGTCGCGCGCAATCCAGTGCCAAGGCACCGAGAAAGGGTTAATCTGTGGCGAGGAAGGGACAGGTAGTCGCAATGCAGTGCAAGACTTGGTGGATGTGACTTAGTGCGTCTGGTCGCCGGTGGCGTTGCCTTATCCCTGAGTCTCTTAGTCGGAATACCGCGGCAGGCGGTTGCCGATGAGTGGGGCGGGTCCCTGGACCTCACCAGCGACTACGTCGTGCGCGGCATATCGAGGACCAACGACCAGGCCGCCCTGCAGCTCGATGTGCATTACTTGAGTACTTCCGGTTTCCTGGCCGGTGTGTTTGCGTCCAACTCCCGGATCGAACCCGGACGGCCGGTCGAGGCGGAACTCGATGGGTTTGTGGGTTTTACTTGGAACGCGGGCCCCGACTGGCATGGAAAAATTCTGGCCACCCACTATGCCTATCCAGGGGCCCCGCGTGGCGCCGACTATACCTATAATGAGCTGAGCCTCGAATGGACCTTCGAGGAATGGCTGGATATGGGGCTCACCTACTCGCCGGATGCGCCGCGCTTTTCGAGTTATCGGGGGGGCTGGTACTCCACGACGGCCGGATCGGCGGAGTTGAATGTGCAGAGGCCCGTGGTGGGCAAGCTGTCGGCCACGGCGGGTGCCGGCTACGCGTACTATGCAGGCCCGGATTCCACCGGATACGGCTATGGGAGCGTCGGCGCCGCTTACGACCTGTCGCCCGTGTCCCTGGTGCTGTCGTTTATCGACTCCACGGCAGGGGCTAAGGCATTGTTTTATAATGTCCCTTCGGGCCGTCAATGGACGGGAACGGTGATTTGGCGCTTCTAATGGACGCGTTTCCGGTGGTCGCGAGTGGCGGGCAACCCTTCGGGGCGTTGCCGGTACTCACCGGAAATGAACCGAATTGGTGAAGGAGCGGCGCTTTCGATGACCCTACTGGCTAAAAATTCGGCCAAAGAACAGGATAACGCACTCCTGGTCGCTATCGCGGCGGGAGACCGCCGGGCGCTCGAGGAGCTTTATCTGAGCTACCACCGGCGCCTGTCGAGGTTCCTGTCGCGATTCACGCAACGCTACGAAAATATCGAAGAGATCATCAACGATACCTTCATGGTCGTTTGGCAGAGCGCCAAGGACTTCCGCCACGCCTCGCAAGTCTCCACCTGGATCATCGGCATCGCCTACCGCACGGCCCTCAAGTCGTTCCGGCGGCAGAAGAATCACGCGGCGGCACAAAATCTCGACGACTGTCCCGAACAGACCGTCGATCCTACCGTCGATACCGAGGTTCAAGATTGGCTCAAGCGTGGTTTGAGCCAGTTGCCCAGCGAGCAGCGCCTGACCCTCGAGCTCGCCTATCACATGGGCCATTCATTGGAGGAAATCGCGGCGATCACCGAGTGCCCGGTGGGCACCGTCAAGGCACGCATGTTTCATGCGCGCGAGAAATTGCGCCTGTACCTGCCGACTTTGGGCGGCGGGGCGGTCGGGTTGCCGGAGGCAAGAGAATGACTTACCGCCATTCGAATCGCGACGCGCGTGAACACGAGGAAGTCTCGGCATTGCTTCCTTGGTACGTCAACGGCACCATCAACGAGCTTGACAGTCAGAGAGTGGATGCACACCTGCCGGTGTGTGCGGATTGCAGCAATGACCTGGCTCTGGAGCTCAGTGTTTATCGGGGTATGACCGCCGACCCGGCGGTTGAATACATGCCCTCGGCTTCGCTCAAGCGCCTGCAGGCAAGGCTGGACGGCGTCGCCGCTCCGGCAGCCGCGGATGCGCCAGCGGATACGGTCCGCACGCTGACGCGCCCCATGACGCGGGGCCGTCATTCCATCCCGTGGCTGGGAGCGATGGCGGCCTCGATTGCCGTGATGGCGGTGGCGCTCGGCCTGGTGACCGCCGATCGATGGCAGTACTCCCGTTCGTCCTCTTCGCAGCCGAACTACTACACCGTCACGACCGCGATCCCGCGTCCCCCGGGCGAGGTGATCCGCGCGGTATTTTCGCCGACCATCACCCTGGACGAATTGCAGGGCATACTCGATGAGGCTCAGCTGAGAATCGTCTCCGGGCCGACCGAGGCCGGCGTGTATTCGCTGGCGTCGAAATCCAGCCGGCCGGTCAGTTCATCGCTGGCACTGTTGCGTGGGCACGCCATGGTCCGTTTTGCCGAAGGCAGCCAAGTAGCAGGAGCGGGCAATTCCCCATGAGGTATTGGTCCGTACTGCTTTTCGCTCTGATGACCGGCGCCTGCAGTACCTCGCCGATTCGAATCCAGTCGGCGGCGATGGCCGATCAGGTATCGAAGTCGCCCGAGCACTTCATCATAGCGGCGGTGGGCAATGAACCCGCCGCGTTCGTGGCCCGCGCAGGCAGTACGCCGCATGCCTACGACGGCGCCCAAAGCTACGGTCCGAGCCACGCTGCACTCCAGGCGATGCGCTCGCTGGAGAATGAGTACGGGCTGCGCGAAGTGAGCGCATGGCCGATCGCGCCATTGGGCATGCACTGCGCCGTGCTCGAAGTCCCCGCCGGCATGGATCGGGGCACTCTGCTGGCTGCGATGGCGCACGATAACCGCATCAAGCTCGCGCAACCGATGCAGAGTTTTGCGACGCGCAGCGAAGACTACAATGATCCCTACGTGCAGTTGCAGCGAGGTTTTCAGCAGATGGACGTCGCCGGCGCTCATCCCTGGTCGCGCGGCGAGGGAGTCAAAGTCGCAATCATCGACACGGGGGCCGACATCGGGCACGCGGACTTGCAGGCCAATGTTGCCGCCGCCGTCAACTTCGTCGATTCGGACGATAAGCAATTCCAGCGCGACCGTCATGGCACCGAGGTCGCGGGCGTCATCGCGGCGGTCGCCAACAATGGTCAAGGAATCGTGGGAATCGCGCCGTCGGCGCGCCTTTTTCTGCTCAAGGCGTGCTGGCAGGTGCAGGCCGATGCCGATGCCGCCCGATGCAATTCCTTTACGCTTGCACGAGCGCTGGTGGCGGCCTTGGATGCGCACGCGCAGATCGTCAACTTGAGCCTCGCCGGTCCGCCGGATCCGCTCCTGAGCGGCCTGATACGCGAAGGACTGCGCCGTGGTGTGTTGTTCGTAGGTGCGGCGCCGCACGATACGGGAGAGGTCAGCGAGGGGCTTCTGCACGAACCGGGGGTCATCGAAGTCGCCAGCACTGGGAACCAGCCGGCGCTGAGTTCGGCATTGTACGCCCCGGGCCGCGAAATTCTGACTCTATTGCCAGGGGGCCATTACGACTTTGCGTCAGGCGACTCGATCGCGACCGCGCAAGTTACCGGAGTTCTGGCTTTGCTTCTCGCGAAGAAGTCCGCCCTGACGGCCGCCGATGCCTACCGGCTGCTGCGGGATACCAGCTCGCGTTCCTCGGACGATGGCACGCTCATCGATGCGTGTGCCGCGGTGGTATCGCTGGTCGGCCAAGGATCGTGTAGTCCGAGAACCGCCGTCGAGCACAACAAGGCAGACGAGCCGCGCGTCGCGCTGCACTGAGACCGGGCCCTCAGGGCGGAGGACTGGAAGGATTCAAGGCCAACCCGGCCAGCCGACGCTCGTCGAGAATGACGACGATGCCGCTCGCGATGACGATGCCGGCGCCGACAACCAAGCTCAGCGAGGGCGAGGCCGACCAGAAAATCCAATCGATGGCGAAGGCCCAGAGGATGGCGGTGTACTCGAACGGTCCGACGACCGACGGCGGGGCGCGCCGAAAGGCGTCGGTCAGCCACATCTGCCCCAGCGCTCCGGTGATGCCGATTCCGATGAGCCAAACCCAGTCGGAGCCGAGCACCGGGCGCCAGTCACCGATGGCCAGTAAACCGGTGGCAATACCGACCAGGAGCAGATACCAGAACACCATGGACATGCTCGAATTGCTGCGACCCAGGCTTCGAACCGTCAGGCCGCTCAGAGAATAACAAACCGTCGCCAGCGCCGCGGCGGATGCTGCGATCATCGAGAATCCCGCGTTTCCCCACGGCTGCAGAATGACCAGTACGCCGCTCAGGCCTATCACAATCGCCGCCCAGCGCTTGCCCGTCACTTTCTCCCCGTGCAATGGCACCGACAAGGCGGTCATCAACAGAGGCGCTGCCAAAAACAGCGAGTACGTCTGCGCAAGGCTCAGGCGATGTACGGCGAATACGAAGCTGGCGAGCATGCCGACGCCGAGCACGGCTCTGAACAAATGCAGGCTGGGGTTGCTCGGGCGCAGCGTCGCCCAGGTTCCGTGCCAGCCAATCGGCAGCAATAGGAACAGCCAGGAGGAAAGGGAGCGCAGACAGGAGATTTGCAGAGGCCCGTAATGCGCGGACAGGCGCTTCATCAGCGAGTCCATGATGGAAAAGACGAATACCCCCGCGATCATCGAGGCGATGCCGCGCAGACGCTCCCGCGACGGCTCGTGGACGCCGATGTGGGAGATGGGGAGGGGCTGTCTGCTCATGATGCTCCCGTCATTGTAGACGAGAGCGAGTCCTGCATACGGCCCCTTACGCCGGTATTCGCTGCAGATGCGCTCCCAGCGCGCGGCGGCGGACATCCATCAGCTTCAGGATCATCGGGGTCAGTATCAGCTGCATGGCCAGCTCCATCTTGCCTCCCGGTGCCACGATGATGTTCGGCCGCGACATGAAGGAATCGTGCACCATCGACAGCAGATACGGAAAATCGATCTCCTTGGGATTGGAGAAGCGGATGACGACGAAGCTTTCGTCCGCCGTCGGTATGTAGCGCGCGGTGAACGGATTGGAAGTGTCGACGGTGGGGACGCGCTGAAAATTGACATGCGTCTGCGAGAACTGCGGACAGATGTAATTCACGTAGTCCGGCATGCGCCGCAAAATCGTATCCACGACGGCTTCGGTGGAATAGCCGCGGGTGTCCTTGTCGCGATGCAGCTTCTGGATCCACTCCAGATTGATGATGGGCACGACGCCGATGGTCAGATCGGCGTGCTGCGCCACATTCACCTGCGGCGTGATGACGGCGCCATGCAGGCCTTCGTAGAACAGCAGGTCGGTGTCTGCGGGAATCTCCTGCCATTCGGTGAACGTGCCCGGCTCCTGATTGAACGGTTGCGCCTCCTTTTCGTTGTGCAGGTAGCGCCGGATCTTTGCGCGCCCGGTCTCGCCATAGCCGCGGAACACCGCCTCGAGCTCTTCGAACAAGTTATTCTGCGGGCCGAAGTGGCTGTAGTGCTGATCGCCCTGCGCGGCGGCTTCCGCCATCTTGACCTTCATGGTTTCGCGGTCGTAACGATGAAAGGAGTCGCCTTCGACCAGCGCCGCCCGGATGCCCTCGCGGCGGAATATCCAATTGAAGGTGCGCGTGACCGAAGTGGTGCCGGCGCCTGAGGAACCGGTGACTGCGATGATGGGATGCTTGGCTGACATGGGGCGACCTGCGGCTTAGCTCTGGAGGAACAAGGAACGTTCTTTGAACAGCGGCGAGCTGTATATGCGATCGAACCCCTGTTCGTGCTCCCAGTGGTAGCGCTCGATGCGTTCGACCTCGCTCTTGCATCCGAGGATCAAGGGCACTCGCTGGTGAAGATGGCTCGGAACGAGATCCAGTATCCGGGCCCGGCCCGCCGATGCCGCACCGCCGGCTTGTTCGATCAGCATGGCCATGGGACTGGCCTCGTAGAGCAGGCGCAGCCTGCCGGACTTGATCGGGTCCTTGGTGTCCTTCGGGTACATGAATAGTCCGCCGCGGATCAGGATGCGATGAACTTCAGCCACCAGGGACGCGATCCAGCGCATATTGAAGTCCTTGCCGCGAATGCCGGAATGGCCCGCCAGGCATTCGGCCACGTAGCGCTTGATCGGCGGTTCCCAAAACCTTTCATTGGAGGCATTGATGGCGAACTCACTGGCTTCATCCGGGATCGTCATGTTCGGGTGCGTCAATATGAACTCGCCGAAGCCGCGATCCAGAGTGAATCCATGCACGCCCCGGCCGACGGTGAGCACCAGCATGGTGGTGGCGCCGTAGATCGCGTACCCCGCGCACAGTTGCCGCGATCCGGGCTGCAGAAAGTCCTCGGCCACGGGCGGCTGCATGCCCCGCGGCGCTTTGAGCACGGAGAAAATGCTGCCGACGGGCGCATTGATATCGATGTTGCTGGACCCATCCAGGGGATCGAACGCGAGCAGGTATTTGCCCAGAGGATATTCCGGCGGGATCTGGTAGGGCTCCTCGAGTTCTTCGGAGACCATGCCGGCGAGATGACCGCCGTACTCGCTGGTGCGCAGAAAAATGTCATTGCTCATGACATCCAATTTCATTTGCGTCTCACCCTGCACATTGGTCGTTTGTGCCGACCCATGAGCCCCGGCCAGTGCCCCACGCCCGACGATGAAACTGATGCGCTTGCAGGCCAGGCGCACGTAGTTGAGCAAGGCGGTGAAGTCGCCGGTCGCCTCCGGAAAGCGTCGCTGCTCCTCGATCATGAATTCGGTGATGGTCTTTTCTCGAGTGCTCATCGTTCCCCCAGAAGTAATCGCCGCGTTATTGGTATTCCCGAATCTCGTGCAATTGCCGGTCGATTTCGCGGATGCCGAGCATGCCGCGGCCCACCAGCGCGACGGCACGCGGCGGCAGCGGCCGAGCGGTGGACCCCAGCGAGGGCAGCACCAGGTCGGCCGCCGAGAAGTCATCGCCGAGGGTCCAGTAGCTCGGTGTCACCACGGTGTATAGGCCGGCGGTCTTGGCCGCGGTGAGCCCGTTCACGGAGTCCTCGATCGCCACGCAGTCCTCGGCGCAGAGCGCCAATTCGCGCAGCACGAAGCGATAGATCTCCGGTGCGGGCTTCTTGTGCCGCACCTGATCGCCCGCACCGATCACCGCGAAGCGCTGCATGGAGTAGCGTCCCAGGGTGGCCCGTAGCAGGGTCTCGATATTGGCCAGGGTGGTCGTCGAGGCGATGGCCAATCGGACGTTTGCGCAGGCTGCCTCATCGATCAGGCGTTCCACCCCGTCGCGCAGCGATACCTGCCCCGCTTCGACCATCGAGGCGTAGATCTCGGTCTTGGTCTTGTGGATGGCGGCGATGCGTCCGGCCAGTTCGAGATGCTCTGCGGCGGGCAGGGCGAGAGAGTCGATATAGACTCTGAGCCGCTCCTTGCCGCCGGTCGTCAGCAGCAGGTGAGCGTACCTCGGTTTGCTCCAATTCCAATCCAAGCCATGCCGCCGGAAGGCTTCATTGAACGCGCCGCGATGGGCCTCCTCGGTGTCCGCCAGCGTTCCATCGACATCGAATATCAGCGCCTTGAGTCTCACGAGAACACCCGGCTCGCGCGCAGGTCCTCGCCTTCGATGGTCATGAGCTCATCGCGGGTCAGCTGCCGCCCCTTCTCCGCGAACAGGCGATTGGCCTGCCGTAGCCGGGCCCGGTCCAATGCATTGCGAATGGAACGCGCGTTCGCAAAGTGAGGCTGGCGCATGCGCAAGGGGATGTAGTCGTGCAGGGCAGCGACTCCCGTCTCGCTGAGGCGGTATTGCATCTGCTGCAGCATGCGTTGTGCGATTTGCTGCAGATCTTCGGGCAGGTAATCCGGAAAATCGAGATGGTGCGCGATGCGCGAACTCATTCCGGGATTGGAGCGGAAGAAAGCGTCCATGCGGTCCTTGTATCCGGCCAAGATGACCACCAGATCGTCGCGCTGGTTCTCCATCACCTGCAGCAGGATTTCGATGGCCTCTTGCCCATAGTCGCGCTCGTTCTCGGGCCGGTACAAATAGTAGGCCTCATCGATGAACAGAACCCCGCCCATGGCCTTCTTCAATACTTCCTTGGTTTTCGGCGCGGTGTGCCCGATGTACTGTCCGACGAGATCGTCGCGCGTCACGGCCACCATGTGGCCTTTGCGCACATAGCCCAGGCGGTGCAGGATTTCAGCCATGCGCAAGGCCACCGTGGTCTTGCCGGTTCCGGGATTGCCGGTGAAGGACATGTGCAGGCTCGGCGCATGCGCCTGCAGCCCCATGTTCGCGCGCAGCTTGTCGATCACGAGCAACGCCGCGATGTCGCGGATGCGCCCCTTGACCGGTGCCAGGCCGATGAGATCGCGCTCGAGCTCGTCGATAACGGCATCCGCGCGGCTCTGGGCGAGAACATCCGAGACCGTGAGGACGCTCGCCGCGCCATCCGGGCCAGTATTCGCGGCGCCCTCCGGACGGGCGTTCGCCATGCAGCCCACGCCGGGGTCCGACGCGGCGGGCGAGGACGCTTGTTGACCCGGAATCTGGTATAGCGGTGCAGCCATGTCTGTTCGTCTCGGAACCGCGCGGCTACCGCGTGCCGCGTTCGGCCTCGGGCAGGTCGGTTGCGTAGCTATGCACGGTGTAGCGAATCGTGCGGCCATGCGACTCTTGCCGTCTCAATCCGAAGCCCGGCTCCTTGTCCGGCCGGTTCACGATGAAGCTCATCACGATGGACTCCACACCCCGCGTGGAATCGAAGGCCATGAGCCGGATATAGTGTCCGGGAAAAGTCTTTCTGCAGCTTTGCACTTCCATCATGACGCCGGCGGCATCCTTCAGATCGAACATCGGAATGCCGAACATCTCCCAATAGGTGTTGCGCGGATGCGGATCGTCCGTGTATTCGACGCTCCACGCATAGCCCTTGCCGAGGCCGTACTCGATCTGCAGTGAAATCTCCGCGTCCGTCAGATCGGGCAGGTAGCTGAATTGCCCTTGGGTGATGCGGCCTGCCGGGTTGGTCATCATTTGCATGCTCCTTGTCTAGTTCGCCACGGCGGCCGTGACCGCATAATCCGAAGTGTCCGTGGGTGCGTAGTTGAAACTGATTTCGCCCCAGGTATCGAGCGCCTGCTGCAGGGGACTGCAGGTCTTGGCGGCCCGGCGCAGTATGTCCGGACCTTCGTTGCGGATGTCCCGGCCCTCGTTGCGCGCCTTGACCATCACTTCGAGCGCCACGCGGTTGGCCACGGCGCCGGCTTGGATTCCCGCCGGGTGTCCGATGGTGCCGCCGCCGAATTGCAGCACGACATCATCACCGAACAAATCGAGCAGCTGATGCATCTGGCCGGCATGAATGCCGCCCGACGCGACGGGCATGACTTTGCGCAGGTCGGCCCAGTCCTGATCGAAGAACAGGCCGCGCGGCAGGTCCTGCTTGGTGTAGCTGTCGCGGCACACGTTGTAGTAGCCCTGCACCGTCATGGGATCGCCCTCGAGCTTGCCCACGGCCGTACCGGTGTGCAGATGATCGACGCCTGCGAGACGCAGCCACTTGGCGATGACTCGGAAGCTGATGCCATGGTTCTTCTGGCGCGTGTAGGTGCCATGTCCTGCACGATGCATGTGCAGGATCATGTTGTTCTTGCGGCACCAATTGGAGATGCTCTGGATCGTCGACCAGCCGACGACCAGGTCCACCATCACGATGACCGAGCCCAGCTCCTTGGCGAACTCCGCGCGTTCATACATGTCCTCCACGGTCCCGGCGGTGACGTTCAGATACGAACCCTTGACCTCACCGGTGGCCGCGCTCGCCTTGTTGACGGCATCCATGACATTGAGGAAGCGGTCGCGCCAGTGCATGAAGGGCTGCGAGTTGATGTTCTCATCGTCCTTCATGAAGTCGAGGCCGCCCTTGAGCCCTTCATAAACCACGCGGCCATAATTGCGGCCGGATAGCCCCAACTTGGGCTTGGTGGTGGCGCCCAGCAGTGGCCGTCCGAATTTATCCAGGCGCTCGCGTTCGACGATGAGTCCGGTGGGCGGCCCCTTGAAGGTTTTGACATAGGCGACGGGAACGCGAATGTCCTCGAGGCGAGCCGCTTTGAGCGGCTTGAAGCTGAACACATTCCCAATGAGGCTCGCCGTCATATTGGCGATCGAGCCTTCCTCGAACAGAATGATGTCGTAGGCCACCCAGGCGAAGTACTGGCCGGGGTTATTGGGAACGGGCTCGACTTTGTAGGCCTTGGCCCGGTAGCTGTCGCAGGCGGTCAGCCGATCGGTCCACACCACTGTCCAGGTGGCCGTACTCGACTCGCCGGCCACCGCTGCGGCCGCCTCGATGGGGTCGACCCCGTCCTGGGGGGTGATGCGAAACAGGCAGAGGGTATCCGTGTCCTTGGGGAAGTAATCGGCGTCCCAGTAGCCCATTTGCCGGTACTTGAGCACGCCTGCGCTGTAGCGCTTCTTGGCGTCCTTGATGACGCCATCGGCCGGGTTTTCGAGTGTCGTCGCCATCTTGAAGCCTCGCGAGGGATATCGGTGCTTGACTGTAGAGGGCGTTGATCGTTGACGTACAGTCAGTTATTGTTATCTCAAGGTTAAGTATTGCTTAATGAAGAACGCAACTCTTCGCCAGCTTCGCGTCTTCGCTTCGGTGGCTCGTCACCTGAGCTTCATTCGCGCGGCCGAAGAACTGAAGCTCACGGCCCCCGCCGTGTCCATGCAAATCAAAGAGCTGGAGATCGAAGTGGGGCTGCCACTATTCGATCGAACCAGCCGCCAGGTCTCGCTGACCATGGTGGGCGAATACATGCTGGCGCATACCCGGCGGGTGCTGGCGGCCATGCGCGATGCCGAAGATTTGGTGGCGCGCTTTCGCGGCCTGCAAACCGGGCCGCTCGATGTGGGCATGGTCAGCACAGCCAAGTATTTCCTGCCACGGCTGCTGGCTCAGTTTCGGCAGGAGCATCCGGGTATCGAGATCCGGCTGCAGGTCACCAACAATCGGGAACAGATCGTCACGCTGATGCAGCAAGGCGATATCGAACTTGCCATCATGGGCAGGCCGCCCGAAGGCTGGCCGACTCGCGCGGAGCCCTTCGCCATGCATCCGCATGTGCTGGTCACCTCGATCGATCACCGCTTCACGCGGATGGAAATCGTGCCTGCGCGAGCGTTGGCGGAGGAGGGCTTCATCGTGCGCGAACCTCGCTCGGGTACCCGCGCCGCCTTCGATGAGTACATGCGCACGCATCAGGTGGTGCCGCACGTCGTGATGCAAATGTCCAGCAACGAGGCGATCAAGCAAGCCGTCATGGCCGGCATGGGTATATCGCTGTTGTCGCTGCATACCTTGGGACTGGAACTCGATCATCATTTGATCGCCTCCCCGGAGGCGGAAGGTCTGCCCGTCATGCGCCGGTGGCATGTGGTCAACAACCTGGCCAAAACACTGTCGCCCGCGGCCGAAGCGTTCCGCTACTTCGTATTGGAACGCGGCGAAGCCTTTCTCGCGAAGCAGTTTCCGAATCGAGAGCCGACTTGATTTGACGTAGTCTGGAAGCACCTTTCAGGTGACTACCATCTCAAAATAATGTTACGCAAATTTTGTCGTGAGTCGCAAAGTGCGCTTGGCTGCGGATCAAAAGATAAATGACCTATGTCATTCCTAGGCTGTGGTGATCGCATTTGAGATGATTCGTCTCGGTTTGAAGTGAACGAGGGATTTTTCGGTAATATGGGCAGCGCAAGGAAGCACTCAACATCGGATCTGGCAGACCGCACAGATGGCGAAACCTAGATGTAATCGTCGACTATGGACTTGTGTGCCCGATCATCAATGCCCATTTTCGCGGCGTTCCCGCGGATCCGAAACAACTGAGGCATCAAGCGGGTGAGAGCGCACTCGCGCAGTGCTTTTCCCAGCACGATTGGCCCATGGTGGTCGCGCAAGCAGAGTTCATGCGCCGCTCGGAAGGCTGCGCGATTTTATTTACATCGAATGCATCATTGGCTGGCGATCTGATGCGCTTCGATTTTTCCCGGTTCATACCCGCGATCATCAAATACCGCCTGTTTGTACTCGAAGTGCTCATAGTATCCATGGTGCTGCAGCTGGTCTCGCACGACGGCACATCGATCGGGTTCTAAGGCGGACTCTTGCGCGTCCGGGACCGCTTCCCTGAAGAGCTCGCGCGCGAGGCTTCAACCGGCTTCGCGAATATCGCCGCGTTGGGTCCATCGCTTTGCCGGGCACTTATCTGCCGATTATTCATTTAGAATGATCGAATCCCAACGAGAAAGCAGTGGTGCTATACATGACGCAAGACACGGAAGCCGCGCGTTCGGCGGCTCGAAGGAAGAATCGCGGCCCCCTACCTGGAATTGGTCTCACTATAGCGATTGCGGTGATTTCCGGCGTCATTTGTTGGTTTTGGCTGGGGTCGGGGCGCGCAAATCCGCTCAAACCCACTGCACCCAATGTTAGCGACCTGACGGAGGTTGAGGAAACCGAAGTTCGCGGTGCATTGACCACGATGAATCTGTCAAACGCCGTGCTTGCGCAATTTCGGGAGGGCAAGGATGGTGGTTGTCGGCGGCCGCTCGCCTGGGTCACTCTGGTGTCTGCGGCGGGGGAGCCACCTAGCCGTATCCGTTTAATCTCTGGAAATTACTACTCGCCTAGTTTTGAAGTGTCGGCTACGCCGGTGCGAGTAGCCCTCCCGTTTCCCGCGCCTTATGAAACAGGGCAGGGCACCCTGACCGCGATTGATGTTGGAGGGAGCGCGACGATCTCTCTGCTTCCTGCTTGGCGCGTTTCGGCACAGGACGGCAAGACGACGCGTGCGGTCACTTGGCATCCCGTGAAAAGCTGCAGCACGCGCAATGAGTAGGATCCTTCAATCTTTGCGAAACTTCCTCGGGCCGAACCCATTGGTCGGTCTTTGCATACTATTGCTGACCATCCTCGCCGTGCTCGCAGCATTCAGGATCACCCCCCACCTACCGCCCGTCCTCGGATACGTTGTTCTCGCCTTGCTGGTCGCTTCGGCCAATCTGTATTGGGCCGGGAATATCGTTCGGCTATGGCCGCGGGTGGTTGGCGGATCCGGCGGCAATTGGCAGGTGCGGCTTCGTTCAAAACTGCGCATCGTCGATGGAACAGTCACCGGCAGCGGCGCGCTTGACGAACTGGCCCGGATGATCGGGCTGGAGACGGTCAAATCAGAAATCGGTACGCTGATACAGCGTCTGCAGATCGAAGCGGTCCGGCGTGAGAAGGGTTTGCCGACAACGCCGATCTCGCTGCACATGGTTTTCACAGGAGCCCCTGGCACCGGCAAAACGGCTGTGGCCCGCGTTTATGGCGCTATCTTGCGAGATCTCGGCGTGCTGGAGAAGGGCCATTTGATCGAAACAGACCGGGCCGGGCTGGTGGCCGGCTATATCGGGCAAACGGCGCTGAAGACCCGGCAAAAGATTGCCGATGCTCTGGACGGGGTACTCTTCATCGATGAGGCTTATGCGCTGGCCGAACACGATGGCAAGGGGAACGACTTCGGCTGGGAGGCCATAGACACCCTGCTGAAAGACATGGAGGACAGGCGAGATCGATTGGTCGTCATCGTCGCCGGCTATCCGGACCAAATGCGCAAATTCTTGGCAAGCAACCCTGGCCTGCCTTCGCGCTTCACCAAGACAATTCAGTTCGGTGGCTATGAGGCCTCCGATCTGGTCGCCATCACTCATCTGATGGCGCGGCAGGACGGATTGCGCCTTTCTCAGGACGCCGATGCGGTGCTCAAGAACTTTTTTGAGCGGGCCCGTACGGCGTCGGACTTCGCCAATGCGCGTACGGCGCGTACGGTTCTCGAACGGGCCCGTGAAACACAGGCTGCGCGGATCGCCCCGCTAATAGCGAGCCCCGGTGTCGACCTCGACGAACTGACCCTGGCCGACATCCTATCGGCGATTGCCACGAAGACGAATGTTGCCGCCGCCGGTGTCAGCGCTCTTGGCGAACTTGGTCAAATGACCGGATTGGAGAAGGTAAAAGCCGAGATCGGCACGCTGATTCCGCGGCTGCAAGTCGAAGCAGCCCGCCGCGAGCAAGGTTTGCCGGTGGCACCCATCTCGCTTCACATGGTTTTCACCGGGCCTCCGGGTACCGGAAAAACGGCCGTGGCCCGCCTTTATGGCGCGATCCTGCGCGAGCTCGGCGTGCTGGAGAAAGGCCATCTGATCGAAACGGACCGGACTGGGCTGGTCGCGGGCTATGTCGGGCAAACGGCGTTGAAGACGAGGGAAAAGATCGCCGACGCACTGGATGGGATTCTCTTCATCGACGAAGCCTACACCCTCGCTGACCAAGCTGGGGCGGCGGTAGATTTTGGCCGGGAGGCCATCGATACCCTGCTGAAGGAAATGGAGGACAAGCGGGATCGATTGGTCGTTATCGCCGCCGGCTATCCGGACCAAATGCGCAAATTTCTGGCAAGCAACCCTGGCCTGCCTTCGCGCTTCACCAAGATCATTCAATTTGAAAGCTATGCGGCCGAAGATCTGGTCGCCATCACCCATTCGATGGCGCGCTGTGACGGCTTGCGGCTTTCTCCGGACGCTGATCCGATCCTGAAGACTTTCTTTGAGAGGGCGCGCACGGCACCGGATTTTGCCAACGCTCGGACGGCGCGGACGGTTCTCGAACGTGCCCGCGAAGCGCAGGCCGCGCGGATTGCCCCGCTGATAGGGAGCCCCGGCGTCGACCTGGGTGAACTGACCCTGGCCGATATCCAATCGGCGACCAGTGGAAACAATGAGAACCCATTCGGGGCAAAAAAAGGAAAAATCAACGGGACCGGCTTTTTTGTTGCCCCGGATGGCTACGTAGTTACCAATGCCCATGTTATCGAAGGGTACGAGGATCCAAAGGTGGTTTACGGAATGGGGGAGCCGGTCACTGCGCAAGTTCTGGCGCGGGACACTGCCAACGATCTGGCGTTGCTGAAAGTAGACTTTGCAACCGATGATGTGGCGAGCTTGCGCGCCGGCATAAGGATCGGTGAAGAAATCGCTGCGTTCGGCTATCCGCTCCATGGCACGTTATCCACTGGGGGAAACTTCACGGTGGGCAATGTTTCAGCTCTCGCGGGGTATAAAAACGACAGCAGACACATCCAGATATCGGCGCCGGTTCAACCGGGCAACAGCGGCGGACCGGTCATCGATCAGTGCGGCAATGTCATAGGCGTTGTCGTTTCAGTTTTAGGGGTACACAGTAAAGGCGCTGCACAGAACGTCAATTTTGCGATCAAAATAAATGTATTGACGGCCTTTTTAGACTCGCATGGTGTGCCCTATTCGATGGCGGCAAGCGGGCATCCGCTGCAAATGGTGGAGCTTGCGGAGAAAGCGCAATCGATATCCGTTTTGATCGAAATCGAAAAATGAGCTTATTCTTTAGCAAGTTCGGTTTTATCCACCGCCGTCTATGGGACCGCGACGCCTTCTATCGGGTTGCTCTGCTCTTTGGGCCGGCCCCTCTGATCGGCTGTGGCGTGGCGGCCGGGATTTGGCTCTTGGTCCGAGCGTTCCCGGCGCCGGTCGTGCAACCACCTGATTGGGGTAAACCACCCCAAGCTGCAGAGAGCTGGAGCACCACTGGAGAACCGCAGACTGTCCAGCCGGCACTGCCGATCCCTGCGGTTGATGCGCATGGCGGGTTAAGCGGATATGTGGCGGGTTGGCGGACGTCGATCCACGCGGTCGAGGTCAGCCCGACATTTAATACTGCGATAAATCCAACGTCTTTGAGCGCTTTCTTCGTCGACGGTTCGACAATCGATTTGGCACCGATCATCGCGGCAGGCACTAAAGGCACAAAATTCGTTGGGGCTGGATCTGGTTTCCTCGTCATCAGAACGCCGGGAATCTATGCGCTATCTCTTCGCTTCGAGAGAGCCCCCGGCCCAGGTGCGGATTGCCTCACGCGTCTCAGTTTTGGGCCGCACAAAGTTGTTTCGAGCTACAATTTGGCAGACCCGGGAAATGTTTCGAAGACATTTGATGCTGCCAGGTTTGATCTCAAGCCGGGACTGTATTCGATCGGGTGGGTCTTCGGTTGTTGGCGGGACCAGGTAACGGTCGGGCCAGGCCGTATTACGGTTCTCATGAGCCATCCCGGCAACCAAGCCCTGCAACCTGCCGGTGCAGAGGATATCGTCCGACCTGAATTAGCAACCCAGGCGGCGTCGCCACCCCCGCGCGACGAGGTATTGCCGCCGTCGGCGCGGGCACCCCGGACACTCGCGGCCGGCCCAACGGCTGCCTCCGATAATTCCCCGCATAACGCCGCGCCGAACGGGGCCGCAATTGACCGGACTTCCGGATTGGACCGGGCAGTACTCGGCCGAACCTTCCAGAGCGTCCTGCCGGTGAATGGCTTCAAAGTGCCTTTGCTTCCTGGAGAGTGGGTGATGCTCGCCGGCGGCACAGTGACCGGCACCGCGCATCCGGAGAACAAGGGAATGATGTATTTTCTGGGACAGATTGTGCAGAAGCGAGTGGTCGCCGCCATATGGGTCCAGGCCATGCGCTCGCCGGGTCTGGGCTTCATAGAGAATCAGAATTGCACCAATCCGGCAAACCTTTACGTATTGGATCAACCTGAAGGAATGGATCATCAGGGTTGCACGTGGATCCGCTCGTACTTTTCGGCCGACATGCAGCAATGGGCCGATAAATCTGCGCACATCGACCAGACGGCGCGCGCTGCCGGCGGAAATCTGGCCGCCAAAGGTGTGAGTTATCCGCAGGAACTCGTCATGGCAGGATTCAAACGAGCTGAGAAGTGGGGAGAGCTAAGTGCCCTCTATATGTTCAGTCCGGAAAAGGACGGCATCTCTTCGAATGTCGTGCCAACATTTCGAGACTCGGATTGGTACAAATCCAATCTGCAGCGATACCCGGAGAAGGTGGCGTACGTCGATAAACTACGGCAATGGGCAACAACTTTCTTGCCAAAGTTCCAGGCCGCGTTTGAAGGTGGCAAGCAAGCCGG
>Ga0302326_10012242_pt1 | contig 18326 bp, 14 predicted proteins | sample Palsa_T0_3_FD_202264 | JGI IMG/M metagenome (GOLD analysis project Ga0302326, IMG submission 202264) | Peat permafrost microbial communities from Stordalen Mire near Abisko, Sweden - Palsa_T0_3 | ecosystem: Environmental > Terrestrial > Soil > Palsa > Peat permafrost | place: Sweden: Abisko...
ACGTAGTCCAAGGCCCAGCCTTCATATCGTGCAGAATCCCCTTCTGCCACTCGAACTCCGGATGCGCCGCAAGGAACGGAGCGGCTATAAAATCCTCGCCACACGGATGCCCTGCTCTGCCGATGAAGCTTAGCTTCGCCGCCAGATCCGAGTCCATCACCTTGCCCGTCACCGCGCCGCTAGGCACGTACGGTGGATCGCTCCAAACCTTTTCACCCACGGGCGACGTGTCCTCATGCCCACACAAACTGCGCTTGCCTGCATCGATCTTGTGCTCGTAGCTGTCGTAGTGGTCTGAGAGGTACGCCTCAGCCAGAGCCGTATCCAGTTTGCCGTAGTGCTCCTTCATAAACTCTTCAGCCCGAATATGCCGCGCATTCATGCTGCTCTCCGCATCGGTGGGATCGAATCCCCGCGTATCGTCGCGGATCAAAGCCGGGTCCGCCGCGAAGTTCGACGAAACAAAGTAGCCGTCCTTCTTCTTCGTCAGCGGCGTCTGGTGCAGTCCCAATTCCAGGTAGCCAATCTCCCCCGTCTTGCGATCCCCGATCAGCCACGAATTCGCATAGCCGCCATTGTTCCCTTCGCGCATGATGGCCGCGTACTCATCGATCGAAGTTGCATATTGCATCGCCTTGCGCGAGCGCTGAAACTCCGGAATCCCGTTCACGTCAAAGCCCTTGATCTTCGGCAGCGTAGTCTCGGTAATCATCAAGCCGCTCGCGTTCACGCCGAAGTCGTCCTGGCTCGTAATCACGCCCGGCAGCCCATCCATCAAAATATGCTGCCCACTGGCCGGCACAATGTCGAAAACCACAGTCCAGCGCTCGCCTTCCGCATACGAAGACCAGTTGCTGTGCGCAATCACGATCTTTCCGTCCTTGGTGGCCGATCCGGTGGCTACAAAGGCACTGCATTTGCCCGGCGCAACCGCCTGCGGAGGATTCAGCCTGCCTTCCTCCTTATTCAGCATCGGCAGGTAGTAGTTGCTCAGCTCGATGTCCCCATTCAGCGCGACAATATCCCACAGATCCAGCTTCGATCCCTGGGCCCGCAGGCCCTCGACAATTCCCTTCAACTCCGCCTGATACTCCGCATCCAGATGCGGCCACAGAACGGTCTTGCCCGCCTCGCGAAAGAAGCTCCACGGGCGCTTGTCCTCATGAGGCGCGGTCACCGTGTACACATGGACGTTGTCTTCAATCTCGCGCGCCAGCAGATAGCCATGTTGGAAGCCGACCTGCTCCGGCGTGCCTTCCAGATGCACGTACGTCCATCCGCCCTCATTGAATTTGTAGCCGCCATTCAAGCGAGGATCGGCCGCAGCCTGGGAAGCAGCCTTGTCAATCCTGGGCAGAGGAGCCGGTTTTTCCGCGGAGGAAGCCGGAGAAGACGCGGCAATGGAAAGGAGTACGGCAAGAAATGCGAGCGAGTTGCGGCACAGCTGCAAGCGGTCCATCGGGTATCCTCCAGGAATGCGGGCGGGAACGCGGGAATTCCCTGAAGATACCACGATGGATCGAGATCGGTTAGAGAGTTAGCCTGCATTTCTCGCAGTTCGGCGAAAATCGTAGCGCCGCTCTCCAGACCGGCTGTACTGCGGGCCTTCCGGCCCTCAGCTACTCACTTGGGCTTGAATTCCAAGTTGCCCCGCCGTTGTGAGAAATGTCGCTTAACGCTTCTTCCCCTTTTTAGCTGCCGGCTTGGCCTTCTTGACCGGCGCAGCTTTCTTCTTTGCTGATTTTGCCACCGGCTTGGCCTTCGCAGTTTTGCCCTTGACGGGAGTCGGCTTCGTCACCTTTTTGACCAAGATTTTCGCCCTTACCGGCGCAACCTTGGCTACCGGCTTCTTGGCCTTCGTGACTTGCACTAACTTGCCCGGCACCGGCTTGGCTGCCGGAGCCTTCGACTTGCCGGCCGGCGGAGTCTTCGCGGCGGGTGCCCGCAGAACCGAAGCCTGAAGACCTTGCGGAGGCTTGACACCTGAGGCCCCTGCTGTTGCAGTCTCGACCCTCTTGTCGTCTTTTTTGGATATCGGTGATTTGCCCTTAATCACGGGAGCGTCAGCCGGCTTTCCTGAAACGGGCGTCGGCACAACCTTTGCCTTGCTTGTAGACGCGGCAGTCTTTGCGGAAGCTTGAGCTCCCTTTCCCGCCTTGGGAGCCGCGCCGCCTTTGGACCCGCGCTTTCCCGATGCCGGCTCGTCCGACTCAGAGTCCGAATCCAGATCGTCATCCGCGTGGTCAGCTTCGGCGTCCTCGCCGCCCTCGGGCTCCAGATCCAGGTCTCCTTTCGGAATGCTGATGCCCAGATCGATCTCGTCGTCATCACCACCGAGGTCATCCAGATCCCCATCCTCGTCCAGCGCGTCGTCTGCATCCTCATCCTCGTCGAACGCACGCTCTTTCACCTTCGCCTCGCCGCGCTTGGCTCGCGGCCTCTTTATGGTCATCTGAGGCGGCGGGGCAGGCGGCGAATGCGGTTCGAGGAAGGCGCGCATCTCCTCCGGCGTGGTGAGCTTGCCATCGATCAGTTCGAGAAATATCGCATGCACAATCTCTTTATATGTAGATAGTTCCGGCGTAATCCTCATCTCTTGCATTAGGACATGAGGCGTTCGTTGACGCGCCTCTGGCCAAACTTTCAAAAACTGGTTGTATCGTTCCTGGACGGCCTTATCCTTGCTCGTAAAGCCCAACCAAAGTACAGCTTCGGGGTCATAGCTCGTGAAAAGCTTGAAACCTGCTGAAGCAGTGGAATTTTCCTTGGATAACAGCACCTTCGCGAACTTCGCTGCGATCGCATCGAGACTGTTCCACTCCTCCACAAACCCCGGCCGCAGCAGCTGTTTCTTGAGCGCTGCCAGCTCCTTGGCGCCCATCTTGGCCGTCAAAAGCTGCATTTGAGCCGCCGACATATCCGGGTGAACGCCCTGCATCTGCAGCTCGACGGCGAGTTCGTGCAGCGCTTTCAGCTTCTCCTCGTCCGCCTTGGCCGACGTCCACGCCGGGAATAGGACCTTCATCCAGCCTTCGGACTCGAGCGCGCGCAGAACCTTCAGACCGTCATCCTCATGGCCAATTTGCTCAAGTTCGCGGCTCTGCGCCTCGGCAGAAATCCTGTCAATCACGCCCTCGCCCTTGGCATTCTCATACCGGGTCTGGGTCTTGGGGTCCAGTTCCCAGCTCAGGCGGGCAATATAGCGCGTCGCGCGAATCAACAGCGACGGCTCTTCCAGAAATCCATAGTTTGAGACCAGCCTCAACGCGCGTGCCTCAATATCGGCGGCTCCGTTCAGGGGATCCATCAACAACCCAAACGACCCTTCATTCAGCGAGATGGCCATCGCGTTGACGGTGAAATCCCGTCGGCGAAGATCCTCCTGAATGGAGGCCGCATGGTAGACCGGCTTGTCAATCTTGGTGTAATCCATGCGGTGCGTGCTCACCACGTCAACGCGCACCGTGCCTGGAAAACACAGATAGAGCGTCTTGGACGACTCGCTCTCGCCCCAGACATTGCCACCGAGTTTCTCTATCTGTTTCTTAAGCTTAAGCGCGTTTCCATGAACCGCAACTTCAAGATCGCGAACGGCATGGCCGCTGGTCAAATCGCGCACCGCATCGCCGGTGAGGAACAGGATCATTCCCGCCTCCCGTGCAACCTCGCGCAATTGCCGCAGTGCGTTTTGTTGATCGGCAGAAAGCCGGTTTTCCAAAAGGTAAATGTAGTCGGGCATTGCTTCCCCTGCTTCCGCCGCTTCCGCCTGTGCTCAGAGCCTTCTCGCCAAGTGACTCATGTTGTTACGCTTACACGACAGCCAGAGGAGGCGGCAAACCAGTACATTAACACAAACACAGGCGATTGGCTAGCCTCGGCTGCACCCCCTTTGCGGCTTTTTCACCTTCGCGGTCGCTTACGCTCCCTGGATCGGAAGCCTCCCCGTCCCCGCTCGCATCCTCAATTCCTTCGATCGAGAAGAATCGTTCTCGGAGACCTCGCCATATGCGACAATTCAGAGCAATGGCCTCGCTCCGCAAACCCGTGATTGTGCGTAAGTTCTCGCGCGACTGGTGTGCCGGCTATGCGGAGGCCGGCTTCGGCCAGAATGCGGTCGAGCTGGAGATCCTGGACCAGGGTGGCAAAGTCTTGCGCATCGCCTGGGACCAGGTCAAGTGGGTCTGCTATGTGCGCGACTTTCCGGCCGGGGAGTCAACCAATCCCGAGCGGCTTCTCCACAAGCGATTTTCTATTCGTCCACGCACCGCCGGCGTCTGGCTCCGCATGACGCTGACCGATGGCGAGGAGCTCGAAGGTCTGGCTGCCAACGACCGTTCTTTGCTTGAGGGTGCTGGCCTGCTGCTTACCCCGCCCGACACCCGCTCCAACACCCAGCGCATCTACATTCCCCGCAAGGCGATCCAGGCGCTTGAAGTCGTCGGGCTAATTGGCGCTGGCGCCCGCAAAGGTCCCGACGCTCGCCGCACACCCGCCGCTCAGCCTGAATTGTTTGAGGTTGACCCCGACGCACCTTAGCTTCCCGCATCCCGTCGGCCGAAACCAATCCAGAGTGAGTCATTTTTGTCCCGCTTCCCGCAAGCTGTATCGAAGGGCCTTGATTTTCTTCAGCTCCCAAGCCCTAGGAGATTCACCTTGAACCCGCCCCAGACCTGGTCCGCCGCTAAACTGCTCACCCTGATCTTGACTCTCGCTTCCGCATCCTTCGCTTGCAACGCCCAGCAGCCTGGGCACAGCGACCTCAAGACAGTCGACAATCCCGGAGGCGGCCAGTTCGTCTACGGTTCGCTCACCAATCAGGCCTCGAAGACCAGCGCCATGGTTTACATGCTGCGCATGGTTCACACCCATTTTGGAGACAAGCCGCAGGTGGGCAAGTTTCTTCAGTCACGCGACGGCAACTCGCTGGCGACGTTTTTCACTGTCAACGCCAAGACACAGGGCGGGAGGCCTGTCGCCGGACTCGTCATTATATCCATGCCGGCGAAAGGCGATCCCCAGGCTGCCGTCCTTTACGACGATGCCGCACGCTTCGTCTCCACCGAACCCTCGATGATGAAATCGCTGACATCCGCATGGAAAGGCTCCCTCGGCGGTTCGTCAAGCTCAGGTCAGAGCAGTGGTGGTTCACAAGCCCAGTCCGCATCCCGGCAATCCGGCTCACAGCAACTCTATCCAGCCACGACGGGCGACAAGAGCGCCATGGTTAAGATGCCGCAAAGTTGGCAGCTTATCCGCGTCGCCGGTGGAGGACTGATTGCCGAAGGTGATCGTGGAGAGATGGTGATGATGGGCATCATCTTTCAGAACATCGTCAATCCGCAAAACCCTCAGGCCCAGCAGTTCATAAGTGGTCCCATGGCAACGCGTGGACCCAAAGTCGTCTGCCCGCTGACAGCAAATCTGTTCTCAGACTATGTTTGCGCCTTTAATCAGACCCGTCGCAACAACGGCAAGTCGCAAGGCACATTCAACTTCGTCAGCAGCGCGCCGCAAGGGGGGGGCCAGGGAGTGGGCCAGCCCGTTGTAACCATGTTCACCGTCGACTTCCATGATGGAGCAGGCCTGCGCAACGGCAGTGTCTACACCTCGCTGCTGGCGCCCTTCAACCCCAGAGCGCAAACCTGGGCCATGCTGGCCAGCATGTCAAACATCCCTCAAAAGTACGGCAGTGCGGCCGATCCCACACTCAAAGCGGTCGTTGAATCCTACACGCAGAACGCCAAGGTCATTGCCAGCGAAGGCGCATCCGATCTGAATCGCATTCACCAGCAGGGCCTTGCCAACCAGGCGCAGACCGAGGCCATCAACAGTCGCCGCGAGAACAGCACAAAGGCCTATGACAGCCACATGCAAACCCTCAAGCAGAACGACGCTGTCAACGATCAGCACAACGCCGACATTGATTGGCAGAGCAAGATCAACCAGGACTACATCCTCGATCGCTCCGTCATTCGGGATACAGCCGACACAGTGCACGCTACGACGGGGAACAGCCTCGCCGAGGCGCTCGTGAAATCGAACCCCAACCAGCTCGAATATGTCCCCAACCAGCAGCTTGTCCGCGGCGCCGACTACTAGCATCGAAACCGTCCAGTCACAGCAGCACCCGCGCCATCCGGTACAATCGCTTCGATGAAGCTTGGCGAATTGGCAACCCGGTTAGGCGCGGAGCTGCGCGGAGACCCAGAGCTCGAAATCACTGGTGTCAAAGGGATTGAGGATGCAGGCCCGTCGGAAGTCACGTTCGTGGCCAATCCCCGCTATGCGGCCCTGGCGCGCAAAACCCAGGCCGCCGCTGTATTGGTCGATCCGGCCTTCCAGGAGATTTCCGCAGCTACACTCCGCCTCCAAAACCCTTACCTGGCCTTCTCCCGCGCCCTGGCCATCTTCTATCAGCCACCCGCGTATGCCCCCGGCATTCACCCCACCGCCGTCATCGATCCAACCGCCCAGATCGGCGAAGCCTCGCACATTGGCGCTTATGCCGTAGTCGGGCCAAACGTCAGACTGGGAGCCCACGCAACGCTTCTCCCTCATGTCGTCCTCTACTCCGGCGTGCAAACCGGCGCGCATTTCTTCGCCCACGCGCATGCCGTAGTGCGCGAGAACTGCATTCTGGGAGATAATGTCACGCTAGAAAACGGCGTAATCATCGGTGCCGACGGCTTTGGCTTCGCCAAGAACGAGCGGGGCCATTGGGAAAAAATCCCGCAGTCCGGCCCGGTTCGTCTCGGCAATCGTGTGGATGTCCAGGCCAATGCGTGCATCGACCGCGCCACGGTCGGCGCAACGGAGATTGGCGACGGCAGCAAGGTCGATAACCTGGTCCAGATCGGCCATGGCTCCAAAGTCGGCGAAGATACTCTGGTTTGCGCGCAGACTGGCCTCGCCGGCTCCTCGATCATCGGCAACAACGTGATTCTTGCCGGCCAGACCGGTATCGCCGGCCATTGCACTGTAGGCGACGGCGTGATTCTTACTGCGCAGTCTGCCGTTTCGCATGACGTGCCCCCAGGCAAAATGATCTCCGGCTCACCCGGTTTCGACAACCGCGTCTGGCTGCGCGCCGTCAGCATTTTTCAGCGTCTGCCGGAGCTTCTCAAACGCCTCGATCGGGTAGAAAAAAAGCTAGCCGCGCAGACTGTCCCCAAGCACCCGCCCGATCGGAACGATGGGCACGAATGAGAGTATTCGACGTGATTTCGGATCATGAAGGCTTTGTAACAGGGCATGACTTCAGTCGTGCCGCAAGCGCCGCGATATCGACGTGGGCTTTAGCCCCCGAGGGAATGCGCACAACAAAACACGCAACCCCGCGCGCGCTAAAGTTCAAAGCTGCCCTTGCCACCACTCTCTTGCTGGCCGCCGCCGCCTGCCACTCTTATCACGTCGAGACCACCGTTGAAAACCACACCGGCACGCCGATAAGCCTGCTAGAAGTCGATTATCCCAGCGCCAGCTTTGGCGCAGACAAGCTAGCCGCCGGCGCAGCATTCCACTACCGCATTCAGCTGAATGGACGCGGCCCGCTCAAAGTGCAGTACACCGCCGCCGATGGCCGTCAGGTGCAAATCGATGGCCCTTCGGTCGTCGAGCGCCAGGAGGGACAGCTCGAAATCATCCTGCTCCCCAACGGCAAGGCCGAGTTCCATCCGCAGCTTACTCCCGCGCCGTAGCTCACGCAGATACCAACAAAAAAGCCCTGCCGCCAAGGCAGGGCTTCTTGCGTAACGCATCAATCAGCCGACTCAGTGCACCATGCTCTGAAACAGCGGAGAATGCAGCAGCCCGCTGAAGTCCGAGTCCGAAGCGGCAAAGTGGATCGACATCCGCCCCGCATCCGAAGCAATGTTCGTATCGGCCAGCGCCTGTTTCTCCACATCCGTCCCGCTCATCTTGCGCACCATCACCGCCGCCGTCAATAGCGAAGAGATGGTTGCCGCGGCAAACGTGTCGCCGGTAGAGATGGTCAGGTCAAACTTGACGCCATGCTGAAAGTCCATCCCGTACCAGGAATTTTGCAGGCGCTTGCGCACCGTATCGAAATCCGTAACCGATCCTGCGCCGGCCTCACCCAGCACCTGCTTCATCATCGTCTGGGTTCCCTTTTCGTCGAGAATGCTCCACAGCGAGGCGGAGTCCACAGTCTTCATTGCGTCCATCATGGAGTTGTTCGTGAGCATGTTGGGCTCTACGCCATCGCGTGCGTCCAGAGCCTTGTCCACGGCATCCTTGCCGCCAAAGACCATCGTCGACGCGTCAACGAAACAGATCACCATGCCCGTCTTGGCGAGCGGATAAATCTTGTTTGTGCGCAACAGTTGAGGCTTCACTTTGTTCTTGCGAAAGTTGGCCAGAATGTCCGTCTCCGGGAACTGTCCCTGGGCAATGCCAACGGTGACCAGCGCATCGCTGCCAGCCGTCGGCCGGAAGAGCGCAAAGGCCAGCTGATCCACGTCGTGATTGTCATTCAGCCCTGACTTGGTGAGCGCCTCGTCGAACTGCTTCAACTCCGGCGGCATCACGCGTCCACGCAACTCCATCGCCGACCCCGAGTTTTCCATCGCGCGGTAATCAATCACCACAAGCTGCTGCACGTCATGCGGAACCGCGGTGCGCGCATCGGTGGACAACTGCGCCGCAGGAGCCAAAGTAGCTGCTGCCATCAGCAACGGAACAACCGAAATCTTTACCATTTGTTTCAACAATTCTTGTCCTCCGGAGACCAGCAACTCTATTCCGTGCAAAACGCCGCTCGATACCTACTGTTCGACACCGATTGCCCGATACCGATGCCGTGTCCCGCACATATGTTAGACGAAGCTGACTCTACATCATTTTACCTGCGAGGCGTTTTCCACGTCTCGATTGTTCTTGCCTACCTGGGTACCTGCGCGTTGCCGGGCCAGGCTAGCGGAGCTGCGAGCCGATGCTCCAGAACCTTCGTTGGGGCATCAAACCCTATCAATTGACGCATCCATTCGCTCTCCCGCTCACAGGCTGCCTGTGGGATGAGGCCAATCACCTCGCCCTCGACCGCCGTCGCCTTGTGGCGCAGGGCCAGGCGCGCAACAGCACGATAGACCTGCGAAATCGGCGTTACCTCAAAATCCGTAATGTTCATGGAGAGCTGGGCGCGCCCGTGAGCCAGCACTCCCATAGCCTTCACGCCCTTCAGACCGCCCGAATCGGCGCGAATCTCGCGAGCGATGGCCCTCACCATGGCCACATCCGCCGAATCAAAGTAAATGTTATAAGTCACCAGAAACTTGCGCGCACCCACGGCGCATGCCCCCGCCGTAGGATGCAGACCTGGCCCGCCCAGGTCCGGCCGGCGCGACGACTCCCTGCTCACCGCTTCCCGCAGCCCCTCGAACTGCCCCCGGCGTACGTCTTCCAGGTTAGCCCGATCCGGCCGAGCCGCCGCCGCCTCATAAAAAAACACCGGTACGCCAAAGCGCCGCCAGATCTCCAGGCCAGCCTGCCGTGCCAGCAGTACACACTGCTCCAGCTTGATACCCGATATCGGCACAAATGGAATCACATCGACGGCGCCGATGCGCGGATGCTCTCCCCGCTGCCGCGTCAGATCGATCAACTCGACGGCCTTGCCTGCCCCGCGAATCGCCGCTTCAACAACCGCAGCCGGATCGCCGGCGATGGTCACCACCGAGCGGTTGTGCGATGCATCCATCGTCCAGTCCAGCAAACGCACGCCATCAACGCACATCGCCGCCACAATGGCTTCGACCCTCCGCGAATCGGTCCCCTCAGAGAAGTTCGGTACGCACTCAACAACCGGCCCGCTCATTGCTTGCTCACTTTTCGGCAAACCACGCCGTTCGATCCAGCCTCGGATTCGATCCTGCTTGAGATTCGATCCTGCCTCTGATTTGAAAGGGCATGACTTCAGTCGTGCCGCGAATCCCACAAAATTAGCGCGGGTCTCATACGCCGCGAAAAAACTTGCCTTAACTGATATTTGCAAGCGCTTTGTAACAGGGCATGACTTCAGTCGTGCCAAAAATCCCGCAAAAAACAACGTGGGCTTTAGCCCCTGAGGGAACCTCTGCGCGAACCTTACCTAACTCCTTCGCGCCCTATTTCCAGAACGTATACCCCACCTGGACCTGAATACTCGCATTCACCCCAGGATTCCTGTCCCCCAGCGAAGCCGAGGAGATGTGAACCGCGTTTACCCCCACGTCGATGGACCGCTTGTCGCTGCAGAAGAGGTGAAATCCGCCCCCGCCCTGAGGCGAAAAGTTGAAGACAGATGTCCCGCCCGCCGTCCCGTGAGGCACCAGCAGATCCGGCGGAAACTTGTGCGTGGTGTAAATCAGCCCGCCCGCCCCCTGAAACCAGGGCTGAAAACGCCGGGATCTCGTCAGAAAATTCCAGCGCAGAATCACAGGTGTGATGCTCGCACCCGTGAACGTCCCTCCGCCCTCAGGCCCAACGAAATAGCACGTCCCCGTAGGACACGGAAAGATGAAAGTAGCATTCGGATTCGGCGCCGGTGTATACGCCTGCCACAACGGCATGATGTTGGCGCCCAATTCAAACTGGCCGCTGAAAATGCCAGCCAGAATCACCGGCGTAAGCACCTTGCCGCCCTGAAACCCCACCGAGAAGAACCCGTAGTTGTCGCGATTGCCGAGCCCGATGCCCCCATTCACAAACGGCCCAAACTCCCAGCTCTGATTCTTGCGCACCACCTCGACAGGATTGTCGGAGAGCGACGAAATCCGACCACCACTGATTGTCGTGCTCACCTCGTTAGCAGCCCCGCCCAGAGGAACAGACGACGTGCCATTCGGGTTTTGAGCAACTGCAGCCGCAGTGGCCGCCATCAAGATCAACAGTAAAAACCTTCCGCCTCGGATCAACGTCTCTTCCCTTCCCTCATTCGTTATCTCAATCATCCCGCAAAAAAGCCGCCACATTCGGGCGGCCTTTCCATGCCATCCCGTACAACAAAATCAACCCGCCGCGTGCTCCATTTGCTCGGCATCCATATCGAAGTTGGAGTAGACGTTCTGCGTATCGTCACACTCTTCCAGAGCCTCAAGCAACCGGATCATCTGGTTAGCCGCAGAGCCTTCCAGCTTGGTATAAGTCGAGGCCACCATCGTCACCTCGCTCATCACCGTCGGAATCCCCGCTGCCTTGATCGCCGCGGCAACCGCCTCGTGCGATCCAGGATCGGTAATAATCTCCCAGCTGTCGCCCTCATCGTTCAAATCCTCGCCGCCATGCTCCAGCACAATCTCCATCAGCTGATCTTCGCTGGCTGCATCCTTCTCAATCGCGATCAGGCCCTTCTTCGAGAACATGAAGCGCACCGAGCCCGTCTCGCCCAGGTTCCCGCCATTTTTTGAGAACGCATGACGGATTTCGCTCACCGCGCGGTTGCGATTGTCCGTCGTCACGTCCACAATGATGGCCACGCCGCCGGGGCCGTAGCCCTCGAACGAAATCTCCTCGTAGCTGACGCCTTCAAGTTCACCAGTGCCGCGTTGGATGGCGCGCTTGATGTTTTCCTGCGGCATGTTTTCCGCTTTGGCAGCCAAAATGGCCGTCCGCAAACGGGGATTGCCATCAGGATCGCCGCCGCCCTTGGCAGCGATACTAATTTCCTTGATGATGCGGGTGAATATCTTGCCGCGCTTGGCGTCCAGCGCGCCCTTCTTGTGCTTGATTGTGGCCCACTTTGAATGGCCGGACATGGGAACCTCAGCAGACGTTGAAGAATAGCGGCGCAGACACGCGCCTGACCCTGTGAGTATACCACCGGGGCGGGTGGTCAAGACTCTTCGGTTCCCATCGGCGGCTTTGTGGATTATGCTTCTTGACGACCCACGAATTGGCTCCCATGAGGTGCTGAGTGCAAAGGGTAGCAAGGTTCCTGTTTGTTGTACCTGTTCTCCTGTTTCTAGCCGCAACGTCACAAGCGAATGCCAGCAGCGAAGCTCAACAGAAATCCGGCTTCGTGCGTCTGGACCGGGTCACCGCTTCCCGGGCGATCTCCAATGGAATCGAAATCCGGTGCGGCGTCGCGATCATGCAGATCACCGCCTTGCGCGACGATGTGCTGCGCGTGCGCGTCGGTCCCGCCGGCCAGTTGCCTGAAGACGCCTCGTGGGCCGTACTTCCCTCGGCTCGCACCGCATCAATCTCCGTCAGCGCGCAGTCGAGTTCCTCGGCCGTGGGCTTCAAGACCGCCAAGCTGCAAGTCTCCGTCCGCAAAGATCCGCTCGAACTCACCGTGACCGACCTCAAAGGCCACGTGATCGCCGAAGATCTTCCCGGCAGGCCCATCGAGTACAACGGAACCGGCTTCCGCGTGTATCGGGCTTCTCCGGAAGACGAACATTACTTCGGCCTCGGCGACAAACCCGGCCCGCTCGATCGCCGTAACGAGGCCTTCACTGACTGGAACACCGATGCCTTCGGCTGGCAGGAATCCAGTGACCCTATTTACAAGTCGATCCCCTTTTTCATCACCTATCGCAAGGGAATCGCAGCCGCCACATTCCTCGACAACACCTGGCGCGCCAGCTTCGACTTCAACAAGGAGTACCGCGACGGCTACTCGTTCGGCTCCGAGGCCGGACCGCTCGACTATTACGTCCTCTATGGCCCCGATCCCAAAGACGTAGTCGAGAATTGGGCTTGGCTGGTGGGAACAACGCCGCTGCCGCCCATCTGGTCCTTCGGCTTTCAGCAGTCGCGTTACAGCTATTACCCCGAATCTGAAGTCCGGCGCATCGCTGCCCGTCTTCGCTCCGAGCACATTCCCGCCGACGTAATCTGGCTGGATATCGACTACCAGTTGAAGAACCACCCCTTTACCGTTGACCCGGAAAGATTTCCAACCTTCGACCAGATGATCAAAGACCTCAAGGCCGATCATTTCCACACCGTAGTCATCACCGATCTGCACGTCGCCAAGCTGCCCAACGCAGGCTATAAACCCTACGACGAAGGCGTAGCCGGCGACCACTTCGTCAAGAATCCAGACGGCTCAACTTACATCGGCGTCGTTTGGCCCGGTCCGGCCGTCTTCCCTGATTTCACGCAGAAAGCTTCGCGAGAATGGTGGGGTACGCTCTACACCGATTTTGTCTCCAAAGGCATTGCCGGCTTTTGGAACGACATGAACGAGCCGGCCATCTTTGAAGTCCCCTCGAAGACCATGCCCGACGATGTGCAGCACCGCATCGAAGAGCCAGGATTCCAAACCCGCACCACCAGCCATCTCGAAGTTCACAACATCTTCGGCATGCAAAACAGCCGCGGCACTTTTGAGGGCCTGCTCAAGCTCAATCCCGACGCCCGCCCCTTTGTCATGACCAGGGCCAGCTACGCCGGCGGCCACCGCTATGCAGCCACCTGGACTGGCGACAACTCCAGCACCTGGAATCACCTGCGCCAGACCACCCCGCAGTTGATCAACCTGGGTCTCAGCGGATTCGCCATGAGCGGCGCAGACGTGGGCGGCTTTGCCGGCTCGCCGCAAGCCGAACTGCTCACCCGCTGGCTCGAAGTGGCCGCCTTTCATCCCATCGACCGCGACCACACTTGTAGCGGAACGAACCCTCAGGAACCATGGGAAAACGGCACGCAAGAGGACGTAAACCTGCGCCGCCGCTACATTGAAGAGCGCTATCACCTGCTGCCCTACATCTACACCACCGCCGAAGAGATGAGCCGCACTGGCCTTCCCATCATGCGTCCGCTTTTCCTCGATTTTCCTTCTCCCACCGCCGACGGCAGCCCCATCGATCTCGCCAACGGCAACGTCTTCATGCTCGGCCCCGATCTGCTCATCGCCCAAAGCCCCTACCCCGACGAGGTGGACAACTACACCGTGGCGCTGCCGCCCGTAGGCTGGTATGACTATTGGACCGGCACCCTGGTCGAGGGCACAACCGGCAGAAAAGCCATCGACAACTCCAGCGTGACCCAGCCCGAAGTGAAAATTCAGCGCAGCCTGGACACTCTTCCGGTGTTTGTCCGCGCCGGTGCAATCGTCCCCGAGCAGCCGCTCGTGCAAAGCACTGACGAGACGCCGCAAGGTCCATTGACTCTGCGCGTGTACCCTCCCATCCAGCCCGGCAAAGAGTGTGCCGGAAGCCTCTATCTCGATGACGGCCAAAGTTATGCCTTCAAGAACGGCAACCTTCTTCGGCTTGAATTCACGTGCCACCCCACAGCACAGGGAATCGCCTTGACCATGTTGCCTCACAGTGGCTCTTTCTCCCCGTGGTGGAAGCTGCTCTCGATTGAGGTGTACGGCGCATCGCGCCCAGCCACGGGAGCAAGCGCCGCTCTCGGTGGCGCACCGCTCACCCCTGTCACTCCCGGCTTCGACCCCGAGCACCACCGCATCACCGTCCTGGTCCCCTACGACGGCAAGGGGCTCGAAGTACAAGTGGCATACTGAGGTCGTGTTCACAGTCACCAGACCCACGGCAGCTGTCATCGTAGAGCGAATCGCTGCCGCAAAAAATCTGCCCGCGGCCATGTCGCCGATTATGTCCTTGACGAGCGGAGTCGATCTGGGCAAACGTCTCCCATTCGGATTCGTGCACGATCGAAGCCGTTCAAAAATCGGTCAGGGCCATCCAGCCTTCGTGACGGCCAGAAAATCCTTCCAAAATTGGGCAATGTTCAACCTCGGATGGGTCCGCGTAGCCAACCCCGAGGCTCCAATTGCTCTCGGCCAGATTGTAGCCGTCGAAGTACGCGCCCTTGGCTTATGGAGCCTGAATCTGAGCCGGATTGCCGAGGTGGTCGACACCCCAACTCAACTCGGATTCCTTTACGCCACAACAGCACTGCATGTAGAAGAAGGCGAGGAGCGTTTCCTGCTCGAATTCGACGCTGCAACCGGCAATGTCTGGTACCAGTTGGAAGCCGCTTCGCGCCCTCGCAATGCCCTGGCCCGTCTTGGATATCCAATCACGCGCGCCTTCCAGCACAAGTTCGCCCGCGATTCTCACCAGAGCATGCGCAATGCCGTCCTTTCGGACGCTGCTGTTCTTAGCTAAGATGATCTCTGCATGAACACTTTCGTTCCGTTCTGGTTTCGACGCAATGTCTGGCTGCCCTCCGTCTTGTCGGCGGTTCTCCTGGGCGGACTCTACCGTTTCATCTTTGTTGTCGACTTCAACAGCAACCACTCGGACTCCGCAGCTTTGGTCATGAGCATCGCCTTCCTGGCTGGCGTGCCCTTCGCCATGGGCTACTTGAGTGTCTATCTATCCCTGCGAGCCACGCCCCCAGAAAACGTCCGATGGACTCGATGGTTATTCCTGCCCTGGGTATCGGTGCTGATCGGCCTTCTGGCATGCGTGGCGCTGAAATGGGAGGGCACCATCTGCCTGCTCTTCGCGGCGCCCGAAATGATGATCACCTCGCTTCTCGGCGGCGTCGGAGCAAGGCTTTTCTGGGGCAAGTTCAAGCGGCGCGCGCCCGGAGCGGCCAGCGCCTTTGCGCTTCCCCTCTTACTCCTCGCCGTCGAGTCTCACATTCCACTCCCCTACCAAACTCGAACCGTAGAAACCCAAATTCTGATCCACGCGCCAGCCAGCACGGTATGGAAGAACATCAAAAGCGTTCGCGCCATCGACTCGACAGAATTGCCGGATTCGTGGGTAAATCGGGCTGGCTTTCCCAAACCCGTGGCCGCTACTCTCTCCCATGAAGGCGTTGGCGGAGTGCGCCAGGCCGGCTTTACGGGTGGGCTTGTGTTTACCGAGACCGTAAACCGCTGGGACGAGCAGCAAGACCTGCGGTTCTCCATTCACGCCAACACGGACTCGATCCCGCCCTCAACGCTGGACGAGCATGCAACCATCGGCGGCGCCTTCTTCGACGTGCTCGACGGAGAGTACCGGCTGGAACCGCGAGCCGACGGCATTCTGCTCCACCTGACCAGCCGGGAGAGGCTTTCGACCCATTTCAATCCCTACGCCGGTCTATGGACAGACGCGGTAATGCGGGCTATTCAAAACCAGATTCTCGTGGTGGTCCGCAGTCGCTGCCAAGCGGAAGCCGAGGCGACCAGATAACAACTAGCGATTTGCTCAACCCTCCCAAAATCCGTACCGAATGTAGTCAAAAAGATACATAAAAATATCCCCGAAACTGGTAACCTAGAGCTATGAAGTTTGGGGTGTTGGTCTTTCCCGGTTCCAACTGCGACCACGACACATTTCATGTGATTGCCGATGTCGCTCAACAGCCAGTGACTTTTCTCTGGCACGATTCAGAAGATTTGGGCGGGGTGGATGCGGTCCTGGTTCCCGGCGGGTTTGCCTACGGCGACTACCTGCGCACCGGTGCCATTGCTCGGTTTTCCCCGGTAATGCAGGCTGTACAACGATTTGCCGCCGGCGGCGGCTTGGTGCTCGGCATCTGCAACGGCTTCCAGATTCTTACGGAAGCCGGCCTGCTTCCCGGCGCGCTGATGCGCAATGCAGGCCTGAAATACATCTGTAAACAGGTTCATCTACGCGTCGAGACTGCCGATAGTCCTTTTACCAGCCAGCTTGCCAAGGGAGACGCCCTCCAAATCCCGATCGGCCACATGGAAGGCAACTATTTCTGTACCCCCGAAGACTTGCACGCGCTCGAAGCCGAAGATAGAATCGCTTTTCGCTACGCCACCCCTCAAGGAGATGTGACAGCAGAAGCAAACCCCAATGGCTCGTTAAGCAACATTGCGGGAATCCTGAACGCGCAGCGAAACGTACTGGGGATGATGCCCCACCCCGATCGGTCGAGCGAGCAGTTGCTCGGATCTGCCGACGGATGGAAGATTTTTTCATCGATGATTGAAGCATTGGCAACCAAATGAAGTTCCTGCATTGCCGGTTGGAGAACAGAGCCGCATGATCGACATTCACAATCATCTGATTTACGGCGTCGACGACGGCTCGCCCGATCTGGCGACATCCTTGGCCATGGCCCGCGAGGCGGCCGCCGAGGGAGTCACCCAGATCGTCTGCACTCCCCATGCCAGCGATAATTTTCCCTATCAGACAGAAGTGAATATCGAACGGCTGGGTGAGTTGCGGCGTCTTCTTCAAGATGAAATTCAACTCTCGCTCGGTTGCGACTTTCATCTCAACGCCGAGAATATTCTCGATGCAATCGCAAACCCATTGCGTTACTCCATCGAAGGCAAGGGCTATCTGCTCATCGAGTTTCCTGACATGGTCATCCCGCCGCAGTTGACCGACGCCATGCGCAGGCTGCAGGACAAGGGTTACACCCTCATCATCACCCATCCCGAGCGCAACCGTGTGCTGCACCGCAAGCCCGACATGCTGGCCGATTGGCTCCGCGAGGGATGCCTCGTCCAGGTCACTTCCAGCTCCCTCTACGGCCGTTTTGGACACCTCGCAGAAGCCTTTTCCAACGAGCTGCTGGAACGCAACTGGATCCATTTCATCGCCACCGACGCACACAATCCCAAGTGGCGTCCGCCGCACCTGAAGAAAGCCTTCGACTTTATCTCGAAGAAAGCCGGCGAAGAGACCGCCCGCCGTCTATGCATTTCCAATCCTCTCGCAGCGGTAGAAGGCACTGCGTTCCCCGCCCAGCCCGAGCCCATCGGCCTGTGGGAGCATGTTCCGCTGAAATTCGATGCCAGCAAGGTTCCGCCCAGCCCCAAGCCAGCCCCCGGCAAAAAGAAGTCCGCCAAGCCCGGCGGCGAAGACAAAGCGCCGGCAACCAATCTCAAGGGTTTTTGGAACCGCCTCTTCGCCCGCTAGGTCTTCGATACCCACAAATCTGTCATCTTAAGCTCTATATTTGAGCGCTATTCTAAATAAATTAACGGATATGTCATCCTGAGCGAAGCGCACTTCAGCGGAGTCGAATGGACCTGCTTCTGTTTTTGTCCACGTTGCGCTGGATGCCTGGGTGCCTCATTCTTTCGCTTTTTTCTAGCGAAAGGGTGGGAAACCACAAACCTCAACCAACTCTACACCAGCCCCAGTCCCCCATCGACCGCCAATATCTGCCCCGTCACAAACTTCGGTCCCATAGCAAAAAACAACACAGCCTGCGCAACATCCGCCGCCGTCCCATTCCGCCTCATCGGCGTTCTTGCCGCAAACCTCTCCGCTGCCTCAACCGCCTGGCCACCCAAATCAATCCATCCCGGAGCCACACAGTTCACGCTAACCAACGGCGCAAACGCCTTGGCCATAGCCTGTGTAAGCATGTGCAGCGCAGCCTTGGATCCGCAGTAGTGTGCATGCCCTTCCCAGGCGCGTATTCCGCCCAGC
>Ga0302326_10012243_pt1 | contig 18325 bp, 19 predicted proteins | sample Palsa_T0_3_FD_202264 | JGI IMG/M metagenome (GOLD analysis project Ga0302326, IMG submission 202264) | Peat permafrost microbial communities from Stordalen Mire near Abisko, Sweden - Palsa_T0_3 | ecosystem: Environmental > Terrestrial > Soil > Palsa > Peat permafrost | place: Sweden: Abisko...
CACGGCTTCAACAATCAGCATGACGAGTGCCGCGGTCCATTGGAGCCATTTTTCCCTGAACAGAATTGCACCGAGTATGAGCAGCAGCACCAGGAAAAGAACAGCATCAGATTCGATCCAAGCCAAGGCGCTCGACCCGCCGGATAGATTGCGATGAACCTAGTTTGCGAATATCGCCATGCCGCACAAGGCCGCGAAGGCACTGAGAAACGCGACACGCTGCTTCTCGAACCACCTGTTCATATCAACCTCTTGCCCGCCGTGAACCTCAATACAAACGAGGGAGCAGGTGAAATACTGAATTGTCGCCATCACGAAATTCAGCGAAATCTCACCGACGGACCAGCGGTTTATCGGGCGCAGCACCCAGATGGAAAGCCAATTGTTGAACAATATGCCGAGGGCCAACAACATCCATAGTGAATCACCTGGGAACGATGGTGGATTTGATCTAAGCGCAATATGATTGTATCTGCCCCTCATCGCTAATCGCCCGCGGTAAGAACAAGAAGATCACTTTCCACACGATCGAAGAGGCGGAATGGTGCCAGCATCCATTTATGCACTGATAATACCCTTCCTAGCAGCGCCCGCTTTTGCCGAGGCTCCGTTCTCCTTCGATGGCGCGCCGGGCCGGCTACCGAAGGATGTCGTACCTCAGGACTATGACATCGCGCTCGTGCCCGACATCGCAGCGCACACTGTGCGGGGTACCGAGGCAATCACTCTTAATGTGCGCAGCGCGACCTCCACGCTCACCTTCAATTCGCTCAATCAGAGGCTCGAGCACGTGCTGTTCGACGGCCGGCCAGTGCCGAAAGTGGAGTCCGACAACAAGGTCCAGCTGACCAAAGTCACCCTGCCCAAGCTAGCGGCACCGGGCCTGCACCGGTTAGCCTTCTCCTACAACGGTAAGATCGAATCGCAGCCCTTCGGGCTCTACACACAGAGCTTCAAGCGTCCCGACGGCGCGACCGATGTCCTCGTATCGACAAAGTTCGAGGCTACCGACGCCCGCCGCATGTTTCCCTGTTGGGATGAGCCCGCCTTCCGCGCCACCTTTCGCGTGAGCATCACCGTGCCGGCGGCCTGGGCCACCATCGGCAACATGCCAATCGCCAAGCGCACCGTCAATGGTGCGCTCGTGACCACCCATTTTAAGCGCACGCCGAAAATGCCGACCTATCTGGTCGAACTGACAGCGGGCAATTTCGCCGAGATATCCGCGTCGGTCGACAAGACTGGCTTGAGCATCTGGGCGGTGCGCGGGCAGGAGCAGGACGGCGCGACCGCGTTGGCCAACGCCCGCCAAATCCTCGCCGACTATAACGACTACTTCGGCTATCCCTTTCCGTTACCGAAACTCGATTCCATTGCCACGCCGGGCGGGTTCACGGGCGCCATGGAGAACTGGGGCGCGATCACATACAACGACCAGATTCTGCTAATCACGCCATCAAGCACCATCCGCAACCGCCAAAATGTCTACTCGGTCCAGGCACATGAAATGGCGCATCAGTGGAACGGCGATCTGGTCACGATGGGCTGGTGGGACGATCTGTGGCTCAATGAAAGCTTCGCTTCCTGGCGGGCAGCCAAAGAAACCGACCTGCGTCATCCGGACTGGCTATGGTGGGAAGTCGAGGACGCGCGCAAAGAAGGCGCCATGGACGCCGATGCGCGCCAGGCTTCGCACGCCATTCAGCAGCATGTCACCAACGAGCTGGAGGCGCGCCGCGCCTTCGATCCGCAAATCACCTATGCCAAGGGCGAGGCGGTCTTGCGAATGCTGGAAGCCTACGTCGGGCCCGATAAGTTCCGCGACGGCATTCGCTCCTACATGAAGGCGCACGCCTTCTCCAACGCCACTACCACAGATCTGTGGCTCGCGCTCGACGCCGCGAGCGGCCGGGCAGTGAGCGAGGTTGCCGCGGATTGGACCGCTCAGGCGGGTTATCCACTCGTGATCGCCACAGCCAAGTGCGATGCGTCGGGTAACCGTAGCGTTACGCTCGCGCAGAAACGCTTTCTGCTTGAGGGTGAAGATCCCGGGCACTCACATTGGCGCGTACCCATGAGAGTCCGCGCCGGCATGGCCGCGGTACCAGAACCGACGTTGCTGGCTGAGGACGACCAGAGAGTAGCGGCAGGCCGCTGCGACCAAGCGCTGAGCCTCAACCCGGACGCCATTGGGTTCTACCGCGTCGCCTATGACGACAAAACGCTGGAGACCGACCGACTTGCTTTTCCCAGTTTGCCGAGCGGCGATCGGATCGCTTTGCTCGACGATCAATGGGCATTGGTCCAGGCCGGACGGCAGAAGATTGATCGCTATCTGGAGCTTGCTGCGGCGATGGGCACCGATCTCAACGACCGCGCGTGGAGTCAGATCATTGAGGCCCTGGGGCGGATCGAGAACTACGAGCGCGGTACGAGCGGCCACAACGCTTTTAATGCCTATGCGCGCTCGATCTTAAAGCCGGTGGCCGCGGTGTTGGGCTGGGACCCACATCCGAATGAGACCGCGCCCCTTCTGCATCTGCGGCGCCAAGTGATCCGCCAGCTCGGCGAATGGGGTGAGACCGATATCGTGGCCGAGGCGCGGCGGCGCTTCGACGGCTATCTGGCCAATCCGGCCAGCCTCGATCCCGACGATCAAGTGGTCGTGCTATCGATCGTCGCCACCAATGCCGACCAGCCGATGTTTGAAAAGCTGCATGGCATCATCCGTTCGGCGCACAACGAGACCGAGTTGGATCGCTATCTACATGCGCTGATGCGGGTACGTGATCCCATTTTGGCACAGCAGGCGCTCGACATCGCCCTCTCGAATGAGATTCCGCCCCAGGCCGACGGTATCCGCCTGCAGCTGATCTACGACGCCGCGGAACAGAATCCGGCTTTGACCTGGGCGGCATTCCGTGACCATGTCGAACAGGTAATGGCCGCGTATCCGCAATATCGCCCGCTTTATCTGGCACAAAACATCCCGGAATATCTGTGGAACGCCGTGCCTCTCGACGATTTAGAAGCGTGGCTCAAAGTCCGGATACCACCGGAAATGGCGTCCAATCTCTCACGCGGCATGCAGGCAGCTCGCTTCAAGCTACGCAAGAAGACGGAGATAGCATCCGCCGCCGATGCCTATCTGGCCTCGCGCACACATGGAACGTCGAGATGACACTCACATCGCCATGAGGCCGAAGGTCCCAATTGGAGAAAGCAATTCACCAATCGGAACGTCTCGAAGTGGCCGCCGCGAGCCTCTGGACCACCCGCCGACCCTGCCAAGAGGAACGGCTGGTGTCGGGTCATGCTGCTTGCATCCGACACCCTGCCCTTCCCCTATCAAGCGAGGCCAAGCGCGGGCCACCACGTCGTAGGGATCGGCCTTAAAGCCACCGAAAGCGTGCCCTCGCTACCACATTGAGGACGACTCAGATTTGCTGCTAACGAATGCTTGAGTGACATGTCGGCTCGGTCGAAGGCACATTTCCAGGGAGATGTCTTCCATGAGAAAAGAATCCCTAACGTGGCTCGTTGGCGTGTGTGCGCTTCTGCTTGCTGGAAGCGCATTGGCTCAGGTCAGGACTGGGACGATTTCAGCTGAAAAGCAGGACTCGGAAGCGAATAGAACCGGGTTGCCGTGCACGGCGACCGATCAATCTGTGCCAAGCGGACTCGTTGTAGATATCACCCCGCAGCAGAAATTAGATCTACGGGCAGTAAATAATCCCTGCGTTAGTGGCGTCGCGTTTCAGATCCATTGGAGCGACATCGAGCCGGGGCAAACAAACCCGGATTGGTCGAAGCTGGATGAGCTGTTCGCTGCGGCAGAAGCATCAAAAGAAATGGGTACATCTCGAAGTCTTCCCCGGCTTTTTTGCTCCTGCTTGGGCCCTGGAAGGGGTAAAGAGCGAGCAGTTCGCAATACAATACGGACCTGGCAGAGGCACAGTTCTGCGTCTTCCGATGCCCTGGGACACTGTATACCTCAACCGTTGGTTTGCATTCCTGAAAGAGCTAAGCGCCCGGTATGGAAAGTCGCCTGCTTTTAGAATGATCGGAGCTGCTGGACCGACATCGGTTTCTGTAGAGATGACCTTGCCAAGCAAGCCGGAGGAAATCGGGATATGGAGGAATGACGGTTACACCCCGATCAAATACATAGCGGCGTGGCAGAAAACCTTCCAGGTGTATGCCGCCGACTTTCCGAATCAGTACGTGTCTTTGTCGGTGGGGGCGGGCCTGAATGTTAGTGACCGCGGCAAAATCACTCCTCGCGAGGGTGCGCACACCAGGGACGAAGTTATCGACCAAGCGATTGGCCTTCTGGGAGGCCGATTTGTACTCCAGAACAGCGATCTCCATGCAGGCCCGAACCAGCACCCTGTCACCGGCGTTGTAATGAGTTATAGCGGACGTGTTATCACCGGCCTTGAGATGCGTTGCGGCGCCGAACGCGGTACCTGCAGCCTCGCTTTGGGCGCCGAGGGCGATCCGCCCCTCGCTTTGAGAAAATCAATCGATAGAGGGATGGTACCGAACTCGGCCGGGCAGCACGTGAATTTTCTGGAAATTCACCAACCGGATGTGCTGGCCGACGAAATGCAACCAGTACTGCGTTACGGAGCGTCGCTATTCGCGCAGAAGAAGTGACCTGCTCTGATTAGCGATTTCCCAGGGTCGATCGTGCGATGAGACAATCTGCTCCAATGCCCTGGCATGAACGATTTCACCAAGATTCCGAGGCACGGATGCGGCGCGCCGCCGTCATGCTCGGCACCTGAAGCCCCCAAGCTGCAGCGACCGCTTTGGCGCCCGGTCTTTACCTTGTCCCCTGGCGCGCCGGACAATGGACCCACAAGGGGGAAGCGCCACCAATGATGAATATTCCGTTGCGTATCTACGCGATGTTCTTCGCGTCCGTCGGATTTCAGATCCTCGCCGTCGCCCTGCTGCCGCGCACACGCGGCTTTACCGATCCGCTGCCGACCCTTGGATGTTCTGCGCTGTTCGTGTGTGGTATCTGGATGATCGCGCGCATGTACCAAAGCGGCGCGAAGCTTGGAATCATGAGCCCGCTGTTAGCGGCCGTGATTCCACTCGGCGTCATCGTAGTCAGCATCCTCATCTACCACGAGAGCGCTTCGCCGCTTCGGGTTGGATTACTGGTGATCGCCTGTTGCCTCATCGGCGCGGCCGCCGGCGTGCCCTGAACTTACGGGTGTTCTGGCGCCTCGGGCTTGCGTTCTGGCGCTTCGGCCCTGGGGTCCACCGCCGACGCGGCCCTGGGTTCCACCGCCGGCGCAGGCTTGTGTTCCACCGTCGGCGCGGGTTTGTGTTCCACCGTCGGCGCGGGTTTGTGTTCCACCGCCGCCGCGGCCTTGGGTTCTACTGCCGCCGCTGGCTTGTGTTCCACCGCCGCCGCAGGTTTGTGTTCCATTGTCGGCGCGGGTTTGTGTGCTACCGCCGTCACGGGCTTGTGTTCTGCCGCGGGCGCTGCCTTGTGTGCTACTGCCTGCGCACTCATCTTACCGCCACCCTTCGCTGCGACCACGCCTGCGCCGGAGAACACGCCCGGTTTCTGCGTCGCCGCGATCGGCGGATTGCCGTGGTTCGCGCTGGCGCGTAAGGCGGGATTGCTGTGGGCGACTTGGACTTGCTGCTTCTGGGCCGCTGTCGGAGGCAGGTGCGAGGCGTGCGCGGCCGCCGACTCGGCTGCAGTCGGTTGGGCTTGAACGCCGCCACTACCGCCGTTGTAGCTCACTCGAGTGACGGTGACGTTGTTGATGACCGTTTTGTTGTAGACATTGGTGATGTTCGTCGTGCCAACATTCACCACCGAGCGGTTATAGAACAGTTGTCCGCCCTGCCAATAGCCGCCCTGAAAGCCGCGGCCGCCGTACCCGAAGCCATAATTCACGCCACCGTAGAAGCCGATCTGGGTACCCCAGTAGCCCTCATTCCATACAAAGACGCCGCCGTTGCTGCCCCAATACCCCGGGGTCCAAAGGTATCCCGACTGCGGAACGAGTACCCACGTACCCGGCACCCAGTAATAGTCCTGCTCGTCGGGGCCCCAGGCCCAGTAGCCCGGTGTCCATAGGTAGCCGACAGCGGGAATGGCCGGCTGTTCATAAACCGGAAGCTCCGGGGGCGCCAAATTGACTGAAACATTGATTCCCACTACTTGCGCCATGCTGATGGCCGGCAGGGCCAATAACAGCAAAACCGGTAGTACCAAGATCCGCCAGTTCTTTAACATGGTTTCTCTACACCCAGGACTGCAGTAGGGTAAATGGAGGTCACTTGTACAACGCACTGAACACACAAAGCCTAGACGGCTTTGAGCCTGTCACGTGTAGCAGTGTCAGATAAGCGTCGTCTGTGCGGGAACGTACAGTGGCCTGCCACGATCCATTGATTCAGTCAATCAGCGTGGCGTGTCTCCGAATCCATGCATAAGTTTCGCGGAATCCGCGAAGCAGCTGACCGGATTGAGCGGTTCGCCTCCGCCAACTGAGCGCCTTCAGCCGCGGTCGAAGTCCCGACCCCCGTGATCGCGGTTCACTCGGGTAAGTCGTCACGGAGCACCCTGGCAATCGTCGCGATGGTATTCCAGTTGCGAGTGGTCGCCGGGACGCCGTAGAGCCGGTCCAGCGCACCGAGATATCCGATGACCTTCATATGGCGCCTGTACATCCCGATGACGAAACGGTTTCGTCGTGCGAGGATCTTCATCAGCCATGGCCCACTGGACGGAAATCGCATCGGCGTTGACGGCGCCAAGCGAGGACGCTGGGACAGCACGCTTACGAAGCGGACAACATCTGGTCGCAACGTCTGTCCCCCAAAGGGATCCTTCGATAGTAGATTCACAATTTCGCGGGACTGGCAAACAACGATCTCGGCGACAAACGGAAGTTTGCGGGCCACTTCGGCGCGTGCTTGGGCCTGGGTCAATCGGTGCCGAAGAACCAGGGTGCCCGCCGCGCCAATATTGACGGCACCCAGGTGCCTTAGCGCTTCGGCCAGCTTGGTGGGTCGGAAGGTCCTGTGGCCCCCGACGTTAACCCCTCTCAGAAAAACAACAAGCGCCACTCGATTCTGCCAAACGAATCCGCTCGAGTCGTTACATTCTACCTCGGCGGCGGAACGTCCGGTTCCGGGCGGTCAAATCGGTGGGGTGATCGACCGGATCTGGGCCGAGAGCCGCCCGTCAGGCGAAGAGGCGTCTCACTGTGTCGTGCAATCCACGGCGCCACCTTCCTCCGCTAGAGTGCAGAATTTCCTCGGAATGCCACACGGCCTGCGATTCATCCCGTGCTGCGCTGCGAGCTCTGAGCCGGACTTGCCGTGACTAATGTCAGCGTTGTGTTGATGCCGTGACTGGCGCACGCTACCCGTCCCACAGGCCCCAACGAGGAGAAAAACTATGATTCGCACGTTTATGGTCGCCGCGACATCAACCGCCGTCCTCATGCTTTCGCCAGCGGCTTTCTGTCAGGACCACGGCACAGCCCAACAAGCCAAGGCGATGCTTTTGAAGGCGGAGGCAGCGGTAAAGGCAGATAAGACCAAGGCGCTCGAAATGTTCAACGCGGGGGAAGGTGGATTTCGGGACCGGGACCTGTATGTGTTCTGCTCCAATATCAGTGACGGTAAGATCGTTGCCCAGGGCAACCCTAATGCAAAGCAACAGCTTGGCCAGGACCAGAGAACGCTCACGGATTCCACCGGCAAGAATTTTGGCATGGAGCTGTATGCAGCCGGGAAAAAGCCGGCAGGTCAAATCACCAAGGTCAGCTACATGTTTGTAAGGCCGGGCCCCGACACAACTCCGGTGCCGAAGGAGAGCTTCGTAACGAAAGTTGGCGATCTCGTCTGCGGCGTTGGTTATTACAAGTAGATCGTCCTAGCACTGGTGATCCCGTGGGGGCGCCGCACCTTGGCGCCTTATCACCTTGTCCTCAGGTGAACGCGCCGATGGCGGCGGCATCCGCAGGCTCTTTGATGTCGTCCCAAGTATTCCACCGAGCAAGCCTTCAGCTATGTCAGTTTCCCCTGACCTCGGCAATGCCGACGGAGTGCCCCGTACCACGATTTTACCCGATGGGGTCAGTCGCAAGTGGCAGCTATCGGGGCGACCAATGAGCGCAGGAAAGAGACCAAAGTTTCGCATCAGTTTGCGGACAGGAGGAATCACTCCAGCTCGATGGGCTTGCCATGCGGCGTCCGTCGACACCAACCCGCCGTTGAGCGCTCGGGCCGGCCCCCAGAACGAGCGGCCAGGCCTCAATAAATGACTGAGGGCAGAAATGCTCCCGACGGCTCGTTATACAGACCCAAGCTCATCAACGTCATCGGCTGGACCACTCGCATTTGTTTATTCAAGCACCAACGGAACAGCTCTGCATTGCGGCTTGGCACAATCAGGCCGGGCCCGGCGATAGAGGTTGCCGCGCCGATGAGCGCCTTAATGTCTTCGTTGCTTTCACCGACTGCATATCCGAAGAAGCCGATCATCGTCGCGTACCCGGTAATTCGACCATCATGCTCGACCACGCTCGCAGACCCGCGCTTGACCGCGTCGAGCAGTTCGTGGCTCCGCTCGTGGCGGTGCACCTTGCGGCACAGCTTGTTGCAGATATCGAGATCACGTTCCGTAGCCTGCCGAACCTTAAAGCCTGGGATTTCCAGGCCAAGAGGCTTGCCCTGAAGCACCGCGAGCGGTTCGCGCACCGCAAAGCCAAGTTTGGCATAAAGTGACAACGAACGATTGTGATAGGCTGCTTGAACCAGACGCACGCCGGGGACGTCCCGAGTGCGAGCGCGATCCAGTACGTCGTTCATCAGTTCCTTGCCGATCTGACTGTTTTGAACCTCCGGATCAATCGTAATCGGACCGACGCCCGCAATCGTCGCGTTCTCCCAAAGAAAATTAGCGCCAACAAGTCGCCCGTCTATCTCGGCGACAACGGAATAGATGTCGGGGCGCGCGAGCAGCGAGGACAGTACTCCAACTGCAACCTCAGCCGATGGAAAGTCAGGTGGAAAACGGTGGTGTTCGGCAAGGACTTTAAAGGCTTCGTAACAGATCGAGCCGGCGCGTTGCGCGTCGTCTGAGCGGCCTCTCCGAAGTGTAATATTCACTGTAAGCACCTCCACGCCGAGCAGGTGGATCGATAGACCGGCGAAACGATCCGGGCGACGATCGAATCGATGACGTACGTATCCTGCGACGCGTGGCTGACGAACATGGCAGGCATGCCGCCGCCCGCTTTCTGCGCGCACTCGCCCCCGGACATCTTCGATGGTTTCCCCGCTACTTTCCCGACATGCTCGCGCATGCCCTCCGGGTTGGCAACCGGCTTGGACTCCTTCAGTTGCCTACGGGCGCGGCGTAACGTCGAAAGAAGCTGTCCTGCTTCCATGCTGGGCGACGCGGGTCGTCTGCGACGGCAACAGTCAATGCGCGGATAACCTCCTCGTAACCGGCCGCGGTGGCCAAGTTGACCGGTTGATTCGCGTCGTCGGAAGGGGCGTGGTATCGCTCGGTCCGCCAGTCCTTCATGATCTTCTCCTCGGGCGAGCCGGGAGTGTACCCAACATCGATCATTACGGACGGAATGCCTTTGCGAACGAAGTTGTACTGGTCGCTGCGGATGAAGACGTTGCGCAGCGGTGCTGGATCGGGTTGTACACGAAGGCCAAGAGGGTCGGCTACCTGCTTGACGCGGTCGCCGAGGTCGGATTCTGCAAGGCCGTAGACCGTCAATACCTTAAGCGGAATGATCGGAAGGAACATGTCTGAATTGATGTCGGCAATTATGGACGTTGCTCTCACGGTCGGATGGGCGGCGAAGAACTTGGATCCAAGCAAGCCCTTCTCCTCTCCTGTGACCCAGACAAATAGCACCGACCGCCTAAGTCGTGCGCGCGAGTGCTTGAGTGACCGTGCGACGTCGAGCAGCAATGCACTGCCCGATCCGTTGTCCATTGCACCGTTGTAGATGCGATCGCCATTGATTGGCTCACCGATACCGAGGTGGTCGATATGAGCCGACAGCACCACGTATTCGGCCTTGAGCTTCGGGTCCTTTCCCTGAATCCGTGCCACGATGTTCGTTGATTGCACCTCATGGGTGATCGTATTTGTCGTAGCCTTAACCGAGACCAGCAGTGGGAAACGAGGCAGGGCCCTGCGGTCCTTGGCAAGGGCCGCAAGCTCGGCAAATGTGTGGCCCGTGCCCTCCAGTAGCAGGTCCGCGTATGCTGGATTGAACGTGATGCCGAGCTTCACGCCCGCAGTTTCATCGAATTCCGGATAATCAAGCTCCATGCTTGGATGATTACGGTTCAGCGACATGCGTGACCACGGAATGTCCATGGAGGCTGGGTTCGGGATAGTAATCAGACCGATGGCGCCGGCTGCCTTAAGTACCTTCCATCGCTCGGCACGAGACTGATAGTGCGCGCTCAGGGCGGACGGGACGTCCGCCGGCGACCCGGTGAGAACCACGGCAACTTTTCCATTGAGGTCGAGCCCGGCCAGATCGTTGTAGCCCGTTTCAGGAATATTAAGACCGTAACCCACGAACGTCAGCGGGGCATCAAGGTGCGGTGCCAAGGCGTAGCGTGTACTAAAGTAAGCCTGTTCCCCAAGCGCAAGCGGCCGGGCACGGCCCTCCCGAACGAGCGCAAGGCTGGATTCCGCTTCCCGGATCTCGAGCGTTCTTAGCTCGATTGGCTGGTAGAATCCGGTCGTACCCGCCGGCTCTACACCGAGCGCCTTGAGTTGCTGGACGATGTAAGCCTGTGCCTCTCGCTCGCCCGTGCTGCCGGTGTCGCGGCCCTCGAACCTATCGTCCGCGAGCACCGTCACCGTGTCCCACCACGTCTTGCCATCGAAGTGCTCCGCGGACTGAACTGGGCAGGAGAAGACTAGAACCAAGAGTGCCAAGACGCTCCGAGACATGGATGCGTACCTGTATTTTTGTTGCTGGGAACCGCGAGAGCCTCCACTTTATCCCGCCCGACTGCCCCGTTCCACATCCGCGCGGGGCGCCTCACGGTGCGCCAGGCTCGCAATCGTAATATCGCTGCGCCCAGAGGTTCCGATTCCCCTGACTCCGATCACGGCAACTAGGGCGTTGAGCGCTCTCGATGCACAGGCGTCAGGTCGACTCGATCGAAGCGCAGCCGACGCACGCGACCATCGGTCACGGTGAAGGTGTCACAGCGGCTGTCTACCGAGCACCGATAGGACACAGCTCCGAATGGAAACTCTGCTTCAAACATATCTGCAATGGTAGGCCTCAACTCACTCTCACCGCGCGGGTAGCGCACGAAGAGCTTCCCGTCGTGCGACAAGACGGTGTAGAGCGTATCGAGTTCATCGCTGTAGAAGGTGCCTGCGTAGGCCAGCATTCTCTCGGGCGTGGGATGCGCGCCCTCGATCCTCTTTGCGTATTGGTCATGCCCACCCTGCTGCAGGGTGATTCCCCTGGCCTCGCTGCTGTCCGGCGGCTTGTCGAACGTGAGGTACACACCGACGCCTTTGAGTGAGAAGCGTGTGTTCGAGACCGGAAAGATAGGGAATTTCTTCTGCCCAGCGGGTTGGGCGTAAAGCTGATCGCCTTCACGTGTGATCGCCAAGATAAAATCCGGGCCAAACTGGTAGTAGCCAACATAGGCGCCCAATAAAGCGGGATAGATCTTGATTTCCTCTGGCGGCAGTCCTGACGACGGTGTCGCCACGGGCTCCAGTTGCGATTCGAGAACGATATCAACAACCCTGAGCCCCAGTGCTGTCGGGGCTGCGTCCCCCGCGTTGCACAGCGTAACCACCGATAAATGAGCGTCAGGAAGACGCAAGAGTTCCGTACGGAAGCCCGCGTCGCTGCCGCTGTGCTCCACCGTTCGAAGACCTCGGTATTCGCCTATAACCAATCCCGAGGCACCGTAGGCACCGTCCGTGTCTCCGCCGCCGTTCAGTTTGCCGCGCACCTGCATCTGTGCCAGCAAGTCCTTGCCCCCAACGCTTCCAGAGTAGAAGTTCTCATCCCAGCGGGCCACGTCCTCCATGGTAGTGAATAGATTGCTCGGGCCGACGATGGAGTATGACTGGGCGACGTATTGGTACCGACCATCGGACTGTCGCTCGTAGGAGTACGCGCGATTTTGAACGAGCTCTCCGTATTGGTTTTGGAAATGAGTATGCAGCATGCCCAGAGGCATGAACATTCGGTCATGAGAGAACTCTCGCAGTGATTTGCCCGAAACGCGCTGCACAATCAGGGCCAACAGCGTATAGCCGGTGTTGCTGTAGACCTGTTCTTCTCCCGGCGGGAAGTTCAACTCCCGCTGCCGCCAGATGAGCTTGAGAACATCCTGCTCAGTAATCTCGTCCGTTAACCGCCATCCGGCCAACGCGAGCAGATTCCATTGATCGCGCAGACCGCTGGTGTGAAAGAGCAGGTGGCGAATGGTGATTGTTTTGCCGAAATCATGCAGCTCCGGAAGATACTTGCGGATATCGTCGTCAATCGACAGCTTGCCGTCCTTTGCCAGCAGGTAGATTGCGAAGGCGGTGAACTGTTTCGCGAGTGAGTCGATGTGAAAGACGGTGGTCGATGTGATGGGTACTGAATGCTCTACATCCGCCAGCCCGTACCCATGGGCGTAGAGCATCTGGCCGTCCCTGAGTACACCGAGCGCGCATCCGGGCGTCGCCGGATTGTCCCAAGCAGCAAAGGTTGCATTGATTTTCTTAACCTCACCAGAGCGCAGTCCGCTCGCAAGCCCGACCGTTCCAGCCGATGCCGTAAGGGTTGCCACTAGAACGAGGAGGTGCCGAAACATCGCAGGACTTCCTTCGCAAGACGTGCGGGATATTGAGCCCGATCGATTGAGTACGCGGAAGTTTTTAAGCGTATCCATTCTTCCCTCGTGGGCGATGACCACCGCCGGGACCGACGGTCGAGGGGTCTTCTTCGGGAAGTGCAGTTGGCGAGTAACGCCCTCGAGCTCGCCCCGCCAAGCTTCAGGTTCGTGCGCGCACGAGCCGGCCCGAGCGGCGATTGCCTATACTCCTTAGCCCTTTCCCTACAAATGCGAGGCTGTCGTGTCACGCCCAACCGCATGGTCCTGCTCCCGTCGCCGCTTCCTTGAGCTGAGCATGCTCTCCGGCACAGCCGCCGTGTTGCCTTACCCCGCCCGCGCGGGCGACGGGGTCGGGCCTGTCATTACCAAGCCCATCCCTGCCACCGGCGAGAAGCTCCCGGTAATGGGCATCGGCACCAATCAATTCGGGCACATACCCTACGACGACGTGCGCGCGATCCTGCAACGCATGCATCAGCTCGGGGGCACAGTCATCGATACTGCGGCGCTATACGGTGAGAGCGAGGTGCAGATCGGCAAGGCGCTCACCGACCTCAAGCTCACCAGCAAGATGTTCATTGCAACGAAGCTCAATGCTCCTGGTGGTCCTGGCGATGGGGTCGGTGGGCTACCGAGCTTCGAGCGCTCAGTACAGCGGCTGCAGAAGGTGGACCTGCTATTCATCCATTTCGTCGACAGCGTGGAAGCGATGATGCCCGTGGTCACGGACCTCAAGAAGCAGGGAAAGGTGCGCTATATCGGCATCACGTCCATACGCTCGTCGCAGTACCCGCAGCTCCTGGAGTTCATGCGCAAGTATCCGATGGACTTCCTGCAAGTGGACTACTCGCTTGGCGATCGTTCGGCGGAGGCCGAAGTCCTGCCGCTCGCGCAAGAGCGCAAGATCGCCGTTATGGCAGCGGTGCCACTGGGTGGAGGCCGCAATCTCCTGATCAAGCAGACCGGCAACCGGCAGCTCCCCTCGTGGGCGGCCCAGCTGGGCATTGCTAGCTGGAGCCAGTTCTTCCTGAAGTACGTCGTATCACACCCCGCGATCACCTGCGCCATTCCCGGTTCAAGCAAGCTCGAGCACCTGGAGGACAACCAGGCAGCCGGGCACGGTCACCTGCCAGATGCGGAAGCCCGCCGGAAAATGGAGGCCTTCTGGGCGCAAAGCTCCTAGGCTCGCGTGCACTATCCGGAGCACTGACACTGACGTGCGCGGGACAAGCTCTCCGCGTTCCAGCACCAGAACCAGCCGCCTCCAGTTGGCGACGAAGTGCGGCGCCGGGGGCCAGCCTGGCCCCAGCATGACAGGGAACCACTGCGCTTCCATCCGTGCCCCGGATTGCCTCGGGTGACGAGCATCGCTGGCGAGATGTGCTGAGGAAGTATTTAGCGCAGGGCTCCTCATCAATGCGCAGTGCGACCAGCGGATGGCGCTTCGACGTGGCGCGTCCAACCCTCTCTGCGAACACTCGGAGATGCTACGGCGCGCTGCGACAGCATGCACGGCGCAAGTGCGGGTGCCGATGAACATAGCGCTCAGCGACCAGCTGCCGCACGACGTGCTCTCTTGGCGCTTGGTGCCATAGCGCACGAAGAATGATGGCAGCGAGCCGCATGATCAGGCCTGTTTCCAAATAAGGTAGCTGTCATGAAGGCACCATTTGCAACCGCCTGCGTACTCTTCGGAGCGCTGCTCGGGCCCCCAGTGGTCGGGGTCGCCCAGGACTCGGACCGCTCACATCCGGCCGCCTTTGTGAAGAATTCGGCGATAACGATGAAAATCACGGCCAAGCTTGGCACCGAACACTGGGGGCGAATACATGTCGACACGGACAAGAACCGAGTCGTGTGGCTCACCGGCAGCGCCAGAACCCAGGAGGCGGCAGAAGACGCCGAGTCCATTGCGCGCGGGACAGAAGGTGTAAGGACGGTCCACAGCGCGATCAAAATCAAGAAGGACGAGTCGGCCGACGCAACGCATCCTTCGGCTCAGCACGGAAAGCCACCGCAAGCCGGCGACCGGGGCCTCGAGGAAGCCGTTGGCGTGTCACTGGTACTTGCACTGCTGAGCGGTTCGGGCGAGGTCCTCCGATGATCGTGCAGACGGAGATCAATTCGCAGCGCTGGTGTGAGTCCCCTACCCCGATGTTGAGACGGACTCCTCCTGGATGATCAAGCGCGCAGCGGCGGCGCCTGGACAAGGTCTCCAAGCAAGGAGACGTGCACTGCGCTTGCCAGATGACATCCTCTTACTTCTTGACCGAGCGGTAGATTGTTTCGTGTTCATCGGATTCTCCCAGGTCGTGTTCACACGCCGATCTGAGTGACCGTTCGTTCCAGCCCGGCGCACTCGCGACGACCATGGAAACTGAAAGCCGGCGCCCTGCTGCAGGCGCGGCCTGTAGATTCCTGCCGCTTACACCTGTTTACTTTCTAACACCGTCCACCAATTGCCTCAGGGGAAAGCGTCGTCATAGGATCCCTTCCGTGCCTCTTAATCCTCGGATCGGCGTCTATGTCCCCATGCCGCACCGCGAACAAGGCCTTGGGCCCGTTGCGCGGGAGCGCATAAAAAAGGGTCACCTGCCGCGAGTAGAAGTCCTGCGCCTGTGGGGTGGCCGCGGGACTGGCCAGCTTTGTGCCCTGTGCGACAAACCGATCACCCCTGATGAAATCGAATATGAGGTCGAGTGCTGCCTTGACCGAAGCGCGCGGACATTTTGGTTTCACATCGCCTGCCAGCGTGCGTGGCAACTCGAGCGCGATCGCCTTGAAAAGGATTGAAAACATCCTCTAGCAGGTCTGCGGTCGGCGCTTGCCATGATCAAGTCCTGCGCGGCAAGAGCGTCAGCACGCATCACCGCATCGGTTGGCGCACGAGCCATATGAAAGACGGCTTCAACTTCTTATGAATTCGTTGGACGTGTCCGGCAGCGACCTGTGCGGACGTTAGTTGAACGCTATACCAAGACATTGACCTCTCTACGCACTCCGGCCAGGCAGCACAGTCCAACCCGGATTGTTCCGCGGACTCACCTTCATACGCCGCGCAACGCTCGGAAATCACAGGTCTCATACGCGCGCTACCACACAGACCGATGACGCGGTGCACGCATAAGATGAACCATTCAAGGGAATCAGTAGACACGACAGAGGGGAAGCCTATGGAACCAGCATCTCGGAAAGACGCTTCGGCTTTGCGGACTACCGCTACCACGCAGGTGCCCGCCGATAACCGCGTTGCCAGCCGTAGCCTCGGCGCAGGTTCGCCGAGCGGGACCGACCGCCAAGTCCGAATCTCGCAGATCGCTTACTTTAAGGCACAGCAGCGCAACTTCGCGCCCGGCCACGAGTGGGAGGACTGGTTTGCTGCCGAACGCGAAGTGACAGCGTCGCGGTAACTCGAGCACCTTGTTCCGGTACGAGTTGCCTGACGGCGCGACGCATAACGCTCTGAGCACCCCAACTGCCACTGCCGGACGCGCGCGTCCATGCGGTGCCGCTGATCCGATCCCGAAATCGACAGCGTCGCCCGGGAGCGTCGGGCGTGGGGGTTACGCCACGCCTTCGTGCAAGGACGTTCCCAGGCGTCTCCCAACCTCGGGACCTGATCGAGCAGAGTTTCGTGGCAATGCAACCTTTCGTCGCTGCCGCCCCATTCTGCGGGGCTAAACCAGCGCGCGAGCTGCACTTCGACCTCCAGCAATATGGCGAGGGGATCGTCCCACGAAGCGGCGGCTCGAAGCATCCGCACTGTGCCCAGAGCCATCTCCAAGTCGGCTGGATTCTCCCCTAGACCCTGATCAACGTACTCGTGCAGTTCGTCGCAAACCCTTGAGGCTTCCTCCCGATTCATCACGGAGGCCAGTTTCGACGTGATTTGCGGGCCGTCGAGCGATCGCACTGGAGCTCATGGTTAGATGCTCCTACCTCCTGTAGGAAATGTACTACGCGCCGACCCACCTACAACGGGCCGCGGTTCTCGAGGGCTGGTCCAGCTGTCGGCGCTGCTGGAGCGAGTCGATGGCTTCGCCGAGCCCGTGGCGCATCCGGGGAGCCACGCTCTCAATTGCAGGAGGAATCACGGCTTGTGTCTGAGACAGCGTGAGGTCCCGCACGGGTTTTTTGTGCTAACCGTGGAGAATAGTGACTCGAGACTGGGAGACTGATTATGTCCAAGCCAACGAAGAAGCTGAAAGGCCGGCCGGCAACCGACGAACGGGGCAACTCCACATGGAAATGGGCTGGAGAGACGGAGGTTGAGGCGACGCATTTAAGAGCGCTCGCTGACGGATTGTCGCTGGCAGGGGCGCCTCAGGACGGAGGCCTTGATCCCTACAGCCAGTCAACTTCGCAGGATAAGAAGCCGCTGAAGGGCCGCTCACTCGATGACATGCGGCGCCTGAATGAAGAGATGCAACGTGACCATGAGGCGCTCGTCAAGAGCTTGCGCAAGCGCACGCCCCGGAAAAGCGATTCGCAGCCGAGGTGCGGCGTGCGTCTGCATTTCGATGACCGCGAGCTGCTGGTGGATGAGCGCCACTCGAGCATCACCATTGGCCGGGCCGAGGACAATGACGTCGTGGTGACGCGTGAGCGGGTCTCGCGCATTCACGCCCGTATTGAGATCAGTCGCAACATGTTCGTATTGATCGATCAGAGCACGAACGGCACCTTCGTGCAGACCACCGCCGGAGAGAAGTCCTTCACACGCCGCGGCAGCCTGCAGCTCAAGGGCCAGGGGATGATCGGCCTCGGACGTCGACCGCGGCAGGGCTCCTCGCACACCATCCGCTTCACCTGCGAAGAAGTCTGACCCCGGGCGATTGCGACGGCGGGGCAGCTGAGCCCGGCGGGCAGCCGAGCGTAATCCGGTTCGATTCCGCCGCGGTGTGCACGCACCCGTAGAAGTCTATGACGGCATGCCGCCCCAGCCGCTGCCGCTCAGGCCGCGCGGTGGCAGGGTATCTCCGGGCTTGCAGGCGCGGGATTGGCCGCAGGTCATGATGGAATCCTGCCCTTGATGTGAACCTGCGGTCCGCACGGAACCTCCGCTACAACTCGGCTGGCTTGCGGCAACGTCACAGTTGTTAGAGTCGAGATGTGGCGCGGTGATCGTAGGTTCAGGTTGTCTGTTACCGCCCCTTTCGTCTGGCGGTGCCCAAGTGCCCGCGCCATAACTCCGTTTCCACGGAGCTGGCCCGGGGCCTCAATGGAAGTTGCGTTGTCGCGCCGGGTGTGATCCTTCTCGCAGATTCGTTCTCAGGTCTGATCTGGCATGTGGATCTCAACCTGCCTGCTGGCACGCCGAAAGCCAGCGCATGGCTCAGGCATGACAGCATGGGGCATTTTCCTGGCCAGATGAAGCCCGAGCAGCCAGGCGCCAATGGCGTTCAGTATTCACCGAAACGAGGGTATCTTCACTATA
>Ga0302326_10012244_pt1 | contig 18324 bp, 19 predicted proteins | sample Palsa_T0_3_FD_202264 | JGI IMG/M metagenome (GOLD analysis project Ga0302326, IMG submission 202264) | Peat permafrost microbial communities from Stordalen Mire near Abisko, Sweden - Palsa_T0_3 | ecosystem: Environmental > Terrestrial > Soil > Palsa > Peat permafrost | place: Sweden: Abisko...
ACTTGAATGGGCACCAATCTCTGAAGCTGAATTGACTAGGCTCACTAACCCAAAAACCGTATGAATCTCGCAGCCGCGAACCAGAGATCACTGAGCGCAACAGCTTGACCACCACCCTCCAACTCGCTACCCCGCGCCTCCTCCTCCGCCCCTTCGAGGACCGCGACCGCGCGCCCTTCGGCGCCATGAACGCCAACCCCGTCGTTATGCGCTACTTCCCCAACCTAATGACCCGCAAAGAATCCGACGAAGCCATCGACCGCTACAACCTGCAGCTAGCCCGCGACGGCTTCACCATGTTCGCCCTCGAAGACCGCACGACCGCCGAACTCGTCGGCATCCTCGGCGCACAGACCATGCGCTTCGAAGTCCCCAACCTCCCGCAGCCCGCGGTAGAAATCGGCTGGCGCCTCGCCGCGCACGCTCACGGCCGCGGCCTCGCCACCGAAGGCGCCCGCGTCCTCCTCACCCACCTCCGCAACGAAACCACAGTCCGCGATGTTGTAGCCATCACCACTCCCGACAACCTCGCCTCGCAAAACGTGATGCGCAAACTAGGCATGCTCCCGCGCCCCGAGCTCACCTTCGACCACCCACTCATCGCCGCCGACCACCCCCGCCGCCAACACGTCCTCTACAGCCTGGAGCTAAACCTATGCGCCTAACCAACCTCCATTCGCGGTTGCTGCTCCTAGCCCTTGCCTCGACGTTCGGCTGCAACTCGGCACCGAAGCAACCAACGCTTTCGACGCTCCCCAAGGGCGCGACGGTATCGAACGTGACGATTCGCCCCACCGTCCCACCACCGCCCTTCAAACTCTTCCACCAAACCAAAGACTCCTTCACTCTCGTCACCACCCCTACCGCCACCGACGCTGAGATCGAGGCCATCGTCTGGCAACTGCGCGACGCCGCCCACACCCGCACCTTCGACAAGCTCGGCATCCCTCAATCCAAAGTCGACGCCCGCGACCCCATGGTCTGGTTCCACATCTACCGAGGCCCCAAGTGCGCCGCTGAAAAATACGCCGACGGCAAACTCCCCTGCGGCGACCACTACAACGCATCCGGCGACTACACCTTCGGCGGCGGCGCCAACCACCAGTGGGACGACGGCGCCCTACTCCACCCCACCGCAACCGGCAACGACAACCAAACCGAACTCTGGGACCCCAACACCCCCTACACCGCTCCCTCCACCAACTGACAACTGAGAACTGAGAACGGACAACCCACATGCTCCACACCTTCGTAGCCCTGGTCCAAGACAAGCCCGGCGTCCTCACCCGTGTCGCCTCGCTCTTCCGCCGCCTCAACATCAACATCGTCTCGCTCACCGTCGGCGAATCCGAGCGCGCCGACACCTCGCGCATGACCATCGTCGCCGACGCACCCGAGAACGCCGCGCACCGCATCCGCGCCTCCCTCTACAAGCTCGAAACCACCATCGACGTCGACGAGGTCAACCGCTCCGAAGCCGTAGTCCGCGAGCTCTGCCTCATCAAGGTAGCCGCCGGCCCCAACCAGCCCCACGGCCTCCACTCCCGCTCGCAAATCTTCGAGCTCGCGCAAGTCTTCCGCGCCCGCGTCGTCGACCTCGCCCCCGAATCCATCATGCTCGAGATGACCGGCAGCGCCTCCAAAATCGAAGGCCTCTTGCAAGTCCTCCGCGAGAGCAGCTACGAGATCCTCGAAGTCTCCCGCACCGGCCGCATGGCGATGCGCCGCGGCCACCACACCACCCGCGTCCTCAAAGCCCTCGGCACCAAACCAGATCCCGCCGACTTCCCCACCCACGACCCCGACCACCACCCCGATGTCACCGACGACGAAATCCTCCCCACCGAATTCGACGAAGAATAGGAACGCTGTTTCACTTCGCGCCTACGATTCCCAAAATTCCATAAACTAATAACTGACAACTGAGAACCGACAACCCGAAAGGCATTTCCAATGGCAAAGACCTACCACGACGCAGACGCAGACCTCTCCCTCATCCAATCCAAAAAAGTAGCCATCATCGGCTACGGCTCCCAGGGCCACGCCCACGCCCTCAACCTCAAGGACTCCGGCGTCGACGTCCGTGTAGGCCTCCGCCCCAACTCCCCCAACGCCAAGAAAGCCGCCCTCGCCGGCCTCCACGTCGGCTCCGTCGCCGAAGTCTCCAAATGGGCCGACGTCATCATGAACCTCACGCCCGACCAGACCGCCGCGCGCGTCTATCACGACGAGATCGCCCCCAACATGAAGCCCAACGTAACCCTCATGTTCGCGCACGGCTTCAACATCCGCTTCCGCACCATCACCCCTCCCCCTACCGTCGACGTCTCGCTGGTCGCCCCCAAGGCCCCTGGCCACCGTGTCCGCGAAGTCTTCACAGAAGGCGGCGGCGTCCCCGCGCTCGTAGCCGTCGAGCAGGACGCCAGCGGCACCGCCCTCGCCCTCGCTCTCTCCTACGCAAAAGGAATCGGCTGCACCCGCGCCGGCGTCCTCCAAACCACCTTCACCGAAGAGACCGAGACCGACCTCTTCGGCGAGCAGGCTGTCCTCTGCGGCGGAACCTCGGCCCTCGTCAAGGCTGGCTTTGAAACCCTCACCGAAGCCGGCTACCAGCCCGAGCTCGCCTACTTCGAAGTCCTCCACGAGCTCAAGCTCATCGTCGACCTCATGCAGCGCGGCGGCCTCGAGTACATGCGCCACTCCATCTCCGACACCGCCGAGTGGGGCGACTACGTCAGCGGCCCCCGCATCGTCACCCCCGCCGTCAAGCAAGCCATGAAAGAAGTCCTCGCCGACATCCAGTCCGGCGCCTTCGCCAAGCGCTTCATCGACGACCAGAACAACGGCCGCAAGGAATTCGAAGCCTTCCGCGCCCAGGACCGCAACCACCCCATCGAAAAAGTAGGCGCCGAACTCCGCGCCGGTATGCCCTTCCTCGACCCCGTCAAGGTAGTCGACGGCGCCGTAGTCAAAGCCTGATCCCCTCCCGCGGGCGGCAAGCTTAAACGCTCGCCGTCCGCGCAGGACCTCGCTGTCCGCGCAGCACCGTTGACCCTTCCCTCCCGCGCGCGTCCCACCTACATCTCATGCCACCGGAGCCCCGCATGCGCCTGCCCCTCGCAATCCTCCTCCTCGGTTTTGCCACAGCAACTGCCTCCGGGCAAAACCCGTGGAGGGAGCTCGTATTCGGTCAGTCCCGCGACGGCGTCCGCTCTCAGCTCGAAAATGCCAACCTCGCAGTCGAATCCACCCCGGACGGCAACCTTCAATCCAACGCCGACTACCCCCTCCCCCTCCCCGGCCTCGCCAATCCCATCCCGGTCATGGCCACCTTCCTGTTTGACACCAGCGCGCACCTCACCGAGGTCACGCTCTCCGTCGACCTCCCCGCACTGCGCCGCGACTATCCTTCCCTCGGCTCTGACGAAGCCCTCTACAACTTCGCCGCCGACAAACTTGGACTGGCCCTCGCCGGCCAATACGGCAATCCCGTCTTCAGCTCCATCGCCTGCAGCGCCGCCCCACAGACCGCTCCCTGCACCCTCCAATGGCGCTCCCAGGTGCTGGTCGTTCAGCTCGAGTCCACATCAGCAGGCCACCACGTCCGAGTGCACTACCTCCCCGTTCCCACCACGCTCTAATCTGCGCCCGTCTCAGCCAGCCTTCCGCCGAGTCTCCGCCACACTTCCCCGCGATCGCACGCTTTTGAACTTCCAGCTAAACTGCCGCTTCCTCAACATCGTTGCAAACTCTTCCGCCGGCACCGGAGCGCTGAAGTAAAACCCCTGCGCCTCATCACAATCGTGCGCGCGCAGAAACTTCACATCCTCAACCGACTCAACGCCCTCCGCCACCACTCGCAGCTTCAAGCTCCGCCCCATGCGGATAATCGCCACCGCAATCGACGTGTCATCCAACTGCTCCTTCAGCGGGTGAAGAAACGACCGGTCGATCTTCAAAATATCCACCGGCAGTTTCTTCAGATGGCTCAAGCTCGAGTAGCCCGCGCCGAAATTATCAATCGACACCTTCACTCCCATCCCTCTCAAATGCTGCAGCACCGTCATCGCACGTTCCGGCAGGCGCATCAGCGCCGTCTCCGTAAGGTCCAGTTCCAGCGCCGCGGGGCTTAGCCCGGTCTCTTCCAACACCCGCGTCACCTCGTTGCGAAAGTTTGCATCCTGCAGTTGCATCGCCGAAACATTCACGGCCATACTCACGGCCGGCATACCTTCCTCCAACCAGCTCTTCGCCTGCCGGCATGCCTCTCGCAAAGCCCACGAGCCAATCGGCAACATCAGCCCACTCTCTTCCGCGACCGCAAGAAACGTCTCCGGCGCCACCGCCCCGCGCCTCGCGGTCGTCCACCGCAGCAGAGCCTCCACCCCAGAAATCACTCCTGCCTTCAGATCAATCGTCGGCTGATAGTGCAGCTCAAATTCGTTTCTCTCCAGCGCCCGCCGCAGGTCCTCTTCAATCGACCGCCGATACACCGCCCGCGCATTCATCGCCGGCTTGAAAAACTTCACGCACCCGCGCCCACTCGCCTTCGCCTGGTACAGCGCCGTATCGGCATGCTTCACCAGCGTCTCTGCATCTACTCCATCCGCTGGATAGCGGCTCACCCCGATGCTCGCCGAAATTGAAATCTGGTGCTCGTCAATCGAGTGCACCCTCTCAACCGCCTCCAGAATCCTCTTCGTCACCACCTCGGCGTCTGTCTTGCTCTTCACCTCCTGTAGTAACACCACAAACTCATCGCCGCCCTGCCGGCTCACCGTGTCCGGCGTCCGCACCTGTTCCTGCAGCCGCTCCGCAACCGATTGCAGCAGCTTGTCCCCCACCACATGCCCCAACGAATCGTTCACCTGCTTGAACTGGTCCAGGTCCATATACAGCACCGCCACTTCACCAGAGTGCCTCTCCGCCAGCGCTATCGCCTGTCCCAGCCTGTCCTCCAGCAGCAGCCGATTGGGCAGCCCCGTAAGAAAATCATGCTGCGATGCATGCAGCATCTCTTCCGCCACCCGCCGCGCCTCACTCACATCCCGAAACACAATCACCGACCCCGTCACCTTCCCATCCCGCCCGTGTATCGGTGCCGTCGAGTCCTCTATGTAAATCTCCTCCCCATCCCGCCGAATCAAAATACAACACCCCGGCAGATGTCCCGGCCGATGCGACTCATTGGACGACGCCATCGAACGCGTCACGCTCTCCCGCGTCGTCGCATCCAGAATCCTGAACACCTCATCAATCGATCGCCCGCGCGCCTGCGCCACAGGCCACAGCGTCAATCGCTCCGCCACCACGTTGAGAAACATAATCTTCCCAACGCCGTCCGTACTAATCACTGCATCGCCAATCGACTCCAGTGTCACCTGGGCACGATCCTTCTGCTCAACATCTGCTCTCTTGCTTCCAGCTTTGGACACCAGACCCAACCTCTTGACGGGACTCACCCCGGTAACCCGCTCTGCGTCCGAAGGAAAACCACCTGTCTTCCATCAGACACCTCTCCGGCCCTCGGCGTTGCATTGCGCCCCTGTCTGTCACCCAAGCCGGCCGAATACCGCCGCACCACCCCATTCCCCAGCGCATCTCATCCCTGGAGCCCCACCCGACTCAAGGAGTACCGCATGTCCGCAACCGCCCTTCGCCTCAACGCCTTTGGTCTCGACAACCTCTCTCTCGAACCCCTCACCCTCCCCGACCCCGGCCCCACCGAAGTCCTCGTCGACCTCCACGCCGCCAGCCTCAACTACCGCGACCTCATGACGGTCCTCGGCACCTACAACCCAAAGATGCCCCTCCCCCGCATCCCCGGCTCCGACGCCGCCGGCATCGTCACCGCCATCGGCCCCGCAGTCACCCGTTTCAAAGTAGGCGACCACGTCACCAGCCTCTTCTTCCAGGATTGGCTCGACGGCCCCATCCAACCCACCACTGGCAAGTCCGCCCTCGGCGGCCCCATCGACGGCGTCTTCTCCACCCAGCATCTCTTCCCCGAAACCGGCCTGATCCACGCCCCCACCGGCTACACCCACGCAGAAGCCGCCACCCTCCCCTGCTCCGCCCTCACCGCCTGGAACGCCCTAGTCGAAAAAGGAAACCTCCATGCCGGCCAGACAGTCCTCCTCCTCGGCACCGGCGGCGTCTCCATCTTCGCCCTCCAGTTCGCCAAGGCCCACGGCGCCCGCGTCCTCATCACCAGCTCCTCCGACGAAAAGTTATCCCGCGCCCGCACCCTCGGCGCCGACGAAACCATCAACTACCGCACCACCCCCGACTGGGATCGCGAAGTCTTCCGCCTCACCAACAACCGCGGCGTCGACCACATCGTAGAAGTCGGCGGAGCCGGCACCCTCCCTCTCTCCTTCAAAGCCGTCACCCCCGGCGGCCACATCTACGTCATCGGCGTCCTCGCCGGCAAAGGCCAGCTAGTCGACCCCACCCCTATCCTCGCCAAGGCCATCCACGTCGAAGGCGTCTACGTAGGCAGCCGTGCCATGTACACCCGCATGAACGCCGCCATCGAAACCAACCATCTCCGCCCCGTCATCGACAGCACCTTCCCCCTAACCCAGGCCCGCGAGGCCCTCACCCACATGCAGTCTGGCAGCCACTACGGCAAAATCGTCCTCGATTTAAAATCCTAACCAGCGCACGCGTTCACTACTCTCGCCGTCCGCGAAGGACCTATGATTACTTCCGCAGAACTCGAAAAAATTCCGCTCTTTGCAGGCGTTGAAGAACGGGAACGGCAACGCCTCGCCCGACATGCCGCCGACATTCACCTCGAGCCTCGCGAGTGGCTCGTTCGCGAAGGCGAAGAGCCGCACTTCTTTGTCGTCCTCACCGGAGAACTTGAAGCTATCAAAGACATCGTCGGCCAGAATCGCGTGCTCGGCCGCAGTGTCGCCGGTGAGTTCTCTGGTGAAACGCCCATCTTCATGGGCACCGCCAACATCGTCTCCGTACGTGCCGTCACCAAATGCCGCGTCGCTCGCTTCGACCGCCAGCAGCTTCAGGAGCTCGTCCGCGATAGCCCCTCCGCTGGCGAAATCATCTTCTCCACCATGACCACACGCCTCGCCACGGCGCAGAATCTCGCTCGCGACACACCCTCCTCACGCGTCGACATCTCCGGATCGAAGTACGACCTCAATTGCCGCGCCGTCCGGGCGTTTCTCTCCGCCAATCGTATTCAGTACGATTGGCGTCCGAACATGACGGATCCGCCGAACGGCGTCACCATTTCGGTCGAAGGCACCTTGATCGAAGATCCTTCCGTCCGCCACGTTGCCGAAGCCCTCGGCTTCCAGACTGTTCCCAAACACCAGCATTACGACATCATCATCGCCGGCGCCGGTCCTGCGGGCATGGCAGCCGCTGTCTATAGCGCGTCGGAAGGCCTCAAGGTTCTGCTCGTCGAACGCTTCGCCGCAGGCGGCCAGGCCGGCACCTCCGCGCGCATCGAAAACTACCTCGGCTTTCCCGCCGGCATCTCCGGCGACGAACTCACCGAACGCGCCCTCAAGCAGATCAAGCACTTCGGTGTCGAGATGCTCGTTAAGCGCAATATCGAGGAAGTCCAACCGCTCAACAACGGCCACTGCGTCACCCTCGACGGCGGCGACCAAATCACCGCATCCGTCCTCCTTCTCACCACCGGCGTCTCCTGGCATCGCCTCGAGTTCGAAGGCCATGACGATCTCTTCGGCCGCGGCATCCTTTATGGCGCATCTCGTTTCGACGGCGTTGCCGTCACCGGCAAGCGTATCTTCATCGTCGGCGGCGGCAACTCCGCTGGACAGGCCGCCGTCTTCTACTCCGGCTATGCCGCCGAAGTCATCATGCTCGTCCGCGGCCCCGGCCTCGCACAGACCATGTCGCAGTACCTCATCCAACAGATCCACGACAAGGCCAACATCCGCGTCGAGCCCTACACCCAGGTCTCTGCCGTCCACGGCGAACACCATCTCGAGCGAATCACCACCACCTCTCGCCCACCCAACGGCCCAGAATCCACCACCACCCGCGACGCCAAGGCCCTCTTCATCATGATCGGTGCCGTCGCCAAAACCCAATGGCTGCCTCCGTCCCTCGAGCGCGACGCCAGCGGCTACATCTGCACCGGTCGCGACCTCACCACCTGGGCCCTCGACCGCGAGCCCTTCGCCCTCGAAACCAGCATCCCCGGCATCTTCTGCGCCGGCGACGTTCGTCACGGCTCCGTCAAACGCGTCGCCAGCAGCGTCGGGGAAGGCAGCATTGCGATCGCCTTCATCCACGAATACCTGGCCCTCACGACCACGCCCCCGCCAGCGAGCACATAGCCACTTCAAAGCAATCACCCACACCCAACGCTCGCCGTCCGCGCCTACTGCTTCGGCAAGCTCTCTGCCAGTTCACCCACGCGCGAAAGAAACAGCTTCAGTATCGGAGAAGCATTGGCCCTGCGATACCCCACAGACAAATCAATCGTCGGCCCAACACCCCCCAGTGGCCGAGTGGTCACAGAGGCTGGAAGAAACGTCTTCGCATAACGAGGCAGCAGAGCAATGCCTCGCGTAGACGCAATCAGGGACATGACGCCCCCCAGGTTGTCGACCTCATGGCTCGGTTTAATTTCGATGCCATTGCCTTTGAGATATCGATCGATCGCCCGCCGCAGCGCCGGCTGTTTCCCTGAAATGCTGAGCGCCGTTCCAGAAACGCTGATGAATGTCTCACCGACAATCTCACGCACATCGATCGCAGTCTTGGCAGCGAGGGGATGATCGGAAGGCAGGAACACCTCGAACGTTTCTTCCACAAGAGGCCTGTAATCCAGGTCGCCGCTTCCGTCTTCCCTGCGAAGAAAAGCCACATCAATTCCACCATGCAGCAGAGCCTCGGCAAGCTGCGGAGAGTTCTGAGTCGAAATCACCACATGAATATTCGGCAATTCATTGCGAAGAAGCTTCAACGCTTCAGGAAGCCACGTAGTGTCATGCCCGATCATAAAACCCAAAGCAAACGAAGGCTTCGTTGGGAAGGCCGTCCGCCGCGCGGATTGCACTGCTACCTCTGCCTGAGAAAGCATCACGCGTGCATGGTCCAGAAACACTCGCCCCGACGGCGTCAGTTCCACGCCCCTTGCTCCTCTTATGAAAAGCGACGTGCCCACTTCATCTTCGAGATCCCGAATCTGGCGACTCAAAGATGGCTGCGTGATATGCAACGTCTCTTCCGCAGCCAGTTTGAGGCTCCGCGCTTCGGCAACAGCCACAAAGTAACAAGATGCCTGAGCTCCAAAAATCACCTCTGCCTAAAAAGCATACCCCTCTGCATAGAAAGTAATTCTATTCGTAGCCTTTCGAGGTTATGGTCAGGAATACAGTTCGTCGCGCCTCAGAACCACCTAACAGGCGTTCCTGCCTTTTGCCTCATCTATCTCTTCGCTTCATCGACGCCATCGCTTGGCGGAAAAGGGGAATACTCATGCCTCAATCATTAAAAGGAAAAGTGGCACTCGTAACGGGAGGCTCCCGCGGCATCGGCGCCGCCATCGCAAAACGTCTCGCCGCCGACGGAGCCAGCGTAGCCATCACCTATGCAAAGGATGCCACCGCAGCTTCCGCCGTCGTCAAAGCCATTGAACAGGCAGGCGCGAAGGCCCTCGCCATCCAGGCCGACGCGATCGACGCCGACGCCATCAAAGCTGCGGTGGAGAAGACCGTCGCCACCTTCGGCGCGCTCGATATCCTCGTCAACAACGCCGGCACCGCAATCCCAAAGCTCTTCGAAAACACTACCCTCGATGAGTTTGATCACATGCTCAACCTCAACTTCCGCGGCATATTCATCACCACGCAAGCAGCGCTCAAGCACATCAAGAAGGGCGGTCGCATCATCTCCATCGGCTCCTGCGTCGGTGAGCGCGAGATGACCCCCGGCCTCGCCGTCTATGCCGCCACCAAGGCAGCCGTCAAGCTCTTAACTCAAGGCCTCTCACGCGAAGTTGGAGAACGCGGCATTACCGTCAACAACATTCAGCCAGGCCCCATCGATACCGACCTGAATCCCGCGGCCGGCGATTGGGCAACTCCTCAAATAGCAGCCACTGCGCTCAAACGCTACGGCACCGTCGATGAAGTAGCCGCGCTGGTAGCCTTCGTCGCCAGTCCCGACGCCTCCTATATCACCGGAGCCAGCCTCACCGTCGACGGTGGCACCAACGCCTGAGCCTCCTCACCCACCCAAGCCCACTATCGCCCTCCGCGCAGGACCGAGCTATCATCTTCAAGGTCGACTTGGAGGCTTAACATGCGCATTGGAATGCTCACCGGTGGTGGAGATTGTCCTGGACTCAACGCCGTCATCCGCGCCGTAGTGCGCAAAGGCATCCTCCACTACAACGACGAATTCATCGGCTTCCTCGAAGGCTGGCGCGGCGTCATCGACGACCGCACCATGCCCCTCGACCTCCTCACCACCACCGGCATCCTGCAGCGCGGCGGCACCATCCTTCGCTCCTCCCGCACCAACGTCAAAAAAATCGAAGGCGGCTTCGAGCGCTGTCTCGAAGTCATCGCCGCGCACAAGCTCGATGCCCTCATCGCCATGGGCGGCGACGACACCCAGTCCATCTCGGTCGAGCTAGCCAAGCGCAACATCAACGTCGTCGGCGTTCCCAAAACCATCGACAACGACCTCTCCGGCACCGACGCCTGCTTCGGCTTCGACACCGCCGTCACCATCGCCACCGAAGCCATCGACCGCCTCCACTCCACCACCGAAGCCCACTCCCGCGTCCAGGTCGTCGAAGTCATGGGCCGCGACGCCGGCTGGATCGCCGTCACCTCCGGCATCGCCGGCGGCGCCGACGTCATCCTCGCCCCCGAACATCCCATCGACATCGACGACGTCGTCCGCCTACTCCGCGCCCGTTGGGAGAGCGGCAAGCGCTTCGCCATCGTAGTCGTCGCCGAAGGCGCGAAGCTCCCCGAGCACACCGGCCAAACCTCCGTCGGCACCAAGCTCGACTCCTTCGGCCACGTCCGTCTCTCGGGCATCGGCCAGGTCCTCGCCGAAGAAATAGAAAAGCGCACCGGCTACGAAACCCGCAGCGTCAACCTCGGCCACACCCAGCGCGGCGGAACCCCCACAGCCTACGACCGCATGCTCGCCACCCGCTACGGCATCGCCGCCATCGACCTCGTCCACCAAGGCAAATTCGGCCAACTCGTCGTCCTAAAAGGCACGCAAATTTCCAGCATCCCTATCGCCGACGCAATCGCCAAAACCCGCACCGTCACCCCCGACCTCTTCGAAGTAATCAAAAGTCTCCAGCCCCAACCCTAACCCGCAACATGTCAGCCGCCCCACCCGTACGCGCTTTCGCAGACGGGTGGGAAAGACGGTGCATGTCTTCTCCACCAATCACCACCAAATTAATTCTCGCCGTCCGCGCAGAACCTGTTAACCAAAGCCCTCCCCAGCCGTTATACAGAGTGAACACCTACTCATCGGTTAAACAAGGAGCGCCATGAATAACGCCATCGACTCGATCGCTACCGGCTTTACGATCTGCTGGATCATCTGGGTCGTCTTCACCAACGTCCGTCGCTTCCTGATCGCCAAAACCAAGGCCAGCCTCCAGGAAAAAGTCCTCCAGCGCATCGATTCCTCTGACGCCCTCACCTCCCTCGCCGCCAACGAATCCGGCCGCCGCTTTCTCGAGTCCATCACCGTCGAAGAAAACCAGACCCGCTCCCCCTTCGGCCGCATCCTCTTCGGCGTCCAGGCCGGCCTCGTTCTCCTCTGCTTCGGCGCCGCCATGCTCTTCCTCCACCACCACGTCAACGACCCCGTCGGAGGCTTTACCATTATCGGTACAGGAGGCATCGGTCTTGGACTCGGCTTTCTCACTGCATCGGCTGCCAGCCTCTTCGTATCCCGCAAGCTCGGGCTCATCAGCCGTGAATCGCGCGGTTGATCCCACCACCGCAGCCATGCCCAGCTCGCTCGAGCACGCCGCCGCCACGGCCACCGTCCTCAGCGAGCTGGCCTTTCAGCGCCTCTACGACGCCAACGCCACCTCCATCCACAGCTACCTCCTCGCCGTCTCCGCCCGCCGCGATGTAGCCGACGACCTCCTGCAAGAAACCTTCTGCCGCCTCCTCCTCCATCCCGAAACCGCCGCCCGCCTCGACACCCTCGAGCTCCGCCGCTACCTCTTCCGCATCGCCACCAACCTCCTCCGCGACCGCCACCGCTCTGGCGACACCACCCCCTTCGCCGACCCGCCCGAGCCCACCACGCATCCCTCCCTCGACAACACAATCGACATCCGCACCATGCTCCAAGCCCTCAAGCCCCGCGAGCGCGAGCTCCTTTGGCTAGCCTACGTCGAAGGCATGGACCACGCAGAAATCTCCAACGCCACCGGCCTCAACCGCCTCAGCGTCCGCACTCTCCTCTTCCGCGCCCGCAACAAAGCCAAGCAATTTCTAGCCCCCGCGAGAGCTTCTCTATGACCTCCGAAAATTCCACCCCTCACAACACGCCGCAAGACGATCAACTCCGCCAAGCCTTCCGCACCTACGCCGCCACCCTCTCCACCGACCTCACCCCACCGCCCGCCGCCGCCATCCTCTTCCGCGCCGAACGCCGCCGCCGCCGCGCCGCCATCGAGCGCGCCGAGCGCCCCCTCCTCATCATGCAAACCCTCGGCACCCTCACCGCCATCATCGCCATCGCCTGGCTCGCCTACCGCTTCGCCCCCCACACTCTCCCCACCCTCAACCCCACAACCCTCGCGCTGGCCAACGCCAGCACAACTCTCGTCCTAGCCGGCTGCTGGGCCATGCTCCATGCCAGCCGCCGCCCCTCCCCTTAACAACACGCCCCACACAAAAACTCTCGCCGTCCGCGCAGGACCTGGGTGCCCCATCCTCGACGCGCGCCCTTTGCGCGGCAGGGTGGGTTCGCACAATGCCAACTCCCCACGCAAAGCCTCCCGCCGTCCGCGTAGGACCTACGTCAGGTGTTTCAGCATCCAGTGCGCCACCCACTGCCAGCCCCGCGTCCCTCCCAGCGGAATCTCCATCCGCTCCAGCACCCACACAAACGGCGTCGCCACCAACGTCACCGCCATCACCCTCCTCTGGCTCAACAAGTCATACGCCACCGGCAGCAACAGCAGCCCCGTATACGCCCAGTGCGACCAGCCCGGGCTCAACCCCCACGCCGCCCACGGCCACCGGTCAATCCCCGCATCCATCATCGACAGCACCGCATACAGCGCCAGCCGCTTATGCATCTCCGGCCGCCTTCGCCACACATACGACAACCCCAGCAGCATCCCAAACATCACCATCCCCATCACCGACACCAGCGAAAACGTATAAGGATCCGCCACCGGGAACGCACTCGGCATAATCAGGTCCCGCCGAATCTCATCGGCAGCCGACACCACGCCCAGCGGAATCATCAACACCGCCAGCCCATACACCGTCAGCCCCAACGTCATATGCAGCTTCACTCGCCGCGCCGAAATCAGCGCCACCTGCACGCCGAACAGCAGCAGGAACACAGAGAACACAATCCCGTGCGCAACAATAACCCCGCTTGAAAGCGCGGCAGGCTTCACACCCAGCGGAAAATAAAACCTCCGAAATCCCAGCAGGATCGTCCCCACCATCAACAGCGTCATCACGCAATAGAACACACGCTCTTGTGTTCTATGCCCCGGCTTAACCCGCCGTACCGCCACCGCTCCCAGAACCTCTGTACCCATCTGCACGTCCTCCAGATAGCAACTCAGTGCCCCTGGGAAGCAACACGCTCCCACCCCGCAAACCTATCATCCTCCGTCTCTGAGCGGAGAAATTTCTCAACCACAATCGCCGGGTGCCCCATCCATACGCGCCTTTGCGGATGGGTGGGAATGTACAGTGCTAACGCCCGCACATGAAGCTGCCTCCGCCCTCCGCGGCCCACGTCCGCCAGGCGACAACACGACCCCGCTTAACCGTTCTCCACCCGCCCCTTCATATCCGAGTACGCTGCCTCAATCAGTCGGCGCAGCGCATCCTCGTGCGAATCCGCGGCTCGCAGCTTCACATGCCGCATAAACTTGCCCGTCCCCTGCAGCAACCCATCCGGATCCTTCAGCCCCGCGCCCTGAAAGAACCCTACGTTCATATGCGCCGTAAACACGTTCACATAAGCAAACGGCACATCCCCCAAACATGCCACCGGGCACCCATCATGCAGGACCTCACGCACCTCATCCCCGCATCGCCGCATCACCTCAAACCAACGCCGCGCCATCTTCCCCAACTCGCCCGCATGAGTTTGAAACCACGCATCAATGGCCGGATCATGCTCCACCGTCCCATCCAATCGCAGCAACTCCGCTCTCATCGCATCTCCACACCGAAATTCTAAGGTCGCCCACCGACCGTCGTACAGCCTTCACCTCCCAAAGCGCCAGCTTGTAATTCCTAAATCCATAAATCCTGACTTGCAAGGCATCCCGTATACGGTGTATACCTATCTCAGTATACGATGTATACATATGAGCCGATCAACCAAATCCGTCCCGACCACGCCAACTACAGCCGCTGCCATCCTCGCCGCCGCGCGCGACCTCCTTGACCGCAAAGGCGTCGCCGCCGTCGCCATGCGTCCCGTCGCCGAAAAGGTCGGTATCACCCCCATGGCCATCTATCGCCACTTTGCCGACCGCGACAGCTTGCTCAACGCCGTCGCCAACGCGGGCTTCCACGACCTCGCAGCCCAGCTCCAGTCCATTCACCTCAAGGGCGACGTCGAGCACCGCCTCATGCAGGTCGGCGAAGTCTTCCTCGACGCTGCTCTGCAATCCCCCAACCTCTACGAACTCATGTTCCTCGTGCCTCGTGAAGGCGCACGCGTCTATCCCCGGGACTTCAAAGCCCGCCGCTCCCCAACCTTCAACCCCACCGTCAACATTCTCGAAGACGCCATGCGCAACGGCGAACTGCAGCCGGACGACGCAATCGAAATCGCCTTCGAACTCAGTGCGCTCTCCCACGGCCTCATCGTCCTCTATCTCGGTGGCCGCGTCGCCCAGACCGAAAAACAATTCCGCTCACTCTACCAGCGTTGCTTCAGGAGATACCTCAATGGCCTTCGTTGAAAAACGTCCTATCCTCGCCGCAACCCTCGCCGTCCTCACCACGGCAGCCCTGCTGCTCGCCGGAAACGGCATGAACCCGATCTGGCTCCTGATGTGGCTAGCCTTCATCCCCGTTCTCGTCTTCGCCGCAGAGACCACCTCGTGGCTCCTCGCCGCCGCAGCAGCCGCACTCTCCATGCTCCTCGGCAGCCTCACCATGCTCTATTACCTCCACTTCATGCTGCGTATCCCCATCACGGCGTGGCTCATTCCGTTTTCAATTGCCTCGCTACTCTTCGCCGCCGGCGTCCTCCTCTTCCGTGCGCTCCTCCATCGCGGTGCCGTCTTCAGCGCGCTCATCGCTCTGCCCGCGTTCTGGTCCTCCGTCGAATATCTCGCCAGCTTCGTCCCCGCCAACGGCACCGCCGGCAGCCTCGCCTACACGCAGGAGCGCTTTCTCCCCATCCTGCAAATAGCCGCTCTCACTGGCCCGTGGGGCATCACCTTCCTGCTGCTCTTGTTTCAAACCGCAGTCGTCACCACTCTCTATCTCCGCCGCAGAAACCTCCCGCACGCAACGCTCGTCCTCGGATCGACCCTCGCGGTTCTCGCCGCCGCCATCCTCTTCGGCACCCTCCGCCTCGCAGCACCCACCTCGCCGCAGACCATCAGGGTCGGTCTGCTCGACACCGACACCGTAGTCTTCGCCGACGCTTCCCAAATGCAAGCCCTCGCCCAAAGCTATGCCGACCAGGCCGAGAGCCTCGCCCGCCAGGGCGCAACCATCGTCCTCATGCCCGAGAAGACCGGCCTGCTGCTCAGCAGCAACACGCAGACCATCGACCCCATCCTGCAGTCCGCAGCCGACCGCACCGGCGCAACCCTCATCCTCGGCGTCCTGCACGTAGTCGCTCACGATTCCTTCCGCAATTCGTATAACGAAGCGCGCATCTACACCCCCCTCCTGCCCATCACCACCTACAACAAGCAGCACATGCTGCCTCCGTTTGAATCGGATCTGAAGCCCGGCACCGCGCTCACGCTGCTCTCGAAATCACCCGCCCCCATCGGCGTCGCCATCTGCAAAGACATGGACTTCATCCACCCCGCACTCGACTACGGACGCGCCGGCATCGACCTCCTCCTCGACCCAGCCTGGGATTTCAACCTCGACCGCGCCTGGCACGGACACATCGCCATCATGCGCGGCGTCGAAGGTGGTTATGCCATCGCCCACGCCGCCAAGAGCGGCTTCCTCACCGTCACCGACGACCGCGGCCGCATCCTCGGCGAGACGCGCACCAACACCGCACCCTTCGCCTCGCTCCTCGTCGACGTCCCCCTCCACCACGACCGCACCCTCTTCGATCGCTACGGCACCTGGTTCCCCAAGCTAGCAGCCCTGCTCCTCCTCGCTGCCGCCGCCCAACTCTTTACGCCCGAAACCCGAAACCAAGCTCAAGCCATCGGTTCGTAACCCGAAACCCACCTCAGTCGCGCATAAAAAATCGCCCCGAAGAGGGGCGATTCTTGTGCTGCCAGTCCAGAATAATTCTCGCTACGACTCAACAACTAACTGGGGATAATCTCAACTCCGCGCCAAAACGCCACATGGTGCTTGACGGTCTTCGCCGCAGATTTCGGATTCGGGTAATACCACGCCGCATCCGGGTTTTCCTGGCCATCCACAAGCACCGTGTAATACCGTGCCATACCCTTCCATGGGCAGTTCGAACTCGTCGAACTGGGACGCAGAAATGCCCTGTTTACAGTCTCTTCCGGGAAATAAATGTTCCCTTCAATGGTCTCTACCTTGTCGCTTTCAGCAATCGTCTGTCCGTTCCAAATCGCTTTTGCCATAGTCGCCCTTCCAATCGTTTCAGTCAGTTGCAGCGACCAGACGTCCTCGCACAGGCGAAGCAGTAGAAGCGTCTAAGCCGCAGTTGGAGCCGCGTGCCTCTACCTTTATACCATAAACCTACTGGAAACGGGAAGTCCTCGGCGCGATTCCTCCAGAACCCCATATACCTTTGCGCGCAAAATGGTTACGCAACCGCCTCCACCACCGCCCGCGTCTTCTCCGGATCCGGCCGCCGCCGTTCCGGCACCTCTTCCTTCATCTTGGGAGGCCCTATCTTCTTCTCATAGCTACAGTTAGGAGCCGCCAAAACCTCCTCCTCCTTGGCCCCCTTGCGCGGCCTCCGCTTCGGCAACGCCTCCCGATTGTTCGGGCAAATCAGGAACGTCCCCTCGGCATTTGCATACTCCACCAAGTAAGCCGAGTCGCACTTCGGGCAAGTCTCGTTCACCAGCTTTTGATTACTCGTGAAGTCGCACTTCGGATACCGCGTGCACCCATAGAAGGTGTCGCCGCGCTTGTTCTTGCGCACCGCCACCTCCCCGCCGCACTTCGGGCAGGGCACCTCTAACAGCTCTTGTTTCACATACTTGCACTTCGGATACCCGGAGCAGGCAATGAACTCCCCATACTGCCCATCCCTCTGCAGCAACGGTTTCCCGCACTTGGGACAAGGCTCTTCCAACACCACCGGCGGCTTCGACTGCACCTTCTGCGTCAGCTTCCGAATCGTCTTACATGGCGGATCTTCGTTGTATCCGGGACAAGCCATAAACGGTCCCCACGGCCCATTCCGCAACACCATCGTCCGCCCGCAGTTATCGCAGAACTCTTCTTCCTGCTCCGCATCCTGCGCCTCCGGCGAGTTCAAATCCGGCTTGGCCGCAAAATTCTCCTTGGTAAAGTCGCAGCTCTCCGGCTCGACCACCAGCTTGTTACCCTGCCCAGCCGCCGCCTGCAGCGCCGCAATCAGCTCCGCCTTGTCCCCAACCTTTGCGCTCGACTCGGTCGTATCGTCATTCATTGCCTTCACATACATCGGGAACTCGAAGGTCGCGAGCACCTTCTTCACCGCCGCCTTCGGGTCCTTCTTCAGCGGCCCCTGCGCCACGGTAATCGGCTTCACCTTGGTAAAGTTCGAGCAGGAATAAAAGCTCCCAAACTTGCCCCACTTCAAAATCAACGGCGCCCCGCACTTCTCGCAGATCTCGTCGGTAGCCTGCTCCATCGCCTTGATGTCTTCCATCCCCGTCTCGGCGACCTTCAGCTCCTTCTCAAAGTGCGTATAGAACCCATTCAGCAGGTCGGTCCACTT
>Ga0302326_10012245_pt1 | contig 18323 bp, 17 predicted proteins | sample Palsa_T0_3_FD_202264 | JGI IMG/M metagenome (GOLD analysis project Ga0302326, IMG submission 202264) | Peat permafrost microbial communities from Stordalen Mire near Abisko, Sweden - Palsa_T0_3 | ecosystem: Environmental > Terrestrial > Soil > Palsa > Peat permafrost | place: Sweden: Abisko...
TTCCTGCGGGACGAGCTGCGGCTCACCGGCTCACACTGGGGCTGTGACACCTCCAACTGCGGGGCCTGCGTGGTCTGGCTGGACGAGACCCCGGTGAAATCGTGCACGGTGCTCGCCGCGATGGCGGACGGCCACCGGGTGCTCACCGTGGAGGGCCTGGAACGCGGCGGCGTGCTGGATCCGATCCAGCAGGGCTTCGCCGAGTGCCACGGGCTGCAGTGCGGGTTCTGCACGCCGGGCATGATGCTGACCGGCCGCTGGCTGCTGGACCACGACCCCGACCCCTCGCCGGCCGCGATCCGCGAGGCGCTGTCCGGGCAGATCTGCCGCTGCACCGGCTACGAGAACATCGTGCGGTCCGTCCGGTGGGCCGCCGAGCATGCCGCGGGCACGCCGTGAACGGGGCCTACGGCCCGGTCCGGCGCAAGGAGGACGCCCGCTTCATCCGCGGCAAGGGCTACTTCGTCGACGACATCGCGCTGCCGGGGATGCTGCACGGCGCGATCCTGCGCAGCCCGCTGGCGCACGCCAGGATCCTCTCGGTCGACGCCACGGCCGCCGAGGCCCACCCCCGGGTGGAGGCCGTCATCACCGGCGAGACCCTGGCCGCGCGCAAGCTCGCCTGGATGCCGACCATGTCCCAGGACGTGCAGTCCGTGCTGGCCACCGACAAGGTCAGGTTCCAGGGCCAGGAGGTCGCGTTCGTCGTCGCCCAGGACCGGTACGCAGCCCGCGACGCGCTCGAGCTCATCCTCGTCGAGTACGAGCCGCTGCCCGTGGTGATCGACGCCGAGAAGGCACTGGACCCGGGCGCCCCGGTGATCCGCGACGACCTGGACGGCAAGCAGGACAACCACATCTTCGACTGGGAGGCCGGCGACAAGGCGGCGACCGACGCGATCTTCGCCGCAGCGGACGTCGTGGTGGCCCAGGACATGCTCTACCCGCGCTCCCACCCCGCCCCGCTGGAGACCTGCGGCACGGTGGCCGACATGGACCCGGTCAGCGGCAAGCTGACCGTCTGGTCCACCAGCCAGGCGCCGCACGCGCACCGCACCCTGTACGCGCTGGTGGCCGGGCTGCCCGAGCACAAGATCCGGATCATCTCCCCGGACGTCGGCGGCGGCTTCGGCAACAAGGTGCCCATCTACCCGGGGTACATCTGCGCGGTGGTCGGCTCGATGCTGACCGGCAGGCCGGTCAAGTGGGTCGAGGACCGATCCGAGAACCTGATGTCCACCTCGTTCGCCCGGGACTACCACATGCACGGCGAGATCGCCGCCACCTCCGACGGCAGGATCCTGGCGCTGCGGGCGAGCGTGCTCGCCGACCACGGCGCGTTCAACGCCACGGCCCAGCCGACCAAGTTCCCGGCCGGGTTCTTCCACATCTTCACCGGCTCCTATGACCTGCAGGCCGCGCACTGCCAGGTGACCGCCGTCTACACCAACAAGGCACCCGGCGGGGTCGCTTACGCCTGCTCGTTCCGTATCACGGAGGCTGTTTATTTGGTAGAACGCATGGTCGAGCTGCTGGCCACGGAACTAGCGGCGGATCCCGCCGAGCTGCGGATGAAGAACCTGCTGCGCCCCGAGCAGTTCCCCTACACCGGCCCGACCGGGTGGGAGTACGACTCCGGCGACTACCCCAGGGCGCTGCGGCTCGCCCTGGACATGGCCGGGTACGACGATCTCCGCGCGGAGCAGGCGGCGAAGCTGGCCCGCGGCGAGTACATGGGCATCGGGCTGAGCTTCTTCACCGAGGGGGTCGGCGCCGGGCCGCGCGCGTCGATGGACATCCTCGGCCTGGGCATGGCCGACGGCGCCGACCTGCGGGTGCACCCGACCGGCAAGGCCACGCTCGGCATCTCGGTGCAGACCCAGGGCCAGGGGCATGAGACGACCTTCGCGCAGATCGTCGCGGAGGAGCTCGGCCTGTCGCCGGACGACGTCGAGGTGGTGCACGGCGATACCGACCGCACCCCGTTCGGCCTCGGCACCTACGGCTCCCGGTCGACGCCGGTGTCGGGCGCCGCGGCCGCCGTGGTGGCGCGCAAGGTGCGCGAGCGGGCCAGGATCGTGGCGTCGGCCATGCTCGAGGTGGCGCCGGACGACCTGGAGTGGACCGGCCGGAAATTCCAGGTCCGCGGCGACCCGGACCAGGCCAGGGGAATCGCGGAGATCGCGATGGCCGCCCACTCGGCGCTGGAGCTGCCGGACGGCGTCGAGGGGCACCTGGACGCCTCCGCCGTGTACAACCCGCCGAACCTGACGTACCCGTTCGGCGCCTACATCTGCGTCGTGGACGTCGATCCCGGCACCGGCGTAGTGACGGTGCGGCGCTTCATCGCGGTGGACGACTGCGGCGTGCAGATCAACCCGATGATCGTCGAGGGACAGGTCCACGGCGGGCTCGCCGACGGGGTCGGCATGGCCCTGATGCAGGTCATCGCTTACGACGAGAACGGGAACTGCCTGGGCGGCTCGTTCATGGACTACCTGCTGCCCACCTCGGTCGAGTGCCCGTCCTGGGAACTCGGCACGACAGTCACGCCGTCGCCGCACCACCCGATCGGGGCCAAGGGCGTCGGCGAGTCGGCCACCGTGGGATCACCGCCCGCGGTGGTCAACGCGGTGATGGACGCGCTGCGGCCGCTCGGCGTGCGGCACGCCGACATGCCGCTGACCCCGGCCAACGTGTGGTCGGCCATCCAGGGCCGCCCGCAGCGCACCGACCTGGCGATCAGCTGAGCCCGGCATGAGCGGACTCGCGGAGCAGCTACCCGACGTCGCCGCGCTGCTCGGCGCCCTGGACGGCGCCGACTACCTGGCCGACGAGGCGCTGGGCACCAGCCTCTTCCTGGCGGCCCGGATGGGCCAGCCGATCCTGCTGGAGGGCGAGCCCGGGGTCGGCAAGACCGAGGCGGCAAAGGCGCTCGCCCGCGCGCTGGCGACGCCGCTGATCCGGCTGCAGTGCTACGAGGGCCTCACCTCGTCCGAGGCACTGTATGAGTGGAACTACCCGCGCCAGCTGCTCGCGATCCGGCTCGCCGAGGCCCGCGGCGCCGAGCTGCGGGAATCAGACCTGTTCAGCGCCGAGTACCTGCTGGAGCGGCCGCTGCTGGCCGCGCTGGACCATCCGGGCCCGCGCCCCGCGGTGCTGCTGATCGACGAGGTGGACCGGGGCGACGACGAGTTCGAGGCGTTCCTGTTCGAGCTGCTGGCCGAGTCTGCCGTGACCATCCCGGAACTCGGCACCCGGCACGCGGCGTTCCCGCCGGTGGTAGTGCTGACCTCGAACCGGACCCGTGACCTGCACGACGCGCTGAAGCGGCGGTGCCTCTACCACTGGATCGATTACCCCGCCGCCGACCGGGTCGCCGCCATCATCCGGCGCCGGGTGCCGGACGCGTCGGCGCCGCTGGCCGCCCAGGTGGCCGCCGGCGTCGGCCGCCTGCGCGGCCTGCAGCTGGCCAAGCCGCCGGGCATCGCGGAGGCGATCAGCTGGACGGCGGCGCTGCGGGTGCTCGGCGCCGAGCAGCTCGACGAGGAGTCCGCCGGGCGGACCGCGAGCGCGGTGCTCAAGTACGCCGAGGACCTCGACACGGCCCGCGCCGCCGGATTCGCTTCGCTGGCCAGCGGCGATGGCTGACGACCTGGCCGAGGTCGCTGCCCGGTTCGGCGCCGCGCTGCGGCAGGCCGGCCTTCCGGTCGGGCCCGGCCGCTGCGAGCGGTTCGCCGCCGCGGTGACCCTGGCCCGGCCGCGGACGCCCCGCGCCCTGTACCTGTGCGCCGCCGCCACGCTCGTGTCGAGCCAGGCGCACATCGAGACGCTGGAAGCCGTGTTCAACGCGGTCTTCGGCGGCCTGGCGGATCCGGCGGGCCGGCGCGGCGACGCGAACTCCCCCGCGCTCGCCGCCGCGGTCGCCCCCGGGCCGCCCAGGACGCCGGAGGACATGCTGGCCGGCGCCGTGCGGGCGGCCAGGGAGCACATCGGTTCGCCGCCGCGGTCAGCCCGCCCGGGTGGCCGGCCGGACACCGGGCCGGACGGCCCCGAGCAAGTGATCGAGGCCGCGTTCCTCGGTAGCGCCGCGGAGCGGCTCGCGGCCAAGGATTTCGCCGACCTGTCGCCGGACGAGCTGGCCGAGCTGGCCGGGCTGATGCAGGCGCTCACCATCGCACTGCCGCTGCGCCGGTCCCGCCGCCAGCGCCGGCGGCGGCACGGGCCGCACATGGACATGCGCTCGACGCTGCGCCAGGCCCGCCGGACCGGCGGCGATCCCGTCCGCCTGATCGGCCGGACGCCACTGCAACGGCAGCGCAGGCTGGTCGTGCTGTGCGACATCTCCCGGTCCATGGAGCCCTACGCGCGGGCGATGATCCAGCTTCTTTACTGCGCCGCGGGCGGCGCGCGCGCCGAGGTGTTCAGCTTCGCGACCCGGCTCACCCGGCTGACCGGGGCGCTGTCCCACTCGCCGCCCGCCGCCGCGCTCGCGCGCGCCGGCCAGACCGCGCCGGACTGGCTGGGCGGCACCAGGATCGGCGACTCGCTGCAGGACTTCAACGACTCTTACGGGCGCCGCGGGATGGCCCGCGGCGCGGTCGTGGTCATCATCTCGGACGGCTGGGACACCGGCGACCCCGGCGTCGTCCGGCGCGAGATGGAGCGGCTGTCACTTGTTGCGTTCAAAATTATCTGGGTGAACCCGCGGACAAAGAGTGCCGCTTACCAGCCGCTGGCCGGCGGCATGGCGGCGGCCTGGCCCTACTGCGACGCGGTGCTGAGCGCGCACACGCTGAACGCGCTGACCGCGCTGACCGCCGCGCTCGCCGACCCGGTCCGGCGGCGGGCCGCGCATGGCGGCCGCCGGGTGGCGTAGCGCCGCGGACTACCTGATGCGCAGCGGCCAGCTCCGCTCCTTGCCGTTCCCGCGCGGCTTGCGCTTCACCTCGACGCCGCCGAACACGCAGGTCCCGGTGATCCGCAGGACCGGGGCGTCCGGCTGCGCCGACTCGTCGGTGTCGCCGCTGACCTCGCGGCCGCCCATGATCGCGCTGCCTTCGTCGATCACCCGCATCTCCGGCGGGACGGTGATCGAGACGCCGCCGAAGACGGCGACCGCGCTGATCGTGATCTCCCGTCCCGGCAGGCTGGCCTCCCGCAGGTCCAGTTCGGCCCCGCCGAAGACCGCGAGGATCCTGGTGAGCGGCTCCGGGTGCCAGCGGCCCTTCCTGCTCACGCCGCCGAAGACGGCGACCAGCCGGCGTCCCTTCGTGGCCGGCGTCGGCCCGGTCCGGCCGAGCGATGCCGCCACCGCGGCGGCGGGCGGCAGGTCGTCGATGACCGGCACGATGTCGGCGTGCGTCTTCGCGGCATAGAGCGCGTCCAGCCGCTCCGAATGCTCCTCGGCGGTCAGCCTGCCCTGTGCCATCGCCTCGTTCAGCACGGAGGCGGCGCGGTCGCGGTCGGCGTCCGAGGCGCGCAGCCGGGAATTTAGGTTGAAGTCCTCCGGGGTCATGCGGCTATTGTCGGCCATGCCAGCGCGTCAGGGGAACGGGGCGAGTCGTGGGTCATGTCGAGGCCGCGCACCTCAGCCACGCCCTGCCGGACGGCCGGGCGCTGCTTGATGACGTGTCCTTCCGGGTGGGCGACGGCATCACGGCCGCGCTGATCGGGCCCAACGGCGCGGGCAAGACCACGCTGATGCGGCTGATCGCCGGTGACCTGGCGCCGCAGGCGGGCTCGGTCACCTCCAGCGGCGGCCTCGGCGTGATGCGCCAGTTCGTCGGCGCGATACACGACGACTCCACGGTGCGGGACCTGCTGATCTCGATCGCGCCGCCGCGCGTGCGCGCCGCCGCGGCCCGGCTGGACGCCGCCGAGCTGGTGATGATGGAGCGCGACGACGAGCCCGCCCAGCTGCGGTACGCCGCCGCGCTCGCCGAGTGGGGCGACGCCGGCGGCTACGACGCCGAGGTGCACTGGGACGCCTGCACGGTGGCGGCCCTGGGCACGGCATACGAGCAGTGCCGCTGGCGGGAGGTCCGGACGCTGTCCGGCGGCGAGCAGAAACGGCTCGTCCTGGAGTCGCTGCTGCGCGGCACCGCCGAGGTCCTGCTGCTCGACGAGCCGGACAACTACCTGGACGTGCCCGCCAAGCTCTGGCTCGAGCAGCAGCTGGCGGCCACCCAGAAGACCGTGCTGCTGGTCACCCACGACCGGGAGCTGCTGGCCAACTGCGCCGAGCGGATCGTCACGGTGGAGGACGGGAGTGCCTGGGTGCACGGCGGCGGGTTCGCCAGCTACGCCCAGGCACGCCGGGACCGGATCGACCGGCTCGACGAGCTGCGCCGCCGCTGGGACGAGGAGCACGAGAAGCTGAAGCAGCTCGTCCGGATGTACCGGCAGAAGGCGTCCTACAACTCCGACATGGCCTCACGGCTGCAGGCCGCGGTCACCAGGCTGCGCAGGTTCGAGGAGGAAGGGCCGCCGGAGCTCGCGCCGAGAGAGCAGAACGTCCGGATGCGGCTGCGCGGCGGCCGGACCGGCAAGCGCGCCGTAATCTGCGAGGAGCTCGAGCTCACCGGCCTGATGCGCCCGTTCGGCCTGGAAGTCTGGTACGGCGAGCGGGTGGCCATCCTGGGCTCCAACGGGTCGGGGAAGTCGCACTTCCTGCGGCTGCTGGCCGGCCAGCCGGTCGCGCACGCCGGCCTGGCCAGGCTCGGGGCGAGGGTGGTTCCCGGCTGGTTCGCGCAGACGCACTCGCGGCCGGACCTGGACGGGCGCAGCCCGCTGGACATCCTGATGCTGGAGCACGCCCTGCTGATCAACGACGCCATGGCCGCGCTCGCCCGGTATGAGCTGCAGGCGTGTGCCCGGCAGGCGTTCGGCAGCCTGTCCGGAGGCCAGCAGGCCAGACTGCAGATCCTGCTGCTCGAGCTCGCCGGGTCGACGCTGCTGCTGCTCGACGAGCCGACCGACAACCTGGACCTGGCCAGCGCCGAGGCGCTGCAGGAGGGCCTGGAATCGTACGCCGGCACGGTGCTCGCGGTCACCCATGACCGGTGGTTCGCGCGCTCGTTTGACCGGTTCCTCATCTTCGGGTCCGACGGGACGGTCTACGAGGCGCCGGAGCCAGTCTGGGACGAGACCCGCGTGATCCGGCCGCGCTGAGGCCGCGGCTTGCTAGGCTGGCAGGAATCTCAGGGAGCCCGGTCGTGCTGCCCGGCCGGGGACTCCTCAGCCTATTGGTGGAGGGTGCGCACCCGTGAAGAAGCTGCTGCTGCTGTTGGCCCTGGTCGGGTTCGGCGCGCTGGCCGTGTGGAAGAAGGTCCAGTCGGACCGGGCCGAGATCGACTTGTGGACCGAAGCGACCACGAGCGACGATTAGCCCCCGCGTCGGCCGCCGTTGGCATGCAGGGAGGCGATCAGGTGAGCGACGCGACGGGAATCTCGCTCGTGTGCTGCGGCCTGATCGGGACGACGGTCACCGACAACGGAATGGTCGAGCGCGCCTACGCCGAGGCGATCGCCACCCAGGGCGTCGTCACCGGGACGACCGCCTACGCGCGCTGCATGGCCGGGGTGCACCGGTCCAGGGGGCAGTCGACCATCGAGGTTCTGCGCACCCTGTTTCCGGACAGCCAGGCCAGGGCACAGGCGGCGCAGCTTGCGTTCGACCGCTCGTACAGCGCGGCGGTCGACCGGACCGGCATCGTGGCCATGCCCGGTGCCGAGCTCGCGCTGGAGCAGCTGCACGGCAGCGGCGCGCGGGTCTGCCTGATCAGCGGCTTCTCCCGGCGGCTGCTCAGCCTGGTGCTGGACACCCTCGGCTGGTGGGACCGCATCGACCTGGCCCTCTCGCCCGATGACGTGCCCAGGGGATGCCCGTGGCCCGACCTGGTGCTCACCGCCATCATCCGGCTGGGCATCGACGACGTGCGGGAGACCGCCGTCGCGCACGGCATGGAGAGCGGCGTGCTGTGCGGTCACCGGGCCGGCGCGAGCACTGTCGTCGGCGTGCTGACCGGCACGCACACCACCGAGCGGCTTCGCCGGGCGGGTGCGACCCACGTACTCGGCAGCGTCGCCGCCCTGCCCGAACTGCTGGCGCCTGGACTTGCCGGGGCGGGCGGCTCGCCGGAACCGGGCGCTGCCACGGCCAGCGGCGGCGCGGTCGCTGACGACAGCCGTGCCGCCCAGGTACCCTTGGAACGCCGTCACACGGGGCTATAGCTCAGCTGGTAGAGCACCTGCTTTGCAAGCAGGGGGTCAGCGGTTCGAGCCCGCTTAGCTCCACGCAGGTCAAGCCCACATTGCGATCTTGAAATGATCGGCCGGGCGGGTGCGTACAGCACGAAAGTACAGCAGTCGCCGGTCATCCGAGGGTCTCCCCGAGCCGCCGAAGCGCTTCGCGCGTGCTGGCATCCGGCACCTCGGTGTAGATCTCCATCGTGATGCTGATCTTGCTGTGCCGCAGGATCTGCATGGCGACCCTCGGGTGCACGTCAAGGGCGCGCGGAGCGCGCCGGGCCGGGGCTGGCCGCCGATCTTGGTGAGAGCCCGCGTGAGAATGCGCTGACTCTGCGCGGCGCCAGCTGCTGCCCGTTACTGCGGACCTTCCAGGGAACGTTGCGCGCCTGGGCGCCGCCTGCCGCCTTAGGCCCTGCCGGGCCACGGCGGCGGTCAGGCCGTCCTGCCCGGCCTGGCGGACCTCGGCGGGGGTGCAGAATCCGGTGACCAGGATCAGCGCCGAGCGGGTGGAGTAGTCGAAAGAGCTTTCGAGGGCGGGGAAGATCGAGCCGAGCAGGTCGCGGAGCCGGTTCACCCCGCGCACCCAGTCGGCCATCAGGTCCGCCCGGTGCGAGGTCAGCCGGGCCAGCTCGACCACCAGCTCATCCGAGGGGGTGATCGGAGCCAGGTCCCGGCGCATCCGGGCGATATCAGCGATGACCCGGGCGTCCTTGGCGTCGGTCTTGCCCTCGCCGCCGAGCGCTCCGGCCAGGGCGGAGACCATCCGGCCGGGAACGTAGACCACGTCCTGGCCGCTGGTCAGCAGCACCGCCAGCAGCAGCGACGCCATCGGGCTGACCAGGTCCACCGCCCACCGCACCTGGCCGCCGGCCCTGCCCGCCCTGGTGATCAGCTCCTCGATCCGCCGCTGCTCATTGGCAACCTTCACCGACCACACCAGCCTGCCGTCAGCGTCAATCGCCGCGGCGTGGTGGCTGGCTTTCCCGGCATCGATACCAACCCAGGTCACATCACCAGCCGTCATCCGCCCGTCCTCTCATCAGCGCTGGTCAGCCCCATGGACATCCCCGCCGGCAGGTCCCTAAACAGCGACGGCTCGCATCAGATCTCAATCAGCGGCCAGGGAGTCCCGGGCAACGAGGCGGCCATTCCTCGCGAGCCACCCACACGGCAACCAACCATCAGCCACACCCCGCAGCCCCGGGCATCCAGGGCACCAACCCCAGACAACTCCGACCTTAGGGCCAGCCATGACTGACACCAGCACTACATGGGGCGGCTGGTCATCGGCTATCCGCGACGAGCCGTTCGCCCACTTCGCCGCCGCCCGCGCCCGGTGCCCGGTCCAGAAGGCGCGCCTCGCCGACGGCCATCCTGCCTGGATCGTGCTCGGCTACGACGCAGCCCGGCAGGCACTCAGCGACCCGCGCATCTCCAAGGACATGCTCGCGGCCCTGCAAGCCAACGGCGATGTCGTCGCCGAAGGCCTGCCCGGACCAGAGTTCTCCCGCCACATGCTCAACGTCGACCCGCCCGACCACACCCGGCTGCGACAGCTCGTTTCCCGTGCCTTCGTTCCTTCCCGGATCGCCGCGCTAGAGCCCGCCATCCGGGCAATCGCCAGCGAGCTCCTCGACGATCTGCCGGTCCCTGTTGAGTGGCTGCCGGGTCCAGAGTCGGCAAATGCCGATCGCGCAGCGACGTTCACAGCGACGCCCGCAGGGCGCTCTTGACGCGGTGGCCGCGACTGGGAGAATCGGGCGCGGGGAAGGCGCTGCTGCTCGGTGCGCTCATGACGATGGAGCCATGAAGATCATTGGCGTGCTGCGGAGTCTTGGACGGCGCGGGGAGCGCCGGACGCGGTGCCGCGCAGCGGCGGCGCCTTGATAAGACTTCATAGATTAATTCGGCACTTGACGCTATACGTCTGCTACCGGAGGCCGAGAACGGTCAGCAGAGCTTCGTCGATGCCCCATTGCTGCTCCGGACTGACCCGGCCCGCAAGGTCTCCAAGGCGGCTGGCGTCGATGGCGCCGACCTGCTCAACGAGGACGCGGGTGGTCTCACCGAGCAGGTCGACCTCGGGACGGAAGGACGCGGCCCTGGCGCTGCGCGACGTCGGAGCTACGAGCACTACCGAGCGGGGCAGCAACTCGTCCGCCTGGACGATCACGCCGTAACGGCGGCCTTGCTGCTCGTGACCTGTTCCGCGCGGGGGGCGGAACTCGTGAATGTCACCCCGCTGCACGGATGCTCTCCATGAACGCGGCGACCTCGAGCATCTCGCGTTTGTCGTCGTCGTCGGCCTCAAGGGCGGCGACTTCGGCAGCCAGCACGGAGCGCTTCCGGAGACGGCCCGCGCTGTCGAGGATCGCGCGGCGTACCGCTTCAGATCTGCTGATGCCGGTTGCCTCCAGTTGCGCGAGCGCCTGCATAGCTTCGGGATCCAGCCGGACGCTGATGGCCGATGACATGCCAAAAATGTATCACGATCTGTCCTACAGATCGGGCGGCGTACTGCATAGATACGCACGCAGAGTGTAGGTGCGGGCCAAGTTCTTCGTGCAATATCAGCCTGGGAAGCCGGTGTCACTGCTCGTTCCTGACCAGATCCGGTAACTTAACGGGCGGCCGGGAGCCGAGCTGCATGCCGTGGTCACGACCGGGCGCTTGTCGCCGGGTCCCAGTGGCGTCCCGCGGCCGTCCCGGTGATGGCCGGATCGGCAAAGGCCACGACGGCTGCGACAACATCGCTGAACTGGGCTGGCAGCCGGTCGTCGAGGCGCTGCCTGCGTCGCCATGCCTCCCAGCGCTGCTGGCCGATGGTGCCGTAGCCGGTGAGCACGCGGCCAAGCGGTACGAGCGGGGTGGCCCGGTACTGGGCCACCCCGCGGATGGACTCGCCGAGTTCGGTACCGCTGGTCGCGTGGTGCCGGGACAGGAAGTACATGTCGGCAAAGTCCCGCCACCGGGTGCTGGTGGTGCCGCGGCTGACCGCGGTCACGATCTTCTCGGCGTGCACCATCGTCAAGGGGTAGCCGCGCACGGAGATGTCGCCTCCCAGGATGCGGGGAAGCCGCACGGTACCCGGCGGCGGGATGATCGGGTCGCCGACGCTGACATCGACATGAAAGCCTGGCCGGGCGGTCGACAGCCTGGAGGTCATGCTTACGCGCACGCCGGGGTAGCGGTCCTCGTCACGTATCACCTCGGCCGTCGCGGTGCCAGCGTCGAAGACAACCCCGTCATCCAGGCCGATGGCGGCGATCTCGGTGATCGCGGCCAGGATAACGGCCGGGTCGTTGCCAGTGGCCTGCGATTGCAGGTCGATGTCGCGGGTTGGGCGCCGTTCGCCGAAGGCGGCGAGCAGCACGCCGCCCTTAAGGACGAACAGGTCAGCGAACCGGGTTCCGGCCAGGCGGGCCAGGAAGCATTCCAGTACGTAAAGCTGCATCAGCTCATCGACCGGACGGTGGTCCTGGCGTGCTTTCCTGCGCAGGTCAAGGTAGGCGCGTCCGGCCGTGGTGGCGCGCGTCGGCGTGGTCATAGCAGAACCTCAAGCGCCCGCCGCAGCGCCGGCTCGGCGCGTGGCAGCTGGCCCGCGAGCTCGATCAGCTGTGCCGGACTTCGTCCGGGCCGGGCCAGCCACCGGCGCAGCGCCTCCCACGCGATGTCGCTGCCCTCGCGATGACGCAGCCGTACGACATCGACGATGGAACGCTCCGCGGAGTAAAGGCCCAGGGGTCGGCGGGCGCCGACGTCCAGCAGGTCCCGGCCCAGCCCGAACGTGCGCCGGTCGAACTGATGCAGCCGAACCGGCGCCCTGAGCGCGGGCCGGGCGCTGCCCCGGGGGACGGCAATGTCGATCGCGGCGGGGATCGCGTCGATAAGGCCGTGCCTCGCGAGCGCCGTCTCCAGGCACAGCGTCGCCCGCGGTACCCGCTCGGCGATCTCGACAAGGTCGTCATCGGCTGTGGGGGCGTCAGCCCACCGGTAAACGCCGCCGCCGAGGGCTGCGATCTCGCCGGAGTCGCGCAGCCGGTACAGGCGCTTGTCGCTGACGGCGGCCTTCCGTGCCTCCCCGTAGGTGAATGTGTCCCCCAGAACCCCCCGGAGGTCATCGGCAGCGGCCATGGCAGGAAACTATACCCACCTCGCCATTATCTGTATACGATTTCCGTCCCGGCTAAACGCTCCGGCGGACGAACAGCTTCGGCCACAGCCCGACCAGCGTGCGAACGGCTCCTCCCGCGCCCGGCCCCTCTGCCGCCTGCTCAGCGCTAAGGGCACACTGACAGCGCTTTATTCAGTGCCCTACTAGCTGGACAAGCCCGGCTTCAGCCTGGTCAGCTTCGGCTGCAGCACGTGTACCGCGAACTCCGGGCCACTGCCGCCCGCGATCAATGCGGCAGTCAGCGAGAACTACCAGGCCGTGGTGCAGGTATTCCGGTCGCTGCCCTAGCCGGCCGGCTGACAGGTCCGGGTCCGCAGAAGAAGTTCGCGTACGGGGCCGGGCGGCGGTCCGGCGGTCGCGGCAGCCTGGTGCAGTGCGACTCGATCCACCGCACCCTCGGGTCCGGGCCCGGCGGTGACACCGGCAGCAGCAGGAATAGCCGCACGTAGCCGCGGCTGATGTCGGCCTGCAGTGTGGCCAGCGTCGGGGCCGGCACGTTGCCGAGGAAGCCGCCGATAGGCAGCACCTCCCTGCCGCTGTACAGGATGAAGTCCTGCGCGAGGCCGCCGGACGTGTCGGTGCCGAAGAGGGCATCACCGGGTGGCGTCTCGCGTTCCAGCCGCTGGACTGCCCGGGTGAGGGTGGGCACGGCGGCGGCCAGGGCCTGGTTATTGTGCGCGGTCTTCGACGATTCGAACGGGGTGTCAAACGGGCCCATCTCGCGGATGACGCAGCTCACGGACGCCGCCGCGGGAAGCAGGAGCACGGCGGCACCGGCGAACGCGACCGCGGTCAGGTGCCCGGCCATGCCCGACGCGGGCAGCAGCAGCAGGGCGGCGGCGGCCGCCGCCACGATCAGCGCCACCACGGTCAGCACGACCGGGCCGGATGCCGTCCCGAACATGACATAGGCGCCGTAGCCGGCGCAGCCGAGCACCGTCGCGGCGGCGATCAGCCTTAGCCTGGCTGGCCAAGGGCGAGGTCCGCATGCGGCGATGCCGGTGCCGGACAGCGCGGCGACCGCGGGGATGAGCGCCGCGACGTAGTACGAGTTCAGATAGGTGCCGACGCTGAAGAACACCGCGAGGACCAGCCACCAGCCGCCCCACAGCACGACGGCGGTGCGCAGCGGGTCGCGCCTGCCCTGGCGGCGCCGGGCGATGAGCACCCCCAGCGCGCCGGCGACGGCCGCCGGCAGCAGCCAGCCGCTGTCGGCCGCGAACGGGCCGGCCAGTAGCCGGTGCCAGCCCGGCTTGATGCCTCTGGTCTCGGCCGTGAGCAACTGCCCGCTCTTTGCGGCCGCGATCACGAGCGGCGAGGGCGGCCCGGCGAGGGTCGCCCAGTTCCCGGTGAGCCGGCCCAGGCCGTTGTAGTCGAAGACCTGCGTGTACACCGAGTCGTCCGGGCTGCCGTCCACGTAGGGCCGGTCCCGGGACGGGACGAGCGAGACGGCGGTCATCCAGGAGAGCGAGACCACGACAGTGACCAGCCCCGCCAGCGCGACGTGCGCGCACCGGGTGCGCAGCCGCGCCGCGGGCGCGGCCAGCAGGTAGGCGGCGGCCAGCGCGGGCAGGGCCAGCCAGGCCTGGATCATCTTCGCCTGGAACGCCAGGCCGACCCAGATGCCGGCGAGCAGCAGTTGCCCCAGCGACCCGGTGAGCAGCGCGGCGGACGTGGCGTCGGCGGCGAGCACCAGTAGCAGGATCAGCAGCGAATCCGATACGTTGCCGCGGCCCAGCAGCACGGTGATGGGCGTGACGGCGAGCACGGCCGCGGCGGTCAGGCCGGCCGCAGGCCCGGCCAGCCGGCGGACCGCCCGGTACAGCACCAGGATGGTAAGCACGCCCTCGACCACTTGCGGCAGGACCAGTGCCCAGATGTGAAAGCCGAAGATCCGCAGCGAGAGGGCCTGCATCCACACCGCGCCGGGCAGCTTGTCGATGGTGACAATCCCGGCTGGATCGAACGCCCCGAAGATGAAGTCGTGCCAGCTCTCCGACATGCTGCGGGCCGCCGCGCCGTAGAATGGCTCGACGCTGGCTCCGGCCATTCCCCAGCCGTACCCGACCGCCGCGACGGCGGCGATGGCAAGCAGCGCCGGCCGGGCCCAGGCGGGCTGATCCGCGGGCGAGCGCCACGGCGTCAGTAAACGGCGCCAGCAAGGTGCTCCTGATACAGGCGCTGATGCCGTTTCCGGGATAATTTCCATTTCCGCCACCTGGCCAGTATGGCCGGAGCGCATGTCGTGTCCGCCTGGCGCATAGGACCCGGCCGCGTTCGAGGTTAAATGCGGAAAAGACATGATTAATTGAGCCGTGTCGCGGGCGTGTTTCGTAAATCTGGGGACGGGTCTCGTAGCCAGATCCTGATCGAGGCGACGTCGACGGTGGCCTGGCAACGGGGCATGGGTGCTGGCCTGACCACCCTCGGCAGGCACCGGCCTCTTGCAACAACCCTTGCATCCCTGCCAGGCTGGCCCCAGCGGGAAGAGCGACCACGCTGCCGGCCCGAAAGGGCCAGGCTCTGCCGCGCAGACGGCCTTGTCGGCGCTCTTCCCGCCCAAGACCATCGCATTGCTCAGCGCCCTCGCTAGTGGGCATTGGCGGCCTGATAGTCCTCGGCAGAGACGGGTTCCGGCCACGTCGTGCCGTCGTCGCCGTCGCCCCTTCGAGCATGGCGATGTGGCACATCACATTGCCGGCCGTTCGGCCGTCCCAGTTGGTGCGGGCTTCGGGAGTGAAGCGCACCAGGCTAGCGATAAGCCGCGATGGTGCTGTCGCTCGAGCGACGAGCTTGCGACCGCGGCGACGGGAACCACCGCCGCGGCGATGAACAGTGCCAGCCGCTCTCCGTGGATGAACGTCGCCCGGTGCGCCAGAAGCGCGCCGAAGACGGCCACCGCCAGCGCCGCCGACCTGCCGGCTGGTGTTGAAGACACCGCTGGCGGTGCCGGACTGCGCTTGCGGTACGCGGTTGAGGAGCAGCGCCGTTGTCATCGGCATGACCAGGGGACCGCCGATGCCGACGAGCACCATCAGCCCGGACAGCAGGCCGACGGGCGCCGAGGCGGACACCACCACGCCCATCACGGCCAGCCCGGTGGCCATGGCCAGTCCTGCGCTGATCACGGCCCGTGGCCCGAACCTTTCGGCCAGCCGGGCCGAGCACGGCGTCAGGATGAACCCGGTCAAGAACATTGGCAGGAACAGCACCCCGGTCATCAGCGCCGACAGGCCGCGTACCTGCTGGAAGTACAAGCTGATGATGAACGGCAGGCCGTAATAGCCGACCGTGAAGGCGAAGCCGATCGCCGCCGAGGTCCGCACCGTCTGGATGCCGAGCAGCGTCAAGGGCACCATCGGGTGCCGCACCCGGCCTTGGGCGATGACGAATGCCAGCGCTCCGAGAGCCGCCAGTACGAGCGACCCGATCACCAGCGGGGAGCCGAAGCCCCAGGCGCCGGCCTCGATCGCTCCGAAGCTCAGGCCGCCCATGCCAAGCACCGCCGTCAGCTGGCCGAGCCAGTCAAGCGGGGCAGGCCGTTCCGGTGACGCGGGCGTCCTGGCCAGCATGAGCAGCGCCGCTCCGCCGACCGGGACGTTCACGAAGAAGTTGGCGCGCCAGCTGAGCAGCGTCAGCAGTCCGCCCAGGACCGGTGCAGACGACGATGCCACCGCACACCCAGATCATGAACTACCCGCAGCTCGGCCACGCGCGGGGCAGGCTCTGTCCGCCGTCACGGACAGCACTCGCGCCCTCGCGCCGGACCTGTATCTCCGATACAGGACCTTGTTTCTGGACGGCATCCGGGCCGATGGGGCGCCGCTGACGCCCATGCCCACGCCAGCGCTGAGCGCGAACCAGGTGCACGCGCTGATGACCCAGAAACGTCGGAGCACCAGGCGAACCTCAAAGGGCGAAGCGGTTGCGCCGGTCCGCGACCAGGTCGTCGTTGCACCTTCGAGGCCCGCGACCTCCGGCTAGGCGCGACAGACCTCGACGAGATCGAGGCGGCATCGTCGGTCATCACGGTGCAGGGCTCATTCCGCCACGGTGACCTGGCGCTTGTCGAAGGCGACATAGCCGCTGTAGTCCTTGCCGACCCGGTCGAAGGAAGCCGGGTAAGGCTCAGGGTAGCTCCACGCCGCGTCATGGTGGGCAGCACCGGCCACCGAGACGTCGTGGTACTGGGCGACGCCCTTCCACGGGCAGGTGTACGGCGTGCGGCTGTCACTGAACGCGCCGGCGCTGAGCGAGGAGGGCGGAAAGTAGTAGTTGCCCTCGATGGAGATCAGGTCGGACTCCGGGGCATCAGCGACGACAGTGCCGTCGATCGTGGCCTTCATGTGGCGTTCCCTTTCTAGCTGGCGTTTCCAATATCAACTCCGCGCTGGCCGTGCGACTTCCCGGCCGGCCGCTCATAGTCGCCTGGCCACCCAGACGGTCCGTGCCGCGCGGACGGTAAGGTCATCGCGCTGCAGGACGCCGTCGGGCCCGTCGCTGTCGATCAGGGTGTCGAGCGTGGCCAGATCGCCGGAGCTCATCCGGCCGTCAAGGCTGGACCGGATGCGCCGCAGCGATGCCTGCGCGTAGCGCCCCGCGGCGGCGGGCAGCGGCGGCGCCAGATCGATGGCGAAGGGACGCTCGGCCTCGATAGTGAAGCCAGCCCGGGAAAGCGGCGGGCCCCAGTCGGAGCCGAGATGCGGTACGTCGCCGGCCAGTCCTTCGGCCAGGACGGCATGGCTGCGCGCTTCGAGTCCGGGGAGGCCAATGCCGAGGTCGTCCGGCAGGAAGCGCGGGAAAGAGCCCATCTCGGCCACCACAAGGAGCCCGCCAGGACGGAGCACGGCGAAGACTTTGCTGAGGACGCGATCGGGATCTGCCATGTGGTGCAGGGACGAGGACGCCCACGCCAGGTCGACGGGATCGATGGCGGGCCACGCACCGTCCAGGTCCGCCTGGACGGCGGTGACCCGGTCGGCCACGCCGAGGGCGCGGGCCTTGGTCATCAGGTGCTGCAGCAGTTGCGCTGATACGTCCAGCGCGATCACGTCTGCCTGGCCGAAGCGCCCAAGCAGGGCGAAGGCGCCGGTGCCGGTTCCGCTGCCCAGGTCGAGAATCCGGCGGGGTGACGGGCCGGCGGCCAGCTCGCGGGTCCAGTCGGTCACCTCGGACAGGTAGGAATGCAGCACCTCGGCGTCGAGATCCAGCATCTCGGCCATGGCTGACTCGTCGGCCTCGGATGCGGGGTGGTGCTGGTGACTGCGCTGGCCTTCCACGGTTCCAACCTACGGGCAGCTTGCGACCGGAGCCGCCGAGCGCGGTCGCCAGCAGGAATGTGCGTGGTCGCTCCGGAGTCCCGGCGGCGGCCAGGCACGAGGTTTGCGTTCACATGAAACTCCCGCGCAAGTCACACTGGATGCTGATGGCGGAGTGGTCGGATGCTGGCAAGGCGGCAAAGGCGGAGCGATGCGTGAGGTGAAGGACGCGCCTGGTGAGCACGGCGGGCTGCTCGTGGTCGACGACGAGCCGTTCCTGCGCGACGCAGTGGCCGCCTCGCTGCGTTTCCTCGGCTTTGACGTAACCACAGCGCAGACCGGCACCGCCGCGCTGCGGCTGGCCAGGGACCACCCGTTCGACCTGGTGGTCCTGGACGTGATGCTGCCCGACACCGACGGCTTCGAGGTGGTGAGGCGGCTGCGCCGGGACGGCTGCCGGGTTCCGGTGATCTTCCTGACCGCCAGGGACACCCGGGCCGACGCAGTCACCGGGCTCACCATCGGCGGCGACGACTACATGACCAAGCCGTTCGGGCTGGAGGAGCTGGCGGCCAGGATCCGCACGGTCCTGCGCCGCACCCGCCCGAGCACGGTGACGGAGCCGGTGCTCGCGTTCG
>Ga0302326_10012250_pt1 | contig 18320 bp, 17 predicted proteins | sample Palsa_T0_3_FD_202264 | JGI IMG/M metagenome (GOLD analysis project Ga0302326, IMG submission 202264) | Peat permafrost microbial communities from Stordalen Mire near Abisko, Sweden - Palsa_T0_3 | ecosystem: Environmental > Terrestrial > Soil > Palsa > Peat permafrost | place: Sweden: Abisko...
GTAACCGGCGATGCATCGGTCGGCTTCTGCTGGCGCGCTCAGGTAGCTGGCCCTCTTGCCGATAACGACCGCTAGCTCGACCTCCCAGTCCGTTTTTGCCGACCCCGGCGGGATGCGGATGTCATCGTTTGGCCCGATAACCGTATTCGGCGTCTTGAGGAAGATGATCGGGGTATCGGGCGCGGTGCCTCCCGATTCGGCTGCGTGTGCCGCGTAATTCATGCCGATGCATATCACCGCGCCTGGCTGCAGGACCGGAGGCCCCACCCTGAGGCCGGTGGCATCGAAACGCGGCAGCAATCCTGCCCTGGCGGCGTCCAGCGCCCGCGCTGTGCCGTCGGCAGCCAGGAATTTCCCGTCGATTTCGTCGGTGAGCGATGTGAGGTCGAATAGTTCTCCGTCGATGTCCTGGAAAACCGGACGTTCCTGACCGGTGGGGCCGAGGTGCATGAGCTGAATGGGCATGGGCTGCGTGCTTTCCGTGAGTGGGGGCAGGAGTCGTGGCGACCGGTTGAGCGGAACTATCTGGCCGTCCGAAGATCCTCCGGCGCAGGCGTGGCCACGTCCGCGCCGGCTCCGGGCACGGGAGCGAGCCTCGGCAGCAGGCCCTGGTCCTTCAGGTCCCGCCAGAGACTCGCCGGGATGTCCGCGTCGAACCAGCTGATGGCCTGGTCAACCTGCGAGGCGTCGATGGCGCCGAATAGCACGGCGGCGACCGCGGGATGAGCGGCGGGAAACTGCAGAGCTGCGGCTGGCAACGCGACACCTGACCGGGTGCACGCTGCCTCCAGGCGCGTGACTCGCTCGAGCGTCTCGGCATCAACATTTGCGGGAGGGTTACGCTGGCGGTTGCGGGCGTCTGTCGCGAGCAGCCCGTAGCGGAATGCCGCGCCGATTACGATGCGGATACCTGCTTGGTGGCACCGGTCCAGTTCCGTTTGGAAGATCTCTTGGTTGAGCAGGGTGTAAGGGCCGGCCACGAGGAAGAGGTCCAGGTCGAAGCGGTCCAGCAAGTCGGTTATGACGCCCGCGGTATTAATTCCGGCGCCGATGGCGCTGATCTTCCCGTCGGTGCGGAGGTCGCGCAGGGCGGCGAAGCCGCCGTTGCTGAGTTGTCCGAGGCGGGCCTGGTAGCTGCCCTCGGGGGAGTGGTACATCCGGTCGAGGTCGTGGATCAGCAGGATGTCGACTTCAGGTAGTCCCAGACGTTGCAGGCTGTCCTCGTAGGCTCTGATGATGCCGTCGTAGCTGTAGTCGAAGCGCGCCTCGAAGCTGAGCGGCTCGGCCCATATGCTGCGCGGGACGCGGGGGCCGTAACGTGGCGGCCACGGCCTGAGCAGCCGGCCCACCTTGGTCGACAGCACGTATTCGGCCTTCGGCTTATCGCGTAGGAAGCGCCCGACGCGATGCTCGCTGAGCCCCAGTCCGTACCACGGGGCCGTGTCGAAGTAGCGGATGCCGGCCTGCCATGCTGCCTGCATGGCGCTGTGCGCGGCGGCATCGGTGACCGATGTGCTGAGATTGCCGATCGGGGCGCCGCCGTAGCCGAGCCTGGTGAGCTGGAGCGACCGGGGGCCGACGTAATCACGCTGCGTGTGGTCCATCGAGCATTCCTCCTAGGCTTGCGGCATGACGAGGATCTTGCTCGCCGTGTTGTCGCCTCTGGCCAGATCGGTGAAGGTGTCCCTGCTTCCCAGCAGGTCGACCCGGCCTTCGATCAGCAAGCTGAGTTCGCTGGGTGCCGTTCCGACCCACTCGGCGGTGGTCTTGAACTCCTCGCGGGAGTAGGTGAAACTGCCGACGATGCTTCGTTCCTTGGTCGATATCTCGTAGCCGCGGACGGCGAGATTCGCTTCGCCCATGCCCACGAGGACGATGGCCGATCCGAGCGCGGCGGCGGAGAAGGCCGAATCGAGGCTGGCGCTGGACCCTACGGCGTCGACGATAACCGTGGGCGGGCCGCCGAGTGCGTCCCTGACCGAGGGGACGCGTTCTGTGGTTATCACGTCCAGGGTGACGGCACCGAGAGCTTTGTTAAGCCTGCGCCTGGCGGCAGTGGGCTCGGAGACGACGACCTGCTCGGCTCCCTGGCGCCTGGCCGCGAGTACGCACGCCTGTCCGACCGGTCCTCCTCCGATCACGAGCACGCGGTCACCGGGGCCGATCTGCCCGCGGTGGACGGCGTGATAGCCGACGGCCAGCGGCTCGATGAGGGCGCCGTAGTCAATCGGCATCGCGGCGGGCAGCGGGATCACGTTCTCTGCCGGAGCGAGCATCTTCTCGGCAAAGGCGGACGACACGCTGGGATCCACGCCGATAACCGACCTGCTCGGGCACGCCTGCTCAGAACCGGCCCGGCACTGGTCGCAGTCACCGCAGCTCACCACGGGGTTTACGGTCGCCACGGCGCCGACCTCCAGGCCGGACTCGGGACCCACGCCGTCGCCGAGGGCGACCACTCGGCCGACCGTCTCGTGACCCATCACCTGTCCGAGCTGGCGCCGGCCGGTTGCCCCGGTGAAGCCATGGATGTCGCTTCCGCAGATCCCGGTCGCATGGATCTCCAGCAGGACCTGCCGGCCAACCGGAGCAGGGTCGGGCCTTTCGGCGACCACTAGCTTCCACCAGTCTTCTAGTACCAGCACTCGCATGTGTGACTTCTTCCTCGTCCGTGGTCGGCCGTCGCTGGTTCACCGTTCCGGCGTCCTCGAGACAGACCTGCCCAGCGGCGTCGCCCGGTCCTGCCTGTCTCACTGCTGCCGCCATCGCCGGTGAGTTCACATACATGAACTTTTGCTCACCTACTTGAACTAGATGAATCTGGATTATACGCTAAAAATCACCTCGGTAAAGCTGAGAAGAACGGCTCGGTGATCAGCATTAAAGGGCAGGCCGAGTTCTAGCCCAGGCAGGCCTGGCGTGCCTAAATGCTGTGCCGAAAGGAGGTAGGCGGCTGATGACACCGGTGAATAGGTTCAGCAGTGATGACGTCCGGTAAGCCCGTGCTCGTGGCCGAGCACATCAGCCGGAGTTTCGGTGCCGTGGCTGCGCTCCGCGACGCTTCCATAAGCATTGAGGAAGGGCAGATCCTGGGGCTAGTCGGCGACAATGGGGCCGGCAAGTCAACCCTCATCAAGGTCTTGGCCGGCGTGGTAACCCCCGATTCTGGCCGGATCACCCTGGACGGCGCCGACCTCACCCACAAAGGACCGCAAGATGCTCTCAATTCCGGTATCGAGACGGTCTATCAGGATCTTGCCCTCGTGGACACGATGGCGGCCTACCAGAATGTTTACATGGGGCGAGAGGTCCTAGCGAGATCTCCCTTCCTGCGGGTATTCAATAAGGTAGACGACCGGGCGATGCGCAAGGGAGCCCGGGATGTACTCGATGACCTGGGTGTAAAGATCCCGTCAGTAAATGCGAATGTCAAGCAGATGTCGGGCGGGCAGCGCCAGTGCCTGGCCATCGCCCGTGCCGTGCTCTGGGGACGCCGCATAGTCATATTGGACGAGCCGACGGCTGCCCTCGGTGTCCATGAATCGGAGCAGGTACTCGATCTAGTGTCCCGCCTTCGTGAGCGTCAGGTCAGCGTCATCTTGGTGACTCACAACATGCAGCATCTCATGCAGGTCGCTGACCGGGTGACGGTCATGAGGCTGGGCCGGACAATCGCACGCCGCAGCATAAAGAACACAACTGTCGAGGAGATCGTTGGCCTCATCACCGGCGCCCTTCCTCCGGACGATGAAACGACCGGCCTAGTGAGTGGTGACCGTTCCGTTCAGGACGCCGTGGAAACAACACCGCCAGCTAGCCGGTAGCCGGCGTCGCCTGGGCAAGGGAGCTCGATCGAAAGGACGACCATGCGATACAAGCCATGGCCGAGGTACAGAACACTGGGCGCTGTCGCAGCGTCCGCCGTCATCGCGCTGGCCGCGGGCTGCAGCAGCAGTTCCAGCGGCAGCTCAGCCGGCCGCACGGCAAGCGCTGCCGCAGCCGCGAAAACCTTCAAAGTATGCATGGGAACCGGTGGCCAGCAGGGCCTGGATTGGGAGATCGGTCAGGGAGAAGTACTGCAGTCCATCGCCAAGAAGGAGGGCTGGCAGTCCGTCATCCTGAGCAACGACAACTCAGCGTCGACGGCCGTGAGCAACGTCGGGGTGTTCGTCCAGGATCACTGCAACGTCGTGGTGGAGTTCAACGGTCAGCCATCCGCCAATCCCGTTATGGCGCTCAAGCTCGCGGCCGCAAAGATTCCCGCTATCACCTACGACATCGGCCAGAAGGGCTGGTACTTCGTGGGCATCGATAACCTGAAGGCGGGCATCGAGGCCGGCGAAGCGTTCGGGCAGTGGATGAAGCAGCATTGGAACTGCGATCCGGATGCTGTCGTCGCGAGTCAGGGCTACGGGGCTGGGATCGTCAATACCCAGCGCACCGGTGGCATGGTGACCGGCGTGCTTAAGGCATGTCCCAATATCCCGAAGAGCAAGATCTTCAGTATCAACGGCAACGGCCAGGTCAGTACCACCCTCCCGCTGGCTCGGGCGCTCCTGGCCGCTCACAACAGCTGGAAGAAGATCGCCGTGGTCGGGATCAACGACAGCGGAGTCGTGGGTGTCCTGCAAGCGGCACAGCAACTGGGACGTTTCGCGGACGCATACGGCTGGGGCCAGGACGGAAGCCTGATCACCGGAAGTAACGTCAACCCGCACCTTCTCGGCAGCGTCCTGTACTTCCTCGAAGGCTACGCGGAGGTGGCCCTGCCGGTCATCAAGTCCATCGCGGCAGGCGATCCTCTTCCGGTCAAGGACAACACCAACGGCAATAACCCCACAGAGCAGGTGCCGCCGTGCCCGGTGACCGCTGCGCAGGCGCAGCAGGTGCCGGACTTCAACACCGACGTGCAGAAGATCGAGGCGGCTCCCCCGGGTACCACCGAGTATTCGCTCCTCTGCCCGAACAAGTGACCCATGAGTCAATCCCAATTCCGGCGGTACCGGCAGACGGCGACGTCTGCCGGCACCGCCGCGGACCCTGCTGACCAGACAGGACCCGGGCTCGCCAAGGAAGCCCGGGTCCTCCCCGAGGGCGTCGCCACCGCCGGGATCCTGCTCGTCGTGTGGATACTGCTCGTCGCGGTATCGGCTATCGACAAGGCAAATTTCCTCTCCCGCGAGACCCTGCTCTCGGTCACGTTCACGATGGCGGTGCTCGGCGTGCTCACGGTCGGGGAGTCGCTCGTGACGATCAGCGGCGGCGTGCTCGACCTCAGCATCCCCACCGCCCTGATCCTGCCTGCCTGGGTGATGGCGACGCTGCTCGTGGACGGTACCAACGTCTGGCTCACGATCCTGATCGGCCTCCTCGTCGGCATCGCGTGGGGGGGCTTCAACGCGGCCCTCATCGTCTTCGGCAAGCTGAACCCGATCATCGTCACCCTGGGCACCAATTTCGCCGGATTCGCCATCCTGGGCATCTACGTTCAGAATGCCGTGATACCGGTGCATTCGGGTCTCGCCACCTTCGGCAAGGGATATTCCCTCTTCGGCCTGCCCAACGTCTTCTGGCTCATGGTCGTCGTCGTCGCACTGGCCGGGTACCTGCTGCCCCGCACCCGTCTCGGCCGCCGAACGATCGCCGTCGGCGGCAATCCGCAGGCCGCGAAGATGCGCGGCATCTCACTGCGCAAGACCCGGTTCGGGGTCTTCATGACCGCCGGGCTGATGGCCGGAATCGCCGCCGTGCTCTTCGCCGCGTCGCAGCAAACGTTCGTCTCGGCCGACGGCACGACGTACCTGTTCTTGGCCATTGCCGCCACCCTGGTCGCGGGCATCAGTCTCAGTGGGGGATCCGGCCATCTCTGGGTGACGTTCCTGAGCGTCGGGCTGCTCTCGACGATCCCGACGTCACTCGCTTTCTTCGGCGTCCCGACGCTCTGGCAGAATGTGCCGGCCGGCGTGATCCTGGTCATCGCCGTCGCTCTCGACGGGTACCGGCGGTTGAGGTCGGCGCGATGAGGGCCGTTCTTTCCGCTAGCCGGAGCACCGAAGGTAGCGAAACCTCGAGGCGGACCGCGATCGGTGCGCTCCTGAACAGTCCCATCGGCAGCATCGCGATCACGCTGGTGTTGATTGTCGTGATCGGGCTCTTCTGGATCGGCAGCAGTTTCCTCACCGGCGGCAACCTGAATATCGTCAGCACATCCATCGCGGTGCCGCTCCTGCTGGCGACGTGCTCGGCGTTCGCCTTGCTGGCCGGCGTGGTCGACCTCAGCATCGGAGCCAGCGCGGGCCTGAACGCGACGATCTTCGCCGCCCTGGTGCTCCATCACTGGAACCCGTGGTCGGCTGCGCTGATCGTCGCCTGCATCGGGATCGTCATCGGGATCGTCAACGCGGTGGTGATCGTCCGCCTGGGCGCGCCCTCGATCGCGGCCACGCTCGGGACCCTGAGCGTGCTCAGCGGCCTGCAGTTCGTGGCCAACGGTACGACCGACAGCGTCACCGTCCTCGTGCCCGGCCTGTACCACTTCGCGAACACCAGCGTGGGTCCCGTGCCGCTCGTCGTCATACTGCTCGTGGTCCTCGTGATCGTCGCGGTCTACGTCGTCACCTCGACCCGGCTCGGCCGGCACATCAGGGCGGTCGGCGGCGATGAACGGGCCGCCACCCGGGCCGGCATCTCGGTCAGCAAGGTCCGCACCGGGTCACTCATTCTCAGCGGGCTCGGCGGGGCCTTGGCCGGCATCTTGTACATCGGCCAGCTGGGCGGCGCCACCAACACCCTCGGCAGCGACGTCGTGTTCCTGGTCTATGCGGGCGTCATGATCGGCGGGTACAGCATCATCCGCGGGGGCGTCGGCAACCCAGCCGGAGGCGCGATGGGTCTCCTGGTGATCGCCGGAGTCACCGACATCATCGCGGTCAAGTCGATCAACACCTACTACACCGATGTGATCGTCGGTGCGCTCCTGCTGGCCGCGGTCTTCTTCGACCGGATCAGGGGAGGGGACGCGTACGAGTGAACCAAGAAAAGGATCTTGCCATGAGTTACCCGCACGTGGCCGGCGATCTCACCGGGGTGATTCCCATCCTGGTCACCCCCTTCGCCGAGGATGGCGCGGTCAGCCTCGATGATATGGACCGGCAGCTGGAGTTCCTGATCGCGGCGGGCGTGCGCTGCGCGGGATTTGGCTTCGGCAGCGAAGTCAACCGTCTGGGAGAGGCTGAACTGGCCGGCTTGGTCTCACATGCGGTGGCGACCGCGGCCGGACGGCTCACCATCTTCGGCAATGCCGAGATGAGGAGCGTGACGGGCGGGATCGAGCAAGCCCGCCGCGTGGCGGCGACCGGGGCGCAGCTTGCCCTCGTACGTCCGGGCGGGCTGGACGGTGTATCCCAGCAGGGCATCTTCGACGCCTTCGCCGCGGTGGCGGAAAAGGGAGGCATCCCGATCATCGTGCAGGACGCTCCGCAGAACACCGGGGTCGAACTGGCGGCGGCGACGCTCGCCAGGCTGCTGATCGAGGTACCGGGGGTCGCCGCCGTCAAGGTCGAACCGGCGAACCCGGCCCGGAAGATTGAGCTGATCGCCGATCTGCTTGGCGACGCCGACGGCACCATCATCGGCGGGGCGGGGGGTCTGGACTACCTGCACGAATTGCAGCGCGGCGGATGCGGAACCATGCCTGGTCCCGCCCATCCCGAGCTGTTCGCCGCCGTGGGGCGCCTGCACGGCAAGGGTGACCGCGGGCTGGCGCATCAGCTGATGGCCCAGGCCATGCCCCTCATGATGCTGGGCAAGCGAGACATGGACACCTTCCTGTTCGTTCAGAAATACGTCCTGATGAAGCGGGGCGTCCTGCGCACCGTGCGTCTCGGGCGCCCGCACCGCGACCTCGATCGCCACCTGGCCGACGAGGTGGACGAGCTGCTGGCCGCGCTGGCGCTCGCGGAGCTGTTCGACAGGTGCCGCGATGCCGGGCGCTGATCACGTGGAGCGGCTCGCCGACTCCCATCACCATCTGTGGGATCTCGGCCTTAACCGCTATCCCTGGTTGCAGGGCGAGCCGGAGGATCCGGCCGACCCGTCGGGCGTCGGGATGCTGCAGCGCAACTATCTGGTGCAGGACCTCCTCGGCGACACCGGCGGCCTGCCACTGATCGCCTCGGTCCACGTCGAGGCGGCACACGACCCAGCCGACCCGGTCCGCGAAACCAGCTGGCTGCAATCGCTGACCGACACGCTTGGATTCCCGACGGCCATCGTGGCCGCCGCTGCTCTTGAGGCAGCCGATATCTCCGAGGTCCTCGCGGCTCATTGTGAGCACAGCGCGGTCAAGGGGATTCGGCAGATGCTGGACCGCAACCCGGTCTCCGGCGCATCGGAAGAAACGGCGCTCCTGGAAGACAGCAAGTGGCGGCGCGGTTTCGCCCTGCTCGCTCCGCTCGCCCTGTCCTTCGACCTGCAGGTGCTCCCCTCGCAGCTAGCTGCGGCGGCTCGGCTGGCCGCTGATTTCCACGAGACCACCTTCGTGCTCAACCACGGCGGCTATCACGTCCGCGCGTCGCCGGAGCAGCGTGAGCTCTGGCGCACCGGCATCGCCCTGCTCGCCCGCCAGCCCAACGTCGTCGTCAAATTGTCGGGCTATGACGCCGTCGACCCGACCTGGACCGTGGGCGGTTACACCGAATTCGTCTGGACGCTGCTGGAAACCTTCGGCGTCGATCGGGTCCTGTTCGGAAGCAATTTTCCTGTGGACCGGAGGACTATCACCTACGCCGTGCTCGTCGCGGCCACCCTGGCCCTGACCTGGCAGCTCACCGCGGACGAGCGTGACCGCCTGTTCTACCGCAACACCGTCCGTACCTACCGCATCAATGGCCCGATCACCAATCAAACTCTACGAGTCTGGGGATTACGGTGAAGATTTCCGATGTCACGATCAAGACGTTCCGCACCTACGCCGACCGCTGGGACGCTGGCCACGCGCAGCCGCTGCCGAAAGTGGAGCTGCGGCAAACGGTCCTGTCCATTCACGCCGACGACGGCGTGGCGGGCCATTACTTCGGCGGTGGCGCCCACGGGGACGCTGAAGGCCTGAGCATTGTCGATCAGAGCATCATCCTGGGCAGGATCAGGGACCTGATCCTGGACTGCGACCCATTCGACCGGGAAATGATCTGGAAATGGCTGTGGGTGGCAAACATCCCGGAGCACGTGGCGAGCGCGGTCGACAACGCACTGTGGGACCTGGCCGGCCGTGCTTGCCATCAGCCTGTGTACAAGCTCCTCGGCGGGGCTCGTGACCGGGTGAAGGCGTATGCGTCGACCTATCCGAACATCGGCAAGCCGCAGGTGTACGCAGAGCACGCGCTGGAGTGCAAGCAGCAGGGCTACATCGCGTACAAAATCCACCCGCACTACTTCTGGAACCCGCAGACCGGGCTGCCTACCCCAGGGCGCCCGTCGAACATCGACGCGGACATCGAGACCATCCATCTCGTCCGGGAGGCGGTCGGCCCGGACTACGTGCTTATGTATGACCCCTGGGGAACATATATGTCGATCGAGGAGGCGGCTAAGGTCGGCCGCGAACTCGAAAAGGCCGGCTACTACTGGTACGAACACCCGATGCCGGAATACCGGGTCGAGAGCTATGTGCGGCTATGCCGTGAGCTGACGATCCCCATCTTGTCGCCGGAAATCGCGGCGGGAGGCGTCTTCACGCGGGCCGAGTGGATACTGCGCGGTGCCAGTGACATGAGCCGGATCGACGTCAACCGGGGCGGCGTTACGGGAGCGCGCAAGACAGCCATCGTCTGCGAAGCCTACGGGCTCAGATGCGAGATTCACATGTCCGGGTTCGGCAACCTGCAAGTGCTCGGCGCGACGTCGGAGGATACCTCGGAGTACTACGAAAAGGGACTCCTGGCCCCAGGCGTCGACTATGACGCGCCGCATCCCTATCTGCGCACGGTTTGCGACCTGATCGACGATGACGGGTACGTATCGATGCCGGCCGGCCCGGGCCTGGGCTATGAGATCGAGTGGGACTACATCGACGACAATCTCGTCGACCCTGGCGTACCGACTCGGCGCGGCTGGTAGCGGGGTATCGGCCGTGGACGTGCCCCGGAAAGACCCCGCGCCAGACCCGCCGGCCGGGAGCGGGGGGACGCGCGCGGCCTGGGTCATGTGGCTCAAGCCCGGCCACGAGGCGATCTATCAGGAGAAGCACGACCACATCTGGCCAGAGATGCTCACCCTGATGAAAGAGCGCGGCATCCGGAACTGGCAGGGGCGGTTACCACGCTCCGTTCGGTCAAAAGCTCTTTATTTCCCGAACGGCACTGGTGTCACGGTCCGGCCAGCCTGCCTGAGGCCGCGAATTATTATGTCTTGCGTAGCTACGTGCCGCGTAGTAGAAAGAGGGCATGCCACCGAGCGGGCTGCGCAGGCCGAACGACCCTCCGCTGCTCATCCTGGTCAGCCTGGCCGACGGGCCGAAGCACGGGCATGCACTGGCTAAGGACATCGAGGGCTTCGCCGGGGTGAGGCTCGGCCCGGGCGCCCTGTACGGGGCGATCACCCGCTTGGTCGAGCGCGGCCTCATCGAGCCGCTCGGCAGCGATGACCGGCGCCGCCCGTACCGCATCACCCCGCCGGGCTCGGCCGCGCTGGCCGAGGCGCTGGCGGACCTGCGGCAGGTCACCCGCGCTGGCCTGGCCCGGCTCGGGCTGGACCCGGCATGAAGCCCGCGAGCCTGCTCCGCTGGTACCCGCGGGCGTGGCGCGAACGGTACGGCGAAGAACTGCTGGCGCTGATCCAGGACAACCTGGATGAGGGGCGGCCGGCCTGGCGGTTGCAGCTCAGCATGATCTGGGGCGGCCTGAGCGAACGAGGCCGCCAGGCGCGGCACGCCGCGAAAGCAGCGTTCCAGCGCCCGGGCCGGTCTGACAAAGGGAGCACGATACTCGCGGCCGGGCTGATCTGCGGCGTTGGCCTCGGTAGCCTCACGTCGTCGCCGTCGTCGGCGGCGCGAGCATGGCAGGCGGTGGCCCTGGATGCGGTGCTGGCGGCGGTCGCCTTGACCGGTGCGCTGGTCCTGGCCGACGGGCTGGCCGCCCTTCCCGCGCTGGTCAGGTTCTTGCGGGCGGGCGGCTGGCCGAAGATCTGGCGCCGGGTCGGGTGGGCGGCGGGAGCGACCGCGGCGGCCGGCGGCGGCCTGGTCTTCGTCTGGGGTTCTGATTGGCAAACTTCGCGGAACGTCTCGTGGGCCACCCTGGCCGGCCTCCTCGTGGCCGGGCTGGCGATGACGGGCGCGATCGGGCTGTGGTCCGCCACTGCCACCGCCACGGCCAGGCACCTCATGCTCACACCCCGGGTCCGAGCCGCCCAGCTCATGCTGGGCGCGGTGCTCCCGACCGCGGTCCGGGCCATGGTCGCCGCCTTCGCCCTCTGGTGGTCGGCGATTCACCCCTCCTCGGTCACGCTGCTCGTCCTGGCCATGGTCAACCTAGCCCTGGCGATCGTGCTCGCGCCGGCGCGGATCGGGCGGGCCGTCCGCCTGGGCCGGCGGCTGCGGTCCGCCGCCAGCGGGGCGGCGATAATCAACCCGTCCGCGCAGCGGGCACACGGCCGTCACCGGGCTTAATAATTTAGAAGCACTCCGTCCCTGCTGACAGACACCCTCCGGGCCGCGTTCCCGCGATGAGTTCCGGGTGGCTCCGCCGTCCTAGATGCGACAGACCAACTCGATGCCTGGCCGGATGCCGGCCGCGGGAGCGTGAGCCATGAGCAAGGGAGCCAGGACGACGGGCGGCCGTCGGCCTGCAGTGGCGGGCGCGGCGTTTGTGGTCGCGGCAGGCCTCATCGCCGCCTGCTCGGGCGGCAGCAGTAGTAGCAGCAGCAGCAGCCCGAGCACCCTGGCGTGCCCGTCCAAGCACGGCGCGGCGGTCACCGGGACCGCCGCGACCGCCCCGGCCGCAACGGGCGTGGCCGCGGCGGGCTGGACCCTGCCGGACGCGGACCTGGCGAACACCCGCGACGTGGCCAGCGCGATCACCAGCGCGAACGTCTCCAAGCTCGGGGTGGCGTGGACCGTGCCGCTGACGATATCCACGACCCGTACCGACGGGGCCTACGCGACCACGCCCGTGATCGTGAACGGGGTGGTGTACGTCCAGGACCTGGAGTCCGACGTGATGGCGATCAGCCTGGCCACCGGCAAGGTCTTGTGGAGGCACGCCTACAACTCGCCCAACGGCGGCCCGGACGGCGTCACCGTCGCCGGCGGGGTCGTGTACGCGGCCACCAATAGCGCCGCGGTCGCCCTGGACGCCGCGACCGGAACGCAATTGTGGAGCCGGACGCTGATCGGCAACGACCACGAGGGCATCGCCATGGCGCCTGGCTACAACCACGGCACCGTGTACGTATCCACCGTGCCGGCCAACGTGACGGGCCAGTACCTCCCCGGCGGCGAGGGGATCTTGTGGGCGCTGAACGCCAGGACCGGCGCGCCGGAGTGGTCCTGGAACCAGGTGCAGAACCTGTGGGGCAACCCGGGCGTCAACTCCGGCGGCGGGCTGTGGTACACGCCGACGTTCGACGCCCAGGGCAACATCTACCTGGGCATCGCCAATCCCGGCCCGCTCTTCGGCACCAAGAAATATCCGCTGGGGAGCAGCCGGCCAGGCCCTGACCTGTACACCGACTCGGTGGTCAAGCTCAGCCCGGCCGGGAAGCTGCTGTGGTACTACCAGCTTACCCCGCACGACCTGTACGACTGGGACCTGCAGAACGCGCCGGTACTCAGCACCGCGGACGGGCGGCCGGTGGTGATCGACGGCGGCAAGGCCGGCATCCTCATCGAACTGGACGCGCAGACCGGCAAGCTGCTGTGGCAGCTCCCGGTGGGCGGGCACGACGGGCACCAGAACGACGGGCTGCTCACCGAGCACGCCACGCCCGGCTCGCGCGGCCTCCTGCCCGCGAAGTACTGCCTCGAGCCGAGCATTTTCGGCGGCATCTTGACCCAGCTGGCCAGCAACGGCTCCACCACCTTCGCCGCCGTCAACGACCTCGCGCTGCCTGCCACCCCGGTTGACTACACCGGCTCTGTGACCACCGTCCTGCAGGCTATCCAGAACGCCACCGGCGAGATGGTCGCGGTCAACCAGGACACCGGCACCATCGAGTGGGACACCCTGCTGCCGGCCTCGCCGTACGGCGCCGCGACGGTGACCAACGACGTCGTGTTCACCACCACCTTCAAGGGCTACCTGTACGCCCTCGACGCGGCCACCGGGGTCATCGTGCTCAAGACACTGCTGTCCGCCGGGACCAACGCGCCCGTCGCCGTCGACGGCGACTACGTCATCGCCGGCGCCGGCTCCGCGATGTCTCCTGCGCAGCGGAACATGATCATCGCCTACAAGCTCGGCGCGACAGGCAAGCTCCCCGACACCGTGGGCTCATAACCCGACTCAGGCCTGACGGCGGGACCCCTGGCGGTCCAGGCGCAGCGGACCCGTCTAGTTATCGACAATCCGCTGGTCCGGGAACCACCCGTCTGCAGCTCAGCTCAGGACGTGAAGTTCCGCTAGTTGGTCAGCGGGCAGATCCATTGCCTCCGCCAGAGACCTCAGCTCGTCACGCTCGTCCGCGGTGACCGGGGCGCGCGTCAAGCTCAGGCTGGCGATCAGCAGGTCAACTAGTTCCTGCCATTCACCGCCGTCAGCCATAGACCGCATACCGTCGAGGTCTTGCGGGCGAACCCGGTCGGCATAGCGATCCGGAAGCGCCTCGACCCGCTGAATGACGTCAGCTTCGTTCACGGTTTCTCCTTCGGGTTCTTGACCACACCCGGGCTGTCGGCGTCCGGCCACGCTGACCAGATCCTCCCATCGGGAAGGACGATGACGGTAATACCGACGTCGTCGCGCTGGCCGTGCACCCGCCATCTGTGGTTGGGCTGGAAAACGGCCAGGTCATCGGGCGCGCGGGCTACCTCTCGGACATTCCCCATAATCTTGTCGTCGTCCCACCCAGCCGGGAATTCCGTTTTTCCTGGCCTCCCTGTCCCGTGCCGGTGCCCGCCGCCCCAGTTGTCCCCGTCGAGGATGTGCTTGGTGCGTTCGGGTGTCGTGCGCAATGAATCGAGCGAAGGAGGATCTGGGTGGTCTTCGACCGCTTCGGTGTTCCACGCTGATCGCGTCCGGGTGGTGCTGGAGGCGGTTTCAGCCCTGTCAGAACCGGTCATCTGCTGATCCCGGGCGTGCAACACCTCGTAGTACTCTGCACGACTACGTACTTCCGCGGGCTGAGTATCTGCCGCACGACTGGTGTCTTGCCGATCGGGCTCTTGCCCTTTCTCCGGTCCGCGCCGTTCGGAATCGTCGGCATATGCACCGAAGGGGCCGTCGACCGCCACCCGGATCTCCTCTTGCTCCCGGGTCACACATTACCTGTGGCCCGGAACGCCCCTCAACGTCTGCGTGGTAAGGGGTTTGGCGGGGCGATCGTTCACCATTTCTTCGTCGTATTGTCTGCGGGCCGCGGCGATGGCGTAGCGGTGTCGTTCGGCCCACGCGGTGAGGGCCGCGAAGGAGTCGCCGAGTTCCCGTGCGATGGGGGTGAGGCTGTAATCGACCTTGGGCGGCACAGTCGGGTATACGGTCCGGACGAGCAGCAACCCAGAGGTGTTCCCGATCGGTTAGTCCGCGTCCAGTTGCCGCAACCGTCCCTCCGGCGTGGAGGTGCCGAGGACAGATCCAGGGGTTGACGTTACCGCAGACCGAGTTCCTCCGGCGGCGGCCAGTCCCCAGGCAGTGCGTTGAGCCGCCGGATGTAATCAGCCCGATCGAACTGCCGCTTCTCGGTCATGACCCGGTTAAAGTCCTCGCTGACCAGTTCCATGATCATGTGCATCACGTTGTGCCAGTCGTAGCCGAGCCCGGCCAGCCGCTGAACCGTCTGCCACGTCTCAGGCGGGTCGTCGGCCAGCAGCTGGTTCGCGACCACTGTGTGCAGCGTGACGTGCAGCCTCGGGTTCATCGGCTCGCCGCTGGCGGTAGTGATCTCTTCATGCCGCTCGAGCGCCCGTGCCATCTCGGGGTGCTGTGCCTCGAGCAGGAACCCGCGCTCGTCCTCGTCGTCCGGATTCAGCAGCTTCAGGTCGAGCTCTCGATAGGTGCCATGCCCAGCGGGTACGGCCCAAGACCGCCGGTCGCCCGGGAGCGGCTCGTCGAACCAGTCCGTCGTCTGCTCGGCCTGCCAGGTGGACAAACCCCGGATTGGCCTGTGGCCTGACGCCGAACGCCGACCCGCCTTGCTACTCCGCCCACGGCCAGGCGGACGCCCGCGACTCTTTGGACTCACCGCACGATTGTCCCAGTATCTGACGACCGTCGCACCGCCGATCCAGAACCTGCGGTCACCTAGCCCCGGACCGTTCCGCTGGGTTATTTGCCCGGTCAGCTTTCCAATACCCATCTGCTATGGAGAACCCGGTCATGACAGTCCTGGTGCCGGTGACTGCTGGCGCTGAGGCACTGCCGTCCGGAGGTGGAGCGGCAAGCTGTTCGAGGGGTTGGGCGCCGGGTGAGCAGCTGGGGGTAATATACTTAGATCATCTCTGACCTGCCAACCAGGTTGAGGGGTCGTGTTATTAATGCGCTCCTATCGGACGGTAACTGGGAAACTGGTACGCCTTTATGTGTGCATGGTTGTAGTTGGATTCGGCGCTGCCGTGCTGGGAGTTGCGGAGATCGCGGCGGCCGGTAAGTCGCCGGCTAGTCATGGCTTCCAGCACGTATACGTGAGTTGGGATCTCCCGGCAGGATTCGCTTTCATGCTGATAGGCGGCTTCCTCCTCCGCTTTCGGGTGGCCGTTAGCAAGGACCGGTTGACGACCTACAATGTGCCAAGCGCCCGAAGAGCCGCAAGGGAAGAAATCGCGGCAATCGAACTCCGGACAAAGCCGTGGGGAATTTTGACTGGGCCGACTCCTGTCCGGGTCCCGTATGTAAGACTTAAAAATGGTTCTGGGTTTTGGCTATATCCCCTAGCGGGAAATGGGGCGACGTTGGCGCCTCAGCCCAAGCAGCTAGCTATGCTCAGCGAGATCCGTACCACACTCGGCGTGGGCGGTGAAACCAGTTCTGGATCGCCTACCACCGATAGTTAGCTTGTCCGTGCCCCGGTGAAGGTATGACGCTCCGGGTCGAGCTTCAGGCGAGCCCGTCGTAGTTGTGCAGGTTTCAGTGGCGGTGGCGCTGCAGTGACGGCTGCTCAGCAGTATGGGACTTCTCCAGGTCTGACCGTCTTGATGGGGTGAGCATGGGTGGTCTGAGCCTTCCGCAGCAGCGGCGCCCTGGCTGAGCACGTCGACCTAGACGCAATCCGCAGGCAGGTCTCGGTGACCCTGCCCGACTGAGCAGCGCAGGAGCGTGGCAACGGTTTGCACAGCCTGCAAACGCACGTGTACTCAGCGCAAGATGCGCTTATAGTCGAACAAGGATGTCTATCCGGAGGAGTTGATGGGGTCGAATGGGTCGGCGCCCCGCCAGCCGTCCATCGGACCGCTGAAGGGGCAGGACGCGGGCGCGATTGTCCGCGCCGCCCGTCTCGCCGCGGGGCTTTCCCTCACGGGTCTTGGCCGCCGCTGCGGCTATTCGGCCTCACAGCTCTCCCGGTACGAACGCGGCATCACGCCGTTGACCGACATCACCCTGCTGCGCCGGTTCAGCCAGGCGCTTGCCATCCCGCCGCAGGTGTTCGGCCTCAGGGAGGACGGTGAGGACCCAGTGCGACGCCGCGAGCTGCTCGCTGGGGCGGCAGGGCTAGTCGGTGCCGCAGCACTCGGCTTTCCTTTAGGCGCCCCTAGCAGGACGCTGGCCGATCCTGCCGCTGGTTTTGAAGAAATGCTGTATCGCAGCACCGCCGACGTCGAACCTGTCCCGCTCACTAAGCTACGCACCGCCGTCACCGGGATCCGCGCCGCCTTTCAGAACGCCCGGTATGACCGCATGGCCGCCAGCCTCCCGCCACTGATCGCGACCGCCACCGCGACCCGCGACCACGCCGACGGTCAGGAGCGCGGCACCGCCAGCACGCTGCTCGCCCACGTCTACATCACTGCGGCTAGCTTCATGGTCAAGCTCAACGACGACCTGCTCGCGTGGACGACCGCCGACCGGGCGTTGCTGGCCGCCCAGACGGGCGACGACCCGCTGACGCTCGCCGAGGCCCGTCGGGCGGTCGCGACCGTACTGCGCCGCACCGGCCGTCCCGCGCAGGCCCGTGACCTGCTGCTCTCTGCCGCCGGTGCCATCGAACCCGGCCACCGTCCGACTCCGGACCAGCTATCGATGTACGGCACGCTTCTCGAAGTCGCCGCCTACACCGCAGCCGTCGACGGTAACCATGGTGTCGCTGCGGAATACCTCGGCGAGGCCACCGTCACCGCCGACCGGCTGGGCCACGATGCCAATCACCGGTTCACCGCCTTTGGCCCGTCCGGCGTCATTCTCTACCAGGTCAGTGTCGCTCAGGTTCTCGGTGACAGCGGAGCCGCCATCGAATACGCCAGGCAACTCCGTCCGGCCTTGATTACCACTGCGGAGCGGCAGGGTCGGTACTGGATCGATGTCGCCCGGGCTTACCACCAGTGGGGCAAACCTGAACCTTGCTATCGTGCGCTGCTGTTCGCTGAGCGGGCAGCTCCCGCCGAGGTAAGTTATCGGCCGCCCGTCCACCGCATGACCAAAGACCTCCTCCGAGCAGATCGGCGCCGGTCCCTTCCTGACCTTCGTGCCTTCGCCCACCGCATCGGCGTTCCAGACGCCTGACGGCCGGGCTGTGCCGACCAGGACATCGGGTCGGCAGGACAGTCCAGCTCTGCCGCGCGGCGAACCGGCACGGATGATAACCATGCCTGTCGGCTCCGGCCCCCGGCCCAGCCGTGTCGGGCCCGGCTCAGCCGGAAGTCCAGCCTCAGCCGTGGTTTCACACTCCGCCAGTGACCCCGTCTCAGCCGGAGGTTCGACCTAGACCGGCAGTCGACGCTCCTAAGAACGAGACCCCGTGGTGGGAGCACTCCGGGCCGCAAAGCTCCTGAGTGCAATTTCCCCGAGCGCTGACTCCGTTCGCCGGGCGTGCGCAGTAGAGTTCGCAGGGTTTCCCCCCTGACCTCATCTCGTCAGACGTCCTGCGCGCCCGCTCGGTGGCCTGGCTGCCCGTCGTATTGTCTGCGGGCCGCGGCGATGGCGTGGCGGTGTCGTTCGGCCCAGGCGGTGAGGGCCGCGAAG
>Ga0302326_10012251_pt1 | contig 18319 bp, 15 predicted proteins | sample Palsa_T0_3_FD_202264 | JGI IMG/M metagenome (GOLD analysis project Ga0302326, IMG submission 202264) | Peat permafrost microbial communities from Stordalen Mire near Abisko, Sweden - Palsa_T0_3 | ecosystem: Environmental > Terrestrial > Soil > Palsa > Peat permafrost | place: Sweden: Abisko...
GCCGCCGTCCGTGCATCCTTCCCCTGCGCGACCCGGTCCGCCCGGCTCAGACGCTTCGCCGCCGGCCGCGACTGCTGCGGGGGAACTGCCTGCGTACGAGGCTTCGCCGCCGGCCGGGGAGTCGCCGGCGTTCGGGGCTTCGCCGTCTGCCGGGGAGTGGCCGGCGTTCGGGGCTTCGCCGTCTGCCGGGGAGTGGCCGGCGTTCGGGGCTTCGCCGCCTGCGGGGAAGCTGCCTGTGCGCGGGGCTTCGCCGCCGGCCGGGGAGTCGCCGGCGTTCGGGGCTTCGCCGCCTGCGGGGAAACCGCCTGCGCCCGGGGCTTCGCCGCCTGCCGGGGAACTGCCTGCGTATCAGACTTAGCCGCCGTCGCGCGACCGGTTGTCACCGTCATGGCCTCTCCTTCCGGGCTGCAGAGGCGTGCAACTGGCAGCCGGTCATGCACCGAGGGCCCCTCCCTGGTGCTGATCCCAGACAAGCATGAACGCACAGTGACGTCATCACCCCGGTGAGGTGAACACGCCATCGGCCTTTCACCCGGTCGGGATGATGCTTCGGCGGGCCGCGCGCGGTGCGATCGACGGCATGGCGACCCATGATCAGCCCGGGCATGGCTGGACGGTGGTTCTCCGCCGTCAGCCGGCCCGCATGGTGGAGGGCCGGCCGGAAGGCGGCTACACCGACGCGTTCGAGATCGTCTGCTGTGACTGCGGTGACCATCCCGACCTGGACTACTCCGAGGTCTCGCCCGAGCTTCGTCAGGTCCGCGGACCATACTTGATCGCGGACGGCATCGCCGCGTACAGAGCGCACGTCGGCCAGTACCACCCGTCGGCTTCGGCCGACAGCATGAGCCGGGCCCGGATTCCGGCCGACCAGGTATGAACGCCGAGTTTTTCGCGCTGGCGTTCCTCGCGGGGCTGAACCCGAAGCTGCTGGCCCTGGACCTGCTGCTGATCGAGAACCGGCGGCCGCGGGCGATGTTCTTGTGGCTGCTGAGCGGCGGCCTGACCGTGGGCGTGACGATCGGCCTGCTAGACGTCCTCGTCTTCCACATCGATGCCATCAACCACCAGGGCTCGGTCAGCGCGGGCGTCGACCTCGCCCTCGGGCTGCTCCTGCTCGCCGTCGGCGCGCTGGTCGCCACCGGCCGCCTGCACGGTCGGCGCAAGGCACCGGTGCCGGTCGGGGACCGGCAGCAGGAGAAGCCGGAGCAGCCGGAGGAGAAGAAGGAGAGCCTGGCGCAGCGGCTGCTGGCCCAGCCCCGGCTCGGGCTCGCCGTGCTCGTCGGCGCGGTGATCGGCATCCCGGGCGCGAGCTACCTCACCGCCCTGCACCACCTGGTCGCCGGGAAATACTCCACCACAACCCAGGTCATCGCCGTCTTCGTCTTCGTCGTCATCGCCTTCTGGCCGATCATCATCCCCTTCGCGTTCCTAGAACTGCGGCCCGAGACCACCGAGGCGCGGCTGAAGCGCGTCCAGGTCTGGCTGCTAAGCCACGCCAAGCAGCTCATGGTCACCATCGCCCTGCTCCTGGGCACCTACCTGACAATTAGCGCCCTGGTCCGGCTGGTCTGATTGCCGCTGACCGCTGGCCCGGCCTGCTGCCCGCCGCCGGTCCCTGCTGGCCGTCAGCCGCACCTTGCGCAGGCCCGCGCCCGGCCAGTAGCGATTCGGCCCTTTCACCCTCTTTGGGGGATGCTTCTACGGCCAGGAGGAGGTGTGATCGCGGTGCAAGTGAGTTAAAAGGACCGGAGCGTGGGTTCTGCTAGCGACGGCACGGGAGCTCCCTATGACGGCAACGCCAACCGACAGGCCGGCCGCCTCGGCGCGCCTTGGCACCAGCCGAGCGGACCCTCTACGTCGTCCCAGCTCCGGTGACCGCGGCGACACTCGCCACCCGGCACGCTCACGGACGTCGTGATGATCCGGCGCCAGTTCCGGCAACGGGCCCTGAGCGACATCGGGCGGGAGCTGGCGGACTCTGATCCGCGTCTTGGTGAGCTTTTCCTGTACTTCAACGAACTCACAAGCGGCGGAAAGATCCCGTGCACAGAGAAGATCAGGGGCAGGCCGCTCGGCCTGCTCCTCCGGATCGGGCGCCGGATGCGCCCGGCGCCCGCTGATTTCGATCGCATGGCCACCTGGTGGATGTGACGGATGCCGTCGGCCGCTGCGTCTACTGCCTGGCCATGGCGATGCGGATGACTTCGTCGGGGTCGATCAGGTGGTCGTGGTTGTCGTCACCGAGGTCGATCTGCACCAGGTCGATCTTCCCGTTGAACCTGCTCACGCCGTCGGTGTAATCGGAGCTGACGGGCATGCCGAAGTCTTCGCCGATGTCGGTCGTCTCGTCGGCGGAGAAGATCATCGGCTGGGTGGCCGGGACCCGCCCCTCGCCGACCTTGTCCCCGTCGTAGTAGAGCGTGACGTTGCCGCCTTTGCCGAGGCCGCCGCCGTCGTAGCCGAATTCCATCCGGATCTGATGCTCGCCCGCCGGGATAGGCCGGGTGGCTGCGGTGACGAACTCGGCCATGCCGAGCAGGTTGTAGACGAACCTGGCCGCGCCGTCCTTGGCGTACAGCGCCCAGCCGCCGAAGTGGCCGCCCTGGGCGATGATGACCCCGTCGGCCTTGTCCGGGGTCGTGACGTGCGCGGTGACCGAGAACGACTTGTTCTTGATGCTGACGACGCTGTTCTCGGACAGCCGCTTCATGCCCGGGAACAGCAACTGCGACTTGCCGGTGATCAGCTTCGGCCGGCCGGCCAGGTCGGGGTTCATCCGTTCCGCGGCGCGGTCATCGAGCGGCAGCACGCTGTACTTGACCGCCTCGATCAGCCACAGCCTTTGAAGTTCGCGCAGCTTATCGGGCATCTCGCGGGCGAGGTCGTGGGCCTGGGACCAGTCGGCGCTGCCGTCATAGAGCTCCCAGACGTCATCGTCGAACGCGGTCAGCTTGATCTGGCCAAGCTCCCAGGGGGTGCGGTGCTTGGTCACCGCGCTCCAGCCCTTGTAGTACAAGCCGCGGTTGCCGAGCACCTCGAAGTACTGCAAGTCATGACGCTCCGCCGCCTCGCCGTCGTTGAGGCTGTACATCATCGAGGTCCCCTCCATCGGGGACTGCTGGACGCCGTTGACGAAGGCGGGCTCGGGAATCCCGGCCGCCTCCAAGATGGTCGGGGCGACGTCAATGACATGGCAGAACTGGCTCCGGGTCTTGCCACCGTTGGTGACGCCGCGGGGCCAGTGCACGATGGTGCCGTTACGGGTGCCGCCCCAGTGCGAGGCGACCTGCTTGGTCCACTGGTAGGGCGCGTCCATGGCCCACGCCCAGCCCACCGCGTAGTGGTTGTAGGACGTGGGCGTCCCGAACTCCTCCAGCTTGGACTCCATGAACTCGGGGGTCTCCAGTTGCGCCCCGCCGTTGAAGTTCGCCATCTCGTTAAACGCGCCCTGAAGCGTGCCTTCGGCCGAGGCGCCGTTGTCCCCGATGATGTAGAAGACCAGGGTGTCGTCCAGGACATGCAGCTGCTCGAGCGCGTCGATGACCCGCCCGACGTGGTAGTCAGTGTGCTCAAGGAAGCCTGCGTACACTTCCATCTCCCGTTCCAGGACGGGTTTGATCTGATCGGGCATGTCATCCCAGGCGGGTATCTCGTCATGCCGTGCCGTCAGATCCGCGTCGGCGGCGACCACGCCGAGTTCCTTCTGCCGGGCCAGCATGATCTCGCGCTGCCTGTCCCAGCCGTGCGCGAACTTGCCCCGGTACTTCTCCGCCCATTCCTTCGGCACGTGGTGCGGCGCGTGGGTCGCGCCGGGAGCGAAGTACATGAAGAACGGCTTGTCCGGCATCAGTGCCTTTTGCGTGCGGACCCAGTCGATCGCGTGATCGGCCAGGTCCTCGGTCAGGTGGTAGCCCTGTTCCGGGGTCTTGGCGGGCTCGACTGGATTCAGCCCCTCGTACAGGGCCGGGTAATACTGGTTGTTCTCGGCGCCGATGAACCCGTAGAAGTACTCGAAACCCCCGCCGCCCGAGGGCCACATGTCGAACGGTCCCATCGGGGAGGTCTGCCACACCGGCACCTCGTGGCACTTGCCGAACTGGGCCGTGGAGTAACCGTTCAGCTTCAGCGTCAGCGCCAGCGGCGCTTTGGTGTTCGGCGTCAGCGTCGTCTGGCCCGGTGCCGAGGTCGCGGTCTCGGTGATGCTCCCCATCGCCACCGAATGATGGTTACGGCCGGTCAGCAGCGCCTTGCGAGTCGGCGCGCACAACGCCGTCGAGTGGAACCGGGTGTACTTCAGGCCGCGGTCGGCCAGCCGCTCCGCGGTGGGCGTGCTGCACGGGCCGCCGAACGCGCTTGACGCCCCGAACCCCACGTCATCCAGCAGGATGACCAGGACGTTGGGCGCGCCCGCGGGCGGCCGCAACGGCTCGATCGGCGGGAATTTGGTATCCGGGTCCCTGGCGTCATACGTCACCAGGCCAAAGCTGGGCTGGTCAGGGACCGGCAACACACTCCGCTGGACCTCGCGAGCCATCGCTCCGCCTTCCTGTTTGCTTCGCGCCCTGACCGCCAGACGTCCAGAGCCGGGTGGGCGCGTCGCCCGGCCAGGCAAGCAGACCAGCCACGCCGTGCTCGCGCATCACCCGGCCCGGATGACAGTGACCAGCCCGACTGCCCGCAACCGGGCACCGCCGGTTTGCTGCCGCATGCCCGGCTGACCAGCACGGATCACCCTGGATGGGTGGCGAATCCGGCGGCGAAGCCTGTTTACGGTGACCCTGGTGAACCGGGGGCGGCGCCAAGGGCCGGGCAAAGGCGCCGCGTCGAAAGTGTCGGGGGTTTGGGATGACGGTTCGGAGCAGGGATAACGCGCTTGATCACGTGGTCGTGGTGGTGTTCGAGAATCGGTCGCTCGATAACGTACTGGGCTGCCTGTACGGGCCGGAGGACGGCAAGACGTTCGAGGGCGTGCTCGGCAAGGACCTCTCCAACCCCATCCCGGAGTGGGCCGAGCATGGCGCCGACCGCAAGGTGGCGCCGTACACGGTGGCGACCGACATGGACAGCCCCAACCCGGACTCCGGGGAGGAGTACCCGCACACCAACACCCAGCTGTTCGGCATCCAGGACGAGCACAACCGGTTCAAGCTCGGCGCGGAGATCACCGCGCCGTACAACGCCCCGGCGCCGGGCCAGGTGCCGACGATGGACGGCTACGTCGCCGACTACATCAGCTGCTTCACCGCCGAGATGGGCCGCCAGCCCACCTACGAGGAGTACTCGCAGATCATGACCGGGTTCACCCCGGAGCAGATCCCGGTGCTGAGCGGGCTGGCGCGGGGGTTCGGGGTGTTCGACCACTGGTTCTGCGAGGTGCCGTCGCAGACGCTGCCCAACCGGTCGTTCTGGACCGCCGCGACGTCATCCGGGTTCTCCGTGAACGCGCCGGTCAAGAACTTCGTGCGGCACAACGACGCCGAGACGATCTTCAACCGGCTCGACGACCACGGCAAGACCTGGAAGGTCTACATCGCCGAGCCCATGCGACTATCGGGCACCGGCCTGACCCACTTCCCGCGGCTAAAGGACAAGTTCGCGACCCACTTCGTGCCGTTCGCCCAGTTCGAGGCCGACGCCGCGAACGGGGACCTGCCCGACTTCTCGTTCATCGAGCCCGCGCTCGGGGTAGGGCATAACGACTACCACCCGGCCTGCGGGCGGGCCCTCGGGCACGGCATCGAGGTCCAGAGCATGGACCCGCCATCGTCGATCCTGGGCGGCGAGGCGTTCCTGGCCCGGCTCTACAACGCCTACAAGGCGATGCAGTCCCCCACCGGGTCCAACGTATGGAACACGGCCCTGCTGATCGGCTGGGACGAACCCGGCGGCACCTACGACCACGTTCCGCCGCCCACAGTGCCGTCACCGGACCCGTCCGGCCCGGCCGGGCAGCACGGCTTCACGTTCGACCGCTCGGGCTACCGGGTCCCGGCCGTCATCGTGTCGCCGTGGGTGGCCGAAGGCGAAGTGTTCAACGCCGAGCACCGCCACACCTCCCTGATCGCCACGCTCCGGGAGCAATGGGGCCTCGGAGACCCGTTCACCGCACGCGACGCCGCCGCCCGGACCTTCTCCCACGTCTTCACCCTTGACACCCCGCGAGACCCGGCCACCTGGCCCGTCTCCGATCCGCGGCCGGTGCCCCGGTTCATGGAGGATGCGACAGCCCTGGGCAAGAGCCTGTCCACGCTCGGCCGGACCCTGTACCAGGGGATTCGGGAGTACGCGGATCAGAACCACGTCGAGATCGAGGGCCTGCCCAAGGACCCCGACGCTGACGTGCCTCCGGAAGTGGCGCTGAGCGTGCTGCGGAACTTCCTCGCCACCCTGTTCCCGCTGCTGCACCCGTCGCCTCCGGTCGTTCCGCCGCAACAATCAAAGGTGAGTGACAGGCAGACGTGACCGCGAAACAAGAAGCGCCAACGCCGAGCCCGCTTGGCCCGCTCGCCCGCTACGAGAAGAACCTCAGAGACCGGATCACCGACTTCAACGACCCGCGGCAGGAGTGGCGGCGCCTGTTCTCCGAGGTGCTCGGCACCTTCTTCCTGGTCCTGGCGGCCGCCGGCGGGGGCATGATGAGCCACGCCTTCCCCGGCGTGATCAGCCACGGCGCCGCCGTCACGGCGCCGGCCCTGACGGTCTTGGGGATCATCTTGTACATGGGCAAGGTCTCCGGCGCGCACCTGAACCCGGCCGTCAGCATCGCCTTCGCCCTGCGCCGCGACTTCCCGTGGCGACGCGTCCCCGGCTACATCGTGGCGCAGCTGGCCGGGGCCACGATCGCGGCCCTGATCCTGCACGCCGTCATCAACGTCTCGGCCAGCTACGGGTCCAACTACCCGGCCAAGGGCTATTCCGCCGGGGCCGCGTTCTGGATGGAGGTCCTCCTGACCACGGGCCTGGTCAGCGTGATCCTGGGCACCGCCTCGGGCGCCCAGAACGTCGGGGTCATCGGCGCGCTGGGGATCGGCGCGTACATCGCCCTGGCCGGCCTGTGGGGGAGTCCGATCTCGGGCGCCTCGATGAACCCGGCCCGCACCTTCGGTCCCGACCTGGCCAGCGGCACCTTCACCAGCTACTGGGTCTACATCGCGGGCCCAATCGCCGGCGCCGCCATCGCGGTCGTCATCGCCTTCGTCCTGCGCGGCCGGGGCGGCGGCAAGTCCGGCGCAGGCGCCGCCCAAGGCGACCTGTTCACCGAGGTCTACGAGTCCGGCAAGTCCTGAGCGCCACTGCCGTCGGCGGAGACAACAGCGAAATTACTCCCGAGTAAACACCGGCCTTCATTTCCGCGGCGACGTGATAACCGGCTCGCTGATCGGCGTCGCCATCGGACGGGCAGTGGCCGGATAGCCCGGCTGATCATTTAGGCGGTCTTGCCCGCGCAATTGCGCGGCGCTCACGCAGCGGTGAGCTGCGATAACCGAAAGCCCTTCATTAGCTGATACATACTGAAGTTTCGCGGAATACAACGACTTGTCCGTGTTACGGTTGCAGCCTTGAGGTATCCCGTATCAATGGCTGGTCACGCCGGGGGGGCCCGGCAACCGCGAGACAGTGCGTCGGGGCTGAACCAGATGTTTTAGTTCTGTGCTTTTACGTGCTTCTATGCGGGTGAACAGGCAGGCGCCCCCTTCGTGTTATTTATGTGAGGCGCTATGGCAGTCCTGCGGCGGCCTGTCCGCTCCCGACCCATCCGGCTGTTCCTGATCAGCATGTTCGCCATCCCGCTGGTCTGCCTGACGGGGCTGTGGGTGTTCGCGGTGAGCGTCACCGTCCCCGAGGCCGACAGCGACCATAGCTTCAACGTGTCCACGGCAGCGGTCGACACCCATGGCAGGGAGCTCGCGGTCGAGCTGCCCACCGAACGGGCGGAGACCTACCTGTGGCTGCTCAGCGGCCGCAGGTCCTCGGAGGCGCCCCTGCTGGCCACGAGGGAGCTGGTGACCAGGGCGATCCCGCCCGCGGAAGCCGCCCTGCGGACCGAGGACGGCCTGCTCTCGGCTGGCCCCCAGGCGCAGCTGAACGACTTCTTCAGTGACCTGGGACGGCTCGGCAGCATCCGGGCCGCCGTCGATTCCGGCTCGCTCAGCCCGGCGGCCGCGTTTCAGGCGTACAGCAACGTTATCGACGCCCAGCTGCACTCCTTCGAGGCATCCGACCAGGACAACAAGGGGGGCACGCTGGTCGGAATCTCGGTCGGCGGCATCCAGGCGGACTACGCGGTTGAGATGGCCAGCCAGGAGGCCACCCTGGCGGACGGCGCGCTGGCCGACCGCGGCCTGATGAGCGCGGACGCACGTCAGCTGTTCGCCAGCGCCGCCACCAGCCGGCGCGTGTACCTCAACGAGGCCACGGCCCTGCTGACGCCGAGTCTTGACGCCGGATTCGCGGCCATCGCCCGCTCGCCCAATTACCAGCGGTTCCAGGCCATGGAAGACCAGATCATCGATAGCACCGGAAACGGGCCGCTGCCGGTGAACGCCGGCGCCTGGGAAGCGGTCTCGGGGGAGTATCTCGCTGCCCTGCAGAACGCGGGGTTCAACGTCGGCGGGCAGCTAGCGGCGATGGGCGCGTCGCGAAGCAGCGGGCTGGTCACCGAGGCCGTCCTCGCGGGCGGCGTCGGTCTGGCCGGCGTCCTTGCATCGGTCTTCCTCGTCATCTGGTTCGGCCGCAAGGTTACGGGTGACCTGACCCGGCTGGACGGCAGCGTCCGGGCGATGGCGGAGGAGCGTTTGCCGCGGGTGGTCGAACGGCTGCGGCTCGGCGCGGACGTGGACGTGCTGGCCGAGTCGCCGCCGCCGAGCGGCAGCGGCATCCGGGAGATCTCCCAGATCGCCAGTTCGTTCGCCACCGTCCAGCAGGCGGCCGTCGCGGCCGCGGTCGATCAGGCGCGGCTGCGGCGGGGGATCAACAAGGTCTTCCTGAACATTTCCATGCGCAACCAGTCCCTGCTCCACCGGCAGCTGGGAATGCTGGACGGGATGGAGCGCCGGACCAGCGACCCAGCCGTGCTGGCCGACCTCTTCCGTCTCGACCATCTCACCACCCGCATGCGCAGGCACGCGGAAGGCCTGATCATCTTGTCGGGGGCCACGCCCGGCCGCGGCTGGCGTGATCCGGTTCCCGTCGTCGATGTGCTGCGGGCCGCGATCGCCGAGGTCGAGGACTACGTCCGGGTCGACGTGGTCAGCGAGTCGCCGGACCTGGTGGCGGGGATCGCCGTCAACGACGTCATTCACCTGGTTGCGGAGCTCGTCGAGAACGCCACGGTCTTCTCCCCGCCCAACACCCGGATCGAGATCAGGGCGGACCGGGTGGGCACCGGCCTGGTCGCGGAGGTCGAGGACCGCGGGCTCGGCATGTCGCCGGATGAGATCGACGACATCAACCGGCTGCTCGCCAACCCATCGGAGTTCGACCTGGTGAACAGCGAGAAGCTGGGCCTGTTCGTGGTCAGCTCGCTGGCCGCCAGGCACAGGGTCAATGTCTCGCTCCGCCGGTCCGCCTATGGGGGCACGACGGCCATCGTCTGGCTGCCCTTCGGCGTGATCGTCCGGGCCGAAGAGGACGGATCGGCCGCCATCGGCTATCCAGGCGGCGGGCAGGGTCTGCGGTCCGACCTGGGCCGCCCGGGGCCGGCGCCCCGGCCACCGCAGACGCACGACTGGTCGCCGTTCGGCGTGACTGGCCGGCACCGGCTGCCCGCGGCCGCGACCGGGCGGCGCGTGGACACCGGCGAGAACCCTCGCATCGCCGACCAGGAATGGCCCCCGGCCCCTCGGACCGCACCGCGGTCGCCCTGGGAATACCAGCCGCCGGCGCCGCAGCCGCCGCAGCTCCCGATGCCACCGTGGGACGCGGTGGCGGCCACACCCTGGTTGCAGCCGGTTCAGCGGGACTTGGTCAGGCAAACCGCGCCGCATCCGGCGGAACCGGGCGGCCAGAACGGCAAGCCGCCCTGGCCGGCCCCCGAAACCGAGGCGCCCGACTCGACCGGGGGGACTCACCTCGGGATGCCCATCCGTGTCCCCCAGAGCAGCCTGGCACCGCAGTTGCGGCCCGGTAGCGATTCAGGCCCGCAGCCGTGGGCTGACGAGGCGCCCGATGTCGAACAGCGGGCGCCGGAGGCGACTCGCGACATGTTGATGACGATGCAGCAAGGATGGCAGCGCGGGCGCCTGGATGATCTCGATGATCTCGATGACTCCCCCAGCCAAGAACCGACCGATAGCGAGGCTGGGTAATGGCACAGACTGACACGATCGGACAGCTGAGCTGGCTGCTTGACAACCTGGTCAATCAGGTTGAGCACGTCCAGCAGGCGGTCATCTTGTCCCGGGATGGCCTCGTGGTAGCGGCGTCGAAAAGCCTGACTCGCGAGGACGGCGAGCATCTGTCGGCCCTGGCGGCCGGGGTGCAGAGCCTCGCCCGGGGAACCGGGCTGCACTTCAAGGGCGGCGAGGTGCGGCAGACCATCATCGAGATGGAACACGCCTTCCTTTTCGTCGTCACGGCAGGCAAGGGAACGTGCCTGGCGGTGCTGACCTCCGCGGAGCCGAACGTAGGCGTCGTCGCCTACGAGATGGCGACGCTCGTGCGCCGGATGGGCAAGTACCTCGGCTCCGAGCCGAGATTCCCCGGCCATGAAATAGCCTCGGAATGACCTCGCAGGACGGTTACGGCGAGCGCTGGATGGATCGGGAAGCCGGCCCGGTGGTCCGCCTCTACGCGCTGACCAAAGGGCGGACTCAACCGAATGGCGGGGCGTCGTTCGGCCTGATCGATGTGGTGGTCGCGACCGGCGAACGACCGTCGGAGCAGCTCCGGCTCGGGCCAGAGCATCGGCGGATCCTCGGCGTCTGCCGCCGCCCCGTGCCCATCGTCGACCTGACCTCGGAAATTGACCTTCCCATCGGGGTGGTGCGGGTTCTGCTGGGCGACCTCACGGGCGACGGGTTGCTCAGGATCATCTCTGCACAGCGGCAGCCGGTCCCCGATCAAAGCCTACTGAGGATGGTGCTTGATGGCCTCGAATCACTATGACGACGCAATGGCGGGGTCAGGCGTGCCGGCCACCGCCAAGATTCTCATCGCCGGGGGCTTCGGCGTGGGGAAGACGACACTGGTCGGCGCGGTCAGCGAGATCCGGCCGCTGCGAACCGAGGAACCGCTCACCGAGAGCAGCCGTGGCGTCGACAGCACGCGCGGCGTGAGCGCGAAGACCACCACGACCGTGGCCATGGACTTCGGCCGGATCAGCTTCGAGCCCCAGCTGGTTCTGTACCTGTTCGGCACGCCGGGCCAGGAGCGCTTCTGGTTCATGTGGGACGACCTGGCCATTGGCGCGATCGGCGCCGTGGTCATGGCCGACACGCGGCGAGTGTCCGACTGCTTCGCCGCGATCGACTACTTCGAGCGGAACGGCACGGCGTTCATCATCGCCGTCAACTGCTTCGACGACGCGCCCCAGTTCGGGGCGGACGACATCAGGATCGCCCTGACCTTGCCACCCGAGGTGCCCGTGGTGATGTGCGACGCACGCGAGCGCGATTCGGTCAAGCAGGTTCTCGTCAGCCTGGTCAGGTACGTCATGAACTCGCACAGCCAGCCGAGCCCTGCCAGCCTCTCATGAGGAAAGGATCGTCCCGGCCGGGCCGGCTGCTTTCCGTAGTTTGTCGCGCAAGATATAGAGATCGGCCTCCAGCGCGTCGTTGCCGAGCAGCTCGGGTTCGGCCAGCAGCACCTCGACCGCCAGCAACCGGGCCAGTACGTTGATATCGTCCATGCCTCCAAACGTAATAGATCCACATTTACCCCAATGCCGATCTGCCGCTTATGGAGAGCAAGTCAGCTGTAAACTCTGGATGTCGTAAATGCAACTGTATGCCAATGGCAACCCATTGCGCACTGCCTGGATAACTGCACCCGACGCAAGCCAAAAGATTGGGTGTACTTTCCGGTGCTATTTGCCAGGAAAATATACCCAATGATGCGTTACGCGGCGATTCTGGAGGATAACAGCAAGAAAGCGCGCCCCCGCGCCCCGCTTGCCCCGCATCCAGGGCCAGCCGCTCGCGCTCGCTGCCACGCGCCTGCCGCGCCCCGCCACCGAAACCCCTCTCTCCTCAGGGGAAACACGGCTAAACCATGTCGCGAACCCGGTCCGCCCACGTATGGTCATTCCGGTCGATCATGCGATATGAGGTGACTATGGCCACGGAACTGCCCGCAGAGCCGACGCGGGCAACCGCAACCCCGGCGGCAACCTCGGCGGAGCCGACCGCACCGCCGGCACCGCCGGCGACGCCGACGTCGGCAACAACGCCCACCGCGCCGGCAACGCCGCCGCCAACAACGCCAACAACGCCAACAACCCAAACAACGCCGCCCACGACCACGCCCGCAACGCCGGCCAGCCCCGCCAAGCCGGCCACCCCCGCAACGCCGGCCGCCCCCGCAAAGCCGACCATCACCCTCGCAAAAGCGCCGACGACCACGCCAGCGGCCCAGGCGGCAGCGGCCCAGGACCGCCGCCGCGCTTGGCGCGCCCGCTGGCTCGAGGTCACCGTCGTCGCGGCCGCCATCGCCGTCGCCGCCGTGTGCCTGGCCGGCGCCTGGCCCGCCCCGCTGGAGCTGGCCCCCCTGCTCGCCGTCCCGCCCGCCCTAGCCGGCGTCGGCGCGACCAGCGTGAAACGGCCGCTGGCCTACGGCGCCGCCGCCCTCATCGCCGGCCTAGTCGTCGACGCGCTGCTCAAAGGCGGCATCGCCATCACCACCGGCAGCCACCAGCTCGCGCTGGCGGCCATCGGCGCCACCGCCGTCGTCACCGCGCTCAGCCTGATCGGAACGAAGGTCGGGGCCGAGCACAAGACCACCCAGCAGGCCCAGCAGGCACTGCAGTTCGTCAACGTCACCTCGGTCGCCGAGGCCGCCCAGCGGGCCGTGCTCAGGCAGCTTCCCGACACGATCGGCCCGCTCAACGTCGGCGTCGTCTACCTGGCGGCCGCCGCCGAGGCCAGGGTGGGCGGCGACCTGTACGAGGTCGTCGCCACCAGCGAGCACGGCATCCGGATGATCATCGGCGACGTGCGCGGGAAGGGCCTCGAGGCGGTCGAGGTGGCGGCCGACATCATCGGTCGGTTCCGCGAGCTCGCGCACAGCGTGCACACCCTCGACGAGATCGCCTACCGGCTCGACGCGGGCCTGACCCGGCGGTGGGGCAAGCACGAGGAGTTCGTCACCGCGCTGCTGGCCCAGGTCGACCCGGAACGGGGCCGGCTGACGATCCTCAACGCCGGCCACCCGCCGCCCATCCTGGTCTCGGCGACCGGCGAGGTCACCGTGCTCGAGGTGCGCGCGCCCGCGCCGCCGCTGGGCCTGATCACGCTCGGCAACGACTCAGGCGCGAAGCAGGCCTACCCCTTCGAGCCGAACGACCAGCTGCTGCTCTACACCGACGGCGTCACCGAGGCCCGCGATGCGAACCGGGAGTTCTACCCGCTCGACGAGCGGGTGGCCGTCCTCGCCCCGCAGGCGCTGCCCAAGCCGGCCAAGACCCCGAAGTCCCCCCGGGCGGCCGCCCGGCAGCTCGCGCACAGCGGTCCCACCCTGCTCGACCTGGTCCGCGACGACCTGCTGCGGCACGTCGGCTCGCCGCCCCACGACGACGCGGCGATGCTGCTCATCCGGGCCCCGGCCGCCTGGCCCGGGGGAGGCACGAGCGCAGGCGCCCGCCGCGCGACTGCCGCGGTCGGACGCCTGCCCTAAGCGAACCTGAAAGCAGAACAGAAAGCAGAACAGAAAGCAGAACAGAAAAACGCGCTACGCCTTCAGCGGCGGGTTCGACGGGTCGAACAGGTCCCGCTCCTTCAGCCACCCGTACAGCGGCGTGCTCTCCGGGTAGTGGCCCCACGCGTGGTCGCCGTCGGTGTCGGGCAGCCCGCCGAGCAGCTGCCGCTGGACCGGGTTGACCGAGGCGGCCAGCTCAGACGGCCAGATGCCGTCGTTCTCGTCGCGCATCGCGACCCACCGGTAGGTGTAGCCGACGAACATCGCCTTGCGCGTGATCGTCGAGTAGTTGTCAGAACGCGCGTGCCACAGCCGCCGGTCGAACAGCACCGCGTCGCCCGCGTTGGCGGTGACCTCGATCGCGCCGTCCGGGTCGGGCCACTCGACGTCGCGCCGCGGCGGCCCGGAAATCCAGTTGGTCTTGTGGCTGCCCGGCACGACCTTGAAGTTGCCGCGGCCGGTCTCGGACACGTCCGAGAGCCAGAACGCGTACTTCACCGACAGCCGCGGCCGAGGCTCGGACTCGATCTCACGGTTCTGCCGCCCGCCGTCCTGGTGCCACTCGAACCGGAACGGGCGCTTGCTCGGCAGCGGCGGGTGGACGTCGAGGTGCGAGTGGTACGCGTGGACGTTCCAGCCCAGGATCGACCAGACGTACGGGAACGTCGTCGGGTGGTCGAGCAGGCCGAGCGCCTCCGGGCAGTTGGCGACGGCGCTGAGCTGGTGCATCGCCGCGCCCGGCTTGACCCGCCCGTCCGCCTCCTGCTCGGCGTACACGCGGTCGAGGGCGCCGCGGTAGAAGCCGACCTCGTCGGCCGTCAGCGCGCCGGGGATGATCGTGTACCCGTCACGATCGAACTCCGCCAGCTTCTCGGCCAGGACCGGACTCGCTGTGCTTACTGCCGTGCGTGACATGCCTCACCTGTTCCTCAGTCACGAAGATGTCCCAGTTAGGTCCCCGAGTCTAGGGGCCGACTACTGCCGCTGGTGCCCCGTGTCGCAGCCTGCTAGATCCATACCCTAGAACGATCACCCGAACGTAACCAAGCGGAAACGCGGAGCTGGCGAAACTGCTGCTAGCGTGACCCGACCACCGGCGCCGGGTGTCTCCGGCCGCCACCGCTCGGGTGAACCGACTACGAGAAGCGTTAAGGTGATAGCCGTGGACAGGCAGGAAGAATTCGTGCTGCGCACGCTAGAAGAGCGGGACATTCGCTTCGTCCGGCTCTGGTTCACCGACGTGCTCGGTGCGCTCAAGTCCGTCGCGGTCGCCCCGGCCGAGCTCGAGGGCGCGTTCGCGGACGGCATCGGCTTTGACGGCTCGGCGATCGAGGGCTTCGCGCGGGTGCACGAAAGCGACATGATCGCCCGCCCCGACCCGGCGACGTTCCAGCTGCTGCCGTGGCGCGGCGAGTACCCGGGTGTGGCCCGCATGTTCTGCGACATCCTGCTGCCCGACGGCTCCCCGAGCTACGCCGACCCGCGCTGGGTGCTGAAGCGGAACCTGTCCAAGGCCAGCGAGATGGGCTTCACCTTCTACACGCATCCGGAGATCGAGTTCTTCCTGCTGCGCGACCGTCCCGAGGTCGGCTCGACCCCGGTCCCGGTCGACTCGGGCGGCTACTACGACCACACCCCGCACAGCATCGCCCACGACTTCCGCCGCACCAGCATCACCATGCTCGAGGCAATGGGCATCTCGGTCGAGTACAGCCACCACGAGGTCGCCCCCGGCCAGCAGGAGATCGACCTGCGCTACGCCGACGCGCTGACCACCGCCGACAACATCATGTCGTTCCGCCTGGTCATGAAGGAAGTCGCGATCGAGCAGGGCGTCTGGGCGACGTTCATGCCCAAGCCGTTCACCGAGTACCCCGGCTCCGGCATGCACACCCACCTGTCGCTGTTCGAGGGCGATCAGAACGCCTTCTTCGAGGCGGGCGCGGAATACCAGCTCTCCAAGACCGCCCGCTCGTTCATCGCCGGCCTGCTCAGGCACGCCCCCGAGATCACCGCCGTCTGCAACCAGTGGGTGAACTCCTACAAGCGCCTCTGGGGCGGCGCCGAGCGCACCGCCGGAGCCGGCGGCGAGGCCCCGGCCTACGTCTGCTGGGGCCACAACAACCGCTCCGCCCTCGTCCGGGTCCCGATGTACAAGCCGCAGAAGGGCAACTCGACCCGGCTGGAATTCCGCTCGCTTGACGCCGCCTGCAACCCCTACCTGGCCTACTCGGTCATGCTGGCGGCCGGCCTCAAGGGCATCGAGAACGACTACGAGCTCCCCCCGGGCGCCGAAGACGACGTGTGGGCCCTCACCAGCTCCGAGCGCCGCGCGATGGGCATCAAGCCCCTCCCGTCCGACCTGAACGAGGCCATCCGGGTCATGGAGTCGAGCGACCTAGTCGCGGAGGCCCTTGGCGAGCACGTCTTCGACTTCTTCCTCCGCAACAAGCGCGAAGAATGGCAGGAGTACCGCCGCCAGGTCAGCCGCTACGAACTAGACCGCTACCTCCCGATCCTCTAAAACCCCAAATTCAACACCATTCTCATATCGAACGGTCCCTGTCTTCGCCCATTTACCCAATAACTCTTTCACCGGGGCGACGAGCTGAGGGCGGCGGCACAACGTCCCGGTAATCCCAGCTGAGCGACCTCTGTCCTTTCCGCACGCGCTATGAGTATGATCCGGAACAATTCGCAGCGCGTCCTGCCGTCGGCCACCGTCGGGCAGCCGCACGCGACGGGGAGACCGGCGGCGGGGAGGCGGCCAGTGAGCGACGAGGACAGCGGCCACGGGGTCGAGGGTTTCCTGGTCAACCGAGCGCGGCGCAGGCAGGCCGCGCCGCCGCCGCCGTCGGCCAGGGCGCACGACTTCAACCGCACCGCGGTCTTCAAGGATCCGATGCCCGGCCGGGACTGGCTCTCGGCCGCCTGGTCGCCCGACGGTTCCCAGGTCGCCGTCGGCGGCCGGACCGATTCCGACAAGGGCGCGGTGCTGGAGATCTGGAACGCGCAGACCGGGCACCACGAGTCGCACAGCGTTCGCCACCTCACCCACCACCTGGACGGCCAGGTCGTCTCGGTGTCGTGGGCGCCGAGCGGCAGCCAGCTCGCCACCGTCGAGACCAGCAAGCACTCCGGGCTGACGGTACTGAACATCAGGAGCCTGACCGAGGCCAAGCGCGCGATCAGCCTGCCCGAGGGCGCCGAAGTGTCGCAGGCCGCCTGGTCGCCGGACGGCAGCCTGCTGGCGGTGAGCGCCCGCGGCGCCCGGTCGACGCTGCTCATCGACCCGGCCAGCGGGCAGCTCGGCCGCACCCTCGAGGGCCTGTCGGGCCCGGTCGCGTGGGAGCCGGGCGGTCACCGGCTGGCCGGCCCGGACGGCGCCGACATCGCGATCGTCGACGCGCTCACCGGCCAGCGCGAGCGCACCATCTCCGGTCAGTCAAACCAGGCCACCGCGGTCTCCTGGGCAACCCAGGGCAAGGTCCTGGCCGTCTCCGACGGCGAGCACATCCGGGTGCTCGACGCCGACTCGGGCGATCGGCTCTGGAACCTGCCCTGGGCGACGTCCGAGGGGGACCGCAGCGACGACCCGTCGGTGCACTACATCGGGTGGCTGGACAGCGGCCGCTACCTGCTCGAGTTCCGCAAGCACGGCGCCTGGTCCCGCAGCGACGCGAGCGCCGTCATCAGCTCGATCACGCTCTGGGACGTCACCACCAGATCGCTGTTCGGCTTCCTCTTCGAGGAGACGCTGCAACGCCGTCAGCTCCCGCCCGCCGAGATCCTGGTCCCCCCGCAAGGCGGCAGGCAGTGCCTCATCATGGACGACCACCTGGCCCCCCGCCGCTGGGAAATCACCGGCGACCTCCCCGGCTTCCTCCCCTGACCGCCCCCGTCGGCCATTGTGGCCCACGATCTGCCCGACCGCCCAGACCGCGCGGCATTAGCCCCCGTACGGGTTGCTGACCGGCATCGGGGTGCGCGCGTCGGTGAGCGCTGCCTCGGGGAACCGGGGACCTTCCCGGTAGTAGCGCGCCCGCGTCCGGCCGACCGGTTCGAGGATGCCAGCCGCGGCTAGGTCGCGCAGGTCGCGCTGCGCCTGCTGGAGGTTGAGCCCCTCGGCGTGCTCGTAGCTCAGGCGTCGGACGCGGCCGGTCAGGGCCACATCGTGCAGGGCCGATATGACGCGCTCGTCCATCCGCCGGTCGTCGGCGAAGTCCGCTAGCAGTCCCCAGACCTGGCCGGCCCGGTCCGCCCGGTTCCTTACGGCCTGGGCCTGCTCGTGGTACGCGACAAGATTGAAACGAACCCAGCTCGCGACGTTCTGCTCAGGCTGGTAGGTGGCGCCGCGACCGGCCAGCTCCCGGTAGTACTCCCAGGTGTTGCCCGGCCGGCCCAGCCACGCCTCGATCGAAGAGAACTCGGGCGCCAGGAAACCCTCCCGGGCGATCATCAGCGT
>Ga0302326_10012252_pt1 | contig 18319 bp, 16 predicted proteins | sample Palsa_T0_3_FD_202264 | JGI IMG/M metagenome (GOLD analysis project Ga0302326, IMG submission 202264) | Peat permafrost microbial communities from Stordalen Mire near Abisko, Sweden - Palsa_T0_3 | ecosystem: Environmental > Terrestrial > Soil > Palsa > Peat permafrost | place: Sweden: Abisko...
AGGCCGCGCAGGCCGGCCTCGATCTGGCCCGGGCGAGCTATGCGGAAGGCAACGCGGGTGTGCTTCAAGTCCTGGACGCGCAGCGTTCCTACCAGCAAGCGCGACTGGGGTATGTGCGCGCGATGGCACAGCGTTATCTGGACACGGTGCAGCTTTTTCTTGCGCTGGGCGGCACGAGTCCGCGCGATGGCCGCACCGCCGAAACCCCGCCTAGAGGTTAAAGCTCCGCCTCGAAGAGCGCGATCATCGTCTGCCAGTGTCGCTCGGCGGCGGCGGCATCGTAGACCGGAATATCGCGAAATACCCAGCCATGTTTGGCCGGGTAGGTTTCGATCTGATGCGTGACGCCGGCCTGGGTCAGGGCCTTCTCCAGCCGTTCTTTCATGTCGTCGGGGAAGCCCTGATCCTCGATCGCACCGGCTACATAGACTCGCGATTTGATTTTCGGTGCGAGCAGATGCGGGCTCTGCGGGTCATCGGTCGCGAGGCGGCCGCCGTGATACGAGGCGGTCGCGAGGATGCGATCCGGGTAGGTTCCGGCGGCGGTCAGGGACATCAATCCACCCATGCAGTAACCCGTGGTGCCGATGCCGCCGGGTTTCACGTCGGCCTGCGCCGCGAGATAGTCGAGGAATGCGCGCGTGTCGGACATGATGTTGGCCTGGGTGGCCAGCGCGAAATACTTTTCCATCATGATCTTGCGCTGTGCCGGGTCGCTGAATATGGCGTGTGGATCCATCGGTTCGTAGGGCCCGGAGCGGTAGTACAGATCCGGCAGCAGCACATAGTAGCCATGGGTCGCGAGCCGCTCGCCGATCTCGAGCATGGCGGGGCGAATACCCAGACCGTCCATGTAGACGAGGACGGCGGGCCAGCGGCCGCGGCCCGCCGGGCGATATACGTAGCTCGGACATGTCCCGCTTTGGGTTTTGATATCGATTCTGTTCATATTGGGTAAAGTGTCCCCGACCGACGGTGGCGCGTCAATCACTCGAGCGCCTCAGGCTGCACATCGTGCGCGGGGCGGTCGCGGTGCGCTGGGCGGTCGCGGTGCGCTGGGCGGTCGCGGCGCGCTGGGCGGTCGCGGTGCGCGAGGCGGTCGCGCCTTCCTATGCGCTTCGGCCGAGGGCCCGATACTTTCCGCTGCGGTGTTCGATTTTCCAGCGCATGCTGGCGGCGGAGAGAAGCTTTTTCGCGCGATTGGAGTCCAGCTGCGTGACCCAGATGGGCGATGTGAAGTACTCGGTCTCTCCAATGAGTTCGCCGGCCTCGACGGGGTCGAGCGTCTTGTGGGACATCGTCCAGCCTTCATAGGCGCGTTCGGCGATGGCCTCTTTCGTAATCAGTGTTATTTGCGTGTGCCTCTTGTCGCGCACGATGGTCCCGAACACCGCTTCGAGCATGGCGGGTTGGCCTTCCAGCACCTGCACGAAAGCGCCCCCGATGTACAGAAGCATGCCTGTGAGCTCGTGTTTGGCATTCGCCAGGCGTGCCTGCTTCAATAGGTCGGGAATCTCATGCTCGTGAAAATGTTCGGCCGACCGGCTGGCATATATCAGGCTGATCAGAGGCTTCATCGAATTCCCCAAGGCTGAGCTGGGCGCGAGAATAGCCAGTCTTGTAAGTTGCCATCGAGAGAAATCGGGGGTTTTGCGACGCAGGTCTCACTCCGCTCATGCCCCCGACGGGGTGCCGGCCTCGAATAATACGTTCGTTCGATATTGACGAAACTCTAAACATACGTTCCACTGACGGCCATCTCATAATCTATCTTGGGTGCCGGCGATGGTAAAGACTCGTGGAATCGGTTTTGGAATCGAGAACCTGCCGCGTATCGTGCGGGGCGAGGGCAGTTATCTGTTCGACGATGCCGGCCGGCGCTATCTCGACGGTTCCGGTGGTCCCGCCGCCTTTTGCATCGGGCATGCAAACCGCGAGGTCAACGCGGCGATTGCGGAGCAGCTCGATAAAGTCGCCTGCGGCTACCGCTACCTCTTTACCAGCGATGCCATGGAGCAGTTGACTCAGCTGGTCCTCTCCCTGTCCGGAGCACAGTTCGGCCACGTCGTTTATACCTCCAGCGGCTCGGAGGCGGTCGAGTCGGCTCTGAAAATAGCCTTGCAGTACTTCGATGCGCGGGGGCTCGCGGCGAAGCGCCGGTTTATCTCGCGCCAACGTTCGTATCACGGCAATACGCTCGGAGCGCTGTCGGTTTCCGGGCATGCCGAGCGGCGCGCGCCGTTCGAGGGCAGTCTTCTCGATGTCTCCTTCTTGTCGGCCGCGAACGTCTACCGTCCGCCGGCGCGCATCAGTGACACCGAACTCGTGGGGTATCTCGCCGATGAGCTCGACTCCAAGATTCGGACGCTGGGAGCCGACAGCGTCGCGGCGTTCATCTTCGAACCCGTGGTGGGCGCCGCCGGCGGCGTCGTTCCGGCGCCCCCTGGTTACGCGAGAGCGGTGCAAGAGGTCTGTAAGCGCCACGATGTTTTAGTCATCGCGGATGAGGTGATGAGCGGCGTGGGCCGGTGCGGCACGTGGCGGGCGCTCGAACACGACGGCATTTCGCCGGACATCATGGCGGTGGCCAAGGGATTGGCGGGCGGCTACATTCCGCTCGGCGCGACGATATTCAAGCACGATGTCGGCCGCACGATATTGGAAGCGCAAGGGGGCATCATGACCGGACACACCTACTCCGGCCATACTGCCGCGTGCGCCGCCGGACTGGCCGTTCAACGGATCATCGAACGTGAATCGCTGGTCGCGCGGGTGCGGGACAGGGGGGAGGCGCTGAAAAGCGCGCTCCGGGAATCGCTGGATGGCTGCGAGGAAGTCGGCGATGTGCGCGGGCGGGGTTTTTTCATCGGGGTCGAGTTCGTGTCCGACCGGGTAACGAAGCAGCCGTTTCCGGCGGATCGCCGCGTCAGCGTCGAGGTCGGCCGGCGCGCGCTGGAGAACGGTCTCATTTGCTATCCCTGTGCCGGCAATGTCGGCAACGGCTTGGGCGATACCGCGATCATCGCGCCGCCCTTCAACGCGACGGACGATGAGTTGGCCGAACTGGTGGCCAAATTCTCGCTGGCCGTCAAAGAGACCTTCAAACCCCGGTAGGGAGCTGAACTATGTGCTTTACGTTGCACGCAAATCGAATGGACGGCGCCGCGTGAACAAGGAGGAGGTGGATAGGCTGATTTCCGAGCGCTATCAGTCACTTCCGCCGAAGTTGAAAGTCGCCGCGCGCCACGTACTCGACGCACCGAAGGACATCGCCATCCGCTCCATGCGTTCCGTGGCGGCAGATGCCAAGCTGCAGCCGGCCGCGATGCTTCGATTGGCGCGCGAGCTGGGATTCGATAGTTACGAAAGCTTCCGGGCGCTGTATGTAAACTGGCTGTCCTCCAGCGAGACGACCTTCGTCGCCCGCGCCAAATCACTGCGCAAGCGACGTGTGAATGATGGCCAAGAGAAGCTGTTGGCCGACATGTACGACACGGAAGTGGTCAGCCTGGACCGCACTCTCGGCGCTGCGAATGCGGCCGCGTTCGAGGCGGCAAAAAAGGTTCTGATCGCCGCACAGCGGTTTTATGTGCTTGGGCTGCGCAGCCTGTTCCCCGCCGCGTACTACCTGGACTACGCCTGCCGCCTGTTCTGCGACAAGAGCGTGCTGGTCACGGGGGTGGGCGGAGCCGTCACCGACGAGCTGCGCCGCGCGTCTTCCAAGGATGCATTGGTCGCTTTCAGTTTTGAGCCCTATGCGCGATTGACGGTCGATGCGGTTCGCTATGCGGCGCAACGTCACGTGAAGATCATCGCGGTCACGGACAGCGTGGTCTCGCCCATCGTGCAGGGCGCCAGCGTCGTACTGCTGGCGCCGAACGCGGGCCCCGCACTCGTGCCGTCGATTTTGCCGGCCATGGGGGTTGCTCAGGCCCTGGCGAGCCTCATGGTCACCGCGGGCGGCACGGCGACGCTCGATGAGATAGCACGGAGCGATGCGCAGTTACATCACATACAGGCCTATACCGACCGATAGGCGGCGGCGCAATCGGTTGGGTTGCCGATATGCTGTATGATTGGATCGATGGCGATTTTTCAGGTGATGACCCGGCGGCGTCGAGTTAGCGCCGCCATTGCCGGCGCGGCGTTGATCCTGGGAATGTGGAATTTGATCTTGCCCGACACAGCCAATGCCGCGATTCGACCGTCCGAGTGGCATTGGGCCAGCATTCACGGCCACAAAATCTACTACGCCGTGAAAGGCCAAGGCCCGATCTTGCTATTGCTCCACGGCGGGGGCGATTCGGGCGAGCACTCCTTTGCGCGGCAACTCGACGGCTTCTCGGAGCACCATCGCCTCGTGGCACCCGACCAGGTTGGCCAGGGTCGCACACCGGATGTGTCCGGTCCTCTCAGCTACACCGCGATGATGGAGGATACCGCGGCTCTGCTGCAGCACCTCGATTTCAAGCGTGTCGATGTCGTCGGATTCAGCGACGGCGGGATACTCGCGCTCATGCTTGCACTTCGTCATCCTGAATTGGTGCGGCGCCTGGTCGTGAGCGGGGTCAATATCTCGCCCGAGGGACTCAGTGCGGACAATCTCGAAACGCTGCGCGGGACGGAGAATCCCAATCCCAAGACCATCGATGAAAGACTTGCGCATTTATGGCTGACCTCGCCCACGGAAAGCGAACTGAGCCTTGCGATGCTCGCAAAAATCAAACAGCCGGTGCTGGTGATTTCGGGCGACCGGGACGTGGTCAGGCTCGAGCATACATTGAAGATATTTCAGGCACTCCCCGAGGCGGAATTGTGCGTACTGCCGGGCACGGATCACACCACTTTTTCATCCCGGCCGGAATGGCTGAATCCGATCATCAGCGCATTCCTCGGGCGTTCGCCGAGCCGGCCGTGACGTGATGCACGCGCTTTGGCCTGCGCCCGCAGGCACGGCACTTAGGGCTCGCCCGTCGGCTTGGGCTGTGCCGCCGGGCGCAGCAGGCTTTCAAAATAATGCATTTTGTCGTCGATGAGATTCAACTTGCGCGCCAGACCTTGAATCTCGGTCTCGGCGCGGCGATTGACTTCAAAATCGAGCTCGCTGCGCAGCCGGTCTCGCGTGTTCTGGCGATTCTGGCTCATCATGATCACGGGCGCTTGGATGGCTGCCAGCATGGACAGGAATAGATTGAGCAGGATGAAGGGGTAGGGGTCCCATGCCTTCTTGTCCAGCAATATATTGATCAGTGTGTAGGTCGCGAGCACGATCCCAAACAGGGAAATAAAGGTCCAGGATCCGCCGAATCCGGCGACCGTGTCGGCGACTCGCTCGCCGAGCGTCGACTCCTTCTCGATGATTTCATTTGGATTGCGGCTGGCACGAACCCGCGCCAGTTCCTGGGTCGCATGGATTTGACGGCCGAGCACCGTCAGCAGATCCATACCGGCGTGGGGCTTTCGCTGCAGCAATGTCGCGATGTCATTGCGGTCGATTTCGAGGCAAGTCGTCTCCTCGAGCGCGACGGCATTGGTACGATGCGGTGTCTGTTCGAGCATCGAGGCGAAGCCGAATATTTCGCCTACCGAGGGTTCATCGACCACCACGTCCTGACCGTCTTCGTCCACCGTGGAAACACGCACCTTGCCGGTGATCATCACGTAAGCCTGGCCGCCCGGCGCTGCCATCTTGTAGATGCGCTCCCGCGGCGAGAATGTCTTGAGCTCGACCTGGCTGGCCAGCACGGCGGTTTCGTCATCGTCCAGCAGGGCGAAGAGCGGTACAGTCTTCAATAATTCCGGCTTGCAACCCATGAAGGATCTCCGTTTGTTAATGTCCATATATCAACAAGTTGTGAATCTTTTATTAAGTGTTTCCGCCGCGGTTCACGCGAAGGCCGCCACCAGCACCGACGCGATTGCGACCGGGCAGACGTATCGCAGCAGCAGCAAGACCAGGCGGCGAACTGTCGCCGTTTCCTCCGCAAGTTCGGTGCCGCCAAAGCTTTGAGGCAGGCGCCAGCCGATCAGGGCGCACGTGAAAAGCGCACCGACCGGCAGCAGCAGGTTGGAGGAGATGAAGTCGAGCGCGTCGAAAAAAGTCATGCTCCGCAGCCGGGTAATTCCCGAGAACGGATGCCAGCTAGCCCACGCATTGAATGAGAGCACGCTGCCGATGCCCAGCACCCAGACGCTCGCCGCCGCGACGCACGCCGCCTTCCAGCGCGGCAAGCCATGACGCTGTTCCAGCCAGGCAACGATAGGCTCCATGCCGGCGAGAGTGGGTGTGAGCGCCGCCAGTACCAGCAGCACAAAGAACAACGTCCCGATCATACGGCCACCCGGCATTTCGGCGAATGCCGTGGGCAGCACGTTGAAGACGAGATCGGCACCCTGCGCCGGATTCAATCCGTATTTGTACACCAGGGGAAAGATCATCAGGGTGGCGAGCAAGGACACGAGGACGATGGAGCCGCTGATGACCAAGGCCGAGCGTACCAACGAGGCGCCTCGGGGTACATAGGCGCCATAAGCGAGCATCATCGCCATGCCGACTCCCGTGGCATAGAAGGCCTGGCCGATGGCGGCAAGGACCACGTTCGCCGATAGCTTGCCGAAGTCGGGCGCGAACGCGAAACTCAGGCCGCGCGCCACATCGCCCGTCGTCAGCGCATACACCACCAGAATCAGCAACAGAATGAGCAGCCCGGGGGCGCGAATTTTATTCGCCAGTTCGATGCCGCGATTCACGCCGCGCGCCGAGATGGCGCAGACGATGGCTATGAAGGCAATATGCCAGGCGCCCACCCGCAACGGACTGGCGAGAAACCCGTGAAAATGCCCGGCGACCACGCGTGGAGCGAGCGCCGTGATTTCTCCCGAGGCGCACTTCCAGGCATAGGCCAATACCCATCCGGCGATCACGGTGTAGTAGGACATGATGACAAGTGTCGCCACCGTGCCCAGGATTCCGATGACGTTCCAGGCCCTGGATCGGCCGAAGCTCGCGGCGACCGCTCCGGCGGCTTCCGGAGGACTGCGCCTCGAACGCCGGCCTATCATGAATTCGGCGACCAGCAAGGGGGTCGCTATGGCGAGGCAGGCGAGAACGAATACGAATACAAAGGCGCTGCCGCCGTTCGTGCCGGTCAGGTAGGGGAACCGCCATATGCTGCCGAGACCCACCGCCGCCCCGACCGCAGCAAGGTAGAAAGCCAATTGCGTGGACCACCGGCCCGGCTCCGAACTTTTCGGCATCAGCCCACCCCTTTCTTGTTCAACCATTCGCCCGGCTACGCGTGCCGATGTGTGCCCCTACCCGCGGAATCGCGCACCGGGGCGTGCTATCTTTCAACAATGATCGAATCTAATCTGGATCCGTGGCCGGTCCAGGCGCTGGAAGCCACGCTGGGAATGAATACGGGCCGGGCGGCGGAACACACGGAGCTGCCGCCATTGTGGCATTGGCTCTATTTCCTGCCCACCGCGCCGCGCAGCATGCTCGGCCCCGACGGGCATATGGTCAATCAAGAGTGGGTGGATTCAACCTTGAGGCGGCGGCGCTTGTTCGCCGCGGCTCGTACCGAATTCATCCGCCCGTTGCAGATCGGCGTGCGGGCACGGATGAGCGATCGGGTGCTTGGGCGGCACGACAAGCAGGGACGTCATGGCCCCTTCCAAATTCTCACCGTCGAGCATCAGTATTTTCAGCACGATAGGCTCTGCGTGCGCGAGGAGCGGGATATCGTCTATGTGCAGGGGCCCGTACAGGCGCAGCCGGCCACACAAGACGACTTCGCGATCAAGACCGCGGGTGCGGATCCGTGGTCATTCTGCCTGACTCCGGATCCGGTCATGCTGATGCGATTCTCTGCGTTGACTTTCAACTCGCATCTGATCCATTTCGATCAGCTGTACACGCAGCGCGAGGAAGGCTACCAGGAACGGGTCGTGCACGGCCCGCTGGTTGCCATCGTGCTGGCACAGCTGTTGTCGGCGAACAAGGTGGCTCCGATCGCCCGTTTGGAATTCCGGGCGCGAAGCCCGTTGTATGTCAATCAACCCGTGCAATTCATAGGCAAGCCGGAACACGATCGAGTGGAACTTCGAGCGATCGGGCCATCCGGTATGCTCGCGATGCACGCCACGGCCTGGTTCGCGCAGACTCAATAAATAATTCACCGGGCGCGCAAGTGGCCATCGAGCACAAATCTATCGACTATATTGCCGAGGATGAACGGCACGGCAGAGTCATCGACCAGACTCCGTTCTGGTTCCTCGGCAATTTTCACTTCTTCACCATCGCGATCGGATTCGTCGGCCCCACCATGGGCCTGAGTTTCGGGTTCACCTCGCTCGCCGGTGCCCTCGGCATCCTGTTCGGTACCTTGTTCGTCGCATTCCACGCCTCGCAGGGAGCCGAGCTCGGCCTGCCGCAGATGATTCAATCGCGCGCACAGTTCGGGTACCGCGGAGTCGTCGTCGTGCTGATCGGCACTCTGTTCACTTTCGTAGGCTTCAACGTCGCCGACTCCGTGCTCGTGGCGAACGGCCTGAATGGAATGCTCGGCTGGAATGAAACCTGGGTCACGCTGGCAGCGGCGGCGATCGCAATCGGAATCGCGGTGTACGGACATGACTGGTTGCATCGGATTTTCCGGGCATGCTTCTGGGTGTGTCTGCCTTTGTACACCCTGCTGACGCTGGCGATAGCCGTGGGCCGGGTGCCCCCGATGCATCCGGCGACGGGCGGGTTCACCTGGGTGGCCTTCATCGCACAGTTCGCGGCCAGCGCGGCGTACAACATCACCTATGCGCCCTCGGTGTCCGACTATTCCCGCTACTTGCCGCGTCATACCCGGCCGCACCACATCATTCTTGCGGTGTTCGTGGGTGCCACATCGGCCGCGATTTGGCTGATCTCGCTGGGCGCATGGCTGGCGACCCGACTCGGCGCCTCCGACGGACTGGTGGCGCTGCACGATGCGGGGAATGCGCTCTTTACGGGCTTCGGTGTTCTGATGGCTCTAGCCTCCGTGACGGCGCTCGTTGCCGTCATGGGGCTGAATGCGTACAGCGGCATGCTGACGGTGGTCACGGCCCTCAATTCCTTGTTCGAGGTGCACCCCACCCCGCGCCTGCGGATCGTGACCATCCTCGCGCTGGCGGCAGTCTGGATCGCCGTCACGTTCGCGATCACGGCGAATGCCATCGCTCTTCTGTTCGCGGCCTTGACCATCATGCTGTATCTGCTCGTCCCGTGGACCGCGGTGAACCTGGCCGATTATTTCTTCGTGCGCCGCGGCCGCTACGCCATCACCCACCTATTCATGCCGCATGGCATCTACGGCGCGTGGGGTGTTCGCGGACTGCTCGCCTATATCCTGGGGTTTCTTGCCACCTTGCCGTTTTTCGTCCTCCCTGATGTCTACACCGGCCCGGCGGCACGGGCTCTCGGCGGAGTCGACGTCGGCTGGTTGGTCGGCCTCATTGTGTCCGGTGCATCCTATCTGGCTCTCTGCCGTTCTCTGGATGTGTCCAAGGAAAGCGCTGCGATCGCCGAGAGCGAGAGGGTGTTGCGCAACACTGACTGATGTGGAAGCGGGAGTCTAGGCGCACAATTAGGCATAATCTTGGCCGTACAGTCAGGGCAGGGAGCCCGTGAGAGGGCCCACCATCGGTAACCGCGCGACGAGAACTCCGGACGATGAATCCCTGCTGGACACCTGCCGGCGGCGCTCCATCGAGCTGTTGAAGCAAAATCTGACTCCCGCGGGCATCCTTGCCGCCACCCCCGGCCCGGCGGCCAAGGAACGCGGCTATGCCGCGGTGTTCGGCCGAGACGCTGCCATCTGCGCGATCGGAATGGCCGTATCCGGGGACAGAATACTGGAGCGGTCGGCCGCGGCGGGGCTGCACACGCTGGCGGAACACCAGGCGCCCAATGGACAGATAGCGAAATTCGTGGACCTGCACAAGCAGGAGCCGGATTTTTGGTATCTGGGATGCATCGATTCGACCCTGTGGTGGCTCATTGCCCTGGCGTTACTGGATGGCAGACCGGGGGCCGGCGCACTGCGCCGGCGATACGCGAGGCGGATCAAGCTCGCCATTCAGTGGTTGCTGGCCCAGGAACACCAGCGCTTCTTCCTGCTGCAGCAGAACGAAGCCAGCGACTGGGCCGACATCATGCCGCGCTCGGGATTTGTCCTGTATTCGAATGCATTGTGGTACTTCGTGAAGCGGCTGTATGGCATCGCGAAGGCGCGGGAGACGAGCGAGAATTTCAACGGACTGTTCCATCCGTTCTCGGCCCGTATTGCGCAATACCGCCGTGCCCGGCTGCTCAATGACTACGTGCTGCGGCGCGGCCGTGACCGCGACCTCTATTTGAGCTTCGTCAATTTCTCGTTCTTCGGCGAAGAGGGCGATGTATTCGGTAACGTGCTGGCGGTCCTTCTGGGGCTCGCCGATGGGCGGGCGAGCAAACGCACCCTCGATGCGCTCGCCAAGGCCCATGTGAACCTTCCATACCCCGTGCGGGCGGTCACTCGACCCATCAAGCAGTACAGTTCCTTGTGGCGGCCCTACATGGCACGGCATCGGCAGAACCATGTCTGGCAGTATCACAATGGGGGTATTTGGCCCATGCTAGGCGGGTTTTGGGTGGCCGCGCTCGCGGCAGCCGGTCGCCGCGGGCAGGCGAGGGTGGAACTGGTAAAATTGGCACGCGCCTGCGCCGTGGGAGACTGGGCGTTCACAGAATGGCTGCATGGCAAAACGCTTGCTCCGAGGGGAATGCCGGGCCAGTCCTGGAATGCGGCGGCGTTTCTGATGGCGCAGCACGCGGTGGTGAGCAAGGCCGGCCTCTTCGCGCCGGAGCCAGGGTGACTAGCTTGCGATATCGCTCCGCCCACGCCAACAGCATGCTCTGCGGATTCGCGGCCGGGTGGCTTGCGACGCTGTTATGTCTGCCTGCCAGGGCGGCCGACGAGGAATCAGCCTTGGCGCTCATCGAGCGCGGCACGATTGCCATGCGCGCGAATCCGGATGAGAGCGAACAGGATGCCGAACGGGCGCTCGAGGTCATCCTGCGCCATCCCGACGTCGATCTCGAGATCCGCGCACGGCTCTTGCTGTGCGATTACTATTCCGAGCGCGACGTCAAGGCGGCTCAGCAACAGATCGATGCCGCCGATGCCCTGCTGCCGCGTGCGCAGCGCAAGAGCCTGCGCGCCGGAGTTCTGACCTGCCGCGGCGAAACCCTGCAAAGCGCCGGCGATATCGAGCACGCCAAGGCAGCGTTCAATGAGGCGATCGCGGTTGCGACCGCCGCCAATGACGAGCAGATGCTGGCCGATGCCTTGTTCAAGCGCGGCTATGTGCATGCCCTGCAGGGCGAATATGCCTCCGGCATGAGCGATGTGCGGCGCTCGCAGGAATTATTCGAGCGCATCCACATGCCTCAGCATGCGTTGACGGTGTTGAACACCATCGCCACGATTTATAACAAAATGGGAGACTATCCACAGGCCGCGGAAATCTATGAGCGTGCGCGCAGCCAGCAGCACGATGCGGGTCTGCGCCGAGACGAGGCCGTGACGCTGTACAACCTTGGGCGGGCGCGCCAGAAGCTTGGCCAATGGGATGCGGCGCGCGCAAGTTTCTCCGGTTGCCGCGTGCTCAGCCACGAAATCAATTTTGCCCGAGGTGAGGCCTACGGGCTGCTGGGTCTCGCGTCGGTCGCCAACGCCAGCGGAGATCCGGGCGGCGCTCTGCGGTTGGTGGCGCAAGAGGGCGAACTGCAGCCCGGGATACCGGATGCGCGGCTCAATGCACAGATTCAATTGGTTCGCGGCACGGCCCTGGGCGCTCTGCAACGCAATACCGAGGCGCTGGCGGCACTCGATCTGTCCGCGGCTTCGTTCAAGCAAGCGAATTCGCTCGAAGAGCTCGGCATCACCTACGGCGAGCTCGCGACCGTGGAGGCGCAAATGGGCGATTGGCAGACTGCCTATAAATATCGCAGCGAAGCGCAGGCCACTTCGGAAACGCTACTGCACAATCAGCTCGATCAGCGCTTTGCGACTCTCAAAGTGGAGTTCGACACGGCCACGAAGGAAAAGGAGAACCTGCTGTTGGTGCGTCAGAACGCGGCCACCGAGGCGGAATTGGTTCAGGAGCGGCGCGCAAGTACCTTGCAGACGGCCGTCATTCTGTTGAGCCTGTTGCTGCTGGGGCTGTTGACCGTTCTGGTGCTGCGGCAACGGCGCGGCGCACGCCGCATGCAGGAGCTGGCAATGACCGACGAACTCACCGGCGCGCCCAACCGGCGCGCCGTGCTGAATTATCTGGATGGGCAATTGCAGCGCGCGGAGGCGACGCCATGCTCCATCCTCGTCATCGACATCGATCGCTTCAAAAACATCAATGACGAGTACGGTCATGCGGTCGGCGACGTGACATTGCAGTTCGTCACGGCGCAGTTGCGCAGCGCGATGGTCGAGCCCGCGCTTCTGGGACGATTGGGCGGGGAAGAATTCGTCGCCGTGCTGCCCACGACGGAATTGCTCGACGCGCATGTCATCGCGGAGCGGATTCGCGCACAGGTGCCCTCGGTGGATTTGTCATCCTGGGTGGGAGATCGGCGCATTACCGTCAGCATCGGCATTGCGACATCCTCGGCGGGGGATACCGTGAGCACCCTGCTGCGGCGCGCCGATGCCGCGCTCTACATCGCCAAGCGCGCCGGACGCAATTGCGTGCGGTCGGGCATCGTGCCCGATGTCGATACCGCAACGGTTTGATCAAGGTTCGAGCGATACTGGCGCTCGGCTCTTGCCTCAAAGACTCGATGGGGGAAGGGTCTTGGCTCGCGAAGCGTCGGATTTCCTCGCCGGGCCGCCGGCCGCACGGATCAGCTGCTCAGCTCCCTTGGCGCCCTCCAAACCAATCGAAGGGCTGTAAGCCGTCACGGTGAATCGCGTCACCAGACGGTCGGCGCGCAGCGCCCCGCCGTTCTCTGTGAAGTGGTCTTCGGTGACTATCGCAAGTCCGCAGTGCTCGATCTGCGACTTGAAATCCTCCGGGCTCCACTTCAACGCCAGATTCTCGCGGGCAGGATTCGCGACATTCAATGCGCCCAGACCTCCCAAGGTTCCGCGACGATTGCAGGGATCGCCGACCTGTACATTGCCGGCGCTCTGAATGCGCCACGTCGGCGACGCGGGCAGATCGTCGGATTCGGCGAAGCCGCCGTATTTCTTGGTCAGCCCATTCTCGAGGGCGACTTCATGGATGGCGTTCGCGGGCGAATACCCCACCGTGTGGATGATCCCCATCGCCTGCTCTTTGCCCGGAACGGGTGTGAACATGACCTCGTATGATTCTCCGTCCACCCGGTAGGCATCGGCCGGGCCCGCGGGCGGCGGCGTCCAGGCGGCGATGAGGTTCACGAAGCGCCCGTTGGGTACGGCCTGCGTGACGCCCTTGGCCGGGTCCAAAAAGCTGAGTGTTTCGGCCGATTCGGTGTAGTCGAGCAGTTTCTTGGATTTGAGCACCGCACGCACTTCATCGGGCGACATTCCGAGTGTCACCCCGCCGATGTCGATCTGGTTGGGCGACACCGGCGATGCTGCGAGTGGCATTGGTGCCGACATCGCGGCCTGCGCCGACGTGGGGGCTTGCGTCGGCGCGGGTACCGGCGCGGTGGCCGCAACGCCGACACCGTATCCGGCGGTGACCAGCATCCCTTGCTTTTCCGCATTGGCACAGGTGTACATGGAAACGGAACTATTCTTGATGGCGATCATTCCGCCCGGCGCCGGAACCGGGTCCCCGAGGACGCCGTTCGGCTCCTTCTGGTGCGTCTTGACATCCACAAGGCAGTAGTAGCGGTGTACATTCGGCGGTGTTCCGAGATCAAAATGACCGCGCACTACTTCGTGGTCGTAGCCCTGCCTGGCGGCCTGCTTCAACGAAGAGAAGAATCCGTCCTGCGGCAGGGACTTCGGCGCGTCGTCCGCGGAGGAATTCGCGGGCTGCGCTGCTGCCGTGTCGGTGGGCGGGTCGGCCCATGCGCTGCTCCCGAAGGCGGACAATGAGAGTGCCGACGCCAAAACACCGTAGCGCGCTCGTCTGGTAGTTCTCACGTGATTCTCCCCCCGCCAAGGTTTGGATCTTGGTTACAACGGATTCTAGTCTGCGACGGGCGATCTCGCACGAGCATTGCGCGCGCAGGGGGCCGAAAGGGGGCTCGGAGCGCCCATCGTTGTAGGAAGGGTACTGACACCAATCGCCGCAAGAAGCGGACTGTTGCCCGGTCCCGCGCGCGCTATGCTCCAGCCATCTATGACGCTGGAGCAATCATGACAACTATACAAAGCATAATCAAAGGCAGCTTCTTGATGGGGCTGATTGCATTTGCATCCGCCTGTGTCGTCGCCGAGCCGCGCGAGGGTTTCTACGACCACGATCACCACCGCTACTACAGCGGACACGGCTGGCACGACTGTGCAGGCCACGACGAGGTCTGCCGCTGATCGAACCGGGTGCCTTAGCGCCCGGCGCGGTCTCTGTTTGGCCGTGATATAGCACTGACGTGGGGACCGCTTTCGGTCCCCACGTCAGTTTCGTGACCTGTTGGCTGCTCTTTTGATATCGTGGCGCGCTCTGCTTTATTCGACGGGTGTCGGCACGGGAACCATGGCTAGCTATATCACTCATCTTGAATGCGCAAACTGCGGTGAGCGCTACGATTCGAATCTCGTGCAAGGCTTGTGCGTGAAATGCCAGCGTCCTCTTTGGGTGCGCTACGACCTGGACGCCGTGGGGAAGCGCTTTTCCAAGCAGGATTTGGCGGGCCGCCCGCAAACGATGTGGCGGTACCTGGAATTGCTGCCCATCAACGACCCCTCCAAGATCGTTTCGCTGGCCGAAACCGTAACGCCCCTCGTGCCGACCCCGCGGCTTGCGGCAGCATTCGGGGTGCGCGAGCTGCTCGTGAAGGACGAGAGCCGCTTGCCGACCGGCAGCTTCAAAGCGCGCGGAATGGCGATGGCCATCAGCAAGGCCAATGAGTTCGGGCTCCGCCACGTGGCCGTCCCGACGGCCGGCAATGCGGGCGGCGCAATGGCGGCCTATGCGGCCCGCGCCGGCATGCAGGCCCATGTCTTCATGCCGCAGGACACCCCCATGATCAATGCCAAGGAGTGCTGGCTGGCAGGCGCAAAGACCTACCACGTCAATGGGCTGATCAATGACTGCGGACGGATCGTGGGCGAGGGCAAGGCAAAGAAAGGTTGGTTCGACCTATCCACCCTCAAAGAGCCCTATCGGATCGAAGGCAAAAAGACCATGGGACTGGAATTGGCCGAGCAGCTCGATTGGGAATTGCCCGACGTCATCCTGTACCCGACCGGCGGCGGGACGGGTCTGATCGGAATGTGGAAGGCGTTTGCCGAGCTCGAGCAGCTCGGTTGGCTGAAATCATCGCGCAAGCCGCGCATGATCTCCTGCCAGAGCGAAGGGTGCGCGCCGATTTCCACCGCCTTCGACAGGGGCGAGAGGTTCGCAGCGAAATTCGAGAATGCGGCGACCATCGCCAGCGGCGTGCGCGTGCCGGTCGCCGTCGGGGATTTCATGATTCTCGATGCCGTGCGTGCGAGCGGCGGGACCGCGCTGGCGGTTCCGGAGGCGGTCATCGAGCCTTGGATGAAAAAGGCGATCAGCCTCGAAGGATTGTCGTTCTGCCCCGAGACGGCCGTGTGCTTGGGGGCGCTCGATCTGCTGCTTGGGCGCGGCGATATCCAGCCGGACGAGCGCATCGTCGTATTCAACACGGGTGCGGCGCAGAAGTACCCGGAAGCGGTGCATGAGCAGATCCCGCTCCTGGATATTCAGCGTCCCATCGATTGGGATCAAATCTAGGCGTCGAATGCCGCAGTCGCCTCCGACTCTGGTGTACGACGGCGACTGCGGCATCTGTCGTTACGGCAGTGCTCCCCAGTATGTGCGGGCGCAGCTCTACGATTATCACTTTGCCGACCGGCGTACGCACGCGCTGACGGGCGAATGGTGGGTGCGGCGGCCGCAAGGTCTGTACTTCCCGCAGGTTAGTCTGGGCGACTTCAAGCGCGCCGTGTCAGACTCGAACTCGAAATAGCAGCAGACGCTGCTTCTGTCAGTGCGCTTGCGTGTCGAGAGCCTTGGCCTCGGCAAGCAAGGCGGCGCAATCCGCATCCTTTGCCAGACCGGGATCGACGAACGCCAGAACCGAGGCGAGCGGCGTCAATAGGACGCCGAGCGCCACCGCCGCCGCGGCTTGAACGACGGTGCTGCTCGCCTGGATGCCCGCGGAGGGGTGGGAGAGCGTGCCGCGCACCAATAAGGGCGAACGCAATCGAAACAGTCGCAAGCCCTTGGGGCGGCCGTGCAGGTCTAGATCGATCGCTTCGGAATCGAGATGAATGTTGCCGCCGCCGGTAATGAGGACGGAATCGGTGTCGACCACCAAGCTCTGTGCTTCGAGATTGCCGTCGTGAGCCAGAAAGCTCGCCACTGCGCAGCGGACTGCAGTCTGCCGCGCCTTCTGCGTGAGGGCCAGTCCGACTCCGCGAAGATCGATACCCGAGAGTTCCGCCAGCGAATCGCGCAGGGTGCCCTGCGACAACACCGCGGTCAGGGTGCCATTGGCGCTGGCGGCAATCTGATGAAGGGAAGTTCCGCGGCCTGCGATGACGACACGCGCCCGTAGCAGGCCTTCCGCGGCCGGCGGGTCTGTGTCCTTGTGGACCCACTGGCCAAGCTGCAGATTCGTGAGCTTGAGGTCCAAATCTGCCGCCGGATCGTCAGTGGTCGCGTCGATTTTGACATGGGCGGTAAATTTCCCGTCGTAAACGTCGCCTGACAGCCGCGTCGCGACGAGGATGCCATGGTCCATGGTCATCCTGGCCGCCACTGTCCGTAGCGGCACGCGGCCGACTTCGACGCGGCGGGCATGAAAATTCACCACTCCATCTGAGTGGCGCGCCGTGGCCGGTTTGAAGCTCGCGTCGGACAGCAGCAGTGGTGCGCGCGTCGCCGTTTCGGATTCACGGCCGGCCGCACGCGCGCCGAAATCCGCCAGGCGCAGGAGTTGCGAATTCAAGTCGGCGTCGATGACCGGCCGACCGCTCGAGGTTTCGATGGACACCGTGCCGCGTACATCGCTCTGCCCGGAAGTGACGACGAGGTTGCTGAACATGGAATGGGTTCCCCGGCGGACGGCTTGGCCGGAAAGGCGGTAGCCGCCGGTGTTCAGCAGCGTGACACCCGTCAGATAGTAAAGGTCCTTCAGGTCCGCACCCGCCGCCTCGAATGTCGTGTCGACCAGCCCGAAGTCGAAAGGCTGCGGCAGGAAGCCGCTACCGGACAGGCGCGAGCCGCTCGAGCGCTCATCGAAAGTAAATCGATAAGGTTTCGTGTGGCTGGCAGAGGCGAGGGGAGCGCCGTTGATTGCGAAGGTGGCTGCCCGGCCGTTCAGCACACCTTCCCCTTCGATCTGCAACAGCCGCAGGGCCTGCGTCCCCTTCGCTTCATGGGCCGAAACCGTCCCCTGAAACCGCAGATGTCGAAGGGCATCGTCGAGGTCCACGCGCGCGCCGGGCATCGACAGGCTGCGGATGATGGGCAGTCGACTGCCTCCCTTGGCGGGGTCAGTCCATTGCCAGTTCGCATGACCCGTGGAATCGCGCACCAGATGTAGCGCTGCGCCCTCCAATGCGAGCTTGTCGATGGTAAGGGAACGGCCGAACCAGGGCATCTCGATCACCAAGGTGACCTTTTCAATCTCTGCCGCAGGTCCCGCAGATCTCCACGGGGGACTGCCGATGGTCACGCGCTCGGCGACTATCTGGGGGTGTAAGGAGAGGACATGCGCATGAAAGGCGCCATCGAACTTGACCGGCCGGCCGGCACGCGCAGTCATGAACCGGATCAGCGGCCCACGGAAATGACCCGAGTCCACTGCAACGGCGAGCCCGAGGATTGCCACGAGCACAACCGCCACCGCAGCTACCGCCAGCAATGCCCATCGAGCGACCCATGGGCCGTTCATTCGATCAAAACTGGGACGTCAAGGTGATGGGCCGGTGAACCATTGCAGCCCCCCGGGGCAATTTATTGAATGAGCTGCCTTGCAAGGCCGCTTGAGTATAGTCCGAGTTTTCTCAGCGCTTCCATCAGCGACGATCGCGGCCGCTACCGCGGACTGCACTCGCGTCACCATCTGGTCTCTATGTTTGGCCGGTAGGATGGATTTTTGAGGGTAATAATCTATTAT
>Ga0302326_10012254_pt1 | contig 18318 bp, 13 predicted proteins | sample Palsa_T0_3_FD_202264 | JGI IMG/M metagenome (GOLD analysis project Ga0302326, IMG submission 202264) | Peat permafrost microbial communities from Stordalen Mire near Abisko, Sweden - Palsa_T0_3 | ecosystem: Environmental > Terrestrial > Soil > Palsa > Peat permafrost | place: Sweden: Abisko...
CTAAGCCCAGAGCGTGAGTTGCTCGGTCCAGCCATGGGCGAGCAGCAGCGAGGGGGCGTCGTCCGGACCAAACACTTCCACGTGCAGGCTGGTCCCGTCGGCGGAGCGCACGCTCAGCGGCCGGCCCTCGCCGAGGGTGTTGAGCTGCGCGTACTCCCGGTCCTCGGAGATGCGCCGCAGGTGGCGGCGCTCGACCGCGACGCTCGCAGCCGCCCCGCCGAGGGCTCCCGCCGCAGCGATCGCGCGGGCTGGGAACCGACGCCGGGCACCTCTGCGACGGCCGGCGAAGCCGAGCCAGCGAACCGCTTGCCTGCGCCGATCTCGCATGGGCGGCAAACCGTACATCGCGGCCAGAAAGTTCCGGCTCCAGGGACGAGACAGTGGCCGCGCCCTCACATGCGTAGGATTTCGGTTCGTGCGCATCGGCATCCTCACCGGCGGCGGCGACTGTCCCGGATTGAACGCCGTCATCCGGGCCGTCGTCCGCAAGGCGATCGAGGCCTACGGCGATCAGGTGCTCGGCTTTCGCGATGGGTGGCGCGGGGTGCTGGAGGACTCCTACTACGAGCTCACGATCGAGTCCACGCGGGGGATCCTGCCGCGGGGCGGGACGATCCTCGGCAGCTCGCGCACCAACGTCTACAAGCGCGAGGGCGGGGTGCAGTTGGTGCGCGACACGCTCGCCCGTCACCAGCTCGATGGCCTGATCGCGATCGGGGGAGAGGACACGCTCGGCGCGGCCAGCCGCCTGGGCGCCGACAGCGTCAACGTGATCGGCGTGCCCAAGACGATCGACAACGACCTCGGCGCCACCGACGTCACATTCGGCTTTGACACCGCCCTGCACGTGGCCACCGAGGCGATCGACCGGCTGCACACGACCGCGGAGAGCCACAACCGGATCCTGGTCGTCGAGGTGATGGGGCGCAACGCCGGCTGGATCGCCCTGCACTCAGGCATAGCCGGTGGCGCGGATGTGATTCTGATTCCCGAGATCCCGTTCGACATCGACGAGGTGTGCCGCCTGATCCGCCGTCGCCACGAGCGCGGTCGGTACTTCTCGATCGTGGTGGCCGCCGAGGGAGCCGTACCGAAGGAGGGGACGATGGCCGTCACCGCGGCCGGCGGCTTCGACGACTTCGGACATCCCAGGCTGGGCGGCATCGGCCAGCAGCTCGAGGGCTGGATCGAGCAGCGAACCGGGTATGAGACTCGCGCCACGGTGCTCGGCCACGTGCAGCGCGGGGGTACCCCGACCGCGTTCGATCGGGTCCTCGCCACCCGGCTTGGGTTGGCGGCCATCGATGCTGCGCACGATGGCCAGTGGGGCATGATGACCGCGCTGCATTCGACCCAGATCGAACTCGTCGCGCTCGCGGAGGCGGTCGCCGAGGTTCGCCGAGTGCCCGTCGAGGAGTACCAGCGCTACGCGGTCCTGTTCGGTTGAGGCCAGGGCCGAGCCCAGACGATGGACGGCGGCCACTAGCTGACCGCAGCGCCCGGTCGTGACGGCCTGATCCGTCTATGCTCCGCCGGTGGCCCCGATCGTCGTGGTGACCAACAAGCCGTCGGCGATCCGGGCCGGTTCGGCAGCCCCGCGATGAGGGTGGCGCGGCCATGGTGAGCGCCGCGTCCGTCGTCACGGGCACCCTGCCGGAGAACCCGCTCGTGGAGGGGCTCGAGCGGCTGCCGGTCCGTCCCACCTCGCTGGTGGTCTTCGGGGCAACTGGCGACCTGGCCCATCGCAAGCTGCTGCCAGCGCTGTACAACCTCGCGCACGATGGCGCGCTTCCGGAGCGCTTCGAGCTGATCGCCGTTGCCCGCCGTGACCAGGCGCACGAGGACTTCCGCGCCGTTGCGCGCGAGTCGATCGAGCGCTTCTCGCGCCGGCGGCCCGACCCCGACACGCTCGAAGGCTTGCTCGCGGACATGCGCTACGTCCAGGGGACGTTCGATGACGACCACGTCTACGCCGAGCTGGACCGCACGCTGCGCGAGTTCGACGAGCAGGCGGGTCACCCGCTGAACCGGGTCTTCTACCTGTCGACCGCGCCGGCGTTCTTTCCGGTCATCGCAGGCAAGCTCGGAGACGCGGGCCTGAACCGGGCGGATGATGCGGAGGTCAGGATCGTGATCGAGAAGCCGTTCGGATACGACCTCGCCTCGGCGCGTCAGTTGAACATCGATCTGCTGGAGGAGTTCGACGAATCACAGATCTTCCGAATCGACCACTACCTCGGCAAGGAGACGGTGCAGAACCTGATGGCGCTGCGGTTCGCCAACGCGCTGTTCGAGCCGGTGTGGAACCGCAACTACATCGACCACGTCCAGATCACCGCGGCGGAGGACATCGGGATCGGCGGACGCGCGGGCTACTACGAGGGTGCCGGCGCGCTCCGGGATCTCGTCCAGAATCACATGCTCCAGCTGCTCGCGCTGCTGGCGATGGAGCCGCCGACCGCGTTTGAGGCCAACCGGCTGCGGGACGAGAAGCTCAAGGTGCTCGAGGCGATCGTGCCGCCGACGATCCAGGACGTCGCAACGATGACGGTTCGCGCTCAGTATGCCCCCGGCGTCGTCGGCGGCGTGAGGGTCCCGGGATACCGCGAGGAGGAGGGTGTCGCACCCGACTCGCGTACCGAGACCTTCGCGGCGTTGCGCCTGCACGTGTCCAACTGGCGCTGGGCGGGGGTGCCGTTCTACCTGCGCACCGGCAAGCAGCTCGCGCGCAAGGTCACCGAGATCGCCGTGATCTTGAAACCCGTGCCCCACATGACGTTCCAGAGCTCGGGGTCGGTGGGGGTGCAGGCTAATCAGATCGTCCTGACCGTGCAGCCTGACGAGGGCGTTTCGGTGTCGATCGGGGCCAAGATCCCGGGTCCGCGGATGCGCATCCGCCCGGTGAACATGGAATTTCGCTACGGCACGGCGTTTCTGTCGGAATCGCCCGAGGCGTACGAACGACTGATCCTCGACGCGATGCGCGGCGATGCGACGCTGTTCACGCGCAACGACGAGATCGAGGCGTTGTGGGGGATCATCGATCCGATCCTCACCGCCTGGAGGGAGGACACCACAAGCGTGATTCCCCAATATCCCGCCGGCACCGCCGGTCCAGCGGAGGCGGACGCACTCCTGGACGATGGGCGAAAGTGGCGCCGGCTGTGAGCGAGGACATCTGGGCAGCGCGCGACACGAACCCGGATGCGATCGAAGCCGCGCTGCGAGGGCTGCTGCACGACCGTCATGCCGCCAACGAAGGGCTCGCCCCAGCGCGGGTGCTCAACCTTGTCGTCGTCGTGGATCGCGAGTGGAAGGGTGAGATCGCCAACCGGCTCGACCGCGTCGGCCGCTACCACGCGTCCCGGACCGTCCTGTGTGCTGTCGAAGCCGGCCGGGGAACCCTTGACGCGGTCGCGACGGTGACCTACGAGGAGCCGGCGAGTGGCATCGGCGTCATCCGAGAGCAGGTCGTGATCGACATGGGCCCGGAGCACTTGCCCGTGCTGCAAACGGTTGTCGATCCGGTCCTCGTGTCCGAGCTCCCCACCCTGATGTGGTCCCCGCACGGACATGAGGAGGCAGTCGCGGCGCTGCTGCCGATCATCGATGTCATGCTGCTCGATTCCGACGGCCTGCTCGAGCCTGCGCAGGCGTTCGGGCGGGCTCACGAGCTGCTCGAATACGTATACGTCGTGGATCTGGCGTGGCTGCGCACGACGCCGTGGCGAGAGCGTCTGGCGGCGAGTTTCGATCTGCCCGCGCGCCGCTGCACGCTCGATCAGATCGTGGCGCTCGAGATTCGCCACCAGGCGAACTCGACCGCCAGCGGGCTGCTCCTGACCGGGTGGCTGGCGTCGCGGTTGCAGTGGGATCGCGAGCCGCTGCAGTCGCGCAACGGTGCTGGCCTGCGCGGCGCCGGGCGTCGCGAGGACGGTCAGGTGGCGATTGGGCTCCATCCGACCAATCAGGACGCACCGGGTCTCGTCGGCGTCACCGTGTCCTGCAGCGACGGCTTCGCGCTCTCGCTCGACCGGGCGCGCGGGGGCCTCTGCGCGCAGGAGCGCTCGCCTGATGGCCGGGCCCAAACGTGGAAGATCCTCGGAGCGTCGAGGGGCGAAGGCGGCATCCTCGGCGAGGGCGTGCGACAGGCGCTGCTCCGCGACCCGACATACCGGCCGGCGCTCGATGCGGCGCGAGAACTCTGCCCCCAGTGAGCACGGAGATCAGCCCGTCGCAGCTTGAGCCTCCCGTGACGGAGATCACGGCCTGGGGCGATCCGGCCGTGGCGGCACACCTGCGCCCCGGAGTGGGGTGACGATGTACGTGATCGGCATCGATCTCGGCGGTACCAAGGTCGCCGTCGCGTCCCTGCGCGGTCAGGAACTCGGCGACTCGGTGCTGCGCCCGACCGACCGTTCGAATGCGGACGTTCTGATCGATGAGATCGTGCAGATGGTCGAATCGGTCCGTGGCAACGGTCTCGACGCGGTGGGGATCGGGGTCCCGTCGGTGGTCGAGTTCGAGACCGGGCGGGTGGTCTCGTCGGTGAACGTGCCGCTCGCCAACCTGCCCTTGCGAGCACTGCTCGGTGAGCGACTCGGCGTGCCGGTATTCCTCGACAACGACGCCTCGGTGGCGGCGCTGGCGGAGGCGCACGACCACGAGCTCCGGATGGTCACGCAGGATCTGGTGATGATCACGGTCGGCACCGGCGTGGGCGGAGGACTCGTGCTCGGCGGGCGCATCTATCGCGGCGCCACCGGCGGCGCCGGCGAACTCGGCCACACGATCGTGGCGCTCGCGCTGCCCCCGGAGCTGTCCCTCGAGCTGGCCCGCGAGGCGCCGGCCACGACCGGGTTCCCACAGCCGGGGTCCCTGGAGCGGGTGGCCTCAGGCCGCGCGCTCGACCGGCTCGCTGAACAGTGCGCTGAGCTGCATCCTGAATCGGCACTTGGGCAGCTTCACCGGCAGGGCAAGGCCGTATTCGGCCCGGACGTGTTGGAGGCCGCTCGCGGCGGCGACGCGGTCGCGGCAGGGCTGGTCGAGGCCTGGGGCGAGCGCCTGGGAATCGGGGTGGCCAACGCGATCAACACGTTCGATCCGGCCGAAGTGGTGATCGGCGGTGGCGCGGCCCGAGCCGGTGATCTGCTGCTCGAGCCTGCCCGTCGGGTGGCGCTCAGCCACGTGCTGCCCGGGCTGGGGACGCGGACAACGATCCGCCTAGCTCGGCACGGAGTCCGGGCGGGCGTCCTCGGTGCGGCCCTGCTGGCCGTCCACGAGCTGGACGCGTCGCACTCCGTGGCTCGCACGAAGGTCAGCCGCGGATCTGTCGCCGGTTGATCCTCACTGGCGGCGCGGGGCGCAGGTGGGCGAATTGTGTGAGCAGCAAGGGCGGGATATGGTTACCGCCGCCGATCGCGACGCCAGCGATCGCTCAGCAAGATGCCCAGCCCAATCTTCATCGTCCGCCACGGCGAAACCGAATGGAGCGCCAACGGTCGGCATACCAGTCGCACCGACCTGCCGCTGACCGAAGAGGGCCGCCGGCGCGCCTCCGCGCTGCGTGGCGAGCTCAGTTCTCAGCGGTTCTCGCTCATCCTCTGCAGCCCGCTCCGCCGGGCGCGGGAGACCTGCGAGCTGGCGGGATTTGGCGATGTCGCGGAGATCTGCGAGGGCCTCAAAGAGTGGGACTACGGCGACTATGAGGGTCTGACGACGCCTGAGATCTGGGTCCGAGACCCGAACTGGAGTCTGTGGCGCGACGGGTGCCCCGGCGGTGAGATGCCCGAGCAGATAGGCAAGCGCGTCGACGGAGTGCTGGACCGGATGCGGGACGCGCACGGGGAGGTGCTCGCGTTCGCCCACGGCCACGTCCTGCGCGTTCTGACCGCGCGCTGGCTGCAGATGCCGCCAGCCGCCGGAGCGAGGTTCGCGCTGAGCGCGGGGGCCATCAGCGAGCTCGGCCACGAGCGCGACACGGAAGTGATCTCACGCTGGAACACGTGACATCTGTCCTGGGCACAAGTGTTGGGATGGATCCGCCGAGGAATCGGGCTGAGGCGATCCAGGGGGCCGAGCAGCGAGGCTGGCTGTGAGCGCCGGAGCCCCTGGCACTGCCAATGCGGCTGAGAGGATTCGAACCTCCAAGGGGTTTCCCCCACACGGCCCTGAACCGTGCGCGTAGACCGTTCCGCCACAGCCGCGAGTCAGTCGTAAGTTATCAACTGAGGATGGCTGGCTTGAGGGCGCGGACGATCGCACCCAGCTTCTCCTCGTTGGGGTCAGCCTCAGCAGCCCGCGCCCGGGCGGGTTCCCCCCGGGGCGAGGCACGCAACCTGGATCCGCGGCCCGCGCCGGGCGCGCGTTGTGAAGAGGTAGTCCTGGCCGATCCAGCCTGGTCGAGTGAGCTCGACGATGATCTGCGTCCCGGCCCGCAGACGCTGTTTGTTGAAGCTGTGCATGAGGTTGATCGGCTCGTGCTTGGTCACCGCCCGGGCCCTCTTGGCGAAGGGACAACCGCGGCCGTGGCACTCCAGCAGCACGGTCGCGCCGATGGGCGGCGACTCTAGGACGAGCGCCAGCACGTTTGTATAGGAGGGCGTGTAATGGAAGGTCCACTGCATCGTGGAGGTGATCGTGCCGAGGATCCGGATGGGAATTGCCCCCAGGTTGACCGGCGTCGCGGTTGACGCGCTGAAGTTGGCGTCCCCGCCGTAGGCCGCGGTGATGACGTGCTTGCCGGTCGTCTTGTAGCTGATCGTGCATGTGGCGGTGGTCGCGCCGTTGGACGCGAGCAACGGTCGGGCGGCGCAGGATGTGATCGGCGTTCCGCGGTCGAGAAACTCGACGGTCCCGGATCCGTGAACCGAACCGACGTTGCTCGGCGTGACGGACGCCGTATAGGTGGTCCTCGCGCCGACCCGGACCGATGTGCTGGGCGCACGCAGCGTGGTCGAGGTCGAGTCTCGGCCGACCACCAGAAGGTGGGTTGAGCTCGTCGAGGCTGCAGCGCTGGACGAGCCGGATGCCGGGTTGGGAGCGAACGCCGCCGTCAATTGCTCGGGCGACGTCAAGGCAGAGAACGACGTCTCACAGCTGACGATCGTCGGCTGGCTGTTCACCGGCAACCGCGAGCAGCCGCCGATCGGAGCGCCGTCATCTTCGAACGTGATCGTGCCTACCGGCGTGGCCGCGCTCGCGACGGTGGCACCCAAGATCACATCCTGGTTCGTGACGGCCGTATTCGGCACCACCGTGAGCGCGGTCGAACTCGGGCTGATTGTTGAGGAGGGGGTAGCCGGTGGCGGGTCCGTTGCCAGCCCGGTCACGACGCCGGTGGGGTTTGAGCTGGCGATGGTGAAGCCGGTGGCGTTGGTGGCGGTCTCCTGCACGACGATTGTGTGCCCGACGTCGCCGGCGGTCAGGCGGTACGTCGGGAGGGTTGCACCGGTGATGGCCGTACATCCGGCACCTGAGCCGTCGCAGTCTTCCCACTGGTTGGTGACCGTCGTGGGGCTGTTGTTCCAGGTCCCGTTGGTCTCGGTCAGCGGCTGGCCCTGCGTCGTGGTTCCGGAGATCGTCGGCGCTGTCTTGATCGCTGGTGCGGGCACCGCGGCCGCGAGCGCAGGTGCGACGAGGTCGGTGGGGTTTGAGCTGGCGATGGTGGAGCCGGTGGCGTTGGTGGCGGTCTCCTGCACGACGATGGTTTGGCCGACGTCGGCGGCGGTCAGCGTGTAGGTCTGGGTGGTCGCGCCGGTGATCGCCAGGCAGTTGGCGCCTGAGCTGTCGCAGTCTTCCCACTGGTCGGTCAGGGTGGGGCTGTTTGTCCACGTGCCTTGTGTCTCGGTCAACGTCTGACCCTGCGTCGGGATCCCGGCGATCGTCGGCGGCGACATGTTGGCGGGAGGGGGTGGGGGAGCGGCGGCCACCGTGGCGGTGGCGGCGGCGCTCACGGTCGCGCTCGTGCCGCCCGCGTTGCCGGCCGACTCCAGCAAGGCGATCGTGTGTCCGACGTCGGCGGCGGTTGGCACGTAGGTCTGCAAGGTCGCGCCTGCGATCAGCGTGCAGGTCTGGCCCGAGGCGTCGCAGTCCTCCCACTGGTTGGTGTACGACGTTGGGCTGTTCGTCCACGCGCCGTTGGTCTCGGTCAGCGTTTGGCCCTGCGTCGGGCTTCCGGAGATCGTCGGCAGAGAGATGATGGTGGGAGGGGGTGGGGGAGCGGCGGCCACCGCGGCGGTTGGGGTTGAGCTCTGGATGACCGGGGGGCCGCCGGCGTTGGTCGCTGTCTCCTGCACGACGATTGTGTGCCCGACGTCGGTGCTGGTGAGCGTGTAGGTCTTGGTGGTCGCGCCGGAGATGGCCAGGCAGTCGGCGCCTGAGCTGTCGCAGTCTTCCCACTGGTCGGTCAGGGTGGGGCTGTTTGTCCACGTGCCTTGCGTCTCGGTCAGCGTTTGGCCCTGCGTCGGGGTCCCAGCGATCGTCGGCGGCGACATGTTGGCGGGAGGGGGTGGGGGAGCGGCGGCCACCGCGGCGGTTGGGGTTGAGCTCTGGATGACCGGGGGGCCGCCGGCGTTGGTCGCTGTCTCCGCCACGACGATGGTTTGGCCGACGTCGGCGGCGGTCAGCGTGTAGGTCTGGGTGGTCGCGCCGGCGATCGCCAGGCAGTCGGCGCCCGAGCTGTCGCAGTCTTCCCACTGGTCGGTCAGGGTGGGGCTGTTTGTCCACGTGCCTTGCGTCTCGGTCAGCGTTTGGCCCTGCGTCGGGATCCCAGCGATCGTCGGCGGCAGTGTGTTCGATGGACCGCCGTCCGCTTGTGCACTGGCCACACCGATCGCGCAGCTCACGCCCACGAACAAAGCGACGAGCATGCCCCAACGCACACAGCCAGCGGGGAACCCGCGGCGCAAGCGGCCGAGGTTAACCTGACGCACCCGATGTGCACTCCATCGCACAGCATCGCCCCCTAAGGCGGTGAACCACTGAGCCCTAACGCATTGACCGACAAAACCCCGCCGTCCATCGTAACGCATGCGGTCAAACCCCCAGCCGACGCGACGCCGGCGACCACGGCGCCGCGATCGAGCGCGGATACCATCACACCGGTCGCCACCACGGGCCACGCGCCGTGTTCGTCGTCACCCACGCGCTACGCTTGCACGCGGCGTCCAGGGGGGCCTGAATCGGGTTCAAGTCAGCCTGACGCCGAGCAGGAGCACGAACCCCCTGCAAATCCACACAGGCCGCTATCGTCTAGGGGACTAGGACGCCGCCCTCTCACGGCGGAAACCCGGGTTCGAATCCCGGTAGCGGTACTGCGAGAGCCCTGCAAACCGCGGGGTTTTCTCGTTGAGATGGTCCCGGTGGGACCCCAATTGGGACCCCGATGCAAGGACCAGGCCTGGGGATGGCCCCCTTAGGCCCTCGATCCGAACCGGTTGCGACCGGCGGTAGTGCAAGAATCGTCTCCGCAGATTTTGCATCTTTGGCCCTTGCTCTGCCCGTGGACGACACCGAGCTGCTGACTGTTTCCCAGGTCGCTGAAGCGCTGAGCGCTTCCAGCCAGACGATCCGCAACTGGATCCGCGCCGAGCAGCTGCGCGGCGTTCGAATCGGCAATAGGTTTCTGATCCCTCGCGCCGAGGTGGAGCGGCTGCGCGGCGATGTAGCGGTGTCGCGCGGCGAGAGTCCCTGGGCTTTCGACCCGGACGAGCCGGGCGCTCCGCTCCCTCGCGTCGGCGAACGCGTAACCGACGATTCCGCCGGTTCTCTACTGGGCGGCTGATGGCCGGCTCGGAGCAGGCGTTCCAGGAGGCTCGCCGGGTCTGGCGCGAGGCACTGCGAGGGCATGTCCTCGCGCCGCCGGACGCGGGTTTCAGCGCCCGGTTGTCGGCGCTCGCGGCCGCGGCCACACAGCGCGCTTCAGCTTGCGAGGCGGCATACAAGGACGGGTTCGAGTGGCCGGCGGCACGAGGCGGCGCCAAGCCGCCCTACGAGCTGGAGCCTGGGACGGCCCGCCGTGGTCCCGAGGAGCTGTGGGAGCGCTTCGACGAGGCTGTCGCCGAACTCGACCGTGTCAGCGAGGGCCGGAGCATCCGGGCGGTTGGTCGAGCGTATTCCGAGCTCGCTGAGGTCGCCTCGGGGCTCGCCGCCGCCGTCGAGCGTGAGGATCGGGTGAACGGATTGCTGCCGGCAGAAGCCCGCAAGCGCCGGAAGTCGGCGTAACAGCACGGATCGACGCTCCTGCTCGGCGACCACGTGTCGCTCTCCTTCGTCTCTCAATGCCGCGCTTTCCAGGTCTGAGTCCGGCTTGGACACCGGCTCGTCGCCACCGCGAAGCAGAACTGCAGCGACTCGCCCAGGGCCGTCGGAGCACGGCATTGATAGCCGCCGGGAGACTGCCCCTTGACGGCTGTGGGGGTGACGTAGCCCGCGCGCATCTCATTGCTGCATTCCGCGCCGAGCAGCGACCTCATGGCAGCGTGCGATGCGGCCGCTGTAGCGGCGGAGCAGCGATCTCCCGATCAACCAACTCCACCGCCAAATTTTGTAGGTCGCGTATAAACAGCCCGAGCGAGGCGCCGAGGAGGTCGCCAGTCTCAGGTTGCGGTGAAGCGATGGGATTCGAGTGATCCACGCGTTCGATGTCGCGCGCTATCAGACCAGTCCTGGTTCGCCAAGACGTTCGTCCACTCCGGGACCGTCCGGAGGACTGCTATCGGGGAATCCGATCGTCCCCTGCCGCGCACCGCTGCAGCGTCAGGGGATGCGTCGGTCTTCGGCGCGAGACAAGGCCGCTGTTGGCGGCCCCGGGGAGCTGTGAGGGGAGAGTGCCGCCTTAGGGGCCATGTTGCGAATGCGGCGCGCGCAGGTAGGAGGACCCTGCCGCGGGTCACGGGTTGAGGGGTATGACCGAAACTCCTTCGCTGTCGGCGACGTAGGCGGTGTCGACGGCAGGGTCGATGCTGATTGCGCTTGGGTAGTCGCCTACCTTGGCTTGCGTTTGCGTGTCGTCGCAGCTGGTGGCGTTCGTGCCGTTGCACGTGTTGCCGTTGATCGTGGTGACGCTGGTGTCTTCGATGTTCGCGGCGTAGATCTGGTTCGTGAGCTGATCGACGTCGATGCTGGCGGTCCCGAACCCGGCGGGGGCGGTGGCGGGCGTCTGGCCGCATCCGTTGGTGTCCTGGCCGTTGCAGATCGCGCCGTCGATCACCGAGACGGTGCCGGGTCCCTCGCCGTTGGCTATGTTCGCGGTGTAGATCGTGTCGGTGGCTTGGTCGATGGCGATTCCGAACGGGTTGGCGTCCCCGAACGTGGCGTTCGAGCCGACGTCGACGGTCGCGGGGGGCTCGCTGCATCCGTTCGTCTCAGCGGCGTCGCAGGTGGTGCCGTTGATCACGAACACGGTGTCCCCGAGGAACGGGTTGCCGGTCGTGACGCTCGTGGCGTAGATGGTGTTGGTCAGCGGGTCGACAGCTACCGACTGGGTCGAGTACCCGCCGCCGTCGTCGCCGATGGCGATGGTCGCGGGGATCTGCGACGCGCATCCGGTCCTGACGGTGGCGTTGCACGTGCCGCCGTTGAACACGGAGATCAGGTTCGGCCCTCCGTTGCTGGTGATCGTGGCGACGTAGATCGTGTCGGTTCGCGGGTTGACCGCGACCGCGTCGGGGTTCCCGCCCGGGACCTGCAGCGTGGATACCGTGGCGCACCCGGTCTGGTTGGTGGCGTTGCAGGTGCGGTCGTCGAACACCGACACGGTCCCGCTGGAGCCGCCGTAGTTGGCGACGTAGACGGTGTCGGTAGCGGGGTCTACGGCGACGGCGTCCGGGCTGGTCCCGACGGTCACGGTCGGCGGTGTCGCGCGGCAGCCGCCGGGGTGGAAGGCGTTGCAGTTGCTGGTGTTGACCATCGCGACGGCGTCAGCGCCGATTGTGACGTAGGTTGTCCGGACGGCAGGATCGGCCGCCAGGCCTCCGGTCTGGGGGACTGCGGCTTCGGGCGCGGGATGCCGGCAGCCGCTGGTGGTTTGCGCGTTGCAGCGCGACGCGTCGATCACCGAGACGTCGTTGTCGACCTGGTTGGCGGTGTAGAGGGTATGGGTGTGGGGGTCGAGTGCGAGGACCTCTGGGTCGGCTCCGGTGTGGATCTCCGGCGGGTCGAGCGTCGCGCATCCCGCCAGATCGCTGCCGTTACAGACGTTCGCGTTGACGACGATCACCGAGTCGTCTTTCTGGTTGGTCACGTACACGCTGTGATTGGCGGGGTCAACGGCGACCCACAGCGTGACCTCGAAGCCGGGCGCCGGCAAGGTCACGGTGCCGGGCGTGTCGGTCTCGCAGCCGGCGAGGTCGGCGGCGTTGCAGCTACGCAGATCAAACGCTGAGATCGTGTTCTCGCCGTTGGTCGTGTACAGGGTCTGGTTGGCGGGGTCGACCTGGACGCCGATGGGGAAGATGGCGGTGGGTATCGTGCCGAGCTGGCATCCCGATTGCACGGTCGCGTTGCAGGTGCTCGCGTCGAACACCGAAACGCCGGTGGTGCCGGCCGCGCACCCGAGGTTCGGGTCCCCGCACACGGTCACGTACACCGTGTGAGTCGAACGGTCCATGGCGCCGGCGTTCGGGCTGCCAGCGACCGTGACGGTGGGCGGGGGCGTGGTCGGACAGGCTGCGAGATCGGTCGCGTTGCACGTCGCGCTGTCGAGCATCGAGACGTCGTTCTCGGCGCCGTTGGGGATGTACACGGTGTGGTTAGCCGGGTCGTCGAAGATCGCGACCGGGAGCATCCCGACCGGGACCATCGCCGGCGTCTGCCCGCAACCGGCGCGAGTCTTGGCGTTGCAGGTGGCGCCGTTGAACACCGCGACGGTGTTGTCGTTTGAGTCCGCTACGTAGAGCGTGTCGGTCTGCTGGTCGATCGCGACCGCGCTCGGATCGGCGTTCGGATCGCTCCCGACCGTGAGCGTCGGCCACGGCCCCTTGCACCGCGAGACGTCATCGGCCTGGCAGTGGCGCTCGTCGATCACCGAGACGGTATTGCCGCCATCCCCGTTGCCGTTCTCGTTAAAGCCGTTCGTGACATACAGCGTGTGCGTCGCCGGGTCGACCGCCGTGAAGTCCGGGCCGTTGCCGACCGGTGCCGAGCCAATCAGCGCCGACCCGAAACCGAACGGTCCTGTCGACGCGCTCAAGCCGGAGAACATCGCTACAGCCGGTAAGACCCGCGACCCGCGACCAGATGCCGATCCGACACCCGGGCGGCGGTCGTTCCAGGCGAAGATCGCCCCATCCCGCTGACCGATCGCGCGGAGGCGTTCTACCTTCGGGTGCCCACGCCGAGTCTCATGCCGGTGGGCGGCCGCTGAGGCGACCGGCGTGGCCGTGGCAAGCCCGACGGTCAACGTCAACAAGAAGAAGTTTCGGACGCGGTTCGACATCAGAGCACCTGCGGATCGGTGTTGAGCGGCCCGGATGATGCACACACCACGTCGCAAAAAGGTCGCAAACCCTACGGATCGGTGGTTTGATCTCGCTGGTATGCGGTTTGAGGTCCTCGGGCCGCTCTCGGTATCGCAACACGGGGAGGCGGTCCCTGTCGGTGGGCGAAAGCAGCGGACGCTGCTCGCGGTGTTGCTGCTGCACGCAAACGAGGCAGTCCCGCGTGATCACCTCGTCGCTGCGCTCTGGGTGGAGCGGCCACCTCCGAGCGCCGCTAAGTCGCTCGACACATACGTCTACCGGCTGAGGAAGCTCCTCGGTCATGACCGTCTGGAGCGGGAGCCGGGCGGCTACCTGCTGCGCGTCGAGCCTGGCGAACTTGACGCCGGGGAATTTGAGCGACTCGTCGCGAGCGCGGGCGCGGCGGCTGAGGGCGTTGACTATGAGACCGCTCGTACCGAGTTGGTGGCGGCGCTCGGGTTGTGGCGCGGGCCGGCCTGGGACGGGCTACTCGCTAGCGCAGCGCTCGATGCCGACGCGCGGAGGCTCGAGGAGTTGAGGCTGGGCGCGCTGGAGTCGCGGTTCGAGGCCGAGCTCGTGCTCGGTAATGGCGTCGAGCTCGCGCCCGAGCTCGAGCGGCTCGTTGACGAGCACCCGTTGCGTGAGCGGCTGATCGCGAGCCTGATGCTCGCCCTGTATCGCGCCGGGCGCCAGACCGACGCGCTCGACGCCTTCCAGACGGCCCGCCGGCGCCTGGTGGACGAGCTCGGGCTCGAGCCAGGGCCCGAGTTACATGAGCTACAGCGAAGGATCCTCGGACACGATCCGATACTTGGAGCGCCGCGTCGACTCGGGTCGCTGTCCGGCCCACGCCGTGCGCGAGCGCTCGCCGGGGCCGCGCTGGCGGCGGTCGCGGCGGTGATCGCGGGCGCGTTCGTGTTGAGCACCGGTGCGGCGGGCCAGCCGCAGGGCCTCGCCCCGGGGGTCGGCGGGATCGTGTCGGTGGACGCGGGCTCGGGCAGGGTCGCGAGCGCGACACCGCTGACCGGTGCGCCCGGCTCAGTGACAGCAACCGGTGGTTCGGTATGGGTGGCCGATCCCGTCGCGGAACGGGTCCTCCAAATCGATCCCGGATCGCGCTCGGTCATAGACAGCATCCCTGTGGGCGCTGAGCCTGGGAGCATCGTCAGCGGCGACGGGGCGGTCTGGGTGGCGAGCACGGTCGGTTCGACCGTCACGCGGATCGACGCGCGCACCGACACCGCGGCCCCGCTGATCGATCTCCCCGGCGCGAACCCGGGCGCGATCGCGTACGGCGCCGGTGGATTGTGGGTCGCCGATTCGGTCGAGCGGGAGTTGTTCGAGATCGACACGGCGACCGACACGCTGGCGCGCACGATTCAGCTGGATCTCCAGCCGAGCGCGATCACGACCGCGGACGGGGCGGTCTGGGTCGCGGGGTACGGCAATGCGATGGTCGAGAAGCTCGACCCGGTCTCAGGGAAGGTGATCGGGCGGGTGCATGTCGGTGATGGTCCGGTGGCGCTCGCGTTAGCGGCCGGTTCGCTGTGGGTGGCCAACAGTCTTGACTCGACCGTCTCACGCGTCGACCCGACCACGATGGCGGTCAAGGCCGTGGTTGCGGTCGGTAGCGGGCCGGCGGCGCTGGCCGCAGGCCCGGGGGGCGTGTGGGTCGCCAACCAGTACTCAGGCACCGTCTCTCGGATCGATCCCGAGCGCGACCAGACGCTCGGCACCGTCACGGTCGGCGGCTCCCCGACCTCGCTCACCATCGCTGCCGGCCGGTTGTGGGTCGGGGTCCCGGCGGCCAGCGGCAGCCACCGCGGAGGGACGCTCGTGATCGTGACCCCAGGACCGCTCACCTCCTCCCAGATCTCCGGCCAGACCAGCGACCCCGCGTTCTACACGAACGCGAGCCCTCCGCAGTTCACCGGGCTGGCGTGGGACGCGCTCGTGAGCTTCCAGCAGAGCACCGGCGCGGGTGGCCTACGGCTCATACCTGATCTGGCTGTTTCAATCCCGACGCCGACCGACGGCGGCCGCACCTACGCGTTCCTTATCCGTCCGGGGATCCGCTACTCCGACGGTCAGCCGCTGCGTGCCGCTGATTTTCGTCGCGGGGTCGAACGACTGTTCCGCGACAGCTCGCCGGGGATCTCGATGTACGCCGACCTCCTCGGGGCCACCGCGTGCGTCCGCCACCCAGACGGCTGCAACCTCTCCGAGGGGATCGTGACCAACGACGCCAGAGGCACAGTGGTCTTCCACTTCACCGAGCCCGACCCGGAGTTCCTCTACCAGCTGACGGAGTCCTTCTCGGCGCCGGTTCCGCCCGGCACCCCGAACCGAGAACCAGGACAGCGCACGGTGCCCGGCACCGGCCCCTACAAGATCGCCTCCATCAGCCCGACCGAGATCCGGTTCGTGCGCAACCCGTACTTCCACGAATGGTCGAACGCCGCCCAGCCGGCCGGCAACCCCAACGAGATCGTCTGGCAAAGCGCCCCAAGCCAGCAAGCGGCGGTCAGCGCCGTCGAACAGGGACACGCCGACTGGCTCTTCGGCCAACCCCCCTTAGCCGAATACCACCAACTCGAACTGCAGTACCCGGGGCAGCTGCACATCAACCCCCAGTGGGCGGTTAACTTCGTGGCGATCAACACCCACGTCCCGCCGTTCAACGATCTGCGCGTCAGGCAGGCTCTCAACTACGCGATCAACCGCGCCAAGATCGTCCAGCTCTACGGCGGGCCTGCCTTCGCGGCTCCATCCTGCCAGGCGATCGTGCCCGGGATACCCGGGTACCGCCGCTACTGCCCCTACACGCTGCACGGCCGCGCCGACGGCGCCTGGACCGGGCCTGACATGGCACGCGCCCGGCAGCTGGTCGCCCAGTCCGGAACGATCGGAGCGCGGGTCGATGTCGTCGGCCCCAGCGCTAATGGATTCACTCCTACAGCCATCACGGGACACATCGCCGGCGTGCTCCGCAAGCTCGGGTACCGCGTCCGCGTGAGCCTGATCCCGTTCGCCTCGATCACCCCAGCGATGTGGGATTCGTTCCAGCTAAACACCTTCGGCGGCTGGACCGGGAACTACCCCGACCCTTCCTCCTATGTGCCCTTGTTCTTCAGTTGTGGCGGCGCCAACGGCAACGACTACTACTGCAACCCGGCGATCGACCACGAAATGCAACGCGCCGAACTACTCGAACTCACCAACCAGCCCGCGGCAGACGCCCTCTGGGAGGTAGTCGACCGCCAGCTGACCAACAGCGCCGAGTGGGTGACAACCGTCGACACCCGGGAGGTCGAAATCACCTCTACCCACCTCCGCAACTACGAATACAACCCAGTCTGGGGCTTCCTCGCCGACCAATCATGGCTGCGATAGCAGCCAGCCGTCGCTAGATTGCTGGGCCCCAGCGGACGCTCTACGCTCCGCGCGGAATGCAGCCACGAGATCCGCGGCGACCGCGTTACCCCGTTCGGACACAGGGGGTCACGAGTTCGGCGCCAGCTTTCGTATCGGCACGGCTCAAAGGCAGCTGTAGTTCTGGCGGCGGGTCGAGGCGGGCTCTAGGGCTGGAACACGGTTGCCTCGTGCCAGGCGAGGAGCTCGGTGCTGGGCCGTCCCCCGAGCGACCTGGGAACTCGGATCTGCCGGCCGTCGAGGTCGTAGTAGACGCCTCCGTTTGCAAATTCGTCCTGTAGGCGGCGGCTGACGGCGAACCGCATGTGGGGCCGGATCGTCACGTAGCCAAGGTAGAAAAGTCGATGTAGGTCCCCGGCGGAGCGGAATCCCGTTTCGGATCTCGTGCGTGCCCCCGTCGGCCCAGCGGCGGATGTGGGCAGCGTCGATCACGGGGAGCGAGTGCTCGGTCGTGACCGCGCACTGTCGGTCATAGGCGTCGAGCACGGCGAGACGGAAGCTCGACTGTCCCAGGTGGGGGGTGATGAGCACCGGTCGACCTGCGCGCGATGGTCACCGAGTGCCTGAGCGGCCCAGCCATTGGTCGTGGCGGCGGCGTGTTCGAGGCATTCGACCCAGATGCGTCGGCCCTCGCCGGTTGCGAGTTCGTATCTCTTGCCCGAAACGATCGAGCGTCCGCAATCAGTGGGCGCCGGGACCCATTCGTCCGGCGGGAAGAACACCGGCTCGGTCACTGCGATGCAGCCGATCGGGTTCGTGAGCTGACGTCTGACGCCGGTGCTGGCACTGAGCCGGTCGAGGCGAATGGGCAGCTCGTGGGCGTCAGCGATGCCGTTCGCCTGGCCGAACACGTCCCAGGCCTGCCAGACGGGTAGCGTCTGGAACCGGGCGAACAGCCCGAACCCGCCGATCGCATTGTGCGGTGCTGTCAGCTTGAAGAAGAACGGCTCGCTCGGGTGCAAGGCCCGAAATGAGCTCGCGCCGGGGCGCCAGAATTGGCCTCCGCGATCTCGGGCCGCGCACGGAGGAACTGGTACCAGCCGTGGTCGGTCGGAGCGACATAGCCGTGCACGTCGCGCGATCATCTCGCACCGTGCGCTCCGATTTCAAGCGCACTGCCTGTTCTCAGGTGCCAAGCAGGACGGTCAGTTTGGGTCGCGTTTTGAGACTCGAACCATTCGAGCCACGACAACGCCACGAGACACCGCCAACGCGACCACGCTGTTGCCGCTCAGGCTACTTTGCAATTCGAGGTCTACTTTCCAGTAGCCCGCCGCCGCAGGCGCGGTTTCCGCGCATACGAGGCCTGCCAGCCTCTGGGCTAACAGGCCCATCGGGGCATCAAAGCGGGTCCCGAACGGGTCGATCGGATCGCTGGCAGTGCCAAATGCACAAGCGCGAGCATCCGCCCCGTGGCGTCGGCGGC
>Ga0302326_10012256_pt1 | contig 18317 bp, 10 predicted proteins | sample Palsa_T0_3_FD_202264 | JGI IMG/M metagenome (GOLD analysis project Ga0302326, IMG submission 202264) | Peat permafrost microbial communities from Stordalen Mire near Abisko, Sweden - Palsa_T0_3 | ecosystem: Environmental > Terrestrial > Soil > Palsa > Peat permafrost | place: Sweden: Abisko...
CGCAAGAGAGCCGGTTGTACGAAATGGTGGAAAAGGGCGCGATGCCAAAGGGCGGCAAGCCGCTCGCTCCCAGCCAGATCGCATCGATTCGCGAATGGATCGAAGCCGGCGCGCGATCCGGTTCGCCGACTCTTGCATCCAACTCGGCCCCCGTGACCCAGGATGATGTCCTCCCTATCTTTCTGCTGCGCTGCGGTCCATGTCACGGTCTGCGCCGTCAAGAAGGCGGATTAGCCCTTCACACCAGGGCCGCGATGTTTAAGGGGGGCAAGTCGGGTAAGGCGATAATGCCTGGCAGGCCCGAAGATAGTCTGATCGCCCAGAAACTTCGCTCCGGCGAGATGCCTCCCAAACTGGGTCTCGATGAAATCAGCACCAAGCGCATCACCAAGCCGGAGATCGATCGGGTAGTAGCCTGGATCGCGCAGGGGGCCCCTGAGGGGAAGCCGCCCGATGCACAAACGGGAGCACCCGATCCCCTGGTTTCCGATAAGGATCGCCAATTCTGGGCTTTTCGGCCACCCAGGCGGCCGGTCGAGCCTGCTGTTAAGAATCGCGATCGCGTCCGCAATCCCATCGACCTGTTCGTGCTGAGTAAGCTCGAAGCCAAGGGACTTTCGCTAGCGCCCGAAGCCGGCAAGCTCACGCTGATCCGCCGTGCTTACTACGATCTGACTGGCTTACCGCCCTCTCCCGCTGAGGTCCAGGCATTCCTCGCCGACTCCCAGCCCGATGCTTACGACAAACTGATTGACCGCCTGCTCGCCTCGCCGGGTTACGGGGAGCGTTGGGGCCGCGACTGGCTCGACCTGTCCGGCTATGCCGATTCAGAAGGAGGAAAGCTCGCGGCCGATCCTATCCGTCCGGTGGCCTGGCGTTACCGCGACTACGTGATCCGCTCCTTCAATGCGGACAAGCCTTATGATCGTTTTCTTCTGGAGCAATTCGCGGGCGATGAACTGATGGACTACGAACACGCCCCTGTCGTCACCGCGGAAATGATGGATAACTTGATCGCCACCGGGTTCCTGCGCATGGGTCCGGACTCGACTAACGACAGAGCCACAAATTCCGTCGAGGATCGGTTGGACGTGATTGCCGATGAAATGGATATCATCGGCTCCGGCATAATGGGGCTCACCATTCGCTGTGCCCGATGCCATAGCCATAAGTACGATCCTCTGCCGCAGCGTGATTACTACCGCATGGTCGACGTCTTCAAGGGGGCCTTCGACTATTACGACTGGCAAATGCCGCAAAAGGATCCTTTGGCCAAGATCGCTACACCAATTCGGTACCTGCCTTATGTCATACCTGGGGCTGCTCCGATGCAACTAATGAAAGATCAGGAAGAGCGGGACCTGGCAAACGGCGAATTGGATCGAAAGATCGCCGAGTTAAAGGAAGCTTTGGAGCAGAAAGCCTCGCCCGTTCGCAAAAAGCTGGTTGACCAAAAGCTGGCCCAACTGCCGTCCGGCTTACAGGAAGATCTGCGAAAAGTTCTGGAGACGCCCGCGGACAAGCGAGATGCGGTCCAGAAATACCTGGCTGAAAAATTCGAGAAGATCTTAAAAATCGAACCGGCCGACTTGCGGGCCGCCGATCTCGCCTATGGGCATGCCGCGGATGACACCGAGCGCCAAATCAAACTGCTTGAATTTCGAAAGCTACCAGAGCCGAAAGTACGAGCGCTTTTCGATCGCGGCGAGCCATCTCCTACCTACATCTCACGCCGCGGCGACCCCGCCAATCCCGGACCGTTGGTCGGCCCGGGCGTCCCTTCGGTGCTGACAGATGGCAAAACCGCCTTCGTGCCGCGGCCGCCGTTCCCCGGATCGCCGTCCACCGGACGCAGGCTGGCATTTGCCAAATGGCTTGTCGCACCGGATCACCCCCTCACGGCGCGCGTTTTCGTGAATAGGATGTGGGCGCGCCATTTTGGCACGGGTATCGTGAGGTCACTCGGTAATTTCGGGCACACCGGCACGCCGCCCACCAATCCCGAATTGCTGGATTGGCTTGCTACCGAGTTCATGCAACGGGGTTGGAGCATCAAAGCCTTACATCGCCTCATGATTACGTCGAGCACTTACCGCCAGAGTTCCACTGTACTCCCGGCCCTGGAAAAATCCGATCCGGACAACGTGTTGTTCTCGCGGATGCCGTTGAAGCGTATGGATGCGGAGGCGCTGTACGATTCGCTTTTGATGATCTCGGGTCAACTGGATGATGCCCGGTATGGCCCCCCAGAACCAGTTCAGGTGCGGGATGACGGCCTCGTCTCACCGATTGCCACCGACAAAGGCTGGCGCCGCAGTGTCTATCTGGCCGAGCGGCGCACCGAACAAACGACTCTTCTCGAGAGCTTCGACCTGCCGCCCATGAGTCCGAACTGTCTGGAGCGGAATACGTCAACCGTCGCCATCCAGGCTCTCCACCTGTTGAATAATGCCATGGTCGAAAATCTTGCGGAGACCTTCGCCCAACGCGTTAGAAAAGAAGTTGGCGACGCGCCAGAAAAACAGGTCGACAGAGCTTACTGGATTGCGCTGAGCCGGCCTCCCACCGCGGACGAGAAGGGGGAAAGTTTGCAGGCATTGAGCCGCTTCAAATCTTTGCAAAAATCGACGCAATCTGCGCCTACCGCCGACCAGAAGGCGCTGGCGTCATTCTGTCACGCGCTAGTGAACTCCGCCGCTTACCTGTATATTGATTAAGGGAATGAGAACGAACATGTTGCTGCACAATTCGGATGGAAAAACGACCCGCCGCGGCTTCTTTAACCGTATCTCCGACGGAATCCATGGCGTCGCGCTGGCCACCATTTTGAGCAGCGAGCTTTATGGAAGTTTGAACCCTCTGATGGCTGCAGGAACCGATGCGGACCTCCCTGACGGTCACCGGCGGATATACGACCTCAAACCTCGCCCCACAGACTTTCGGCCCAAGGCGAAAGCGGTGATCCATCTGTACATGAATGGCGGTCCGAGCCAGGTAGATCTCTTCGATCCCAAGCCTAAGTTGGATAAGCATAGCGGCGAAAACTATGAGACGGCGGGCGGCCAGGCGGATGTCGACCATAGCGGGAAGCTGCTGCGTAGCCCGTTCACTTTTAAGCAATATGGCAAGTCCGGCGTGTGGGTTTCGGAGCTGATGCCGAATGTGGCGCAGCATGTCGACGATATCGCCGTGATTCGCTCGATGTACACCGTGCATTTCAATCACGAACAGGCGCTATTCATGATTCATTCGGGGCGTCCCGTTCCTGGGCGTCCGTCCTTGGGATCCTGGGCGGTGTTCGGGCTGGGCACCGAGAATCAAAACCTACCCGCCTATGTGGTGTTGGATGATCCGCTAGGATTGCCCATCAATGCGACGTGGAACTGGCAGAACGGCTTTCTGCCGCCCTTGTATCAGGGAACGCGCTTGCGATCGGTCGGCTCGCCTATTTTGGACTTGCGGCCCGATTTTGATAAACCCACGGAGCTCATCGCCGCTGAGCGCGAGTTGATCTCACGCCTGGATCGTATTCACAAACGGACTCATCCCAACGAGCTGCAGCTGGATGCGCGCATCTCCAGCTATGAGCTCGCCGCCCGCCTGCAACTCGAAGCCAGCGATGCTCTGGACATCGCCAAAGAAAGCGTGGCTACCAAAGAGATGTACGGCATCGGTCAGGATCCCACTGATTCCTATGGGCGCCGCTGCCTGATGGCGCGCCGGCTGGTCGAGCGGGGCGTGCGTTTCGTGCAGCTTTACATCAACTCGCAGATCTGGGACAGCCATACCAGTTTGGAGAGTGGCATGAGAGACGCCAGCCTGCGCACCGATAAGCCCACCGCCGGCCTGCTGGCGGACCTCAAGCAGCGCGGCTTGCTGGACAACACGCTGGTGATCTGGGGCGGTGAGTTCGGCCGCTCACCCATCGCCCAGACCGACGCCGGCCCCTCCGCGGGCCGCGATCACAACCCCAAAGGATTCAGCTTGTGGATGGCTGGCGGCGGCGTAAAGCCCGGAATCGTTCACGGCGCCACCGATGACATCGGCTATGAAGCCGTGGAAAACAAAGTCAGTGTGACCGACTGGCATGCCACCATCTTGCACCTGCTGGGCCTCGATTACCAGAAGCTGGTCTTCGATCAGAGCGGCTTGAAAGAAAAATTAACGTCGGTTTTCGAGGCCCGCATCGTCAAAGAAATTCTCGCCTGATCACTCTCGCTCACTTTGGCTTACGAACGCGGGAACCTTCTTCCATCACGATATAGCGGTCCGCCGGAACGCCGCGCACAGTATCCACCGTGCCACTCGGCCAGCGTACCGTCACACGGTCGGCACGCGTCGCCGCACCCAGGCCAAAATGCAGGCGCAGATCGCTTTGCGAAAGATAGCTGCCGCCGCTGCGGACTTCATCTATCTGTCGGAGAGCGCCAGACTCTACTTCGACGCGCGCACCGATGCCATCCCGATTCGATTTGGTCCCCATAAGTTGTACGCCGATCCAATGGTTCGGCGCCGGTCCGTCCGGCGCAAGCAGCGACGGCTTCTCGTGCAACTCATTCACCACCACCGTGAGGCGGCCGTCGTTGTTCAGGTCTGCCGCCGCTGCGCCTCGGCTGGAATGTAAGCCCGCGAGATCCGGGCCCGAAACCAGCGTAACATCTGCGAAGCTCCCGTCCCGCAGGTTGTGGTACAGCAGTTTGCGCTGCCGATAGGCGGCATCGCTCTTCGCCGTGTCGATTTCAGGCGTTAGATGGCCGTTCACCATGAAAATGTCGCTCCACCCGTCATTGTCGAAGTCCGCCGCAATCACTCCCCAGCCAAGAAAATTCCGCAGCCGGCCGAGACCTGCCTGAAACACCCGATCGGAAAAAGTGCCGTCGCCATTGTTGTGGTAGAGGTTGGGGCTGTCGTCGGAGAAGTTGGTCTTCACCACGTCGAGGAAACCGTCATGATCGTAATCGAGTGCCGCTACCCCCATGCCCGCCTGCGCTTCTCCATCCTCGTTATAGGCCAGTCCTGAAGGCACGCCGACGTCGTGGAAGGTGCCGTCGCGCTGGTTGTGATACAGAATGCTCGCGGCTGAATCGCAAGCCACATAGATGTCTGGCCAGCCGTCATTGTCGTAATCGAAGGTCAACACACCGAGGGCGTAATGGCCTTCAGTGTTACGAATGCCCGCCCGCGCGCTGACGTCGGAGAACGTGCCATCTCCATTATTGTGGTACAGATAATTCACCGCCGCCGGAAGTCCGCGCGGGCCGCACGCGATGGGAATGCCCTTATACTGGCAGAACTCGCCTGACCCTGGCTTGGGTACGTTCACGAAGTCCGGGCCCAGGTCGACGTAGTTCGCGACGAACAGATCCACCTTGCCGTCACGGTCGTAGTCGAGAAACGCGCAGCCCGAGTTCCATCGCCCATCGGCCCCCGCCACGCCCGCGTGCGCCGCCGTCTCGGTGAACGTGCCATTGCCGTTGTTGTGATAGAGCCGGTTCTTGCCGTAGTACGTGACGAACAAATCGTCATACCCATCGTTGTCGAAATCGGCCACGCAGGCGCCCTGACCCCACCCCGAGTAAGCCAGGCCGGCTTCCCGGGTCACGTCCTTGAAGGTGCCGTCCCCGTTGTTGCGATACAGGTGGCTCACCGGCTCCGCCGTGCCTGGTGGGCTCTCGATCATGGTCCCGTTGACCACGAACAAATCGACATAACCGTCGCGGTTGTAATCGAGGAAGGCCACGCCACTGCCATTCATCTCGAGAATGTATTTTTTGTTAGTGACCCCGCCAGAGACATTGGTCCCGTCGAGCCCCGCTTTCGCGGCTATATTCGTAAATCTCACTGGCCACGTGTCTTTGGTCGTCAACGCGCAGACCAAGCCGGCCAGGATACCGAGCGGCAGCCATCGCGCGCCACTTCGCACGGGCTTAGCGTGGCCCCGGCAGAAGGACGTTCTGCGTCTGCCGCAAGAGTATTTCTTCCTCCCTCAGATTTCCCAGCTCGGAGAATTTGCGACGCGCATCTTCAGCCTCTCGCCTTCGTCCTTGCCGCGTATAGATCTGAGCCATCTTGTAATAGGGGAGCGGATAGCTGGAGTCTAACTCGACAGCGTGCTCGAAGTCTTCGAGCGCGCCTGTAAAATCGGACCGGTCCATGCGAATCTTCCCGCGCAAAAAGTAAGACGGCGGGAATTTTCCGTTGGCCTGAAGCGCGCGGTTCACCGCGTCGAGGGCCTTGGATCGCAACTGAGGAGAGAGGCGGTAGAGCACCATCGCCTCGAGATGCGCCAGATAGAAATCGGCCTTGGGATTCTTCAAGCCTTCTTCGATTACCACGCGCGCTTTTTCCAGGTCCCCGGTCACGTAACAAAGAAACCCCAGGCCCTCGCGCGAAGCATCGACGCTCGAGTCCTTTTCAAGTGCGGCAGTGTAACTCGAGATAGCGTCGCGATATCGACCCAAACGAAATTGCGACAGGCCCATCAAGGGCAACAGGGATAACGATCCAGGAGATTTCTCGAGGCCCGGCTCCAATACTGCGATCGCATCTTGGAATCTCTCCTGCTGGATGGCCGCCAGGGCCGCGTCGGCGCAGAACACTTCTTTGTCCGGCTCCAGGCGACACGCCGCCGTAAGGTCGTCCGGGCCTTCGGCTTTACCCAAACCCTCGAGTACCTTGCCGCGTAAATGAAGAACATCCGCCTGGCGCTCGGCCGCGGCGATCGATTGCAACGACTCCAGAGCAGATGCCGGGGTGCCGCTTTTGTATTGCGCCAGCGCCAGGTTGTACGTGACCGATTCCGCGCGGGGCCGCAACGCGTGAGCGCGCTCGAGCACGCCAGCCGCGCCCGCGTAGTCTTCACAATCGGCCAGCCCCAGGCCGGCGGTGGCCAGTGCCTCGAAATTTGTGGTGCTGTCGGCGGCTGAGCGAAATAACTGCGCTGCTTCTGTCCGGTTGCCTTGCTGCTGGTCGATCGAGGCAAGCTGCAGTTGCGCCGCAGTAAACGATGGCAGTATTCCGAGCGCTTTGCGGAACGCATCGGCGGCTTTGTCCATCTTGCTCTGCTTGTGGTAAACGATGCCCAATGCGTTGTACAGGATAGCAGAACGCGGATACTGCTGGACGCCCGAGAGGAGCCGCTCTTCGGCATTCGCAAGCTCGCCCCGTTCAATGAGCGGTAACACGTAGAACAAGTACTGCTGTTCTGCCTCGGACGGCGCTTGAGCGCGGCCTTGCAAAACGAGAATCAGAATGAGTAAGCTCCCTGCTATCAGCCTCACGCGCACCTAATCCACAATAGTCGGATCTTTCACGACGGCCTGTCAACTAGCGGTGGTGCTGCAAATGTGGCCCATTGCCACTGCTACAATTGGTCAAATCATGGTGCTGCTGGTTCTGATACTCTGGAACACTGGCGGCTTTCTCGCGAGCGCGACGCCTGCCGCGCGGGCTCACCTGGGCAGCGGCAATCAGCTGATGCAGGCGGAACGCTACGCGGAAGCGGCGGATGAGTTCCGAGAGGCGTTGCGCGACGATCCTGCCTTCGCGCAGGCGCGTGAACAACTCGCCATTTGCTACTTTGAACTCCGCGACTACGCCCGGTCGCGTCCACTGCTGGAGGAGATGCTCGTCAGACAGAGCACCGGCGCCATCGCCACATACTACCTGGGCCGCATGGATCTCGTCGAGCACAATCTCGATTCCGCCATCCGGCGCTTTCGTTCCCTCTCGCGCGATAATCCGGTTCGCGACGAGCTCTATTATCTTGGCTCGGCCTATTACAAGCGGCGAAATTATCCGCTCAGCATCCAGGTCCTGAAGCAGGCCGCAGCGCGGAATCCCCGCGACTCGCGCGTGCACCAATTGCTGGCGCGGGCTTACCAGAAGCTTGGGCAAAGCGAACAGGCCCAGAAAGAGTTCGCCCAAACCAAACGGCTGCTCGATTATTACCTGGAGGGATCGGTCGCGATCAGCCGCTGCCGGGAATCGTTGAGCAACGGTCAGAGCGATCGGGCCTGGGAATTGTGCGGGCCTCTGACCGACACCGACGACGTTGACAAGATCGTCGCCATCGGCATGCTCTTCGGCGAGGCGGAAAAGTACCCACAGGCACGTGTGGCCTGGGAAAAGGCCGTCGCACTCGATCCCGATTCCTCCGAGATTCAGTACAATCTGGCACTCACCTGTTTTCACCTGAAGGACGTGCCGGGCGCCCGCGAGCACGCAGCGGAGGCGGTCCGCCAGAGGCCCGATTTCGTCGAGGCAAACATTTTGTACGGCACCGTTCTTTACATGGGCGCCGAGGATCGTGAGGCGACGGTGGTGCTAACACGCGCCCACGAGTTGAAACCCGACGATCCCGTGGTGCGGCGTTTGCTGGCCGAAGAGCTGTCCGTCTCCGCTGAGCGTCACGCTCAAAATCAGGAATGGCGGCAGGCCGCCGCTCTTCTCGAGAAGGCCGCGGCCCTCCAGCCCGATTTGCGGGAGATCTCCGCTAAGCTGGCCCAGGTGCGGCAACATTTAAGCAAATATCGTTAATCGACGAGCGCAGGAGCATGAGGATTTCGCAAAAGATGCGGAAAAGATGCGGAAAAGATACGGAAAAGATTGACTTTGGGTCCCTAGTCGGGTACGATTCTTTCTTTCCCAAGGGCGTTGGCGTTCCGTATTTGTTCGTGTTTCGTTTGTTATAGAAATCGTTGCACAGGAGGTGTGGCGGTGAAGAATCGGCTATGTATTGTATGTCTATCCGCTACGAGTGCCGTGTTTCTCGCTGGCGTTTGTAACGCTGCCATCGACCGCGGAACCATTCAAGGAACCGTCACCGACGTGCAGACGGCGTCCATCCCCAAGGTTCGTGTTGAGATCACCAACACGGCAACCGGAGTAAGCTCGATCCAGTTCACCAACGATTCCGGATTCTACGGAGCCCCTGAACTGGTACCAGGCTCCTATACCGTGCGCTTCCAGAGTCTGGGCTTCGCCGCTCTGGAACTCACCAACATCGAAGTCAAGGCCGGCACAACGGTGACCGTGGATGGCGTTATGAAGGTCGGACAGCTCGCGGAGACGGTCGACGTCAGAGCCGAGGCGCCGCTGGTGGAACAGACGGCCTCCAACTTCAGTACCGAGGTTCAGAGACAGATTCTAGATCAGGTTCCGATCATAGGACGCGATATTCAGACTCTGGTGCAATTGCTCCCCGGCGTCACGCAATCGGTGGGGCCGTCCGGGTCCGTGTTCGGGTTTAACAGCCAGTTTGGCGGATTTCCGGATCCAACCCACATCGTGGGATCGGGAATCAGCGTAAACGGCAGCCAGGGCGGTGCTAATGCCTGGTACCTGGATGGTACGTTGAACGCCATTCTGGGACCGGAGAGCGTAGTAGTGAATCCCTCGCCAGATGCCGTATCCGAATTTGCCATGCTGAACAACGGTCTGGCGGCGGAATGGGGCCGCACCAGCGGCGCGATACTCAACGTCGTCTTGAAGTCGGGCACCAATCGGTTCCACGGAGACGCGTACGGATTCAATCGCAACTCCTATTTCAGCGCTAGCAACCCGTTCCAGCGCCGCGACGCGGCCGGCAGCGAGTTTTTGTCTCCGTCCGTGAATTACAATGATTTCGGCGGAACTATCGGCGGGCCGATCCGCAAGAACAAGACCTTCTTTTTCGCGTCCTGGGAGACTTCGCTCCTGCATGAACTGAAGCCCGAGCTTTATACGGTGCCGACAGCACAGGAACGCCAGGGCAACTTCACAGACCGTCCCGATTTGGCGCCCGTTTGCGATCAGGCCGCGGGCGTGAACAACTGCCTGTATAATCCGTTTACGACGACTGGACCCGACGCGAATGGCCTGTTCCATCGAACGCCGTTTCCGACACCCATTATCCCGAAAAGCATGATCGACCCTCTGGCCGCGTACTATGTGAGCAGCTTTCCGAACCCCAACTTCGTGGACCCGCTGCAACAGGGACTGGGAGGTTGCGGCAAGCTGTGCAACAATTTTCTGGGGGACGTGGGCAGCAGCCAGACTACTCATAATTTGTCGGTAAAAGTCGACCACCAAATCAACGACAACAGTAAGCTCTTTATCGAATATCTGATGAATCCAAGCTGGTACGAGAACTACCGCCTCCCCTGGTCCGGGCCAACGGCCCAGACTGCCGGTGTTGCCGGCGCGCAGCCCTATCGAACTTTTAACCAGATTTTCACGCTGGGGCACACGCAGACTTTTGGCGGAACGCTAGTCAATGAGGCACGCGCAAGCTACAGTCGGCAAAATCAGCAGGCCACGCCCAATCCGAACTCGCTAGTAAATAACAGCACGGTCGAGCAGAAAGTGGCAGGCCTGAATTTCATCTCCGATCCCATCTTCTTCCCAGTTCCGACGATCAGTCTTGGCTCAGGATACCCTTCATTCGGCCCACAGCAATGGCAAAACGCGATCCAGGGTGAAGATGCGTACACGGTGCTAGATAACCTGACAAAAATCGTTGGCAAGCACACTTTGAAAGCCGGTGTGATGTGGCGCCGCGACGACAACTGGAACCTGGCGGGCTGGGGATACAATCTCAGCTTCGGCGGCGGTCTCACCAACGACCCGGTCACCGGATTAGGGGGAAACGGACTGGCCCAGTTCCTGCTGGGCGCGGTAGACCAAGGTAGCGGAACCGGAACATATCACGCTCCCTACCAGACCAATGATTATTGGGGCTTCTACATTCAAGATGACTATCGAGTTACCAAGAATTTCACAATCAACGTCGGCCTGCGCTACGACCTCTTTGGCTGGTTCCGCGAGCGCACGAACGCATTGGCCAACTTTGATTTCAACCTTCAGAATCCCGACGTTCCGTATACCGGCGGTCTGGTTTATTTCGGCACTCCCGCGCACCCATCGGCAGATGTCTTCCCGGCGAACAAGAACAGCCTGGGACCGCGCGTGAATTTCTCCTGGGCACCGTTCTCGGATCGGAAGACTGTGATCCGCGGTGGCTACGACATCATCTATAGCAACTCCATTAGTTCGGCCTTCGGCGATCAGAACGGCGCCATCAGCGCTCCCGCGTATGCCAACTATTTCACTTACGGGCAGGAGGGCACCGACCATACCGGCGAAAGGCCGGCCTTCACCCTCAGCCAAGGCGCTCCCAATCTGAATCTACCCCCTCTCAGCCTGGTGAAAACAACGGACAATCAGTTCCTGGGAACCTCGCTTGGAGCTTTTCTGAAAGGCGATCACGATCCGTACGTGGAGCAATGGAGCTTATACGTCCAGCGCGAGCTTCCGGGCCATATGATGCTGAGCGTCGGTTACGTCGGCACTCACGGTTTGCATCTGTACGGCGACGAATTCAGGAATGTCGACCACATACCAACGGCAACGCGGCTGGCCCTGAAGACCCAGATCAACCAAATCGTGGCCACTCCGCCTGGCTTGGTTTCCCTGTATGGCCCTACGGTTCCGCTGAGCCTAATCAGCGTTCCTTATCCCCAGTATGCGGCGGTGGGTGTCAATGTCAGTCCCGACGGCTTCAACCGGTACAATTCATTGCAGACGAAGTTCGAAAAGCGGTATTCGAAGGGACTGACCTTTACTGCCGTCTACAGCTTTTCGAAAAATCTTATTTCGCCGAACTTCGGCAGTATTATCGGAAACACCGCGACGCCAACTACTCTCGGCCGTACAGTTGGCCGATCCGCCTTCGTTCCCGGCGCTATCTCCGGAGGATCTGGGAACGTGGCAGGGGGCGCCGGGCCGCAGGACCCAGACAATCGAGACCTTGACGTCGCCGTTGCTCCAGACGACATCCCGAATATTTTGAACATCGCCGCCGTATACGAATTACCCTTCGGTAGGGGAAAACCGTTGCTCGCGACTAACAGGGCCGGCCGAGCCATAATGGGGGGATGGAAACTGTCTCAAAACTGGAATTTCCAGAATGGCGTCCCAGTTACTATTACCGGTCCTTGCGATGCCATAACCTGCCGTCCTGATCTGGTGGGCAATCCGATGCAGTTCAGCGGGCCGCGCACGCAGCAGGAGCAGGAAAACCAATGGTTCAACCCGGCTGCTTTTCTGCCTGCCTGGGGTTCCAATCCCGCAATCGCCACCTCGTCCGATCCGACCTCATTCGCCGACTTCTGGAATTTTGGGACCATGGGCGTGCGTAGTCCACTAGTGCGGGCGCCCGGCTTCTGGAATACCGATATGTCGCTCTCGCGCGAGTTTCACGTAAGCGAGGTGAAGTACTTCACGTTCCGATGGGAAGTGTACAACGCTCTCAATCACCAAAATCTCGGCATTCCGAATTTAAATTACTGCTTGCCGCCGAATGCCGACGGATCGACGGATCTGCTGCATCAGTTCGGTTGCCAGTTTGGAAAGATTACAAACGTGCAGACCGATCCGCGAGCTATGCAGTTCGGCTTGAAGTTTAACTGGTAACGGTTGCAAGAATCAACGTTTTTCGGTCCGACGGATCGGCCGGCACGGCTCAGATCGTCCGACACGACCTATAGCAAATCCATGTGGGGCGGGTGGCCCTGCACGAGTGGCGGAGTTGCGGTCACCTCATGCCACTCCGGCGGGACAGGGCAAAGTGGAACGTGATGTTGCCATGGGCAGTCGCTTGTTCGGCGGGGTCCCTCCGCTTCCCGCCTTCGACGCCAAAATAACATCAGCCGGTTTCGTCGATGATCGGACAGATGATTGGCCCCTTTGGCGCAGATGATGTTGTTTCAGAGCACTTTGAGTTCATAGAACCGATTCGACTCCGGCGGCCGCCCTCGGTTTACACCGCAGCCGAACTGATTCAGCACCGAGTTGCGGCCATCCAGAAGCTGATTCCGCGGTTGAGCATCGGGGTGCGCATGAAGGATCTTCGGCGGTGGCTGGAGTCATACGGCAAGAACCCGGCGGAGTGCCCGCTGTAGCAGCGGCTCTTGGCCATTGCTCACGGCGGACGATCGGAGCGATGATCCGCATCGGATTGAGAGGGCGTCGTCTGGTCTCCGGAACCCAAGGTGGCCGGATGGGACGGGGGCCTGACCCAGTACTTTCTCCGCCCGATCAGTGAGGCGGTAAGCTGGGAGTGGCATGTTCTTCGGCCAAGGGAGAGACATAATGAAAGATGCAAGCGCTGGAGACCGGGTAGAATTCTTCCTGCTGGGAGCCGCTATCGGTGCAGCAGTGGTTCTGCTAGTCGCGCCTGAATCAGGTGCACGAACTCGCCGCAAAATTCGGCATAAAGGGGAGAATGCGGCAGATTACTTCATCAGCGCCGGCAAGGACCTCGTCGAAAAGTGCGAAGAGCTGTCCAGGAGCAGCGGCGAATTGCTAGGCGATGCGGCGCACGAACTGTCCGAGAAATATCGCGAGCTCTCCGACCGTAGCAAGCAACTCCTGGACGAGGCCGCTGCCACAATTCGCCGCGCCGCCGCGGACCAATCACGGTAACTGGATAAGTAGAAGAGATAAGAAGAAAGAACTGCCCCGGCAGGACTACCTACGCTCGCGCCAAGGAGTTGGAGTCCGTGGTGATCGCAACAAGACCGTTGCCCGACACTCTTGCCTTCGCCACGCGCCAGGCGCGTGCCCGGTATATTCTCAATAGGTTGAAACCGCCCCCGGGTGATGACGCCGTCGCAAGAAAGCTTCTGAAAGCAGCGTGGCATCGCACCAGCTTCTGGACGCTCACGAAGGCTTCGGCAACCTGCACGCCGACTCGACGCGTGGCTGGCCGGCAACGCTCCAACGGGAGGTGATGGGCCCGCTAGAGAGGAATTCGACAGTCTCGGGCGCGGCGTCCTGCGACAGGCACGCGACTACGGAACCGCTCGCGCCGTACGTGGTAGGAATGCGGGCCACTGGATGGTGTGGCAAAGGTCCGTGGTGTGCGGCAAAGGTCCTATATTCGCAGAGGCAACCGCACAACCTCGTTTACCTCACTTAGATCCCGCTCAGATCCGTAAGCCGGAGGCCGCGCCGGCCCGGCCTGTCACGCTTTTGAGCAGTGTTGAGCTGTACGTAGATTTCCAAAATCACCGGCCCAAGACGGCCTGCCCCAATTTCGTAGCCGCTTCCAAACGAACGGCGGTTGCGGTATAGTCTCCAACAGCAAAGAGGACACCCTCTCCTGGGGCTGAAGGAGGCGCTGTTATGCGCCGTATGCCACACGATGTCCTGCTGGTGGACGATGACAAGCTGATGCGCGACGGCATTCGTGCAATTCTGGAACGTGGCTCGGAATTCCGGGTCGCAGGAGAAGCGGAGAGCGCCGCGGACGCCGTGCAATTGTGCAAGAAGGCGCATCCCGACCTGGTCATCATGGATATTGGCCTGCCCGGCATAGAGGCCACCGCCGAGATCCTTCGGCACTCCCCGCAAACCCGCTGAAGGTCACGATGGTCGAGCCGGTCAATTTATTGCCCAGGATGATAACGGTGTCTCCCACCTGGGCGGAAGGGGGTGGTTTTGACAAAGGGGCCGCAGCTTCATTTGGTCTGCAGTTCGAGTATTTTCCAGTCGGCTGCCAGTTTTGCTTTGCCGGCATTGGGCGCGTGGCGGTTCCACGCCGTGTACATCTCGACGATCTTCTCCAGCACCAGACGCTTGCGCGGTAACTGCGCGGCGGAAGCATTTTCCATTCCATGCCAGGCACTCAGCAGCAATGGTTCCGCGAGCTGAAAGCGGCCTTCCTGGGCAAGCACTCCGCCGAGCCGGGCTTCGCTGTCAAAAATGTCGGGATGATTGGCGGGAAGTATCTTTAGGCGGGCACGCAGGCCTTCGCGAAGCCGCCCTTCACTTTCCTGGAGCTTACCCCGACTGGCAAGAAGATCGCCTAAATTGGTTTCGATTTTCGCGGTATCCGTTTGATCGGCGCCCAAAGTGCGCTGGGCGACCGCAAGAGATTGGCGAAATATAGACTCGGCCTCATCAAGCTTGCCCTGATCCCGCAACAGCGTCGCGATGTGATTCAAGCTGATGGCAATGTCCGGATGTTCGTCACCCAGCAGCCGCCGTGATGTTGCCAGAGATGTGCGAGCATACTGCTCCGCTTCGGCGAGCTTTCCCTCATCGTGCAAGGCGTATGCGAGCTGATTCATCGTTTGGGCCGTGGAGGGGTGTTCCGCACCGGAAATCTGCAGGCGGGAAGCGAGGGCGCGACGAAGCATGACCTCGGCTTCAGCCGGGCGCTTTTCAATACGGAGGAGAACGCCAAGATTGTGCTCGTCGCCGGCGGACTCTTCGGCGAGGTGATTCTTGAGATCGATTGCCAGCCCCTGGCGGTACAACACTTCCGCCTCTGGCAGCTTGCCTTGCCGCCTGAGCGTAATGGCGAGGTCGGTCATGCTCTCTGAAACGGCGGGGCTATCCGGACCGAACAATTGCGTGCGGAGGCGCAGCGCGTCGCGCTGCAATGTCTCAGCTTCCGGCAGTTTGTCCTCGAATGTCAGTTGCTCGGCCAACAATGCCTCGCTCGCCGCCACGTCCGCCGCGTGGCCCGGCACGGAGCGTATCAGGGCGAAAGCGGCGCGATACTGCCGTTCGGCGTCGGGGTAGCGGCCGAGACCGTAAAATGTTTTACCGAGGCTCTCGCGCGCGGCGGCTTCTACCAGTGGTTGACCGTGGAGCGAGCCCGCATCCAGACGGCGAACGGCTTCGTCGAGGACGTGCGCAACGGTGACATCGCGCCCCGCGGCGGGATCCGCCTTGGTTGCCGAACGGGGGTCGGCGGATTGGAGCATCTCCTGCAGAAAGGAATTGACAGCCTGCGCCTTGGCCGCCTCCTGCCGCGATTCTTTCAGGCTGGCGGCGGCGCTACCCTCGGCGCGAATGGCACGAATCGCTTCGCGCGTGCTCACGCCCGTGGCAACGATCAGCGTTAACAGAATTGCGGCCCCACTGGTCACCAGCGTACGGTTGCGCCGCGCCAACTTCCGGAGCTGATATGCCCCGCTGGGCGGGCGAGCCAAGACCGGCTCATCGTGCAAATATCTCCCGATATCGGCCGCCAGTCCCAGGGGCGTGGCATACCGCCGCGAGCGGTCCTTCTCCAAAGCTTTTAGCGCGATCGCGTCCAGATCGCCGCGCAACTGCCGCGCGAGCGTCGTAGGATCGGAGCCCCGGTTTTGCGCCACCAGATTGGATGCCTGGGCAAGCGTACCCAGCTTCGTGCTGGGCCGGAGCGCATCCTCCTCGCGCAACCTGCGCAGGATTTCGTTGAAGGCCATCTTGCGGAACTCGAGCGGCACAGTTCCGACCAGCAGTTCATACAGCACCACGCCCAGTGAATACACGTCGGTGCGCGTGTCGACATCGACGCCGGCCGAGTCCGCCTGCTCCGGACTCATGTATCCGGGCGTGCCTAGAATCGCCCCGGCGCGTGTGAACATGGTCTCCGCAGTGAGGCGCTGCGCGGTGGTTTTGGCCACGCCGAAGTCGATGATCTTTGGCGTCGCCTTCCCATCCACCTCGCCGATCAGAATATTGGAGGGCTTCAAATCGCGATGGATAATGGCTTTCTGGTGGGCGTGCTGCACTCCTTCACAAACGAGGACGAACAACTCCAGCCGCTGCCGCATGGTCAGCTTGTGCTGGTCGCAATAGTCCGTGATAGGCATGCCGGTGACATACTCCATCACGAAGTACGGCCGGCCCTGCGGGGTAGAACCGGCATCGAAGACCTTAGCGATGGCCGGGTGGTTCATGAGCGCCAGCGCCTGCCGTTCAGATTCGAAGCGCGCGATTACTTCGCGCGTGTCCATGCCCGCCTTGATCACCTTGAGAGCGACGCGGCGGCGAACCGGTTGCTTTTGCTCGGCCAACCACACCTCACCCATGCCGCCCTGGCCGATCAATTGGACCAGATGATAGGAATCGATGACCGTGCCGGGGGTCGCCGCACCGGGTTCGATCCTGCTGGTGGCGAACTGCGTTTCGTCACTCTCAGGGGATACCGGGCCTTCCGCCCCGAGGCCGTCCCGATCGTTTGGCCCGGATTGCTCAGAAGACATATCGGAACTTCGCCTTGCGCTTCTAGTCAGTCTAGCTCAAGAAAGAACAGAGGACGTCGCCGACGCTTCTGACCCATTTGTCCTTGCTTGACGGTTCCCAGGAAAACGATATTTAGACGCTCTCTCCACCCCGGCCTGATCATCGCCACCTTCCGTCGCGATGCGCCCGCCCGTGGCGGCGCGATCGCCGATGTCCCGCGCATCGTGGTGGGCGACGGAGGTGGCTGCGTGCGGGCGCGAAACGCTCGTCCAGCCCCGCCGGTCTGCTCACCGCCACCGTCCATCGCGCGGTGTGGTCGGCGACCAGTGCGAGTGTGACCGCGCAACGCTCGCCAGTTCCCCTCCGGCAGTAAGGCTTTGCCGACTGCCTTGCGCTTCGGCGGTCAAGCGGCCGCCGACACCGGCGTGGAAACTCCCGGCAGGAGATCGTCCATCGGGGATAATCTGCCTATGGAAAGATCTTGCACTGGAGCGAGATTGATCATCGTATGCGGGTTGCCGGGTTCGGGTAAGACGGCACTTGCCCGAGTGCTGGAAAGCAGGCTCCGCGCGATTCGTTTTTGCCCCGATGAATGGATGGAGGCTCTTTCATTAAACCTCTACGATGAAGAAAAGCGCGGTAAGATCGAGGCGCTGCAATGGAAGTTCGGTCAGGAACTCCTCGCGCTCGGTCTCACGATAATCATCGAATGGGGCACTTGGGGAAGGTCCGAGCGGGATAGCTTGCGGCTCGGAGCCCGAGCTCTTGGTGCCTCCGTTGAGTTGCATTGTCTCTCCGCTCCTGCGGATGTCCTCTTCGAGAGGCTTCAACGCCGTGCCCTGGAGAATCCACCCATAGAACGAGATGCATTGTCCCAATGGTTCGAGATGTTCCAAGCACCGACCTCCGAGGAGATTGCACTCTTCGACGCGCCTCTGGTGGCAGACCTTGCCTCCGGCTGAAATTGATGCACTCCCCAGTTTCCCGATTAATGCTCAGAAGCCGACGCCGCCGTGCTCATCGCCACCTTCAGTTGCGCTCCGCCCGCGTCTTGCGGCGCGTTTGCCGATGAGCGGCGCGTCATGGCGGGCGAAGGCGGCCGAGTGCGTTAGCGACGAGCGCGCACGCCCCTGGTCGCGTCGTTCGCCGCGGGCGTTGCGGTTCGCGAGGCGGAGCTGGCGACTGCTTCACCTGCGCGCTCATCGCCACGTTCGTGCGCTGTCCCCGCGCGTTGCGGCGCGTTCGCCGATGAGCGGCGCATCGTTGCCGGCGACGAAGGCGGGCGAGTGCGGGCGCTCATCCAATTCCGAAGG
>Ga0302326_10012260_pt1 | contig 18316 bp, 10 predicted proteins | sample Palsa_T0_3_FD_202264 | JGI IMG/M metagenome (GOLD analysis project Ga0302326, IMG submission 202264) | Peat permafrost microbial communities from Stordalen Mire near Abisko, Sweden - Palsa_T0_3 | ecosystem: Environmental > Terrestrial > Soil > Palsa > Peat permafrost | place: Sweden: Abisko...
CTAACCCGCGCAAATCCATACTGCCTTTCGACCGGCCGGCCATCAGCCATTTCATACACCGCTTTGCCTTCGGGCTTAATCCCGGCAGCCCGAAGCTTGCTCGCGGGAGCCAAGCAGTCGATCGCGCCGGTATCGACCAGAAATTCCGCGCTGTAAGGCTTGGATTTTCCAGCCAGACTGCGGATTTGTGTGGTGACGTGAGTGATGCCCATGCAGTTCCTTCGCTCGGATTATATTGCATTTTCGAACACTGTTCTTGCCACTGGCAATAAATTCTAATGAATTAGCGATGCGGCTTCCTTGAGTGACATGCATGCCGCCGTTGCCCCAATCAACGCGTACATGCCTATAGTAACCAAAAACCTCACGGGTTGGACGCGAAGATAAACCCACGGCTTGCTCGGTTCGGCCTTTACCTTTATTGCCACTAATCCGAAAACGACGAATGCGCAAGACCAAAGGGCAATCGCGACACAACCGGCGAGCAAAATGATATTTCCGAAGTAGCCCATCGCAGGCCCTTCTATTATTTCCCCGCCGACCATTCTGTGTGGATCATCTCGGTTGGATTATCCAGCCGGGCATACGTATGGGCCCCGAAGAAATCGCGTTGGGCCTGGATGAGATTTCCGGGGAGACGCTCGCGGCGATAGGAATCGTAATAGGCCAGCGAGGCACTGAATGCGGGGGTGGCGATGCCGCTTTGGGCGCCGAGTTGGACGGTTCGCCGCCAGGCGGGTTGGCGGGAATTCATGATCTCCTTGAATCGGGCGGCCATCAGCATGTTTGGCAAGTTCGGCTCGGCCTTGAACGCCTGCTTGATGCCGTCGAGGAAGATCGCACGAATGATGCAGCCGGCTTTCCAGATGCGAGCCATCTCATCGAGGCGGATGCCGTAGTTGTAGGCTTTGTTGGCCGCGCCGAGCAGGGCCATGCCCTGGGCGTAGGAGCAAATCTTGCTGCAGTAGAGGGCGTCGCGGGTGTCCTTAATGAATGCCTTGAGATCGCCGGTATATTTTTGCGGTGTCGGGCCGGTCAGGACTTTGGATGCGGCAACGCGCTGAGCCTTGAGCATGGAAATCTCGCGCGAATCCACCGCTGCCGCCATCGTCGGCACTGGAACCTGTAAATCCAAAGCGGATTTGATGGTCCATGTTCCGGTTCCCTTCATTCCCACCACATCCAGAATCTGCTCCACCAGCGGCTTGCCGGTCCCCTTGGGATCGGGGAAGTCGATCACCTTCGTTGTGATCTCGATCAGAAAGCTTTTCAGTTCCCCTTCGTTCCACTCGGAGAAAACATCTTTCAATTGGCTGTTGTTCAATCCGCCGACATTTTTCAGAAGGTCGTACGCCTCCGCGATCAGTTCCATGTCGCCGTATTCGATGCCGTTGTGCACCATCTTGACGAAATGCCCGGCTCCGCGCGCGCCGCAGTAGGCCACGCAAGCGCCGTCGTTGTCGTCGGTTTTGGCGGCTATCTTCGTAAGAATCGGCTCGAGATGTTTGTACGATTCCTCATCACCACCTGGCATGATGCTTGGACCCCACAGCGCGCCTTCTTCGCCGCCGCTGACGCCCATGCCGAAGAATCGAATTCCCGTCGGCTTCAGATCGGCCTCGCGTTTTTCGGTGTCGGTGAAGAGCGAATTTCCGCCGTCGATGACGATATCGCCCGGTTGCAGCAATGGCCGAAGGCTGTCGATGACCGCATCCACCGGCTTGCCGGCTTTGACCATGATGAGAATCCGCCGGGGCCTTCCCAGCAGGCCAACGAATTCTTCGTAGGTTTTGCCCATCTTGGCGTTTTTGCCTTTGGCGATTCCCTCCATGAATTCGATCGTTTTCTCCGTGGTTCGGTTGTAGACCGCAATGGGAAAACCATTGCGCTCGATGTTGAGCGCGATATTGCGACCCATGACTTCCAGTCCGATGACGCCAAATGCTTGCAGGGGCATGATCACTTCCTTGGTTGAGTTGAGGGTATTTTGAGAATCGCTGGGAGGATTGCAACTGGAACGCATCGGAACGACGGATAAGAAGGAAGATGATTTTCGGTTACGGTGTTCGTGCCGATGAACGGGGACCAACTCGAATGGGTGAAACCCCCGGCGCTGAGAAGACATTTGGCCGGCCCGGCGACGTTCGCGCGGGCATCTTGCCGCCGAAGAATAAGGAGTTTCCCACCTTCGGCGGCGGGATGCGAAGGAGTTTCGAGCACATGCTCGACCCTCAACCGTCCTGCACAGCCCCGCTTGCCCGACCTCCTTGGCGAATGCGAAATACGAAAGGCGACGTCGGACATTGGGGCGTGACGGACGGTTGAGGGGCGCGCCTGAGCGCGAAACTCATCAGCATCCATCCGCCGAAGGCGGGGGCTCTGCGTTTTGCTGCGCCGCAGAATGCCGCCGCGAACGTCGCCGGGCCAGCCAGCGGTCTTCGCAGCGATGGGGGTGTTCCCTATTCGAGAAAACCGGACCGGTCGGCACGGGAACCGTAACCGAAAATATGCTGCTCTAAAGAATGTTACTCCAGCGAACGCCGGCCATATAGATTTTGGCGGGCCGAGGACGGCCCGGCTCAGCTTGCATCGTGCGCTCCTTGACTATTCGGGATGGGATTTCGTGAGTGTTTCGGATCCTTGCATGGGCATCCGCAGTGGGGCGGGCGAGCGAGTGGCATCGCCTTGTTTGATTCCTAGAACGCCCTGGGCATAGGCGCGCAAAATTTCTGCCACTGACAAGGCACATGCAATCGCGCCGCCGGGTTTTTGCGGGGGATCACCATCGAATAGTTCGGGCAACTGGCCCAGGCCGTCGCCGCGCAAGTGATTAATGCACCCATCGAGCCACTGGCGGACTTGCAGCACGCACGCCGGCCGGCGCCCGTGGACGCGCAAGTATGCGGTCGTCAGCGGGCCGAGCAGCCAGGGATGGGCGGAACCCTGATGTTGGGATTCATCGCGCTGGGCCACGTTTCCGCCGTATTTGCCACGATAGTTGGGGTCGCGGGGAGAGAGCGTGCGCAATCCCATCGGGGTTAGAAGTTCCGACGCGAGCGCGTGCAGCACCAGCGCGTGCCGTTCCTGGGCGAGGACCGGGTGCGGCAAACTCATGGCCAAAACCTGATTGGGCCGGAGGGACGCATCGGATGCATCGTCTTCGACGACATCAAAGCACCAATTGAACTGCGGATTCCAGAATCGCACATTGAAAGCTGCCGAGGTTCGGTCGGCCAATTCGTTCCATTCCAGCGCGAGTTGCGGCAGGGCGAATCGATCGGCCAAGCCGGCAGCGATTCGCAGGGCGTTGTACCAGAGTGCATTCAATTCGACCGGCCGGCCGGCGCGCGGGGTGATGACGCGATCTCCCGTCTTGGCATCCATCCAGGATGTCGCCACGCCGGAGGCGCGGCTGAAGACCAATCCATCCGCATCGACACCGATTCCCAGCCAGGTACCACGGCGATAGGAATCGATGATGTTTTGCACGGCCGGCAGCAGGGCGCGAAGCGTCGGCTCGTCGCCACTGGCCTGATCGTACAACGCGATGGCATTAATGAACCACAGCGATGTGTCGGCGCCGTTGTATTTGGGAGCTTGCCCATCCTCGGAGAATTCGGTGGGGATCAGCCCATCGCGCATCTGCGCCGCCAATCCCAGGAGCAATCGCCGGGCGTGATCGATTTTTCCGGTGACCAGAAACAAGCCGGCAAAACCGGCCAGGGCCGATCTGGCGTTGGGTGATGACCAGGGGAATTGCCCGATGACACCGACTGGCCGGCTGGCATCGGCCGGATTGGTCACGATGAACGCATCGGCGGCGTGGAACAGGGCGTCGAGGTTGGCATCCAACTCGGTGGCGGCGGCATCGGCGGTGCGGCGGTCAATTTCGACACCCATTCGACGCAACTCGCTGTTTACGTGCTCCATCTCGACCGGCTCGCTGGAACAAACCAGATGAACGGTCTGTCCCGGCGAGAGCGTCCAGCGAAACGCACCGGGGGTCCACAAATCTTCCAGCCCGGCGTATCCGCGCTCCTGCTCGCGACGATAAATCGAATTCAGATACCAATACGGCTCGGAAAAGAATCCGCCATCGTGGGCGAAGAAAACTTCCGGCGTCCTTGTGCTGGCGGGAATTCTGATCCGGCCCTTTCCGGTCGTTTCGGCGGCGAGCCGGGCGTTCCATTGATACATCAGTTCGTGGATCGACCGCATCGCCAGCAGGGGGCGGATTTCCAGGCTCACCTGCTGATCACCGGCCAACAGCGAATAGGACAGGCAGACGGTGTTCTCCCCTTCCAGCAGGCGGACGGATTTTTCGATGGTGAATCCCTCGCCCTGATATGCCCAGCGCGGGAACGGTTCCGCGCTGAATGCGCGCAGCAATCTCCAACCCTGCGGCGAGATCGTTCCGGGATATTCGTTGCACCCCAGCGGCGTAGCGCCATGATTGGTGATGACCAGCTCATCCACGTGCGAGAGCAACACCATCCGCCGAACCGGCGGCGACATCGCGGCTACCAGCAGGCCGTGATATTTGCGCGTGTTCATCCCACAGACGGTCGAGTTGGCGTATCCCCCGATGCCGTTGGTGATCAGCCATTCCCGTCCGATCATCCCCTCAAAATCCAATGCAGTGATGTCCAATGCCATGATCGGATCCTTCCTGTACAACCGTTACAGCATAACGCGTCGTCGGCGAATGGGAACAGCGGATATTTCGGGAAAATTTTTACTGTGATGCCAGAGAGTTGGATCACAAATTGGGATAAAATGCCGGCCGGCACCCGTAGCTCAGCTGGATAGAGCAGCGGATTTCTAATCCGCCGGTCGCAGGTTCGAGCCCTGCCGGGTGCGTTTATTTTTAGAAATGTCGTTTTGTTGACCCAGGCGGCCTCGTCTGGCTCCGGGCTGGAGATGCCCCGGCTCTCCCACAAGATCAATCACGCTTCGTAAAAATGCGTGTCGCATTTATCCGGACCCATGCCCCGAGACTTCTTGGCGCACTCTGATGCTTCATTCGCGCCTCACTCGTGGAAACTCAGTTCCCATAATCCTCCCGGACCCCCAGTTTCAGTTGCCGATGTTTCAGCAGAAATCCGATTATCGGATGCGCCAGATGCTACGAATAGTACAGAAGATGCAGGCGTTGCAGGTTCACGAATAAGGTTAATCCGGCTCGACATTGTGACGAATTTAAACTTGGCGAACTAATGAATGGTGGTATATGGCTCTAACACAATCAACAGGAGATGAAATGGCTAAGCCCAGTCTTAGAGCAAATGTAGATACCACCAACGCCCAGTTCGGGCGGAATCTGAATATTGTTTTCAATCAGGCCAAGGAAGCCCAGCGCTTGCATGCGTTGGAAGCCGCAAAGCACCGCAAGATCAAGCCCTCCCTGGCTGACTGGCATTTCCAGGGATATGACGAATCGACGTCGATCATGGACTGGGTCAACGAAGCCAAGGAACTGGTGAATCGCTGCCCGGTGATCCGAGATGAGCAGCTCGAAACCAACGGCGATAAGTCCGAAAACGGCTCGGCTACGGAAAAAGGCAACGGCAACGGCAAAGAGATGGTCGTGGATCGGGCTTGAGCTGAATCGACTGTTCAAGTCGAGAATCAAATATAAAAAAGAGGTCGGGAGTCTCGGACTTCCGACCTCTTTGAATTTTTCGGAATTTCAATGTCACCCCGTCTATAATGCAACGTCCCTGGGCGATTCCGCCTCATTAAGCAAACGTATAATCTTTGTCGGCCCCTAAATGGTAGCGCTGATACAATGATCTCAAAATTTATACGTCACCGACCCCATCAACTCCGGATACGGATACCGCAAGGTCGGCTGGACCTGGTCGAATTGATTGTCCTGCGGCAGGCGGGCGTAGTTTCCGAATAGATTGTAAACGCCCACCTGCATGTCGAGATTTTGCATCACATTGTGTGATGTGAGCACGATGTTCGTGATATATGTGGGCTTGGTATAGACCTCCAGGTCTGACTTCATGCCCGCGACGATTTGCGGCGCGATGGAGAGAAACGTGCGGCTGTTGATGACAGGGATGGCGAAAGATGTGCCGACGATCCATTGCGGGGAATGCGTGAGCGTGTCGCCGTCCTGGTCGGCGCGATCGACGCTGCCATAGGCGCGGAACTGGGCTCCGCTGCCCCACCTTTTGTCGACTTCCGCCTCGACGCCGCGTGCCCAGTCGGTGCCGACATTCTGGAATTCCTCTGATCCATTCGCCAGCGCGACGCCTTCGATCGCATCCTGCAAACGCCAGATATATCCATCCAGAGTGGTGTGCCAGCCGTCTGTGAACTGGTGGTCCCAGTCGATCTCGTAGGTGTCGCAGATTTCCGGATTGAGATTGGGATTGGGCGTGTCGGATCCGGGGCTGGAGTAGAACATCTCATAGAGATTCGGCGGTCGAAACGCGCGGCCATACAGCAGTTTGAATGTGTCCCCTTTCGTTGGCGTGAGAACGACGGCGGCGCGCGGACTGATCGTAGTGCCGATGCGTTGGATCTGATCCATTCGTCCGCCCAGCGTGATGTCCATCCAGCGTGTGACTTTGTATTCTCCGTCCACGAAAACGCCGGCATCGTTGTAAGAGGGTTTTTGATCGACGTCGATGCCGTTGACGGTGTCGTAATCCAACTGCACCGTGCTGATCGCCTGCGTGCCATCGACCCCGGCGAGCAGGTGCAATTGCCGCGTCACCTGCCAGTCGTAATCCACTTCCTCGCCGACCCAATTGTCGTAGGCGGTGGTGTTGTAAAGCTCCTCCGGAGCTCCGGTGCTGTCATCGTATTGGTAATACTGGCGGTATCGGTAATCGCCGTAATAAGCCATCGCGCGCAAATGCTGATCCGCTTCCACTTCGTGATCGAATTTGAAAGTGACGTTGGTGCGCTGCTCGTTCATCGCGCCGGGATCAAACCATGACACATCATAAGTGGCGTCGCGATTGCTCTTTTGCCTGCTTTCGAAATCCCCGGTGGCGGTGAACTCGTCTTTCGTCGCTTTGAAGAAACCCGAATAAACGCCCTCATAATCCGAATTAATGATGTGGCCATAATTCAGCGCGGGGCTGGTGATATCATCAAATTGGATGTCCTTATCACCCGGGCTGGTGGATCCGCTGAGGTCCGCGAGGATGTCCCAGCCGTTCTTGGTGTCGAACCCCATGAGGGTATTGATTCGCCCGGAGTCTTTGGTGCCGCCGCCAGCCTTCACTTGCACGCCGTTAACATCCGAACCCTGCTTGGTCACGACATTGATCACGCCGAACACGGCATCGGGGCCATAGAGCGATGACCCGGGCCCGCGAATGATCTCGACACGCTCGACCGCTTCCATCGGCACGACAAAATCCTGATCGAGGTGCGTCTGATCATATATCAATTCCCGTGTCGGCCGGCCATCGACCAGCACCAGAATTCGCGCATTCCATTCATCCGGCCGCAAAAATCCCCGGACACCCGCAAACCAATTCAGCCCGTCATAATTCAGATAAAATCCGCGCTGAGTCCGCAACACATCGGCCAAAGATTTGAAACCGTAAAGGTCGATGTCTTCGGCCGTGACGACACTGACGGAAGCGGGGGCCTCGCGCTGGGTCTGCTCTCGCTTGCCGGCGACCAGGATGACAGGCATGTCCTTGTACAACATCAGTTCCGGTGCATCGCCGCTGGGAGTGTTGCCTTTGGAAAGATCGGGAATGATCGGCTCGTTGAAATCGTCCGGCAGAAGCGCGGCGGAAGGGTTGTTGCTCGGCGCGGTCGTCGGGCCGCCCCACGCCGACGGCGCGACGAGCAGAACGAACGCGGCGATCAATAGCCAGGGAGTTTTCACGCGTTCCCCCCAGGTTTCGACAGCGCTGATTCGATTTCCGATTTCAGGGCCGATTCAATATGCAGTTTCAATCGATCGGCCTCGACGCGCAATTGGTTGAGAGTTTGTTCCGCCTGGGAAAGATCGACCTGGGCCATTTTTTCCAGTTCGGCGGCAACACGCTGGATCGAAGTGGCCGACACATTGCCGGCCGAGCCTTTGAGTTTGTGCGCCGCCTGGCGGGCCGCTTTTCCGTCGTGAGCCGAGATGTGCCGATTCAGTTCTTCTAAGGCGGGTTCGAGCAAATCCCCGAATTTTGCCAGCGCGCTGGCGGCCACCTTGCGATTGCCCAGGCAGCGTCTGCGCAACGCTTCAAAATCAACGGGAAGATCCGGCGCTGGGGGCGCGGAAGGCGCAGGAGGCGGCGATTCGATGCGCGCAGGCGGCAGCGTTTCCGGAGATTTCTCCGCAGGTGGTGTTGCAAGCGCGGATTCCGATCCGTCCCGAGAAATGCATTCCCGCAGCGCTGCGAACAGCGCCGGCGGATCGATCGGTTTGGTGACGTATCCATCCATGCCCGCGGCCAGGCATATCTCGCGATCTCCTTTGATGGCATTGGCCGTCAGCGCGATGATCGGCAGGCGATCTTTTCCGCCGCCGCTCTTTTCACGCTGGCGGATTTGTTTTGTGGCCTCGAATCCATCCATCACCGGCATCTGGCAATCCATCAGCACCGCGTCGAAACGTCGCTGCGTTGTCTCTTCCAACGCCTGGCGGCCGTCCATCACCATCGTCACCACGCAGCCGGCCTGTTTGAGTAATTCCTCCGCGACCATTCGGTTCACTTCATTGTCCTCGGCCAGCAGCACACTCTTGCCCTTGAGCGATTGCTGGGACGATTTATTGCTGGACTCGATCAATCGCTGATTTTTCTGAACGACGTAGAATCGCTTGGCGAGCACGGCAGTGAACCAGAAGTTCGATCCCTTTCCTTCAGCGCTCTCCACTCCCATGGTTCCGCCCATCATTCCGACGATGCGCTGCGAGATCGCCAGACCCAGACCGGTGCCCCCAAACTTTCGTGTGGTGGATGCGTCCACCTGCGAAAAGGATTTGAAGAGCCGGTCGAGCCGGTCTTTGGGAATTCCAACGCCCGTGTCGCGCACCTCGAATTTGAGCTTCGCGTTGGAAGCGTCCTGTTCGACGAGTGAGATTGAGATTGTCACCTCGCCGCGCTCGGTGAATTTCAGCGAATTGCTCAGGAGGTTCATCAGGATTTGCCGCAGGCGTGTCGGATCGCCCGCCGCATTTCTGGGAACGTGCGGGCCGATGATGCAGGCGAGTTTCAGGCTCTTCTGCTCGGCGCGCGGTCCCATCATTCGCACCACGTCGTCGGCCACGCCGTGGAGATCGAAATCGGTGGATTCCAATTCCAGTTTGCCCGCCTCGATCTTCGAGAAATCCAGAATGTCCGAAATTAAATCCAGCAGCGACCGAGCCGATACCTTGGCGACATCGCAATATCGCTTCTGCTGGGCGCTGGTTTCGGTCGCCAGCAACAGATCGACCATGCCGATCACGCCGTTCAGCGGCGTGCGCAGCTCGTGCGACATGTTGGCCAGGAACATGCTCTTGGCCTTGCTGGCTTCTTCCGCGGCGGCCAGGGCCTTTTCCAATTGAAGCGTGCGGTGTTTGACTTGATCCTGAAGAGTATCCGTGAAATTCCGCAGCTTCTGCTCGCGCAAATGCACGGCCAGCCGCATCTGCTCGAACGACCGCGCCAGCCGGCCGATTTCATCCTCATGCAAGTCGTCGATCGGCGCCCCAAAATCTCCGCGCGCGATCACCTGGCTGGCATCCGCCAAACGCTGCAAGCGACGCGTCCAACTGCCGAGGATCAGGTAGATCGCGATCCCGCCGACACTTGCGGCCAGCGCCGTCGTCATCGCCGTCGAGAAGCTTTGCCGGCTCTGAGCGGCGTGCAACGAACTTGTGGACAAACCGACAACGACCCGCCCAACCGGGCCCTTGCTCGCCGGCGCGGGCTTGGCCGTCAGGGGGTCGCCCGCCTCGGCATCTATCCCCGTCGAGAATTCATCCTTCTGCTCCAGTGCAGTCACTTCCTCCTGGCCGACGATGAAGCGGTTGTCCTCGGCCATGCCGGAAGAGAATTCGTCCCAGGCGCGTTGGTCCACCACCGCTGTCGCCAGCGCTGTTGGGTGCTGGCCGTAGATGGCGACAAACAGAATGTCCTGATCGTGCAAATAACTGTTGGCCAGGCGCGACAATTCCTTGGCATCACCGACGGTCAGCGCCAATTGAGAAGCGCGGGCAATGCTCATCGCTACCGTGCCGGCGGCGCGATGTTGCTCGGCGTCGATCTGCCGATGAATTTGCCAAATGCTCATTGTCGCGACCACACCCAATGCCAGCGCGGTGATGGCCGCGGTGAAACCGGTCACTTTGGATCGCAACGTCAGGTTGGAATACCACTTCCGCAGCATCTACTTTTCCTCCTTGAAAACGTAGGTGGCGCGCTTCACCAGCGAATCCGGCAGGTCGATGCGAAGCTGGTCTGCCACGTTCAGATTGACCGCGATCTGATATTCCTTGGGGGATTGCACGAGATCGTGACCGGATTTGGAGATCGCCAGTTCCTTGATCAAATCGGCGGTCTGGTTTGCCTGTGCATGGGGATCGACACCCGCGCCGAACAGCGCCCCGGCCCGCACAAATTGCGGTGAGAATCCCCAGACGGGAATATTGTTGCGGATAGCTGATAACAGCAACTCGCGAATCGAGGCGCTGTCGTAAAGTTTCGCATCTGGCCAGGTCAGGATCAGATCGATGTCTTTTTGGGTTAGCTCGTCGATCGCATCGGCCACAGTTGCATGACCGGCCACGTCCACCGCGTCAATCTCCCAGCCAGATGGAAGACTTTTCCGCAGCGAATCGAGCAGGTCCTTTTCGGCCGGAATATCCGAGCGATAGAGCGCTCCGAGTTTTCGAGTATGCGGCATCGCCTCGGCGATTACCTTGAACTGATCGGCGGGGGGCAAATCCATGGTGATGCCCCAGCAAGGCGCGCCTTTGAGCAAGCCCGCATCCCGCGCGTTGCTGACCATGCAGTAAACAAGTTCGACACCCTCGGGAAGCTGGTTGTGCAGCCACGCCGCCGCCGGGGTGCCGATGGCGATGACAGTGTCCGTCGTGGCGATGCTGCCGCTGATGCCGTCATCCGCCAGCGACTTCACAAGAACAGTTCTGATGTTGACGTTTGGCGCGGTGAGCCGATCACGCAGCGTTTCTTCGGCTTGGTTATACGGCTCTGCATCGGATGTTTTGACAATCACTACATCCCCCGCGCACCGGCACGCCAACAGCAAGGAAATTGCTAGTGCCGCCAGCGCAGCAAAAAGTTTACGAGGTGAGCGCGCGACGAAATGAAGCCCGTCGTTTCCCATTGGAAAGATTGCTCCGTCCTTTCCACAACCCATGGAGAGCCGGAGGTTTCCATCCAACCTATCGGCTTGGAAGATTGCGACGTTTATGACGGCTGATGGGAAAAACCGAAGTGCCGCATGAAATGGCTTATGGCCGCGCGGACCAATAGCGGGAGATTTTCTCGGACGATTCTCGAACTGAAATTAAGCTGTGGTTAGCGAGTTATACGACGTGGCAAGCGCATCGCCGCCAGCCCGATAAAACCGAACATAGCCAAGCCAGTGAGCGGCTCAGGAACCATTTCGACGGGGTTGCCATCGTTAGATGTGACGGCATCATCCACCAGCGTATCGGTGTCCACGCCGGTTTTGGTGTCGTTGTATAGGAATTCGTAGTCGTCCCAGCCGGTGGTGGCGGGATTGGCGCCGGTATTGGACACCTCCATGCGAAACGCATCCCACATCACACCATTTGTGCGGTTCACTGCCAACGTAATCACATCATCCTGACCGGCCGGATTCAGATCGCTCATGTCCCATTGGAAAGCGACCCATTGGTAATACCCCGAAACACCACTTCGTTGCATCGGGTCATTGACGGTCGCCATTCGCTGATATCCCTTCCACAGGAGCGAGTGGCCATTGAGGCTGACGGTCAGATCCGATTCCTCCGCCGCTATGCCGATCGAGAGCACGACGTATTTGTTGTCCGCTTCCTGCGAAGGTGTCAGTGTGAAATTAATTTCCCAGGGCGGCGGGACGTAGGTGGCGGGCGTGGTCGGATTCGCCGCTGTCCCATCCACATACGGGGCCGTCTTCTGCACCACGTAGTTGTAGCCGTCTTCGGTAGTGTCGCTGGAATTGTAAACCCCGGCATATTCGTTGGGGTCAAATTGATACCACTGATTCATCGGAAAATTCGCCAGGCTGTTGGTAGCCGGCGTGCTGCCGACGGCGGTGGCGTAATAATCCACCGCTCCCGGAATCGCGCTGCTGGCCAGCGCGCCGTAATAATCGTATTGGCCTTGATAGTTTCGCTGATCCAAAGAGGTATCGCCGATGTGGCCGAATTCAAATTCGTTGGCAGAGCGATCTGGCGTGCCGATGGTGAAGACGGTGGTCCCGAAACTTTCCGGGACAAATTGCAGCCCCGTGATCGTCGTGGTTCCGTTGGCGTTGACGGTGACGTTGTTCATGCGCAATTCGCCGAATTGTCCGCGCACATACGCCGACAGCCGATAGTCCCCCGGAACCACGCCGGGAATCGTCACCGAATCGGTGGCCGGATTCACATATCCCCAATATTGATCACCCTGATTTGACGCCTGGAAATTGGTGTCGTTGTCGGCAAGAACGACGACATTGTTGGTCAATGTGCTGCTCCACCCCCCGGTATCGGTCAACGTCGCCGTTACCGTGCCGCGCGCGGTGGACGGAACGTATCCGTTGGCCAGCAGCGTCGCATCGCTGTTATAGACATTATTGAAAGTATCAGCCTGGGCGACGGCGTTGTTATAAAGGTCCGTCGGCGTTGTCATCGTGCTGCCGTTGGTGGCGTTGAAGTAAAGATCAAACGGACCAAAGAGCCGCGAGGAATCGCCGGCCGGCATCACATATTGCGCTCCGCCGAAATGGTTTGAACCATATCCGACCGTCAGCATCGGACCGGAGCTTTCACCGTCGGTGTCCTGATCGTTGGGGCCGCCGGTTTCCGATTCGTGGCTGGGATACACGGCCCAAACGCCTAGTGTCGTGCCGTTGGATTCCGTGCCAAAAAGACCATCGGCGGTGTGGTCTTCCTCGGAGGTCGAGAAATCGTATTTGGTGATGTAGTTGCTGGTGGTCGTCCCGGTTTGGTCGCCCGCAGTCGTGTAATTTTCCGTGAGTTGGGAAGTGGGGGAGAAGCTGGTGTAATCGATCGTCTCGGCCTGAACATTGCGGGATGCCACCGCGGCGGCAGCGGCTTGGTTGGTCATGGTGGGCAGGTTGTATTCAAACGTGCCCTGGGAATTGAAGCTCGTGTTGGCCATGTAAAAATTCTGCAAATTCGTATCGGAGGTCTTAATGACAAACCCCTGGCCAAAGAGCGATCCCGCGCCACCATCCGCCGTTGTGTGATCGACCACGGAATACATCTGCAAACCCGACTCGCCATTCACCAGCACATAGTGGTCTTGCACAGTGGCCATGTCGGCCGTCGTGGAGGGTGCATTGCTGTCCCAGAAGTCAATGTAATTGCTGCCGATGGAATACCCTGAGGTGATTCCGCCGCCGTTCTCATCGGCCAGGTTGTATATTTCCGGTGTCGGCGAACCATGGTCTATATTGGGCATGTCGAAACTGCTGTTCACTTCGTTGTACGATGTGCCGTTGAGAATGACGTTCAGGTTGTAAATATCCCCCGCGACCGGATTGTAATTGAGCGTGATGATACCGTTGCTGATTTGCCAATCCGTGGAACTGACCTGATCAAACGAGATCGTCGCCTCCGCGGGCCGGATGAGCAGCAACGATAAAAATCCGATTACGAGAACCCATCCAAGCAGGCGCTGCATCGCACTGCCCTCCAGTGTGCCCCAAACTAATCCTCTGATAGATTCTACCAGGGGCTTCTCAAGGTGTTGAAAAAAGGGGTGATTTTTTGCCGGAAACGGCCGAAATGACGGCTCATTCCGTTCTTCCAGCGGATTCGAGGGCAGCGGGGTTGCGGGCCAGTTGAATGCGATTGCGGCCGGCGTGCTTGGCGGCATAAAGGGCCTCATCTGCCTCGGCCAGAAGATCGGCGCAGCAAACCATGTCCGACCGCCGCGCGGCAATGCCCGCGCTGATCGTTGATCGGATCATGTGCCCATCGAATTTGAATTCCTTCGCCGCCACCGCAAGCCGGCATCGCTGCGCGCTCAGTTCTGCTTCCGGCATGGTCTGGAACGGAAGGATAATCAGGAATTCCTCGCCGCCGATACGGCACACCGTGTCGGTGCTGCGAACACAGCCGCGCAGGATTCCCGCCACCTCGAGCAAAACCGCGTCGCCGGCCGCATGACCGTGAGCGTCGTTGATCCGCTTGAAATGATCGATGTCCAAACTCACCACCGACACCGGCCAGTGATATCGGTCGCTCAGCGTCCACTGTTCTTCGAGCCGGCTCATCGCCTGGCGCCGGTTGTACAGCCCGGTCAGATCATCCGTGATCGCCAGCGTCTCCAGCCGGCGATTGATGTTCATCAACTGCACGTTCAGTTGCCGCGATCCCTGGTGCTGGCGATTCAACTCATCATACAAATCAATCACTCTTTGCCCCGAGCGCAGGCGCGACATCAAATCGACTTCACTAAACGGCTTGGCGACAAAATCATCCACACCCGCATCAAATGCCCGCGCCAAATCCTCCTTGCTGGCGTGAATCGTCAGCATGATGAAGTGCACGTGCCGGTGTCCCTCGGTGACTCGAACCCGCCGACAAAATTCCAGGCCGTCCATCTCCGGCATTTGCCAGTCGGAGATAACGATGCGCGGTTTGACTCGGTCCATCTGGGCCAGCGCATCAGCCGCGCCGGCATGACAACTGCAGTCAATTCCCTGGGAATGCAGATAATTGGCGATAATGTCCCGCGCCACCGGATCGTCATCGACCACCATGATCCGCAGCGTTTCAGGCGGGCGGACGACGGAAATTTTCGGCGTCGAATTCTGCTCCGGTTGCGGCGCCATCGCCTCTTGCTCGGATTCCGCATCCCGATATTGCTCGCGGATGGTGATGAACTGTTTTTCCAATTTGTGAAACGCATCAACGATGTCGGGGTCGAAATGCGTGCCGCAATCGCCGTCGATAATTGCTTTGGCCTGCGGATGACTCATGGCATGGCGGTAAACACGCCGGCTCGTCAGCGCATCATACACATCCGCCAGCGCCACGATCCGCGCCGGCAGGGGGATTTGTTCGCCCGCAAGTCCGTTTGGATATCCCTGGCCGTCCCACCGCTCGTGATGGAACAGAGCGATGTCGCGCGCCATCTGCAAAAAGCGCACGTTGGGAAATCGCTGCAGCGACGCCTCCAGCGTCTGCGCGCCCAGTTTGGCGTGCGTGCGCATGATCGACGTTTCTTCGTCGCTCAGTTTCCCCGGCTTCAAAAGCACATTGTCGGGAATCCCCACCTTGCCGATGTCATGCAACGGCGTGGTCTGATAGATCAGCCGGATGAATTCATGATCGATCCGGCCAAAGAATTTCTCGGTGGTGGAAAGATATTGGGCCAGCAACCGCGCGTAACTCTGCACCCGCTCCAGATGCGCCCCCGTCTCCGGGTCTCGGCTTTCCGAAAGCTTGGCCAGCGCGAACATCGCCAGTTCGCGCGTCTCCAGCGCCAAAATTCGATCGGCTGTCTTGAGGCTCACCAGCAATTCATCGGAGTTGAGCGGCTTGACGAGAAACGCATCCGCCCCCGCGTGCAGCCCCTCGATCTTCTGCTGGCCGCCATCCCGGCTGGTCAGCATCACAATGTAAACGTATCCGTCGAAATCTCCCTGTCGAATCGCCCGGCAAAGTTCCAGGCCGTTCATCTTTGGCATTTCCCAATCGGTAATGACCAGATGAATCTGTCTTTCCTGAATGATCTGCAGCGCTTCCTGCCCGTCATGGGCGCGCAGGACCTGATGCCCCATCTCTTCGAGCACTCCCTGGAGAATATCCAGCGACAATTCGTCGTCATCCACGATCAACGCATGCATCAAGCGCTCCGTAACCCATCTGGCATTCGCGGGCCGCCCACCATCATCGTTTATCGGAAGGTCCAATCCCCTTGTTTAGACCCCATCCAGAAAAGAAGTCCGATTTTGCGCAATTGCGGGGGCTGCCAAATTATCGAACGTCTGGCGACCGACATCATTGGCAAGTGCGGGGAGTTGGGAGAAGCGGGCGTGACGGATCGTTGAAGTCGAGCATATGCTCGAAACTCCTTCGCACTCTTCGGCGGCAAAATGCTCGCACGAACGTCGCCGGGCCAGCCGACGGTCTTCGCAGCGCCAGGGCCTTCCCCTATTCGAGTCCACGGCTCCAATCGGCACGCAAACCGCAACCGATCATCATCTTCTTTCAGCGCATGTGGGCGATTTCTTGTTTGAAAGCGCGCGCCACTGTAATTTGCGCAGCCTATGGGACCGAATTCCCCTGATTTGTCCGATCACGCGCGCGCCATCAACTTCGTCTGGACGCTCGTCGCGGGGTTCCTGGTCATGTTCATGCAGGCAGGTTTTGCGCTGGTCGAAACCGGAATGTGCCGGGCGAAAAACGTCGCTCACACCATGTCCATGAACTTCCTGGTTTATTCGCTGGGGATGATCGGATTCTTCGTCTGCGGGTTTGCGTTCATGATGGGCGGGGTCAACGCTTCTCCTGCTGGCAGCGGGGCCCCACTCGTCGGCGGGCCGGCATCTCTGGGACTCAATGGCGGGTCGGCCCTCACCCACATGCTCTATCTCCCCATCGCCGGAAAACATTGGGGGATTCTCGGCTACAGCGGATTCTTCCTCAGCGGCCCATCGATCACTGCCGGCTCGCTGGTCCTCTTTTTCTACATGATGGTTTTCATGGACACCACCGCCACCATTCCCACCGGCGCGCTGGCCGAGCGTTGGAGCTTCAAAAGTTTCACCATCTTCAGCCTCTGCGTCGGCGGATTCATTTACAGCTTTTACGCCTGCTGGATGTGGGGCGGCGGCTGGCTGGCGGAACTGGGCGTCAACGCCGGACTCGGACACGGCGCGGTCGATTACGCCGGCTCCAGCGTCGTGCATCTTCAGGGCGGCGTGCTGGCTTATGTGTTGGCCATTCTCATCGGCCCGCGCATCGGAAAATATGATGCCGAGGGAAATCCGCGCCCCATCTTCGGCCATCACATGCCGATGGTCATGTTCGGAACTTTCGTGCTGGCGTTCGGATGGTTCGGATTCAACGCCGGCTCATCGCTCTCGGGCATGACCGATCGCATCGGCCTGATCGCCGTCAACACCATGCTCGCCTCCGGCGCCAGCACCGCCGCCGCAACCATCTACATGTGGAAAATCTACGGCAAGCCCGATCCCTCCATGATGTGCAACGGAATGCTCGGCGGACTCGTCGCCATCACCGCCCCATGCGCCTTCATCAGCCCCCCATCCGCCTTCTTCATCGGCCTGGTCGCCGGTGTCATCACCGTATGGAGCGTCCTTCACATTGAGAAAAGCGGCATCGACGATCCCGTCGGCGCCATCAGCGTCCACGGCGTCGCCGGACTCTGGGGAATTCTCGCCGTCGGCCTCTTCGCCAACGGCACCTACGGCGACGGATACAACAACATCCCCGGCCCGGTGACCGGCCTTTTCTTCGGCGATCACTCCGCAAAACAATTGCTCGCCCAGGCCATCGCCGCCGGCACGTGCATCCTATGGGACGCCCTCGTCGGCGGCACGGTCTTCCTGCTCATCGGCAAATACCTCGCCCGCAACCGAGTCAGCCCCGAAGTCGAAGTCGCCGGTCTGGACATCCCCGAAATGGGCGCCCCCGGCTACCCCGAATTCATCTCCCACCTCTCCAACGAACAGATCGCATCATCCGATGTCTTTGATGTCCGATGAATGGGATGCAAGATTGGAAGCGGGGGATTTTACTTCCACCATTTCGCGTTTAGAATCCACCCCAGCCAGCAGCGTAGCTCAGTTGGTAGAGCAAGGGATTCATAAGCCCTGGGTCGCCGGTTCGAGTCCGGCCGCTGCTATTGAAGAAATTCAATCCGCAACGGGGCGCAGCCCCGTTGCGGATTGCTCACAGAACGGGATTGGATAGACTCATTGCCACTGACGGTTACACTGGCGAACTCGTTGCGGATTGCTCACAGAACGGGATTGGATAGACTCCGGTGGGATCGGCCATGTCCGCCGGCATGGGTTGCGGATTGCTCACAGAACGGGATTGGATAGACTCCCCTGCGGCCTCGCAGGGTTGATTGGTGAAGTTGCGGATTGCTCACAGAACGGGATTGGATAGACTCTTGGA
>Ga0302326_10012261_pt1 | contig 18315 bp, 16 predicted proteins | sample Palsa_T0_3_FD_202264 | JGI IMG/M metagenome (GOLD analysis project Ga0302326, IMG submission 202264) | Peat permafrost microbial communities from Stordalen Mire near Abisko, Sweden - Palsa_T0_3 | ecosystem: Environmental > Terrestrial > Soil > Palsa > Peat permafrost | place: Sweden: Abisko...
TCCCCTTTGGCCGGTTTTGAGGTGACCACCTATGGCCGGTTTTGGGTGACCGCCGAGGCTCGCACCTCTCGCCCGCCAGCACTAGGAGTTTCAGGATGGTGGCGATGTGGACGCCAGTAATCCGGGAAACGCTCGATACGCTGTTTCCCTTTACCAAAAGTTTAAGGATGCCCTCAGCCTTCTCGATAGGCAGGTACATGCCCTTCAGCGGGTTATGGCGGGGATCAGCGTAGGTTTTCTTGCACTCGCGGCACTGATAGCGGGTGTTGCCTTTGCGGTCGTAACCGTGGCGTTTACATTCGGTTTTGCAGACGGCGCATTCCATTGGCGGAATCTCCTTGAGATTCACAACTGGAAGCGCGATACTGGGTTTGGAGACTCTGTACGGCTTCGGCTGTGCGGATTTCGGCCCCGGTCGGTGCTTCAACACTGATCGGGGCTTTGTGCTTTGGTTTCAATTATTTGTAGACTTAACCCATTACATCTCTAGTATATCAAGGCCAGTTTAGATGTCACGCTAAATTTATGCAATTGACTAAATTTAGCACATAGACTAAACTGGTCTAAGTACGGGACCGACCGATGTGCTGGAAATCAAAAACCCGTTCCGCCCTGGGGCAGGCCACATGCCTCCGTATCTGGCTGGACGTGAACATGAAGACGGAGAATTCAAGACCCTGTTGAAGCAGGATGTGATTCTCGCAAATATGATCCTGACGGGCCTCCGGGGACTGGGGAAAACGGTATTGCTCGAAAAGTTCAAGCCCATCGCCATACAGGCTGGTTGGATGTGGGCCGGTACGGACCTGTCGGAATCAACGAGCATCAGTGAGGACAACCTCGTTATGCGAATATTGACAGATCTAGCAATCGCAACGAGTTCGATTGCAACAGGGGCGAAACAACCCAACAAGCTTGGATTCGACGGAGGGGCCGTGCCGCTGGTAGAGACGAGGCTGAGCTATCCAACTCTTCGGACGAAATACGATAATACGCCCGGTCTAGTCGCGGATAAGCTCAAGGCGGTACTTGAATTTGTTTGGCCACACGTCGAAGCATCGGGCCGTCGGGGAATAATATTCGCCTACGACGAAGCACAAAATCTGGCGGACCACGCGGCCAAAGAGCAGTATCCGCTCTCCTTGCTCCTTGACGTATTTCAATCCGTCCAGCGCAAGGGTCTTCGATTGATGCTTGTGCTCACAGGACTCCCCACACTGTTTCCAAAACTAGTGGAGGCGCGCACGTACACTGAACGAATGTTCCACATCGTATTCCTGAACCCACTTGATGAGCAACAGACAAACGAGGCAATCCGCAGGCCGATTGAAGATTCACAGTTTCCGCATCGAATAGCGCCTAATTCCCTCAAGCTGATTTGGGAGATCACGCGCGGATACCCATACTTCATTCAGTACGTATGCCGGGAAGCCTTCGACGTGTGGGTGCAAGCCATAGATCAAAATGAATCGCTGTCGAGCATCCCAGTTCAGGAGATTGTACGAAAACTGGATTCGGATTTCTTTGCTGGCCGATGGGCAAAAACGAGCGACCGACAACGTGACCTGCTTCGCGTGATAGCGCATCTGCCGAGCTGCGATTCGGAGTTTACCGTCCAAGAGGTCGTTGAGAGTTCAATCAACCAGAAAATGGAAAGGCAATTCAGCAGTAGCCACATCAACCAAATGCTGTACTCTCTTTCGGAATCTGGGCTGATCTACAAGAATAGGCACGGGAAGTATTCTTTCGCCGTCCCGTTATTGGGCGACTTCATTCGACGGCAGGAAGAACAGGCAGTAAGCGCCCCCCAGGGAGAACTTTTTGCATGATCCACTGGCGGCCTGCACTTCCGAGGCCGCCACCAGGAGCGAGCACACACAAATAGCGCACTACCCGGCTTCACCCACATCGTTGCAGGCTCGGCGGAGGTGCTCTTTCTCGTCTGGAATGGCTCCATCTCGTGGTGGTCTTACGCCGGAGGTTACGCGCTTCCCACACTGATTGGCAACGCGCTTGGCGGCATCGCGCTGGTGGCCGCGCTGAACCACGCGCAGGTGGTCGCGGGGACCGGCCAATCGGGACCGAAATAGCGACTCGGGGCTAATCTAATCGGTGTCGGTCGTGTATCCTTATTATTTGCACCTTCCGGCGCGAGCAAGCCTGGCTGGAAAAGCCGGCTGCCAGTGGAAGGCGGCGGGGACGATCAGCCCGACCGTGCAGACGAGTTCGAGCATGCCGAGGGCCATCCAGGCTTCCCGCGGCAACGCACCAAAGGACGGTACCTGCTCGCTTATCTTGTCGAACATGAAGACCTTCATGACGCCCGACGCTCCGTACAGGAGCGCGGCGAGGACCTGCAGGACCCACAACAGGATGTTCATCGTGTGCATCCTCCCGGTTTCCGCGTCGGCGCGCGCAGGGCGGTTTCTCCCCGCGCGATCCACGTTCTGAGCCCAGACCTAGTTGCCACGGATAACCTCATGATAATTCCCCTGCGTGTTGCACAGAGGACTTTTTATGAGATGTGCTGCGCGCGCTCGCCAGTCCAGACTCAACGGCTCAATGTCGGCGGAACCCTCGGCCCGCGATGGCGTACGGACCCGTCCGCACTCCTTCACCGCAACAGCGGCCGGAAAATTTCTTGGACGATTTGTCGAATGCCGGTCCGGCCGTTCGTCTATATAGTGAAGTTAGGGCGACCGGCCCGCCCGAAGACCGATACAGGAGAAGTCATGACACAGTATTTGGTGGCTATTTATCGCCCCGAGAACTACGACTCGGCCGTCTCAGAGGACGAAGCGATGGGCCGCGAAATAGACGCGCTCAACGACGAGATGAGGGCCGCTGGCGTCAGGGTTTTTGTTGGCGGCCTGCAACCGGAAAGCAGCGCCAGGTCGCTGCGGTTGCGGCCCGCAGGTAAGGTGCTCATCACCGACGGGCCGTACGCGGAGACCAAGGAACACATTGGCGGTTTTTGGGTACTGGAAGCCGCTGACCTGGACGAGGCGCTGGCGTGGGGGCGCAAGGCCGCCGTCGCCTGTCGTGCGTCGGTCGAGGTGCGTCCGTTTCACTGACGGCGGACCGACGGAGGCAACTGAGCGGCATGGACGCGGCGCCGATCGAGGGCGATCATCTCTGGCGTGAGTTTCTGGGTGCGGTCTCCGATCAATTCTCTATGGGCCGCTTCGCTCTCCCAACGCATGATTTTATTTCAGAACTTGCTTCAGACGGTTGCCCAGCAACTCGATGCGGTTGCACAAAGGACCTTGTGAGACGCCGCTCAGGTTGGCAACCGCCGGGTTCCCGGCCGCGTGATCGCTAAGACGCCTCAGACCCGATGAATGGCTTTCACCGCTAGCGCTGGATCGTGCTCAATGATGCTCAAAAGTGCGGCTGCCGGTCCCGTAGGGCGTCGCCGATCCTGTTCCCAGTTCTGAAGTGTCTTCACGCTGACGCCGATCAAATGCGCGAACTCCGACTGCGAAAGGCTGGTTCGCTCGCGAATGATCCGGACGCCGGACGAGCGGATTACGATGCGACGCGAAGGCTTTTTGGCGGCCGCGCAGGATTGCCCCGGCTTCGCGCACGCTGCCCAACAGTTCTTCAAACATCTGTCTTTTCACTTGCCGAACTCCTCTTTGACGACCTTGGCGAGTTGCGAAACCTGCTTCGGAGTCAGATCCGCCATGGCGTTCTTCGGATACGCGTAGAGCAGCAGGATCAGATCTTTTTGTACCGCCCAATAGTATATGACGCGGGCGCCGCCGCTCTTACCGCGCGATCCAACGGCAACTCGAACTTTGCGTATCCCACCGCCACCTCTGATGATGGCACCGAGCTCCGGATTCGCAGGATCCGGACTTGAAATTCACTGTATTCCTCATCACCTAACAAAGCGGCGATCTGCCTCGCGGATAGCAGTCAAGCTGATGCGAGGGCGAAGGCGTCCCCAGGAGTGGGGACGCGGCACGCACGAGTGCGTGCGCCACGCCGCTAATTCAGCAGGCGGCCCTGGCGCATATACGCCGGCGTGTCGAGGTCGTCCGGATCGAAGGGCGGTTCCGGTTCCCCGTTAACGACCGGCTCAGGCTCCGGCTCGGGTGGCGCGGCTGCCACTGGCTCGGACCAAATCAGTTGCGGCGGTGGCGCGGGCGGCTGCTCCGCGGCGGGCGCGTACTGCGGCTGGAAACCTGTGGCGATCACGGTGATCTTCACAGCGTCGGCCATGGATTCGTTCATGGTCACGCCAAAGTTGATCTGCACGTCCTCGTAATCGGCGGCTTCGCGGATGATGGAGCAAGCCTCGTTCACTTCGTGCAGACCCAGCCGGCTGGATCCGGTGATGTTGATCAGCACACCGCGCGCGCCGCTGATGCGTGAGTCTTCGAGCAGCGGCGAATTGATGGCTTGGCGGGCGGCGTCCACGGCGGCATTCTCGCCGCGCCCAGTGGCGGTGCCCATCATGGCGTAACCCATGCCGAGCATGGTGGCCTTCACGTCGGCGAAATCGCGGTTGATAATGCCGGGCGTGTTGATGATGTCGCTGATGCCTTGCACCGCTTGGCGCAGCAAATCGTCGGCCAGCTTGAAAGCTTCGAAGAAGCTGGTGCCGCGCGGCACCAGCTTCAGCAGCCGGTCGTTGGGAATGGCGATGACGGTGTCCACGGTGGAAGCCAGCTTGGTCAGGCCATGGTCGGCCAGGCGCATGCGGCGCGCGCCTTCGAAGGTGAACGGCTTAGTGACCACGGCGATGGTGAGCGCTTCCAGTTCTTTGGCCAGCGAGGTGATGACGGGCGCCGCGCCGGTGCCTGTTCCGCCACCCAGTCCGGCGCTGACGAACACCATGTCGGCGCCTTGCAGCAGCTCGACGATTTTGTCGGTGTTCTCCAAGGCGGCCTGGCGGCCGACCTCGGCGTTGAAGCCCGCGCCGAGCCCGTTGGTGATTTTGGCGCCAAGTTGCAGCTTGCTGGGCACTTCGCAAGCGGCCAACGCCTGGGCGTCGGTGTTCATGGCGCAGAATTCCACGCCGGGCATGCCTTCGCGATACAGCCGCGCGATGGCGTTGCAGCCGCCGCCGCCCACGCCGATGACCTTAATGCGCGCGCCGCCGCTGGCTTCTTCTTGAATCTCGTATTTCAAATCGTCGTTTTCGGAATCGATGAGACCCATGCTTGCCTCCTTCAAAAACCTTTCTTAACCGCCGATGCACGCAGATGCACGCCGATAAGACGAAAGCGAACGGCACGGGAGCGGCCCCGTCTTGGTTCTTATCGGCGTGTATCTGCGTGCATCGGCGGTTAATCTCATTTCAGAATCTTGCTCAGCAGCCCGTAGGACTGCCGCTGCATCTCGTGCTGCGATTTCAGTTTGGCCGAGTACATGGCCAACCCTGCAACCGTGGTCCAGGCCGGGTCGCAGAGTTCGTCCGGCCAATCCTGGATACCCACCGGAAGCGCATTGCAGACCCGGCATTTCAGAACCTCCTCGGCGATTTCGCAGAGGCCTTCCAGGCGGGCGCCGCCGCCGCACAGGAACATGCCTCCCATCAGCGCGCCTTGCATGCCGATGCGGGCCAACTCCCGCTGCACCATCTGGAACAGATCCAGGGCGCGGGATTCCAAAATGCGATTCAGCGTTAGCCGCTGCACATCGCGATCCTCGCGGGATGCCACTTCGACGAAAGAATTTTCCGCCGTGACATCGGCCTTGGCGCAGCCGAATTCGTGCTTGAGGACCGCGGCATCCTCGAAACCGATGCACAAACCACGCGCCACATCACGCGTAAAATGGTCGCCGGAGATGGGCAGGCTGGCCGCCAATTGCAGCGCGTCGCCGTAGTAGACCACCAGCTCGGAGGATTGCGCGCCGACGTTGAGAACGGCCGCGCCTTCGCGGCGGTCCTCCGGCAGCACCGCGGCGTAGCAGGCGGACAGCGCCTCGAATACGGTCTCCTCCACGGCCAGATGCGCCTGGTTCACCGCGGTGACCACGCAGTCGTGCTCCCTTTGCGAGGTCATCACCAGATGCACGTTGGCTTCGATCTGGCCGGCGATCATCTTGCGCGGATCGCGGTGGCCGGGATGGCCATCCACCATGAAGTCCTGCGGGAACATCTGCAGGATCATTGCGCCGTCCGGCAGAACCACGCGCCGGGCGCGCTCCACGGCGCGGTTGACGTCGCGCTGTTCGACGGCGCGGACGCGCCCGAGATCGTGCAGGCCGCGGCAGTTCGCACCGCGGACAGTCGTGCCCATGCCCACCACGGCGCTCTCGACCGAGACTTGCGCATTTTTCTCGGCCTCCCGCAAGGCGGCCAGCATGCACTCGGAGACAGCGGTCTGGTCGGCGATCAGTCCCTTCGCCCAGCCCTGGGACGGCGCCGATCCGCACCCCAGAAAGCGCATGCAGTTATCTTCCAGGAGGCAAATGACACACCGTGTCCAGGCGCTCCCGGCGTCCACGCCCACGGCGTCGAATGTGTTCGGCGTACTCATTGTCGGTTCGACTGCTCCTTCGCCGTAATGCGGTCGTCCAGGCGCAAATCGAACGCCGTGACATTGGCCGCGTGCTTGCGAATCTCCGGGTAGTGGAGCAGGAAATTCTGTAAGCGTCTTGCATAATTGCCGTCGCCCAGCTTGAGTTCGAGAGGGCGTCCCTCCACCTGGGCAACTACCGTAAGATCGTCGGGAGCGGCGGCGTTGATTTCGGAAATGTTTTGTCCGGCAGGCCCCAGGTCGTCCATAAGGGTCTGCATGGCGCGCACGCGGATGCGGCGCTCGGCATCGGTCTGGTCGTCGCTCAGCCCAGTCAGCACGGGGAAAGCGAACTGCGCGCGCAATGGCGGATCCAGCAGAACGCCCTGCGCATCCACCAGCAGGAACCGCGCGGCCGATCCGGATGCGCCGTGCAAGGGCAGGCTGACGAAGGCCACCGGCTGACGCTCGGTAATGCGCACCAGCAGGCGGTTCGGCCAGATGCGCGAGACGGTGGCGTCTTCCACCCAATCCACCGCCAGCAGCCTGCGGCGTCGTTCGTCGAGCGGGACGGCGAAGATGCTGCGGCCATAGTCGCCGGCGAAAACGCGCAGCAGCTTGGCGCGCGCGGCATAGCCGGCGCCCTTGAGGATCAGCGCATTGCGGTCTTCGCTGGAGAACGTGAATTGCGGATCTGTGAGCACGTAGCGATGCGCCTGGCGGGCCGCCACCGCGCTGGAGATGAAGATGGCGCACCAGGCGAGCATGGTCAGCCATAACCGCCAGCGAAATTGGGGACGCGCTTTTTCGCGCGGCATCAGTTATGCCTTCCCTCCTGTTTCAGGAGCGCCAGCAACAGATCGCCCGCCTGCCAGACGTTGCCCGCGCCGAGCGTCAGCGCCAGGTCGCCTTCCTGGGCCACTTGCAGCAACGTCTCGACGCCGCGTTCGATGGTGCCCACGTATTCCACGCCACGGTGTCCGAACTGCCGGATGCGCTCGGCGAGAGCCTCGGCATTCACGCCTTCGATAGGGCGCTCGGAAGCGGCGTAGATGTCCAGGATCAGCACTGTGTCGGCCTGATGGAACGCGCCGCCAAATTCGTCGAGCAGGTGGAACGTGCGCGTGTACCGGTGCGGCTGAAACAGCACGTGGATGCGCCGGAAGCCGCACAACCGCGCGGCAGCCAGGGTGGCGCGGATCTCCGTGGGGTGATGTCCGTAGTCGTCGATTACGGTGATGCCGCGCTCCTGGCCGCGCGTCTGGAAACGGCGGTCCACGCCGCTGAAACTGGCCAAGGCTTCGCGAATTTTATCGGGTGCGACTTCCAGTTCCAGGGCCACGGCCGCCGCCGCGGTGGCATTCAGCACGTTGTGCCGGCCGGGGATGCGCAGATGGAAACGGCCTAGCGCGGTTTGGCGATAGCGCAGGTTGAAATCGCTGGCGAACGGGCCGCAGCAGATTTCGCCGGCTTCCAGATCGGCCTGGGTGCTGGCGCCATATGCGATGGTGCGGCGGCGTATGGCGGGCAGGATGGTCTTCACGTTATCGTCGTCCACGCAGACGATGGCCGCGCCGTAAAACGGAACTCTATTCACGAACTCGATGAACGCGGCCCGGATTTCGTCGAGCGACGCGTAGTGATCCAGGTGTTCGCGATCGATGTTGGTGACGATGGCCAGGATGGGCGCGAGCTTCAGGAAAGAGCCGTCGCTTTCGTCCGATTCGACCACCAGGAAATCGCTGTGGCCCACGCGCGCGTTGGAGCCGCCCATAGTGGCGACGCGGCCGCCCACCATGACGGTGGGGTCCAGGCCGGCGTGGTTGAGAATGGTGGCGGTGAGCGAGGTGGTGGTGGTTTTGCCGTGGCTGCCGGCGATGGCGATGCCGTACTTCAGGCGCATCAACTCGGCCAGCAACTCGCCGCGCGGGATCACCGGGATTTGCAGACGGCGGGCTTCCTGCACTTCGGGGTTTTGTTCGTCGACGGCGGAACTGACCACCAGAGCGCGCGCTCCGGCCACGTTGGATGCGGCGTGGCCTTCGTGGATAGTGGCGCCCATCAGGGACAGACGCTCAGTGATGGGGGTGAGCTTCAGATCGGAGCCGCTGACGGTGTAGCCGAGATTGAGCAGCACTTCGGCGATGCCGCTCATGCCGATGCCTCCGATCCCCGTGAAGTGCAGGTGCTGCCGTCTAAAAAACATTATCTCCCTGTATTGTTTCGGCTTTTTGGGGCTGGTGTCAATGAAAATCTTGGGGCGCACGCACTTGTGCGTGCCGTGCCGGCACTCAGGCGCGCTTTGCGCGCCGAAGAGCGGGTCCTGGAGGTCCGCTCCACCGTCTCGATACCCGATCCGATGAATAAGGGCCAGGCGTCGGCATGAGTGCCGACGCGGCACGCACGAGTGCGTGCGCCACATCCCCTTACGCATGGGCCACCTCTTCCAGCACGTCGGCGGCGCGGCGCGCGGCTCCGGGATGCGCCAAACCGCGGGCGGCGGCTCCCATGCGCGCCAGCCCAACGGGATCTGCGGCCAGCCGGGCGACGGTTTCGAAGAGTTTTTGTCCGGTCATCTCGCCATCCTCCACGAGGCGTGCCGCGCCGGCGCGCAGGAGCGCCTCCGCGTTGCGCAACTGGTGCTGGTCGGCGGCGAACGGAAACGGCGAAAGGATCGACGGCTTGCCTGCGGCGGCGAGTTCGGCGACCGCGCCCGCGCCAGACCGGCATACGACCAGGTCGGCCTCGGCGAAGGCGGCGGGCATATCGGCGATGAACGGCAGCACTTCGCCATCCAGTCCGGATCCCGAGAAGGCTACGCGCAATTCGTCGCAAGTGGCCGGACCGCTCTGATGAACGATGCGCACTGCCAGCCCCGCCGCGCGAAACAGCGGCCAACTTTGGCGCGCGGCCTGGTTCAGCGTGCGCGATCCCTGGCTGCCGCCGGTGATCAGCACGGTGAACGTTGGGCCGCGCGGCTTCGGCGGGATAGAGAAAAACTCCTCGCGCACCGGCAATCCGGTGAGTTCGGTGCGGCCGCGCGGGAAATATCCGGCCGTTTCGGGGAAGCTGATAAGCGCGCGGCGCACATACCGGGCGATGCGGCGATTGGTAAACCCTGGCACGGCATTGGGCTCCATCACGATCACCGGCACCCGGCGGATCAGCGCGGCGATCACGGGCGGCCCGGCAACGTAGCCGCCCATACTGAAGACCGCCGACACGCGCCGGCTCTTCAAGAGCCGCCTGGCATACATGGTGCTGACGGGCAGTTGCATGAGGGTCGCCACCCTCTGACGAAAACCGACGCGCTTGAGCCCACCGATTTGGATCAACTCGAGCGGGAATCCCTCGCGCGGCACCAGATTGCTTTCGAGGCCGCGCTCGGTCCCGACGAAGAAGGCGCTGTGTCCGCGCTTCTTGAGTTCTTTCGCTACCGCTAGCGCAGGTATGACGTGGCCGCCAGTACCTCCGCCGGCGAAGAGGAAGGCGCGGGCACCTTCGGTGCCGTGGCTGGTGGCCAGTGGCTGGTAGTTGGTGGTTAGCTCGCTCCGCTCGCTCATTTGCGCGCCTCCAGGGCGTTGCACCGTGCGTGGATCTGCTTGACGAGCTTTTGGATGGCTGAAACAGCCGCCGTGACTTGTTCCGCGGCGAGATACTTGAGCCGAACCGAAATTCCGAGTTGTGTTTCGACTTCCGCCAGCGATGCCTGCGCTATTGACAAGTGGTTGAGGAATTCCTTTGTCGACGCGCGTGACTGGCCTTCCGCGATATTTGACGGAATGGACACGGCAGCCCGTCGTATCCGCGCCCTCAACCCGTAGTTCTCTTCCGAAGGAAACCGAGCAGAGAGCCGATATATACCTTCGACCAATTCCATGGCGCCTTGCCAAACCCGAAGCTCCTTATAGTTCCGAACGGTTTCCGTCACAACCACCAGCCACTAACCACTAGACCCGGCGCGCGCAGCGCGCCTCATCCCGTATGCTCCGATACGTTCATCAAAATCCCCAGCGAGGCCAGCGTCGACAGCAGCGAACTGCCTCCCGAACTGATCATGGGCAGCGGGATGCCTTTGGTGGGCATCATGCCCAGCACCACGCTGATGTTCATCAAGCCTTGCACCACCACGACAGTCGTGATGCCCAGCGCCAGATAGCGGCCGAAATCGTCGGGCATGCGCAGGGCGGCGCGCAGGCCGCGCCAGAGAATCACGACGAAAGCCAGCAGCAGCCCTGCCGACCCGACCATGCCCAGTTCCTCGCCCACCACCGCGTATATGAAATCGGTATGCGCTTCCGGCAGGTAAAACAGCTTCTGCTTCCCCTGCATGAGCCCCGCGCCGGCTACTCCACCCGTCCCCACCGCGATTTTGGATTGATCCAATTGGTAGCTGGTGTCGCGCGAGGTGAGCGATTGCTGCATGTATTTCTTGAGATGGCCGGCCGGATCGATGCGCGAGATAAGTTTGGATGTCGGGTCCAGATACCCGGCGATGCGCGCCAACCGGTAAGGCTTGAGCGCGATGAAAACCACCACGCCCACCAGCGCGCATGCGGCGGCAATCGCGCAGAAACGCCAGCGCAAACCCGCGACGAAAAAGACGACGGTGGCGGTGACGCCCAGCACCACGGCGGTGCCCAGGTCCGCCACCACTACCGCCAGAATCACCAGCCCGACGGCTAGCGCGGCCGGGTACAGCGTGTAGCGGGTGTTGATGGCCTGCGCGCGCCAGGCGACGAAGTACGCCAGAAAAACGACCAGCGCCGGCTTGGCCAGCTCCGAGGGCTGCAAACCGACGGGGCCCATGCGCAGCCAGCGATGATGCGCCGAATCCACGAAGAACACCAAGCCCAACAGCATCAGCACCAGCCCGATGGCGGCGAACGCTACCGTCGAATTCTGCAACTTTTGGTAGTGTGTGCGCTTGAGGAACATCATCAGCAGTAGCGAGGGCACCATCCACAGGCTTTGTCGCAATACGAAGTGCCAGGATGACCCGAACTTCAGTTCGGCGATCACCGAAGACGCGCTATAGAGGATCACCACACCAAAGGCTGCCATGCCGATGGTGGTGCCAAAGAGGATCCAATCGGTCTTGAGTTTCTGCGCCATATTAGTTTTTGAGCTCCAGTTGTTGTACGAGGCTTTTGAAAACCTGGCCGCGATGCTCGTAGCTGGTGAATTGGTCGAAGCTGGCGCAGGCCGGGGCCAGCAGCACCGTATCTCCGGGGTGCGCGTGCGCATAAGCAAACTGCACCGCGTTCTGCAGCGTGCCGGCTTGCTCCAGCGGGAGCGCGCCTTGAAGCTGTTCCGCAATCTTGGGGGCAGCCGCGCCAATCAGCAGGGCGGCGCGCGCTTTAGCTGCCAGCGGGACGCGCAGGACGGTGTAGTCCAGGCCTTTGTCTTTGCCGCCCAGGATCACCCAAAGCCCGGCTGGAAACGCGTCCAAAGCTTTGAGTGTGGCATCCACACTGGTGGCTTTCGAATCGTTGTAGAAGTCCACACCGTTCAGGTTGCGCACAAACTCGAGGCGGTGCTCCACGGCCGTGAAGGTGCGCACGGCGGCGGCGATGGATGCGAGCGGCGCGCCAGCCAGCCGGGCAGCCGCGGCGGCGGCCATGGTGTCTTCGATATTGTGGCGGCCGCGGATGGGGAGGTCGCGGGCATCCATCAGGAGTTCGCCGTCGAACCAGAGCTTGTCGTCGGCCAGCCAGATGCCCGGCGTGACCGCGCGCGTGCTACTGAACCAGAGAGGCAGACCCGCAGTGAGCGAAGCATAGGCGACGCAAGTGGGATCGTCTGCGTTGAGAATGGCGAACGCGCCCGACCGCTGCGTTTCGAACAGGCGACCCTTGGCGGCGGCATAATTGGCGAAGGTGTGATGCCGGTCCAGATGATTCTGGGTGACGTTCAGCGCTACCGCGATATCGGCATGAAATTCTGCGATGGTTTCAAGCTGGAAGCTGGAGAGTTCCAGCACATTCCACTGGTCCGGGCGGGAGGTTTCGATCATGGCGGTGACTGGCGTGCCGATATTGCCGCCCACCTGCGCGGGGATTCCGGACTCGTGCAGGATGTGTCCGACCAGCGCGGTGGTGGTGGTCTTGCCGTTGGTGCCGGTAACGCCGATGGTGCGACCGAGCAGAAATGGCGCGGCTAACTCCACTTCGCCGATGACGCGCGTTCCCAGCGCGCGCGCCGCCACCAGTGCTGCGAGATCCGCAGGTACACCGGGGGAAGTGACGATTAAGTCAAACCCTTCGAAGACCGCATCCGACTGTTTGGTAAAAGGAACGCCAAGACGTTCCAGCGTTGCCGCGGCCTCAGGCATTTGCGAGAGCGGCTTCACATCGGTAGCACACACCTTCGCGCCTTGCAGTAAGAGGAACTGGATCGACGCGAGCCCGGACTTCTCCAAGCCAACTACGAGCGCACGCGAGCGTGCTATTTTAGTTTGCCGACTGCTTGTTCCTGTTTCCGCTGGGCCGCGCGCCGCAGGTTGCGTAAGGCCTGCTGGACAAGTTGCTCGCCGCGTTCCATAGTCAGTTCCCTTGGCGGCCTGGTAGACGTGCTCGGGGATTCGGGTGCGCTGATCTCTACTTTCACCATAGTCCTGTTTCTCGGGGCTAGGGGCTAGGGGCTGGGAGTTGGGGGTCAGTGTCCGGGGGGTATCTGACATATCAGTTCCTGGTAGCCTTGGCTTGCGCGGCGATCCTCTTGGCTAGAGCTTCACGCAGTGCGCGCAGTTGCTTTGCGAGTCCAGCGACCTGGGCCATAACGCGGCTGAATTGCTCGGCGGGCAGATATCCGAGGCGCGTGCCGATTTCAAGCTTAGTCTCCAATTCGGAGATCGAACCCTGTGCCATTGAAAGAAAGTTGCGAAACTCCTTGGTGTGTTCGCGGCTGTGCCCTTCCGCAATATTGGCCCGTATGGAAACGGCTGCCCTGCGCACCTGACTTATGAGGCCGTAAATTTCACGCTTGGGAAAGGATTGCGTAGTGACATAGATCGCTTCCACGAGTCCCTGTTGCCAGACCCGAAGATCTCGATAGCTACGAATCACCTCAGTCGCCATGCCCTAGTCCCCAGCCCCCAGTCTCTTGTGCCATTCCCTAGCCCCTAGCCCCTAGCCCCCTCTAACGCAGCTTCAGCGTCGTCAAAGCGAACAATGCCAACACCAGTCCCGCGATCCAAAACCGCGCTATGATTTTCGATTCCGTCCACCCCAACGCCTCAAAATGATGATGCAGCGGCGCCATCTTAAAGATCCGCTTGCCGCGCAGCTTGAAGCTGCCCACCTGCAGGATTACCGACAGCGTCTCCAGCACGAAGATGCCGCCGATGAACAACAGCAGAATCTCCTGCTTGATCAGGATTGTCACGATCGCCAGCGCCGCGCCCAGTCCCAGCGACCCGACATCCCCCATGAAAATTTCCGCCGGATGCGCGTTGTACCAGAGAAAGCCCAGGCTGGCGCCGGTTATCGAGCCGCAAAAAATGGTCAGCTCCGAGGTGCGAGGGTTTCTGGCGATCTGCAGATACTCGGCCAGGGTGGCGTGGCCACCGGCGTAGGTCAGCACGGTCAGCGCGCCCGATGCGACCACCATCAGGCCGATGGCCAGGCCATCCAGACCATCGGTGAGGTTCACGGCATTCGACGAGCCCACGATCACCACCGCCACGAAGATGAAGAACGGCAGCACGCCCAGCGCATAGGTCCAATCGCTCGCCAACAGCGACGAAATCAGCAGCGTGGGTTTGAAGTTCTTCAGGAACGGAACGTTCATAATCGTCGAATAGCCCCCGAATGTGCGCATATACATCAGCACGGCCGCCACCACGAAAGCCGCGCCAACCTGATACAGGATCTTGCGCCGCGCGGTCAGCCCCAGATTGCGGTGCCTGGCGATTTTGGAGTAGTCGTCCACGAAACCGATGGCGCCATAGGCCAGCAGCGTCAAGACCGCGATCCACACGTAGGAGTTGCGCAAGTCCGCCCATAGCAGCGTGGGGATTACGATCGAAACGATGATCAGCACGCCTCCCATGGTGGGGGTACCCGCTTTTTTCTGGTGCGACTGCGGCCCTTCTGCGCGAATGTACTGGCCGATTTGGAACTGGCGCAGTTTGCCGATCAGCCAAGGGCCCAGCGCGACGCAGAGAAACAGCGCGGTCAGGCTGGCAAACGCGGTCCGGGAGGTGACGTAGCGGAAAACGCGGAACCCGGAGACCAGCGGCGACAGCTTTTCGTAGAGCAGGAAGTACAGCATGGTTACGCCAGGACTTTCTCCATCGCGCGTTCGATTTGAACGCCGCGCGACCCCTTGAAGAGGATGGCATCGCCGGGCTGCACCAATTGCCGGACGAATTGACCGGCGGCGCCATCGGAATGTTCAAAAAAATGCACAGAGTGTGGCGGCATACCCGCACGCACGGCTTCCTCGGCCATGAAGCGCGCCGCGCCTTGCACGGCGATGAGCGCATCAAGTCCGCTTTCCGCCGCGCAGCGTCCCGCTTGCCGGTGCAGGAATTCGGCGGCATGTCCCAGTTCGAGCATCTCGCCCAGAACCGCGATGTGGCGGCGCGCGGGTGTGGACTGCAGGACTTCCAGCATGGCGTAGACTGCCTCGGGATTGGAATTGTAGCAATCGTTCCAGATGGTGACGCCATTGTGTTCCAGGCGCTCGCCGCGCATCTTGCCGATGGTAAAGGTGGCCACGGCATCGCGCAGGCGCTCCAGCGGGATCTCAAACGCGCGCGCCACCGCCATTCCCGCCAACAGATTGAGCACGCCGTGACGGCCCGCCAGAGTGCTGTGGAAATCGATGCCATCCACATGGAAACGCGTGCCTTCGGTGGTGAGGGCGATGTCCGTTGCCCGCACATCCGCTGCACCCGAAAGGCCGAATGTGATGGTGCGGCCGGGATGGATTTCGCGGAAGCGCAGTACGCGCCGGTCGTCGGCATTGAGGACAGCGACGCCCGCATCGGGATCCAGCGCTTCGATCAATTCGCGTTTGGCGAGAGCCACGCCATCGATCGAATCGAAGGCTTCCACATGCGCGTATCCCACGTTGGTGACCACGCCGATATCCGGCTTGGCGATACCTGCCAGCGCGCGGATCTCGCCCGCGTGATTCATGCCCATCTCGAGCACTCCCACGCGCGACTCGTCCGGCAGACGCAGGATTGAAAGCGGCACGCCAACGCGGTTGTTGAGGTTGCCCACGGTCTTACCAACTGGCAATTCGACGGCCAGCAGGTGGGCGATGGCGTCCTTGGCGGTAGTCTTGCCCGCGCTGCCGGTGACCCCTACGATGCGGCCGGCCCAATGCGCGCGTGCCCAGGCGGCCAGGTTTTGCAGGGCTTCGAGGGAATCCGGTACAACTAAGACATTAGCGTCCGGAACGGCGTGCTCTACGACGGCTGCCACAGCGCCTTTTTCGAGGGCAAGTGTCACGTAGGCGTGGCCATCGTGATTTGGTCCGCGCAGGGCGAAAAAGAGATCGCCGGGAGACAGGGTGCGGGTGTCGACGGACCAGCCGGTGCAGAGCGGGTCCTGGAGGACCCGCGCAGGCCTGGAGGCCCGCCCCACTACGGTCAATGGCAGGATCATTTCGGCTCCAGGCGGTAACCGAAACCTCGCAGCACTCCGCGGGCCACCTCGCGATCGTCGAAGGCGATGGTTTTGTCTTTCAAGACCTGGTGAGTTTCGTGTCCCTTGCCGGCCAGAATCACGATGTCGCCGGGACGCGCTTCCTTAATCGCACGGGCGATGGCGGTGGCGCGGTCCGGATCGACGACATGCGGCACGTCGGTGCGCCGGATGCCCACCAGCGCATCGTTCATGATGGCCAGCGGATCTTCCGAGCGCGGATTGTCGCTGGTCAGCACCACGAAGTCGCTGTTTTCCGCGGCCGCCTGCCCCATCAGCGGACGCTTGGCGCGGTCGCGGTCGCCGCCGCAGCCGAATAAAGTAATGATGCGTTTGGGATCCAGGCCGCGCGCCACCGCGATGGCGTTCTTCAACGCGTCGTCGGTATGCGCATAGTCCACCACCACGCCGAATGGCTGGCCTTCGTCGATGCGCTCGAAGCGTCCCGGCACGGCGCGGCATTGCGCGAGGCCCGCCGCTATGGTCTCCGGCGTGAAGCCGTAACTCAGCCCGGCGCAGCAGGCGGCCAGGATGTTATACACGTTGATCTTGCCTAGCAGCGGCGATTCCACCATGAAGCGCAATTTGCGGCTCTGCACTTCGAAGCGCAGCCCTTGCAGGTTGGACGAGATGTGCCGCGCGCGCACGGTGGCGCTTTGCCCGAGGCCGAACCACAGCGCATCGCTCTGCCGCGAGATCTGCACGCGGCGGCACCATTCGTCGTCGCGGTTCAGCACGGCCCAAGCGGGCGGCGGTGCACCGGCGCCGGAGAACAGCAGTTGCTTGGCGGCGAAATAATTCTCCATGGTGCGATGGAAATCCAGATGGTCGCGCGTGAGGTTGGTGAAGATAGCCGTGTGGAAAGCCAGGCCGTAAACGCGGCCCAAAGCCAGCGCGTGCGACGACACTTCCATTACCGCGTGCGAGCCGCCCGCCCCTCCCAACTCCGCAAAGAGACGGTGAAGGTCGAGCGATTCCGGGGTGGTGTTGATTGCCGGCAGGATACGTCCGGCCAGATGATACTCGATGGTGCCGATTAGCGCGGTGGTCGTGCCGGCGGCACGCAGAATCGCATCGATCAAATACGACGTGGTGGTTTTACCATTGGTGCCGGTGATGCCGGTGAGAACGATGCGCTCGTCCGATTGGCGATAGAAATTGCGAGCCGCCAGCGCCAGCGCGTGGCGGCCGTGTTCGACTTCAATCCAGGGCGCGGGGAAGGTATCCGGAGCCGGGGACTCGCTGGCCACCGCCACTGCGCCGCGATCCACCGCATCGCGAGCGAACTGGCGGCCATCGGCGCGGCTGCCGGGAAAAGCGAAGAATAGAAAGCCGGGTTGCACGCGGCGCGAGTCGTAGTCGAGGCCCTGCACGTCCAGTTGGGAAAGATGCGGCGAGAGTGGCGCATTCAGCCGAACTCCCGCCAGTATCTCGCCCAGGGTCATCTGGCAAGATCGACTCGAATCCTTTCTCCGCCATGCAGGACGGCGCCAGGCGGCGGTACCTGCGCGCGGACAATTCCAGTGCCAGCCAAAACCACGGGCAAACCTTGAGCTTGCGCCAGCGCCACTACGGACCGCATCGACAATCCAATAAAGTTGGGCGCTTGAGGACCGGTATGGCGCACCGGAGATGGCGCAGGCGCAGCGGATAGTACAGGCGACGGGACGGCATGGGGCACTTCGGGAGCCTGTGCTTCGGCCTCTTCCAAGACCGGTGGCTCAACGGGACCCTCCACAACAGGCGCATCGGCCAGGTCGGCGATCTGGGTTTCCGGCGCGTCCGGAGTGTTGTCCGGTAAATCTCTGGGCACGTCCAACACGCGCAACGTTTCCGCGGCTACCTCGTGGAACACAGGGGCCGCGACTGCGCCCCCGAAACCGCCGGTCCCTTGCGTGCCATTCAGCGTGACGACCACCACGATTGCCGGATTGGTTACTGGGGCAAAACCCATAAACGAGGCGTTATAGGTGTGCGTATAGCGGCCTGTAGCGTAGTCGAAGATCTGGGCGGAACCGGTCTTGCCGGCGGTCGAATATCCGTTCAGCTTGGCTTTCTTGCCCGTGCCAACGAGCACCACGCCTTCCATCATTTTACGCATCGTGATGGCGGTTTCCGGCTTCAGAATGCGATGCGGAGAAACTACCGGCACGGTTTCCGATCCCCTCTTCAAAATCAGGCGC
>Ga0302326_10012263_pt1 | contig 18314 bp, 13 predicted proteins | sample Palsa_T0_3_FD_202264 | JGI IMG/M metagenome (GOLD analysis project Ga0302326, IMG submission 202264) | Peat permafrost microbial communities from Stordalen Mire near Abisko, Sweden - Palsa_T0_3 | ecosystem: Environmental > Terrestrial > Soil > Palsa > Peat permafrost | place: Sweden: Abisko...
TAGGTCTCCCTGGCGGCGGCCCAGTAGAACGCGGGGGTGCCCGGCTCAGGCGCGTTAGTACCCGAGCAGGACAACAGGATCAGGTTAGCTGAAAAGAGGACCCAAACAGCCACCCTTCGGTTAGCCTTTGCAGTCATGGATAATCCTCCGAACAATGCAGTAACACGAGGCGCAGCCGATTGCAAGGCTACCGGCGCACGCGCCGCATCCAGCCGCCCAGCGACAGGCCGGCGCGGGCGCTCAGCATGGCGACGGCCAGCGCCAGCGCCATCCGCCACCAGAACTCGGACGCGCTGCTTTCCACCGGTGTGAAGACGTATCGCACCCAATTGTCCGTAAGCGGGACGAAGAACGGAAAGTATTGCGTTCCAAAGAACCAGTTGCGCGCCGCGGGCGACTGCAGGAAATCGGCGAAAGGCCACTGCACCGCCACGAAGCTTCCCAGAAACACGGCGCCGAACGCCGCCGAACGCCGCCAGAGGCCCAAATTTGACGCCTTTTGGCGGAGCAGGTCAATGGCAAGTGCGGGCACCATGACCAGCAGGGGAAAGGGGGGCGGGATGAAGCTGGTCACATGGTGATACACCGGACCCAGTTTCGGTTCGGCGGGGAACAGCGGCAGGAACCAGAGAAACATCAGGTTCAGGGCCGTGAAGATCCCGGCGATGGCGGTGGACGCCCACCGAAACTCCGATACCTGGGCCACCGCCACCAGGAACATGGGTGTGAATAGCGACAGCACCAGGTAGAACTGGGCGCTGTGCATATAGTCGGTGAACGTGCATTCCTGGAAAACCGCAATGGCCACGCCCAGCAGGTAAGTGAACGCATAGAGCAGTAGCACCTGCAACTTTCGCCGCAAGACGCCGCTGGCCTGATTCATCTCCGCGACAATTAAAACCACCGCGCCGAATCGGATCGCCATCAACCCGAAAATCAGCACGATGTGCGGCGGGCTGAGAATCTTGACATCCAGTCCGTAGGCGGCGTGCCACCAGTTATCGAACGGCGCGGAAGTGACCATGGCCACTCCACCCCAGCAGCACAGGAAGGCGCCCAGCGGACCGTAAAAGCCCCAGATGCGCACCGCGCCGGCGCGCTGCCCGGCCGCGTGGCTGAAGGTGGTAGTGAAGATCAGCCAGGCCGAGGCCACTCCAGCCAGGATGCCGCCGAAGTGGATGAACAGGTGAGGCGCCGTCCAAAACGTGTCCCGGCCGATGCTCTCATGCCAGGAGATGTCCCAGACTCCGCCGAATGACGCGGAAGTGACCGCCACCACACAGGCCCAGATATACCAAGGGATAGTGGTGCGCTCAACCGCGGTCTTTTCGTGCCATGTAATGGCCGCGCCTTGTGCCATCGGTTACGATGACACTCTACCACGGAATTCATTAAGGCGTCGAGCCCGCGGCTGCATTGGCGGGGGCCGGCATCAAGGAAATCTCCCGGTCGCCATCTACATAAGCAATCACGTTAGTCCCCTTGGGGATGCTGACGTCCTTACCGCGCATGATCAAGAAAAGTGGAGACAGCAAGACCGTACCGACGACCACTGTGCCGGTCTTATCCTCGCCTTTCCTGGTGGACGAAGCCCGCAGTCGCACATTCGTCCCGCCGGGCGCAGTTACATGGTCGATGGCAAAATTCAGCTTCCCGGCGCGTCCCAGGCGCTTGCGGGGTTCCACTTCCACCACGTGACCCACTGCCGTGGATCCCTTGGGTATGGCGACTACGCCGCCGGCCATGATATCTTCAGTTACTTCGAATGTTACTGGATCGTCAACCTTATTGGTCGCCGAGTTGAGCGATTCCATGAGCGACAGGTGAACGGTTGTCGCATCCTGGATTTTGAGGGTCGGCGGAGCGGATTGAGCCAGCAGCGCCGCCGAAAGGAAAGGTAGGACGCATGAACTTAGAACTAAGTAGCGTATCACGTCAGGTTATACGCGACTGGTGTGCGGACCGTTACATAAATAAGCGGTACTCGGCGTGCTGTGCGAACCTGTAAGTATGCGCTCCGCTGGATGGCTGCTAACGATTCTCTGCGCGCTGGCCTCCCTATTACGGGGGCAGGAAACCACGCTCAAAGCCACGGTCCCGTTGGTAGTTGCCCCCACCACCATCGTCGACCGCGCAGGCCACTACGTGCTCGGCCTGACCGCTGCGGACCTGCTGCTTTTGGACAACAATGTGCCGCGCCAGATCCAGGTGGATGAACTGACTGAGCCAATTTCACTGGTGGTGGCCGTGCAATCGACCCAGGAAGCTTGGGCCGCGCTGGACAAGATCAAAAAAGTGGGGGGCATGATCGAGCCGCTGGTGGCGGGCGAGCGCGGCCAGGCGGCGGTGATCTGGTACGACCATGAGGTGACCGTCGCGCAGGGCTTCACTTCGGACACGGGCGTGCTCGAGTCGGTGTTTCAGCAGGCGAGGGCCAATGGCTCGGGCGGCAGCGCCATCGACGCAGTAGCCAAGGCGGTCGACCTGCTGTCGGAAAAGAAAGACAACCGCAAAGTGGTGTTCGTCATTGGCGAGAGCAAAGATCGCGGCAGCAAGACGCCGCTCGAAGAGGCGATCTCACGCGCGCAGCGGGAGAATGTGACGGTTTACTTCATCACTTACTCGCGGTTTCTGACACCATTTACATCCACCTGGGGACCTGTGTGCGACTCACACGGCGAGAACTGCAAAGCGCGCGATCCGGAATGGGGCGATACCAACCTGGCGGCCGTGTTTGGGGAGATGCGGGCGCTCGCCAAGACCAACATCGCCGAAGCGTTCGCCAAGTACACCGGCGGCCGGCGGGTTTCTTTTCTGAAGCAGAAGGGCTTGGAAGAGGTAATTGAGAGCTTGGGCGAGGAGATCCACAACCAGTACCTGTTGAGCTTCACGCCGCCGCATGCGGACGCAGAAGAGTTCCACAAGATACGCGTGACCGTGCGTAACCGGCTCGACTTGGTGGTACGCACACGGGCGGGATATTGGCCCGTGCAGTAGCCTGACGCCACATATATTCTCACCGTAGGGCGGGCAATTCTGCCCGCAGCCGGCTGTCAGCCGGCTTTGGCCGCCTAAAAGCGGACCGCCCGTGTGGTGCGGGGCCATACTGGAGAGGAACTCGACCAGCGTTTTTCAGCCAAATTGGCTTTTTTTCGCTCCTGGCCAATCGATTGTTATCAATAACTTCCGGGGGAGTTCCTCAGAAGGCGGCTGCGGCCATAATTGGCCGCCCCACAATTAACGCGGAATCGGGTAACTGTCCAAAGTGCAATAGCTATAATAGCGTCAAGGGATCCACGTCGATCACCAGCGCGGTCGCGCTCCACTTCTGTTCCCGCGCGAACGACTGCGCGCGCTGCAGCAACTCATTAAGCGCCTTCCGGCTGGCCGCCTTAATCAGAAACTGATAGCGGTACTCGTTCTTCAGCCGTGGCACCGGCGCCTCCGCCGGGCCCAGGATCTTGATCTTCTCCGGCGCGGGCGTCAGAAAATGGCCGAGTTCCGTGCTCAAGCGCAACGCTTGCTCCTGCTGCTCGGTGCGCACCAGAATGTTGGCCATGGCGCTGAACGGCGGGTAATGCATCATGCGCCGGAACTGCAATTCCTTTTCATAGAAGGTCTGATAGTCCTGCGCAGCGGCCATGCGTACGGCGTAGTGATCCGGATTGATGGTCTGGATGAGGACGATGCCCGGCAGGCTGCCGCGCCCGGCGCGTCCGGCGACTTGCGTGAGCAACTGAAACGTGCGCTCGGCGGCGCGGAAATCCGGCAGCCCCAGCCCGACATCGGCTGAAACCACGCCCACCAGCGTCACATTCGGAATATCGTGCCCCTTGGCGATCATCTGGGTGCCCACCAGGATGTCGTAAGATTTCTCGCGGAAGCCTTGCAGGATGGCCTCATACTGGCGCTTGGCGGTGGCCGTATCGCGGTCCAGACGCGCGATGCGGGCCTTGGGAAACTCGCGGTGCAACTCGTCTTCGACCTTCTCCGAGCCGACGCCCAGGAAATAGATGTGCTCGCTCTGGCACTTGGGGCAGTGCGTGGGCACGCGCTCGGCGTAGTTGCAGTAGTGGCACAGAAGGCGGCGGTCGCGGCGGTGAAACGTGAGGGTGACCGAGCAGTTGGCGCACTGCACGCGCTCGCCGCACGACCGGCAGGCGACGAAGCTGGAAAAGCCGCGGCGGTTCAGCAGGATGATGGTCTGCTCGCCGTTGTCGAGGCGGTGCGCCACGGCTTCCAGCAGACGCCGCGAGAAGGTGGCCTGCTTGCGCGTTTCCAAAAACTCCGTGCGCATGTCGATCAGTTCCACCTGCGGCATGGGCCGCTCCTCGATGCGGCCGGGGATTTCCAGCAGTTTGTACTTGCCGCGCTCGGCGTTGTAGCGGCTCTCCAGGCTGGGCGTGGCGGAGCCCAGCACCACGCACGCGCCGGCAGCCTGCGCGCGCACAATCGCCACGTCGCGGCCGTTGTAGCGCGGGGTCTCCTCCTGCTTATAGCTGCCGTCGTGCTCTTCATCCACGACGATCAGGCCCAGGTTGCGCATGGGCGCGAAGACGCCGGAGCGCGTGCCGACAACCACGGCCGCCGCGCCGGAGCGGATGCGGCGCCACTGATCGGAGCGCTCGGAGTCGCTGAAGGCGCTGTGCAGGATGGCCACGCGGTCGCCGAAGCGGCTGAAGAATTGACCGGCCACGGCGGGCGTCAGCGCAATCTCCGGGACCAGCAGCAACGCGCTGCGGCCCTCCGCCAGCGCCGCGTCGATGCCATTCAGGTACACCTCGGTTTTGCCCGATCCGGTTACGCCGTGCAGCAGAAACGTACGGAATTCGTGCGCCTGGATGGCGGCGCGGATCTCGTCGAACGCGGCGGCCTGCGCGGCGTTGAGCACGTGCGGCGCGCGCACGGCCCCGGCGTTGATGGCCATCGGCTCAGGGCGTAGCGTCACCAGTTTCTTGCGCGCCAGCGCGCGGGCAGCGGGGCTTGAATCCCGCACCATGGCCTCCAGATCTTTCAGGTTGTGCGAACCGGGATGCAGTTCGAGAAAGGCGAGCAACTCACGCTCGGGTTTGGCGAGCTTGGTGACGGGCTTCGCGCTGGTAGCTTCCACGCGCAGCCGCTCGGATGGGGCGCGCAGAGGATCGCGCTCGGTCTGCACCTGTTCGGCGATCACAAAGTGCTTGCGCTCCAGGGCGCGCAGGGCATTGGCGGCCAGCGGTAGCTTGCGCTCGAGATAGGCGCCGGAGAGCGGACGTTGATCGAGCATGCGCAGAATCTGGACCACCGGATCTTCGGGCGAAGAGTCGAACAAAAGCTGGCGCGCGGCATCCCGGCCCGCGTCGGTGAGCGAGTACACTTTGCCGCGGCGAATCTCGGAGGCCAGCGGCAGCATGCCGCGCAAGACCTCGCCGAGCGGCGCGCAATAGTAGCCCGCGATCCACTTGCCCAGCGCGAGCAGTTCGGAATCCAGCACCGGCTCGGCATCGATCAGGCGCATGGCTTCGCGCGTGGCCACCTCGGGCGCTTCGTCGTGACAGCGCAGCACCACGCCCGTGAGACGGCGGCTGCCGAACGGGACCAGCAGGCGGCAACCCGGCTTCACGCGATGGCGCAACGTCTCCGGCAGCGCGTAGGTGAACGGCTGGTCGAGCGGTACAGGCAGACTGACGTCGCAATAGAGATAGGAGCCTTCGGGCAAATCTTAGGATAGCGGGTGATTTAGGCTGGTGGCGCCGTGCTATGCGCGCTGTGCTCTGCGGCGCGGCGGTGCCGAGGTCTGGACCCTGCGGCTCCTCTGGGGAGCAAAGCGGAGCTCCAAGCGTTGTCCCAAGGCGGCGGCGATGCGCCGCAGCAGAGTCAACGAATGGCCTTCGTAGTCGGCGTTTTCAAGACGGGCAATAACTGGCTGCCTTGAGCCGATGAGCGCGGCGAGTTCGCTCTGAGAGAGCCCGGCCTTTGTGCGGGCATCGTGTATCATCTGGGCCACTTCCAGATTGACCTTGGCTTTTGCGATTCCTGCTTTGATGGGTTCGCTATTGCCGGTAACCTGTTCCAAAATCCTCAAGGCATCTTTCGTTTTTGGCATGGTTCTGTTTCTACCTCCTCATAATGAGAGTGCCTAGCCGGGTCGGCTTCGAATGCTCTCTTTCGTCGAAGAGCGCGTTCGATATCCGAGGCCGGCACCTTGTCTTCCTTTGTAAGAGCGTGCGCCAGGATCGCCAGATTCCGTCCATGAAGAAGTATAGAATCCTGTATTTCACCCGCCCCTTCCGGATCCGGAGCTCGTGAATTCCGTCTCTCAATATGTCGGCCAGCGGCCGCCTCAGCTCGTATCCAAATTCATGCAGCCGTTCGATTGCTGCGACGCAAGTTGCGTACGCCCGTTGATCGGAGTGTCGAAGCTGCTTGAGCCAATCCAGCACTGGAACCTCATTCTCGCTTTCTTGGCAGAAGACAACGTCCGTGCGAGGCATCCAGTATTCCGATGTTATCACAATATTGTTATTTGCAAGGCTTGGCGATCCCTCGCGTCTTGTCGCTAAAGGCGAACGTGCGCCCGGCGGTTTTGGCGCAACCAGGGCGCGGAATTAGAATGTAGGCATGACACGACACCTGTTGAGCGCCGCAGCCTTGGCCCCGCTCGGCAATGCCGCCCGTCCACGCGCAGGAGCTGGCTGCCACGCCACCCATGGGCTGGAATAGTTGGAATCACTTCGAAGCCAAGATCGACGACAAAACCGTCCGCGAAATTGCCGATGCCATCGTCTCCAGCGGCCTGAAGGACGCCGGATTACATCTACGTGAACATCGACGACACCTGGGAGGCCCAGCGCGACGCGCAGGGTAACATCCAAGCAAACGCGGACATGAAAGCGCTGGCGGACTATAGGCGACTCCTTCATCGCGCCGAAAAGCTGCGCGACCCCAAACGGAACCCAGATGGTTATCGAAGTGCCCAAGCGGTCAACGCCGAGAATGCTTTCTATGAGCAGCGGAATCGCGCGATGCGAGTGGCCAGCACCTCGCCTGATCCTACTGCTTTGCTTGTCATCGACGAAGCGGACCGGCTCAAAATGGCCGGGCTGGAGCAAGTGCGGAGTATTTCTGACCACGTGGGTATTGGCTTGGTTTTGATCGGGATGCCGGGCATCGAAAAGCGTCTCGCGCGCTATCCGCGGTTCTACTCACGCATTGGATTCGTCCATGAGTTTTCGGCCATTGGGTGCCGGAGAGATTCGTCAACTGCTGGAACAAGGCCGGGTGCCACCCGGAGTGAATCTACCCAAGCAGCCTTGGGGCCGGAAACGTTCGCGACGATCATCCGGATGACGGGTGGCAACTTCCGATTGTTGAATCGTCTCCTCACCCAGATGGAGCGAATTCTCGAAATCAACTCGTTGCGGGAAGTGACCAAAGCCGTTGTGGAAGCTGCGCGTGAGAGCTTGGTTCATTGGGCAGTCTTGAGGAAAACTCTACGCTGCGCCGTCGGGCGGGTTCTATCTTTGCCCGGCGCGCCCGTTCAATGACAACGGCCAAGGTCGGGCCGTGATTGCTTTTGTTACGCCCCCGGGCGTCCGAGCAAGGCAATCACATCGGCGTAACCGGATCTACTACCGGCCAAGCTGTTCGTCAGGCCGTGCCGGGCCCAACCAAGCGGTGTGGCACGGTAGCGGGTATCCTCGATGTCCGTCTTCGCTCCGGCTGCCAGTAGCCGGGCCACCAGACGTGCTTGTCCTTGATGCGCGGCCCAATGCAGCGGTGTTTCGCCAAACGATCCCAGAACGTCCGGATGTGCGCCCGCATCGATCAGCCGGAGCCCAATGTCTTCTGTTCCCAAACTGGCTGCAGCATGCAAAGCTGTCTCGTTTTGCTTGTGATTCACGTCCGATCCAGCTTTTAGCAAGGCATCCACCAATCGCAGCGCGACCCTCTCCGAAATGGCCTTTTCGAACACCTTGTCGCTAACGTAATGGAGTGGATGCGTCACGTTCTTCCCGCCTGGGCCCCAACGAATCAGCTCGTTTGCACTCCCGGGGAAGCTTGCAAGCGCGCGGTTCAGTTCCTCTACATCGCCCGAGTCGATAGCAGTTTGGATTGTCATGCTACTCGCCATCCTTTCGCCAAACGTACATTTTCCCGCAAGTGGGGATTCCGGAGCAAGGCGAGGGGGCAAAGTCGTCGGAAACGCGAGGCGTCGAATCGACAGGCGGGGGTGACGTTAAGGATGCCGTCAACGCAAGTAACGATCTGTCGCGCAGCGTTCCGCGAAGCGGAACCCACCCCGCTTTCGTACCGACCCGCCGGTTCAAAGTGGGCAGCTACTGGGTCACCGAATACGGTTCGGCCGACGACCCCAAACAGTTTCCGTACCTTCTGAAGTACTCGCCCTATCAGAACGTGCACCAGGGCGCGAAGTATCCGGCGGTGCTGTTCATGTCGGGCGATTTCGATACGCGCGTGGATCCGCTGCATGCGCGCAAGATGACGGCGCTGATGCAGGCCTCCACCGGCGGCGATAAACCGATCCTGTTGAAGTACGACACGAAGTCGGGCCATTCCGGTGGAAAGCCGCTGAATCAGATTGACGACGACGCGGATTGGGTCGGCTTTCTGTTGGACGAGGTGGGCGCCGATCGGGTGAAAAGTGGTGCGAACGGGGGGAGTTGAACCCCCACGGAGTTTCCCCCGCCAGATCCTAAGTCTGGTGCGTCTGCCAATTCCGCCACGTTCGCTTGGGTTTGGCTTCTCACCCGATTATATCGCGGCTACAGCCCGGTTTCCGTGCCGCACACCGACACGTCCAGCCCCATCTCCCGGAACATAGCCGCCTTGGCCGCCAGCGCGAGATTGGCGCCGGCCGCATCCGGCGCGTAGGCCACCTGCACATGGTTGGATTTGTGCCGCGCCATCATCTGGTCGCGCGTGATGCCATAGGTCACGGCGTGCATGATGGGCCATTGGGGCGTGGTGATGCGCCAGCGCCGCTCGGTTTCTTCCAGCGGCAACTCCACCACTTTGGCGCGGCCGAGGTCCGCCTTCAGCACGCCGTTATCCACGAACACGCGGCTCCACACGATCTCGCCCGGCTTGCTGATGCCTTTCAGGCTGCCGCCGCCCAGCCGGAAGTACATGGGGGGCTGCCGCTCGCTGACCGCGCCCGCGTAGCCGCCGATGAAGTGCGCGGGCGGCACGGCGCCCGAAATCTCGAAGACCCACACAAACTCATCGGTCCCGTTCACCTGGTAGGCCTCGCCATAGCGCACATCGTGCAGCGTCGTTTCGGGCGGATAGCCCAGTGTCTTCCAAATGCGATTGGTGACCAGCGCATCCAGCCCGGCGCACTCGTCCACTTCGTTGAAGTGCGGCAACGCGTCGTTGTCGTGCAGGACGCGGCCGTTGCCGCGTGCGCGCACCGGTGGCCGATCGACATTATTCAACAGGCCTTCGGCCAGATCGGACGCCGGCGCCAGATCCTTCAAGCCCTGCTGATACTGGATGCCGATCGTGTCGCATCCGAAGTCGTCGGCGATGCGCAGGGCCGCGATGTACATCTTGCATTGTTCCAGGATCTGGGCATCCGTGAGATCGGTCTCGGGATCGCTGCCCGTGCGAAACTGCACCCCTCTGCGGTCCAGCCAGGCGCGCACCTCGCGCGCTTCGTCGCCGCTGGTCGCCAGCATCTCCGCGTACAGTGCCGACTGGCTAAGGCGCTCCTTAAACACGCCGGTAGGATGCAGCAATTCGTCGGGTATGACGGCGTTGTACATGCCCATGCAGCCCTCGTCGAAGACGCCCAGGATGGCTTTGTTGCGCCGCAATTCGGCAGCCAGGCGCGCGCCGGTTTCCTCCGCGCGCGGCGGCAGCTTGCAGGCGGAAAGCGGACGGACGTGGCTGGCGTCGTGCCGGACTGGCTCACCCGCCAGCCAGCGGCGCAAGCCGTCGAGGAAGAAATTGTCGGTGAAATCCGCGCTCCATAAGGAACTGTATGCGACCCCGGCCTTGGTCATCGACGCATTCAGGTTCAGCAAGCCCACCAGTCCGGGCCATTCGCCGCTCCAGTTGGCCACCGTGAGGATGGGACCGCGATGGCTGTAGAGGCCGTGCAAGATGTGATGGCTGTACTGCCAGACCGCCTCGACCACCACCAGGGGTGCGTCGGGCGGGATGCCGCGGAACACTTCCATTCCGCGCTTTTGGCTATCGATGAAGCCGTGACCTTTGACGGGATCGCAATCGTGGCCGCGGGTGACTTCGCGGCCCAATTGGCGGATGGCGCCCATGACGGCTTCCTCGGCGCGCGCCTGGGCCGGCCAGCATTTCCGGTTGGCGGCCAGGCGCAGATCTCCGTTCGCAATCAGGATGACAGGATCTGACATGACCACATTTTTGCATCGCGCGCGGCCGGAGTCCATGGGGGTGCGCCGTGTTAAGCTGGTATAACACTGCGTGCGCGAGGGCCGGTAGCTCAGTCGGTAGAGCATTTGCCTTTTAAGCAAAGGGTCGCGGGTTCGAGTCCCGCCCGGCTCACCAAATTCTAAAAGGGATTTAGAAGCTTTCGCTTCTTGCTTCGCCTACCCAATTGCTACCCAAATCAAAATTCGATGGACGAGCCTGTGCGGTCATTGGATGCGCCGGTCTCGATCTGACTTCTGCCACAGCTCCGCGTCCATGCTCTCGACGGCTTCCCGCACGGCCTCGGGCATCTCTTTCTGATACCAGTTCGTCATCCGCATGCTGGAGTGCCGCATCTGGGCCTGGGTGTCCCGGGGCGTGCCGTGCCGCTGGAAGTGGGTGGCGCAGGTGCGCCGCAGGGCCTGGTAGGTCATGTCGAGAATGCCGGCACGCTTAGCCAGGGGTTTTAGAACGCGGCGCAGGTAATTGCGGATCTGGAAGGGCGTCGGTACCGTGCTCAGCCGCATCTTCACGGCGAAGAAGCTCCTGCGCCGGGCCTGGGAGGTCTCCCGATGAAAACAACCATGACGCAGTTGGCTCAAGGCTGGCGGAAGTTCGGGCAATCCTCAAACGGACTTCAAAGATCAAGGCAATGAACCGTTTCCGGTTGATCTCAGCGAAACTGTCGAACACTCTCACAAGCCGGGCATCCATCAGCGCGAGGCGGTCCACGATGCCTTGTGCATGCGGCGCGTCTCCGAGCTGAATTGTTCGAACTGCGTTCTAAGACCGGCGATGTCGCCCTTAGTGGCTGGCGCGTTTGAATCTTCCGTTCGGGCCTTCTCAAACTGTACGACAAATGCGCCACCCTCGGCCCCCGCCCGCAGCCCCCTATAATGGTGGTGAATCCGATGTCCGGCCCTTCCATCGTTGTCAGCGCCACCTTCACCGCGGATGCTATCGAGCAGCCGCTAGCCTTCTGGATGCGCGAACTGGGCTTCGACTACCGCATCCAAATCGCCCCGTACAACCAGGTTTTCCAATTGCTCCTGGATCCTGCGGGAGCCCTGGCGGCCAATCGCGATGGCGTCAACATCGTGCTGGTGCGCTTTGAAGATTGGGCGCACGCCCAGGGCGGCGCGGCGCCTGACTTCGCGCGCCTGGAATCGGACATCCAGCATTTTGTCGCCAGCCTGGAGAAGGCCGCGGCGTCGTTCGCCGCGCCGCTGATCGTTTGCATCTGCCCGGCATCGCGCGGCTTCGACGCCGAATTCCAGAGCCGCATGGAAGCCTGGACCGCGGTAGCCATCGATGCACTGAGCACCGTCCACCTGATCGCGCCGCGCGAGGCCGCCGCCCTCTATCCGGTGGCCGAGGTGCACGATCCACTGGGCGATAAACTGGGTCACATCCCCTACACGCCGGCCTACTTCGCGGCGCTGGGCACCATGATCGCACGCAAAATCCACGCGCTGCGCACGCCGCCGTTCAAAGCCATCGCGCTCGACTGCGACGATACGCTGTGGCGCGGCATTTGCGGCGAGGATGGGCCGCAAGGCGTGGTCGTGGACCCGCCGCGCCACGCGCTGCAGGAGTTCATGCTGGCGCAGCATGCCGCGGGCATGCTGCTGTGCCTGTGCAGCAAAAATAACGTGGAGGATGTGCTGGACACCTTTCGGCAGCATCCCGAAATGGTGCTGCGGCTGGAGCATTTCACCGCTTGGCGCATCAATTGGTCGCCCAAGCCGGCCAACCTGGCGGCGCTCGCCGAAGAACTCGAACTGGGCCTCGACAGCTTCATCCTGGTGGACGACAACCCCAGGGAGTGCCGCGAAATGGAGGCGAGTTTCCCGCAAGTGCTGAGCCTGGCGCTGCCGGCCCGCGAAGAGGACATCCCGGAATTCCTGCGGCATGTGTGGGCGTTCGACCATGTGCGGGTGACCGACGAGGATCGCGCGCGGCCCGCCATGTACGCGCAGGAGGCCGCGCGCCATCGCGCCGAAAAACAGGCGGCCACCCTGGAAGACTTCATCGCGAGCCTGCAGCTTGAAGTGCGTATCGCGCCCATGTCGCCCAAGGACCTGGCGCGCGTGGCGCAGTTGACGCAGCGCACCAACCAGATGAACTTCACCACCGTGCGGCGGTCGGAAAGCGATATTCAAGCGCTGCTCGGAAGGGGCAAGGCCGAGTGCCTGACGGTGCACGTGAGCGATCGTTTCGGCAGTTACGGCCTGGCGGGCGCCATCGTTTTCCGCGCCAGCGCGGACACCATCGCGGTCGACACGTTTCTGCTGAGCTGCCGCGCGCTGGGCCGAGGCGTGGAGCATCGCATGCTGGCGGCGCTGGGACGCATTGCGCGGGAACGCGGCCTGAACCACGTGGAGGCGCGCTTCGTACGCAGCCAGCGGAACCGGCCGGCACTGCTGTTTCTGGAGAGCGTGGCGCTCCAGTTTCAAAGCGTCCGCGGCGAGGCGCTGCTGTTCCGGCTGCCGGCCGAGTTTGCAGGGGAGATACGGTATGCGCCCTCCGCGGCGCCCTTGCAGGCGGTAGGGGAGACGCCTGTAGCAGCAGTGCTCCGCGGCGGGATTCCGTACGCGCGCATTGCGAGCGAGTTGCGCAACGCCGAACAGATCCTCCAGCGTGGTGGGGCGGACTTCAGTCCGCGCGGGATTTTAGTCCCGCAGTCCGCCCCCCCGGCGGGGCCGCGCACCGATCTCGAACGTCAGCTTTGCCGCATCTGGTCCGATATGCTGGGCGTGCAGCCGGTGGGCATCCATGATAATTTCTTCGACCTGGGCGGCCATTCCCTGCTCGCCGTGCAATTGCTCTCGCGGCTGAAAGACGAACTCGCTATCGAGCTTTCGCTTGATGTGGTCTACGGCGCGGATTTTACAGTGGAGGAACTGGCCAAGGCTATCGAGCTGCGCGAAATCGAGATGGCGGGCGCGGACCGCTACGCCGCGCTGCTGGCGGAAGTGGAGAGCCTCACCGACGAACAAGTGCGCGAACTGCTGGCCAAGGAAAGTGGAGACGCGCCGTACTGAGCGATGCGGATTCTGCTGACCGCCAACGCATCCTACGCGCCGCCCCGCGGAGGCGCCACGCGCAGCAATCTGCTGTGGCTGGACTACATGGCTGTACGCGGGCACGCCTGCCGCGTAGTGGCGGGCGAAGGAGAATCGGTCCCGCCCGCCTTGGCGGGGCCGGCGGTCGAAATCGTCGCCGTCGCGGGACGCGCACGGCAGGCCCCCGAACTGCGCCGCCAGATCCGCGAATTTCACCCGGACTGGGTGCTGGTCTCGTCGGAAGACTTGGGACACGTCCTGCTGCGGGAGGCGCATCACGCGGCGCCGGGGCGAGTCGTCTACCTGGCGCACACGCCGCAGTTTTTCCCGTTCGGCCCGGCCAGTTGGAATCCGGATGCGGGAGCCGCGGAGTTAGTGAAGCGCGCGGCGGGTGTGGTGGCGATCGGGCATCACAACGCCCAATATGTCCGCGCCCATCTCGCGCGCGAACCTGCGGTGATCCATCCGCCCATCTACGGCAGCGGACCGTTTCCGGATCTGGCGGCGTTCGACGCGGGCCTGGTGACCATGGTCAATCCATGCGCCGTGAAGGGTATCTCCATCTTCCTGGCACTGGCGGAGCGCTTTCCCGCGCACGGATTCGGGGTCCTGCCCGGATGGGGCACCACCTCGGCCGATCTCGCGCAGATCGCGGCGCATCCGAACATCGCGGTGCTGCCCAACTGCCGGCGCATCGCGGATTTCCTAAGCCGCTCGCGCATCCTGCTGATGCCTTCGCTATGGTACGAAGGCTTCGGACTAACCGTGATGGAGGCCATGCTGCACGGCATCCCCACAATTGCAAGCGACGCGGGCGGACTGGTGGAAGCCAAGATGGGAACGCCGTTCGTGGTGCACGCGCCCGCCATCGAACGGTATGCGCCGGTCTTCGATGAGCATTCGCTGCCGAAACCGGTGATAGGGCGGGTGGATGTGGAGCCATGGGCGGACGCTCTGTGTGCGCTGCTGACCGATCGCGCGCTCTACGAACAGGTTTCGGCGGCGTCGCGCGCGGCGGCGCTACGTTTTGTGGGCGGCTTGGACGCCGGCCGCATGCTGGAGTTTCTGGAGACGCTCGCGCCCGGCGAAGCGGTACACGAGCGGCCCTCGCTGGCGAGCCTATCCCCCGAGAAGCGCGCGCTGCTGTTGCGGAAGGCGCGCGGCTGGAAACATTGAATGCGCATCCTGTTGGCGCAAAACTCGCTGTATTATCCGGCTTATGGCGGCGGCGACCGGTCCAACCGCCTGCTGCTGGAGGCGTTGGCCACGCGCGGGCACGTGTGCCGCGTGGTGGCGCGCATCGCCCGCTTCGGCGCGGCGGAGCACGCCGCGTATCTGCGCGAATTGGCGGCGCGCGCGGTTTCGCCGCTGGCAGTTGAGGACGGCGTGGTGGTGTTTCAGCACGCGGGCGTGGAGGCGCACGTGGTGACGCATCATCCCAATCTGCGGGCTTACTTCGCGGCACAGATTGCGGCCTTCGCGCCCGATGTGGTTCTGACCTCCACCGACGATCCAGCGCAGTTGCTGCTGGAAGTCGCCCTGCGGGCCAACGCACGCACCGTCTACCTGGCGCGCGCCACGCTGGCCGTCCCGTTTGGCCCGGACTGCGCCTTTCCCAGCGGGGCGAAAACGGAAGTGCTGCGCCAGTGCGATGCGGTGGTGGGGGTCAGCCAGTATGTCGCCGATTATATCCGGCAGTGGAGCGGCATCCCGGCCGTGCACGTACCTATCTCGTTGTTGGACCCGCCGCCTTATGCGGACCTGGGCCGCTTTGAAAATGAATTTGTCACGCTGGTGAATCCGTGCGCGGTGAAGGGTATCTCGATCTTCCTTGAGCTCGCGGACCGCATGCCTGCGGTGCAGTTTGCGGGAGTGCCGACCTGGGGCACCAACCAGGCGGACCGTGCAGCGCTCGCCGGCCGCCCGAATGTGACCCTGCTCGATCCCGTGGATAACGTGGATGACATTCTGCGCCGCACGCGCGTGCTGCTGGTCCCCTCGCTGTGGGCCGAGGCGCGCTCGCGCATGGTGGTGGAGGCCATGCTGCGCGGCGTGCCGGTGATGGCCAGCAATATCGGCGGCATTCCGGAGGCCAAGCTGGGGGTGGACTACCTGCTGCCGGTGCGGCCCATCGAAAAATACCAGGCGCGGATCGACGATCAGATGGTGCCCATGGCGGACGTGCCGGCGCAGGATATCGGGCCGTGGGCCGCGGCGCTGGGCCACCTGCTTTCGGATCGCGCGCACTACGAAGCGCTCTCGCGGGCCTCGCGCCAGGCGGCGCTCAATTACGCCGCGGGCCTCAGCGTGGGACCTTTCGAGGCGCTGCTGGACCGCGTGGCGACCCAGCCGCGAACGGCGCATGCCGCCGCCAGTACCGGGGAGCCGTCCGCGTTAGACCGGCTCTCTCCGGAGCGGCGCAAACTGCTGGCGCTGCGTTTGCACAAGATCTTCGGTGTAGCGCCGGGCACGCTGCGGCTCTTTTGTTTTCCCCATGCGGGCGGAGGCGCGGCCGCCTTCAAGGACTGGGCGGAGCGGTTACCGCCATCGGTCGCGGTGGTGCCTCTGCGTCCGGCGCGGCGCGGCGATATGGCCGGCATGGTGGCGGCGCTAGGCGATGCCATCCAGCCGTTTTTGCACGAGCCGTTTGCCTTCTTTGGACACAGCATGGGTGCAGCCGTCGCGTTCGAACTGGCGCGTCTTTTGCGCCGCCGCCGGCAGCCGTTGCCGCGCTTGTTGGTGGCTTCGGGAGGGCGCGCGCCGCAGTTCCGGCGCGGACATGTGCCGCAGCCGGAGCCGAGCGATGCGGAATTCGTGGAAGCGTTGCGCCGCCTCGAAGGCACCCCTCCGGAGGTGCTGGACGATCCCGATTTGTTGCGCATGATTTTGCCGGCGTTGCGCGAGGACGCCAACATCTACCGCCACTACGTCTACACCGACGAGCCGCCGCTCGACTGCCCCATTCGCGCGTATGGTGGCGCGGCGGATCCCAATGTGCGCCGCGAACATTTGGAAGCCTGGGCCCAACAGACTACCGCGCCGTTCGCCATGCGGGTATTCCCCGGAGGTCATTTCTATTTGCAAACCGTCCGCGACGAGTTTCTTGCGGTCCTGGCCCGGGACCTGACAGCGTGAGTTTCAACATTTTCACCGTGGGGCGGGCAATTCTGCCCGCAGCCGGCTCTCAGCCGGCTCCGGCCGCCTAAAAGGCGGCTTAGCCGGGCTACGCCCGGCGCGATGGCAGGAGTGCCATCGCGGCAGGCAGAAGTGCCTGCGCCACGTCGGCCGAAAATGGCCAAACTCCAGGGCCGCCTAAAAGGCGGCTGCGGCCATGATTGGCCGCCCCACGGTGAACGCTACTCCTGGCGACGCGCCGGGCGCAGCCGCCTCCGACACTTCGTGCGATTGAGCACCACGCCTTATTTTTGAAACGCTTGACGCCTTCTCACGCGTCACTTAAGTTTTTGGTAAGATCTTTACCAGCTAGATAGAGAGCCTTTTAACATGCGCTTAACACAACTTACCGTCCTGCTAAGTCTGCTTGCCACGAGCCTGGCGTTTGCGGCCCCCCCCAAACCTGCCCCGTCGCCGGCTACCCGATGGGTGGTTATCCTGAACGAAAAGCCGGTGACCGAGCAATACCCCGGCCGGATCGAGAAAATACGCGCCGTGTCTGAGCCTTACCGCCAGCATTTGTTACAGGCGCAAGCTGCCCTCCGCCCGCGGATCGAAGGCCAGCATGCGCGCGTCACCGGCTCCGTGCAGCACCTGCTGAACGCCATCTTCGTAGTGGCCACCCCTGCGCAGGCTGCGGCATTGCGCAAGCTACCCGGCGTGAAGGCCGTGGCGCATATGCGGCGGTACAAAAAAGCCGACCAGCTCAGCATCAGCAATGTCGCGGGCGCATGGAGCGCTACAGCCATCGGCGGCGAGTCGAACGCCGGTGCGGGCGTCAAGATAGGAATTATCGACACGGGCATCGACCAGACTCATCCGGCGTTCCAAGACCCATCCCTGGTGGTCCCTTCCGGTTATCCGGTTTGCAACGTGCCGCCGCCGGACTGCCCCAATCTGCCATCCAACTGCGCGTATACGACTAATAAGGTCATCGTCGCGCGCAGTTACGTCTGCGAAATAGTTTACTCGGACGTGTCCCCCACAGCCACCGATTTAGCCAGCCAATCGCGGCCCGACGATCTTACGGCGCGCGACCTGGATGGCCATGGCACCGGCGTTGCTTCGGTGGCGGCCGGCGTAACTACAAGTTACAACGGCACGCAAATTACAGGCGTTGCACCCAAAGCATTCCTGGGTAACTACAAAGTATTCGGCTCGGATGAAACCAATCCGAATGGTTCGGGAAATATTCTTCAGGCGCTGGACGACGCGGTAACGGATGGAATGGACGTAGTCAACATGTCACTGGGCAGTTCCGCTTACGGTGGTCCGCTCGACGAAGGTTGCTCCTACTCTCTGCCCACCGGCCCGATTTCGATTGTCAGCGACGCGTGCGATCCGCTGGCTTGGGAGGTGGAGAGCGCCATGCAGAACGCTCAGGTGACGGTGGTGGTGGCCGCGGGCAACGAGGGGTCCAATGGCTATCAGTTCAATTACGGATGCGGCGAGCCGCCTTGCTACAGTTTGCCCACCTTCGCCTCCGTTGGATCGCCGGCGTATGCGCCGTCGGCCATCGCTGTCGGAGGAATCCAAAACGACGTCACGTATGTCGAGCATATAGATATATCGGGCAGCGGCGTGCCGTCCGGCCTGCAGACCATCGATGCATTCACCAGCTACGATGGGCCCGTGCCGGACCAACCCACGTCGCCCGCCACGCTGGTCGACGACGGGTCGCTC
>Ga0302326_10012264_pt1 | contig 18314 bp, 17 predicted proteins | sample Palsa_T0_3_FD_202264 | JGI IMG/M metagenome (GOLD analysis project Ga0302326, IMG submission 202264) | Peat permafrost microbial communities from Stordalen Mire near Abisko, Sweden - Palsa_T0_3 | ecosystem: Environmental > Terrestrial > Soil > Palsa > Peat permafrost | place: Sweden: Abisko...
AGCTCACCATCGAGATGCAGCAACACGCGAACTGGGCGGTCACGATGGGCTGCGGCGACGCGTGCCCGTACGTTCCGACGATCGTGGAGGAGTGGGACATTCCCGACCCTGCTGGCAAGCCGCTGGAGGAGGTCCGGGTGATTCGCGACCAAATCCAACAGCAGGTCCACGAGTTGATCGCCGCCCACGTCGACACGGGCGCCTGATCGTGAGCGCGAGCACGCCACCGCTCAGGCGCCGACTGCTCGCAGAGCTGATGGGCTCAGCGTTCCTCGCCGCGCTCGTGATCGGCTCGGGCATCGCCGCGCAGACCCTCTCGCCCGGCGACGCGGGCCTCCAGCTGTTCGAGAACGCCGCCGCGACCGCGGCGGGACTGGCGACGATCATCCTCATGTTCGGCCCTGTCTCGGGCGGCCACTTCAACCCCGTCGTCTCGCTCGCCGACGCGACATTCGGCGGGCTGTCTTGGCGTGACGCGCTCGCCTACCTGCCCGCGCAGGCCGCCGGCTGCACGCTCGGCGCCATCGCCGCCAACGGCATGTTCTCGCTCGCTGCCGTCAGCATCTCGACCCATCACCGCGCCTCGCCCGCGCACCTGCTCAGCGAGGTCATCGCCACCGCCGGACTGCTGCTCGTGATCTTCTCGCTCGCACGCACCCGCAGAACGTCGATGGCACCCGCAGCCGTCGGCGCGTACATCGGCGCCGCGTACTTCTTTACAAGCTCGGCCAGCTTCGCCAACCCAGCCATCAGCGTCGGGCGCATTTTCTCGAACACCTTTGCCGGCATCGCGCCCGCGTCCGTGCCGGGGTTCATCGCTGCGCAGCTTCTCGGCGGCGTGTGCGCCGTCGTCGCGATCCGTGTGCTCTACCCAGATGTGACGCCGACCGAGGCTGCCGATGTCGTGCTCCCGCACCAGCAGACGCACGCGGACGGCATGGAGGCCGGCGTCCACTAGGCCGTAGGGCGCGTTCATACAGTCCGTAGCGCTTCGGTAGGTGACAACCGCGCGGCGCGCAGCGCGGGCACGAGCCCGGCGACGGCGCCGATCAGGAGCGCCGCGCCGAACCCGCCGGCCCAGGCGAGGGTGGGGATGACGATCGTCCAGCCCTTGGTGCTGGCGTAGATCGCGGTCGCAAGTGCCCCGGCAGCGATACCGGCAGCGCCGCCACCCAACGCGAGCAGGATCGCCTCGGAGAGGAACTGGATGCGGATCTGCCCGCGGGTCGCGCCGAGCGCCCGCCTGAGTCCGATCTCTGAGCGGCGTTCCAGCACGCTGATGACCATGATGTTCGCCACGCCGACTGCGCCCACCAAGAGCGCCACGGCGCCGAGCCCGAGGAACAGGCCGTTGAACGCGCCTTGGGCATCGGCGCGCGCTGTGAGCGTGGCCGAGGGTTGGCTGACGTCGACTTCGTTGGGTGCTTCGGGGTCGGCGGTCGCGGCGAGCACTGACTGGACGGCCGCGACCTGACTGTTCTGGGCTCGCAGGTAGACGGTGTTCGGGTGTCCGTTGAACTGCATGTAGCGTTCCGCGGCCCCGAAGCCGACGAGCACCGAGCTTTCGATTTCGGGTGCCAACACCGAAGGACCGAGAATCCCGACGAGATACACCCACTGGTTCGCGGCCCAGATCCGCTCGCCGGGGTAGAGGTGGTCGATACCGAGACGTTGCGCTGCGGCGGAGCCGAGCACGGCGACCGGCTCGTGCGCAGTGGCAGCGTTCAGGTAGCGGCCCTGCACGACGTCGATGCCCAGCGTGTGCAGCAGGCCGAGGCTCGCCGCTTGAACGCTCAGAGCGTTGGTTTCGACGGTCGGGATCAGTGGAGTGCGGTAGACGTTGCCGTTGACCTTCCCCGTCTCCGCGACGGTTTCGACGGGGTCGATACGCGCGATCATCGCTGGTGCGACGAGCGGCAGCTCTGAGGTCTTGCCGGCGAAGCTCTGGCCGTTGGTGACGGTCAGCAGATTCGTGCCTAGTCTGTCGATCTCTTCCAGCAGCCCGGCTTGGCTGGAGGAGGACAGGCCAAGCACCGCCACGATCGCGGCTACCCCGATCGCGATCCCCAACGCGGAGAGCGCGGCGCGCAGCCGACGTGTGCGCAAGCCGACGCTCGCGACGCGCGCGAGATCGGAAGGGCGCAGCTTCCGGGGGGCGAGGTATACAGGATTGGGAGCGAGGTTCTCAGCCGTGCTCATCAGGACTGGCCGGGTGCTTCGTTTACGAGCGCGAACGCCGCCGGTCTTACGTGCTTGACGGTTGCCTTGACGATGTAGCCGCCCTGCGTGTCGTCAGCGGTGAACGCCGGCGCCACAGCGATTCCACAGGCGCCCGTCTTGACCTCGACCGTGTGGGGGTGGGAGACGTGGGCGCGATGGTGGGGAGCGCGAGAGTGGACCGTGAATCGTCCGCTGGCGCCGGCGGCAGGTGCTGAGAACGTTATGAGCGCGCCCGAGACGGGGTTCTTGTCGGCGTCGGTGACGGTGACGGCGAGCCGGATCGGGAAGGGTGTTCCCGTGAGGGTGGACTGCGTGGCGCCTACGCCGGGGGCGATCTTGGTGGGCTCGCCGGCGAGGTTTGAGAGCGAGAAGCTGACCGGCGTGACGGTGGTTCCCCCGGTTTTACCGGCGCTTTCACTCCCGTCCCCGCCGCCGCTTGAGAGCGAGGCGGTGGCGGTGAACGAGCCGGCGGCCGTGTTCGCGGTGAGGGCCGGGGAGGTGGCCAGGCCACTCGCGTCAGTCGTGGCGGTGGCCTGGGTGTCGTCGCCGGCGAAGCTGGCACTGGCTGCGGCGGCAGTGCCGCACGCGCCGGCGCTGGCGGAGCCGAGCGTGAACGTGACCGCCGCCCCGGCGACCGGGGTGCCGCTCGCGTCGAGGACCCTGACCTGGAGCGGCCCCGGATAGCGGCTCGTGACGCTCGCTGATCTGCTCTTGAGTGGGGTCGCGACGATCCTCGCCGGTATGCCCGCCGCGGTGTTGGTCAGCGAGAACGAGACGGAGCCGTATTGCGAGATGGCGATGACGGTGTAGCTGCCCGCGACCTCGTTGGCGGTGAACGTCGGCGCGACGACCGCACCCGAGGTATCAGCGCCGACCACAACGGTGTCAGACCCACTCGTGGAGAACACGCCGCTCGCGCCACTGGAAGGTGCGCTGAACGTAACCGGGATCCCCGCGGCGGCACTCGTGACGGGGCAGCCGTCGCTGTTGCCGAGCGCGACCTGCAAGCCACTCGCGAAAGCGCTCCCGAGCAGGGCCGTCTGCGGTGTGCCCGCGACAAGCGTCATCTGGTTCGGAGGGTTGGACGAAGGACAGTTGGATGCGGAGGTGCTTTCGCCAGGCGAGCCGCCGCTTTCGCCCGACGCGAACGCCGGAGCGCCAGCGCCCACGCCCAGCCAGGCGCCCAGGCCGGCGGCTAGGATAAGCGCGAGCGCCGCGCGGCGGCCGTTGCGGCGCAGCCGGGTCATCGGCTGGGCGCTCCCGGTGCGGCGGTGTCCGCGACGATCTGGCCGTCGAGCACCTGTACCTGTCTTGGCAAGCGGGCGGCGAGGTCGTGGTCATGGGTGATCACGAGGATCGTCGCGCCATCGGCATTCAGCTCTTGTAGAAGCGCGAGGATCGCTTCACCGGAGGAGCTGTCGAGGTTCCCCGTGGGCTCATCGGCGAGCACGATCGCCGGGCGGCCGACCAGCGCTCTGGCGATCGCGACCCTTTGGCGCTCTCCGCCGGAGAGCTTGCTCGGACGGAAGTGCGCGCGCTCGGCGAGCCCCACTCGCGCGAGCGTCTGGGCTGCTCGCTGACGGCGCTCGGATACGGCGACGCCGGCGTAGAGCAGTCCTTCGGCGACATTCTCAAGGGCGGTGGAGTGCTCCGCGAGGAAGAACTGTTGAAAGACGAACCCGATGCGCGTGGCACGCAACGTGGCGAGCTCGCGATCGGTGAGCCCCGCCGCGTCGAGGCCCGTGATCGACACCACCCCCGAGCTCGGGCGCTCGAGCGTGCCCATGACGTGCAGCAGCGTCGTCTTGCCCGAGCCCGAGGGGCCGACGATCGCCACGAGCTCACCCTCTCCTACCACGAAGCTGACTTCCCGCAGCGCGTATACCGGCGGCTCGGCGCCGTAGACCTTGCTGACCGCGCGCAGCTCGAGTACCGCCGGCGCCTGGCCGCCGGGCGCGTTCCAGACGCCTGTTGGCTGCTCGCTCATGATGTCGCTGGCACCACCACGCGCTGGCCGGCTGAGAGCCCCTGGCCGCTCACCTGCACGACGCCTTCGGCGTCGTCGAACAGGCCGACGGTGACAGCCACGAGACGGTGCACGCGGCCTTCGGCGACCTCCACTGCGTAGCCGCCGCCGGCAAGCGCGAGCAGCGCGTCGACGGGCACGGCCAGCACGTTTTCGACGCTTTCGGTGGTGATCTCCACGTTCACGGGCGCCTGGTCGAGGTGGCCTGTCGCCGCCGGGTTGGTGGGGGTGGCGTCGACTTCGACGGTGGGAGCGCCTTCTTCTTCGCCGCCGTGGCCAGAGCTGGACGGGGTGGTGGCGACGCTCGAGACGTAGGTGATCATCCCCGGCGTGCTCTGGTTGTCGGGCAAGGTGATCGTGACCTGATCGCCGACCTTGACACTGGCCTGCTGGGAGGCGTCGAGCGCGACCTTGACCTGCCGCGCGGTCGAGGTGATCGCGAGCACCGGACCAGGCATCACCGCCTGGCCGACCGTCGGCGTGATGGTCGTGACTCGCACCGGCCCTGGATGGAACACGACCGACCCCAGCAGCAACTCGCCGGTGACCGAGGCGCCGTGCGCGGACTGCAGTGCGCGAATGGCGGCGGCAGTGGCGGCGGTGAACTCATCGCCGGCGAGGCCCTGCCCGTAGCCGAGTGCCTGCAGGTTCGCGTTCAGCTCCGCGACATCGTGACCTGGGGACATTCCCGCGATGAACGCCCGCGTCGGTGTCACCGAGCCGTACAGCAGCAGCACCGGCTGACCGCTGATCTCATACAGGCTCTGCCCGCGCTCGATGATCTGGCCGACCGAGGGCAGCGCCGTGAACGTTGAGCTCTGGCCGTAGAGCGCGGCCGAGGAGCGCGCCGTGGACAAGTTGGACTGCGTGCTCGCCAGCTGTTTTTCGGCCGAGGAGACTTGGGAGCGGTCGGCGATGACCTTGGCGGCGGTGCTGGTCGCGTTCTGCTGGGAAGAAGAGACGGCCTGCACGTCGCTCGAGCACGAGCTCCCGCCAGTACCCGGCGAGTTTTCTTCGCTTCCGGGCGAGGACCCGGCGGAGGCCGCTTCCGCGGCGCCTTCGCCTGCGCAGTCGACCTGCTCCTTGGCGCGCGCCGCCGCCAGCGTCGCCTCATGGCCCGCGAGCGCCTGCGTGTCGGAGGCCAGCGTCGCCCGGGCACTCGCCAGCATCGCCTCGGCGCTCGCGACCTGCTGGCTTGACTGCTGGACGGCGGAGGGCGCGGTCCCGGACGGCACGCGGATGCTCGAGGAGCCGGCGTAGCCGAGCGTGCCGCTCACCTGCGTCTGCTGCGAGAGCGACTGCTGTTTCACCGACGCCAGCGAGATGGCGCTCGCGTTGTCAGCGACACCGCTGCTGGGTTTCCCCGGGCTGCCAAACGGGTCGGTGGCGATCACCACCACAACGGCGACGACCAGCGCCAGCCCGAGAATCGCGAGCGTTCGCCCGCGGGTGCGTCCGCGGCGCGCCGACGCCGCCTCACTAGACACCGGGTCGCTCATGGATGCTGCTTGTACGACACCGACGGTTTCGGGAAGGTATCGGCCAGGGCATGGGTCTCATTCAGGATCTGCTTCGGGATTTGCGTCATCTCCCGGATCGGCTTCTACCCGGTTGGTTGTTTCGTCCTTGTTTCGCTCGCGGAGGTCTTCAGCTGGGAGGCGGTCGCCGTGCGTCTGGGGCGTGGCCAAGACGGCACTGGGGCCCGCACGCGCGGCGCAGTGGATAGGTTCCGTATCCACGGTCTAATGTCCCGCGGCGAAGCGGGCCACGGCAGCCTTGGTGAGGATGCCGTGGGTGACGCTGACGCACGCGTCGGCGGCTTGGAGCACTGCCGGCTGATGCACGTTTACCCCTGCCTTGGCGAGCATTTCGTGGGTCACCTGGCCGCTGCTGGTCGGGTCGGGGAAGTTCGGGATGGCGTGCGTGCGCATACAGCGGGCGAAGGCGAGCAGGTCGCTGAGGTGCTGCGCGAGCTGGGCCTGGTTCGGCTGGCCGCCGTTGGGCTGCAGGCGCTGGCAGGCTGTTTGTGCCGCCTCGGCCTGGGAGTTACTGACCTCTCTTAGCGCGCGAACAACCGCTTCCTTAGACCCTCCACTGCCGGAGTCGGGGAAGTTCGGGACGCCGTGGGTGCGCATGCAGTGCCCGTAGAGGACGATTTTCTGCTGGGTGCTCGCGCTGCTTTCCGCGGAGGACGAGTCACCGCTGCTCGCGGGCGAGCCGCCGGATGTGCTGGTCGAGAGGTGCGCGACACCCGAGCTCGATGAGCCGCCGCCGCAGCCGGCGACAGCTATGCCGACAGCGAGCACTACGCCTGCCGTCATAGCGGCGGGGGGAAACCGGCGGCGCCATCTCAATCCGAGTTCACACTTTTGTCGTGGGTATGACGCATGACGTTCTCCTATGTGGGCCTAATTGGTTTCAGGCCGCCCCGGCGGCGGACGAGCCAGACGGTCAACGCGATCAGCAGTGCCGACAACGCGAGCAGCCAGCCGCCCTCGATCCACTGGAACGTCCAGAAGCGGCCGGCCGGCTGGTAGGTGGTCCACTGCGTGTAACCGTGCTGGACGAGGTACTGCCACGAGCTGAGGGACTTCGGGACGCCGCCCTTGCCGGCTAGTTCTGGTCCACCCTGCTGGAGGACGTGGCTGAGCGCGGACTGGCTGATCCGCTGGCCGCCCTTGGTGAGCCACCGCTGGCTGACGATCCACGCGGAACCGGGCACGTTCAGTTTGCTTGTGACCAGCGCCGTTAGGTAGTGCTGGCGCAGATACAGGCCGGCCGCGAAGGCGAGCCCGGTGTAGGCGGCTAGGGTCGCGAGGATCGCGGGGACGACCCGGCGGATGAGCATGCCGGCCAGGCCGCCGATCGCGAACGCGGCCAGCGTCCAGGCGGCGAACGCGACCCCGCGCAGGTCGAACAGGCCGCCGACGAGCGGAGAGGACTCGGTAGTGAGCGACATCGAGTTGCCCGCGAAGTACGGCTGGAAGTAGGGGTGGTAGTACCAGGAGAGCAGCACGCTGAGGGCTCCGGCAGAGGCGGCCACCAAGACCGCGAGCGTCACCAGCTTGGCGAGCGTCCAGCGCCATCCCCCGAAGCCCTGGGTCCAGGCGTAGCGGAAGGTGCCGGTCTCAAGCTCACGGGCCAGCACAGGCGCCCCGACGAACGCCCCGATCAGCGCGGGCACCGCCTGCAGGACGTAGCCGGTCGCCAGGAAATGGCCTGTGCCGTTGAAGCTGCCGATGAGCTGTTCGCAGGCAATCGAGCTTGCCGGGTGGCAGGCGGTCGCGGCCGCGTAGGCGTGGTGCACTTGAAGACCGACGATCCACAGGCACAGCACCAGGGCACCCAGCAGCGCGGCAACGCCGGTCAGCGCGAAGCGGTGTTGGCGCCAGGTGACCCAGGCCATCCGCCGCCACGGCAACGGTCGCACGCTCGCGTCCTCCTGTGGGCTGGCGGGCGCGGTTAGCGCCCTCGGCGCGGTCATTTCGTCACCTCCGACGGTTCGGCGTTCCGGCTGTGGGCGGGGCCGGGTAGCGCTGCGGCGCCGGGCTCGCGCAGGTAGGCAAGGGCGAGTTCCTCCAGGCCCAGCGGATGTGCCTCCCAGCCCGGCGGGACAGGATCCTCGGCGGTAGCCCGCACCAGCAGGTGGGCCTGTGCCAAGGCGCGGCGGACATGGACCACCGGCCGCTGCGAACATTTATCGGCCTCGGCGGCGGGGCCGGTCAGTATGCGGTGGCTGGCGAGCAGGCCTTCGATCTCGCCGGCTACCTGCACGCGGCCCCGCGACATCAGGATGAGGTAGTCGGCCACCCGCTCGAGCTCGGCGATCACGTGCGAGGACAGCAGCACCGACACGCCGTCGTCCGCGACCGCCGTCATCACCGTGGCCATGAAGTCGTGCCGCGCGAGTGGATCGAGCATCGCCATCGGCTCATCCAGCACGAGCAGTCGTGGGCGGCGGGCCAGCGCCAGCGTCAGCGCGAGCTGCGTCTGCTGGCCACCGGATAGCCTGCCCGCCTTCTGCTTGAGCGGGATGCCCAGCTCGACGAGCCGGGCCTCGGCGGATGCCTGGTCGAAGCGACGGTTCAGGTTGCGCGTCAGGTGCAGCATGTCCGCCGCCGACAAGTTCTTGTACAGCGGCGCGTCCTGGGCGACGAACGCGATGCCGTCCAGCGCGGCCGGTGACCCGGCGGGCCAGCCGCCGAGCACGGTGACGCGACCCGCGGACGGCGCCGCCAGGCCGACCGCCAGGTTCAGCAACGTGCTCTTGCCGGCGCCGTTGGGGCCGACCAGCGCGACCACGTGACCGGCGGGGATCGTCAGCGAGCACTCGCGCAGCGCCCAGGTGCCGCCGTAGCGCTTGCCGAGGCCGCTTGCCTGCAGGACGTTCATGCGACGTCCTTCGTCTCGCCGCTCTGAGCGCCGCCACGGTCGCGGGAGCCAACGCGGCGCTCATGGAAATCCCGCAGCGCGCTGGTGAACAGCGCCACGCTCCCGTCCTCGTCCAGGCCGGCCGCGTCCGCGGCGGTCAGCCAGCGCAGCAGCGAACGGCGCAGCGCGGTCAGCTCGGGCAGTGCGACCTGGTTGAGCGTGGCTTGGATGAACGTGCCCTGGCCGGGTCGTCCGGCAGTCAAGCCCTTCGTTTCCAGCTCGCGGTAGGCCTTCAGCACCGTGTTCGGATTGATCGCCAGCGAGGCGACCACGTCGCGGACCTTGGGAAGCTGATCGCCGGGCTTGAGGTAACCCAGCCGCAGCGCGTGCTCGACCTGGTGGACAAGCTGCAGGTAGGTCGGCACGCCCGAGGCCGCATCCAGCCGGAACTCGACCGGCGATGCCGCCGGTCTGAACCCTTTATCTATTGTCATACGACAAGATTACAGCACGCCACCGGGGCGCGTGCGCCGAACCGTCTGGCTACCCCGTGACGACATCGAGCCGGCCACTCTGCGAATTGCCGTGGAGGGAAGCGGGGACTTCCCTAAACGACGCCGCTCATTGTCCTGGTGCCGCTTCCTGCGCGTGGCCGGACCCGCCGCCGTGCGGCCGGCTCGACGCGTCCTTTCAGTCCCAGCGCCAGTTCGTCGCCAACCTCGCATGAGCTGCGTACCCCGCTCGCCCGGCTGAAGACCCTGGCGCAGCTGACGTTGGCCGATCCGAACGCGAGCGTGGACTCGTTGCGCGCCGCCCATGAGCGCGTGCTGGCTTCCGAGCAGCAACTGGAGGATCTGATCGAGGCCCTGCTCAACCTGGCAACCGGCGAGCGTGGCCTGGACCGCCGCGAGCCGGTTGAGCTGGGTGCGTTGACGGGCGATGTGCTCGCCCGTCGCCGTGCGGAGATCGAGCGTCGCGGGCTGCGGCTGCATGCCACGTTCGATCCGCCCCAACTGAGGGCAGCCCGCCGCTGCTCGAGCGCCTGGCCGCGAACCTCCTCGACAACGCGATCCGCCACAACACCGCCGGCGGGCGCATCGACGTGAGCACCGCCACCACCACGGGTGCCGCGGTGCTGTCGGTGACCAACGACGGACCGGTGATCCCAGAGCAGGAGCTCGAGCGCCTGCGTGCGCCTTTCCAGCGGCTTCACGGAGCCCGCACCAGCCACGGCGACGGGCACGGCCTCGGGCTATCGATCGTGCACGCCGTCGCCACCGCTCACGCAGCCACCGTCACCGTGCGATCCGAGCCGAATGGCGGCCTGGACGTGGAGGTGCGCTTCCCCATCCCTGCTTGACCGTTGCGTCAGTGGTTGTGCAGAGGGAACCCACACGCGGAAGCCGCCCGCGTGAACGCCGGCGAGTGCATGATTGTGGCGGGGAGGACAAAGATCGCTCCTTCGCGATCGGCGATCACGCCTGGGGCGCCGCCGGTCTTGGAAGGGGTCGAGGTCGTTGGGTCGGGGAACCCGGAGACGCCGTGCTGGCGTATGCACCGCGAGATCTTCAGCATCCGCGCCATCGTCTGTGCGGAGGGGTGCGTCGTTGCGCCGGCGCCAGGGAGACCGCCCGGCAGGAGCCTCTGGCACTTCGCCTGCGCCGCCTTGAATACGGGCGATGAGGGATTCATTCCAGCAGCCAGGTGGAACCCGCCGCCGGGGCTCGGGTCTGGGAAGTTAGGCACGCCGCTGGAGCGCATGCACGCGGCGAAGGCGATCAGCGCCTGTTCGCCGCTCGCCTTGCTTTCGGCCGACGAGCCGCGTCCTTCGGAGCTCGCCGACGAGACTCCCTTTGCGGAGGAGAGGTGGGCGACGCTTGGACTCGACGAGCCCCCGCAGCCCGCGATCGGTAGGGCGAAGCTCAGGAGGGCCGCGGCGGCGAGCACCCGCGCTCGCGGCGGGCTGGGCCTCTCGATATCGACGCTGCGCGGCATTCCTCTCCCTTCCCGGTCAGCTGCGGGAGTTAGTGCCCTCTTGCCGGACCCGGTTCTACACGGTGGGTTGTTTCGCCACTGTTTCGCCTTCCGGGCCATCCAGCGGTCCCGTGTGACAGAGCGCGCGAAACAGCCTTGAAACACTGCGACGCTACCTTGACCACGAAGGAGCTATAGATGCGGGTGCTAGTGATCGAGGACGACGAGGAGCTGGCCGCAACGGTCGCCGCGGGTCTGCGTCACGCGCGGATGGCGGTCGATGTTGCGCTCGACGGCGAGGCTGGCTTGACACGAGCGCTGGTCAACGATTACGACGTGATCGTGCTCGACCGCGACCTTCCCGCGCTCCACGGCGACGAGGTGTGCGCCAGGCTGGTCGCCGTCGGCGGCCGCGGCAGAGTGCTGATGTTGACCGGCGCGGCAGAGAATGAGGAGTTGGTTGACGGGCTTGGGCTCGGTGCGGACGACTACCTGGGAAAGCCGTTCGACTTCCCCGTGTTGGTGGCGCGCATCGGCGCGCTGGCTCGCCGCGCGCAGCCGAGCATCCCGCCGGTGCTGGAGCACGGCGACGTCGTGCTCGATACCGCCAAGCGCCACGCGCAGCGCTCTGGCCACGATCTCGAGCTAACCCCCAAGGAGTTCGGCGCCCTGGAGCTGCTGCTCGCCGCCCAGGGGCGAGTCGTCTCGGCAGAGGAGCTGCTCGCGCGTGTGTGGGACGAGAACGCCGACCCATTCACGGGCGCCGTGAGGATCACGATGAGCCGGTTGCGCGCCAAGCTCGGTGATCCCCCCGTAATCGAAACCGTCGCAAAGGCCGGCTACCGGATATGAGCATCGCGTCGCGGCTGAACGACGGGATCACGCAGCTGGCGGTCGGGCGTCACCTGCCGCATCGGACCGCACGCGTGCGCTTGACGTTCCTGTACGGCACGCTGTTCCTGCTCTCCGGCGCCGCGCTGATGGCGATCACCTACGCGCTGCTGGTCAACGCGGGGTTCGTGTTCACCCTCCAGAACACCGAGCTGGCGGGACCGCCCCCCGGTTCGGCCCGCGCGGAACCGACCGGCGGCTTCCCTCGCCCCGGCTCGACGACGCATCCTTCCGCGCGAGCAGTGGCGCACTGGCGCAACGTCGCGCAGTGCATGCGCCAGCACGGCGTCTCCGGGTTCCCCGACCCAACGACCTCGACCCCTTCCAAGACCGGCGGCCCCCCAGGCGTGATCGCCGATCGCGAAGGCGCGATCTTTGCGCTCCCGGCGACGGTCGCGCAATCGCCCGCGTTCACGCAGGCCGCGAGCATGTGCGGGTTCACGCCCGGCCACAATTCAGCCGCTGAAGACAGCGGCCCGCGCACGCAAACAAGACAAGAACTGTTGCTGCAGTCCGGGATCGCGCTCGCGGGGATGTCGCTGCTGTCGCTCGTGGTTGGATGGCTGATGGCCGGGCGCGTCCTGCAGCCGCTGGAGGACTCCCACGAGACTCAGCGTCAGTTCGTCGCCAACGCCTCGCACGAGCTGCGGGCGCCGCTGACACGTCAGCGAGCGCTGATCCAGGTCGCGCTCGCCGACCCGGAGGCAAGCTTCGCCTCGTTGCGCACAGCCCACGAGCGAGTGCTCGCATCTCAGCAACACCTGGAGCAGATGATCGATGGGCTACTGGCGCTCGCACGCGGTCAAACGGGATTGGAACGCCGCGAGCGCGTCGACCTTGCGACATTCGCCGCCGAATTGCTGCGGATGCAGGACTCGGAGGTCAAAGACCTCGGCCTCGATGTCCACATGAGGCTCGCCCCAGCACCGACGACTGGCGATCCGCGGCTGGTGGAGCGCCTGATCGCCAACCTCCTCGACAACGCGATCCGCCACAACATCCCTCAGGGGAACGTCGAGATCACAACTGGCATCCGTCACCAGCACGCATTCCTGACAGTCGCCAACAGCGGCGCGATGATCAGCCCCGAGGAGGTGCCGCGACTCCTGGAGCCCTTCCGGCGTCTCGACGGAGCCCGCGTCACCCACGGCAGCGGGAACGGGCTCGGGCTCGCGATCGTCAACGCGATCGCCGTCGCCCATCGCGCCACGCTTACGATCCGACCCCGCCCGGGCGGCGGGCTGATCGCGGAAGTCACATTCCCCACAGCGGCACGCGAGATGAAGCAGAGCACGACGACACCGCGGCCCGCGCTGCAGGCAGGCCCTCAAACGAAGACGTAAACACGAACCGGCTGGCTACACCGAGCGAACTCATGGCTCGCCCGTTGCGAGAGCTCCGCGCCTCTGGCCGCCCGATCGTGGAGGTCCGTGCTACGGGTGATGAGATAGCGCACCGGACGCTCAGCCTCGTTCACGACCTCGACGCGGGCTGAGCGGATCGAGCACATACGCTCCCGCGATGCCTCGTACCGGACCCGAGCCTTCGCTGGCCGAGATTGCGCAAGAGTGGGGTCGGATCGGCTGCATTGGGTTCGGTGGTCCGCCTGCGCATATCGCGCTGTTCCGTGCGCTGTGCGTGACGCGGCGGGAGTGGCTGACCGAGGAGCAGTTCGAGCGGGCGATAGCGGCGACGAACCTGCTGCCGGGACCGGGCTCGACGCAGCTTGCGATCTACTGCGCATGGCGACTGCGCGGCCCGGCGGGTGCGCTCATCGGCGGCCTGGGTTTCATCCTTCCTGGCCTGGCGATGATCCTTGCGCTGTCCGTGCTGTTCCTCGCGGGATCACCGCCCACATGGGTACGCGGCGCGGGTATGGGAGCCGGTGCGGCTGTGGCGCCTGTCGCGGTCAGCGCGGGGCTAGGGGTCGCCCTGCCGATCTGGCGCCGGGCGACAGATGCCCGGCGCCTGCCGGTCGTGATGTATGCGCTCGCGGGGGCGCTCGCGGCTGCGACGGCTGGCCCGTGGCTCGTGCTCGTCCTGCTCGCCTGCGGCGCGCTCGAGCTAACGCGACAAGGGTCGGTCAGGGAGGGAGTGGGCCTGCACGTCTGGCCGCTGCTCGCTGCGGCCGGCGACCCCGGCGGGACGGGGGCGCTGGTATCGACCGCGTTCAAGGTCGGGGCGCTCGCGTTCGGCGGCGGCTTCGTGATTATCCCGCTGATGCAGACCGACGCCGTGAGCACCTACCACTGGATGACCAACGCACAGTTCCTCAACGCGGTCGCGCTCGGACAGGTCACACCGGGGCCGGTCGTCCAGACCGTCGCGGCCGTCGGCTACGCCGCAGGCGGGATTCCGTCAGCCCTCCTCGCGGCGCTGGTCGCGTTTGCGCCGTCGTTCTCGTTCATCCTGTTCGGCGCCGCACGCTTTGAGCGGCTGCTTGTGAACGAGCGAGTGGTCGCGTTCCTTGCCGGAGCTGCCCCGGCCGCAGCGGGCGCGATCATCGGCTCCGCGATCCCGCTCGCCGCCGCCCTCAGCGAGACATGGCAGTACGCAATGCTTGCCGCTGCGGCGGTTGCCTTGCTAGTGCTGCGTCGAGGCGTCGTGTTGACCTTGCTCGCCGCCGGTACGATCGGCGCGTTCGCTGGGCCGCTCGGTGCTCCGCTCCCGCACTAGAGGGCGGGTCACTCGCTCTGCTCCAAGCCCTGCATCGGGGCGGTCTGCGCGTAGGTCATGGCGGCGGCTCGGTCGGCGCAGCCCTTCATCTCGATCACTCGTCCGTCGCGCATCGTGACAACGACATAGGCGATGCCCTGATCCAGCGGCCGCTCGTCGTTTCGGGGCTGATCGGGACGGAACGCCACGACGATCCGCCCGCCGACCTCGACCGTCTCCTCGATCCGCCCGACGAGCCCGCCGTGCAGATTGCGCTCCATCATCGTGAGGATCATCTTGCGGTTCTCGCATATCTGCCCGTCCTCGACGCCGAGCCACGTAGCCTCCGGCTCGAGCGCCCCCTCCAAGACGCTCAGGTCCCCCTCGACGCTTATCGCCTTCCAAGCCCGGTGCAGCAACTCTATGTCGGCACTCTCGCTCATGGTGATCCTCTCTGATCGCATCGGTAATGACGGACAGCAGGTAATGCACCGTCAGGAGGCGGACGAGGATAAGCCGCATACGGGAGTGGTCAACGTCAGCCAGGCACGTATCGAAGGCTACTCCCCACCCACTGGGCGCTCAAGGGGAGTTCGTTGATGCGCATGGCTCGCTCGAGGATGGGTGAGGATGTTCTCACGGACCCCTCAGAGAGCCTTTAGAAGCTGCCTGGATGCTGGGCGCGATGTCCTCTCGGCGAAGCGCTGTGCGTCGGCAGACGATCAGGCGCCGCCGAGCGGTGGCGTTGGCTGTGCCTTTTGTATTTGTAGTTGTCGTCGTGATCGTCATGGCCAAGGCGGCGCGAGAAGTCGCGCCGCCACAGGCTCCCGCGCGCGCACGTGGCTACTGGCCACGCGCGTTCGACGGGCGCCCGACCCGCGCTCTCAGGCGAGCGGCGCTGACGAGACAGGGAATCTGCGGCCGGGCTCAGACCCGAGCGTTCTTCCCGGTCCTGTTCTGATCGCCGATCGTGACAACAACCGTCTGTTGGAGGTCAGCCCGGATGGACGGGTGCTGTGGCGCTTTCCGGCTCCTGGCGATCTTGCCCGCGGTCAGACATTCCTGCTGCCGGACGATGCATTCTTCTCGCCCGATGGTCGTCAGGTAGTCGTCACTCAGGAGGATGACTTTGCGATCAGCGTGATCGACCTAGCGACCGACCGGATCGTCTACCGCTACGGGCATCCTGGCGTGCCTGGCTCAGAGCCGGGCTACGTCCACAATCCCGACGACGCGATGCTGATGTCCTCGGGAGACCTGCTTTCTGCGGACATCAAGAACTGTCGGGTGCTCGTGATCCGCCCGCCGGCTCACCGGCCGTTGCGCCAGCTCGGTGAGACAGGCGTATGCGAACACCAGTTGGGCGTCTCCTACGGCAGCCCCAACGGCGCTTTCCCGATGGCCGACGGCGACACGGCTATCACCGAGATCAACGGTGACTGGCTCGATGTGATCGCTTCCGACGGCACGCCGGTGTCTGCCACTCACCCGCCAGGGTTCACCTACCCGTCGGACACGAACCAGGTACGGCCAGGATTGTTCCTGTCCGTCGACTACACCAACCCTGGGGCGATAGAGACGTTCACGAGCAATGGAGAACTGCGCTGGCGCTATGAACCCACTGGCGACGCGGCGCTCGATCAGCCCTCGTTGGCGTTGCCGCTGCCGAACGGGGACATCCTCGCCAACGATGACAAGAACGATCGTGTGATTGTGGTCGATCCGCGCACCAACAAGATCATGTGGCAGTACGGTCACACCCATGTTCCGGGCTCGGGCGAAGGCTTCTTGAGCAACCCCGATGGTGTTGACCTCGCGCATCCCTACTCGTTGGACGAGCGGTTCGCTGCCACGCTGCGCGCGCCTTAAACGGTCGCACTACGGCGGCGTGGGTGTAAGTTCGAGCACGGAGTCGACGGGACCGTTCGGGCTCAGCCCGCCGACCAGCCACACCCGGTTGCCGAGGGGGATCGCGACCGCGTCTGACAGTGGCTCAGGCAGCCGTCCGACGCGCATCGAGCGGCCGGTCGCCGGGTCGACCGCGAGGATCGCGGAGCTCTGTGTGCCTGGTGCGGAGCCTCGCCCTCCGAGTACGTAGACATAGGACCCCAGCGCGATGGCCACGGCGTGCGTAATCGGCGCGGGAAGATCGCCTATGTGGCGCAGCTCGTGTGTCGCGGGGTCGTAGCTCAGCATCGCTGTTGTCGCGGCTTCGCCGTGTGAACCTCCCGCGATCAGCAGCCGGCTGTCGATGGCGGCGACGGCTGCGTAGCGCAGACCGTAGGGCAGGCGCGCCACGATCTTGGGCTGTCCGCCGGGGCGCCAGGCGATGATCGTGTCGAGGGCCTGCTGTCCGTCGTAGCCGCCGACGATGTAGGCGGTGCCAGCGAGCGCGGCGACTGCCGCGTCGGATGTGGGCATCGGCAGGCTGCCGACCTGGGTCACGGCGTCGGTGTCGGGGTTATAGGCGAGGATGTGTTCGTAGGAGCTGAACTGGCCGCCTCCGAAGATGTAGGCACGCCCGTCGAGCATCGCGCCTTGAGCATCGTGCTGTGCTTCGGGCAGGCTCGCGCTGGTTGTGAAGCCGCGTGCGTCGAGCACGCTCACGGTCGCGGTCGATGTGTCGGCGCCGTTCAGGCCGCCGAACAGCGCGGCGCGCCCGGACCCTAGCGGCACGCCAGCCGTGTCTTGTAGTGCGACGGGCAACGTGAACGGCAGCCGCCTGACCGCGAGGTGTTCAGGCGACCGCGCGGGTCGGGAGCGCAACATGGGCCTGGGGTCCCGGCTGGTCGAGCCGTGGTGTGCTGCCAGGCGGGTGGCGGTGAGCCATCCAATGAGCACATAACCGACGATCAGGACGACGGCGGCCAACGCGCGCCGTCGCCACACTGCCCGGCGGTGTTTGGCTGATCGACGCTCGGCCCGGCCGGAGCCCCGGACGATCCTGGTCCTAGTGGGGGATCTTGGCTCGTTCGCCATCACTGAGAGCGCTCGCGGGGCGTGCCGGCGTCTGCGGCAGGGTCCTATGGGGCTGCGCGGACGTGAAGCGGGGCAGCTCGAGCTCCATCCGGGCGCCGCCAGCCGGTGACTCGCTCGCCCACGCAGTGCCACCGTGGGCTTTGGCGATCGCGTCTACGATCGCCAGGCCGAGACCCGTGCCGCCGGAGGCGCGGTCGCGCGCTTGGTCGGTGCGGTGGAAACGGTCAAAAACGCGCTCGCGCTCGTCGGCGGGGATGCCCGGCCCGTCGTCTTCGACGACAAAGCGGATGCGGTCGTCTCCCGCGTGCTGGACTCGCATGAGCACAAGCCCTCGCTCGGGGGTGGTGTGCTCGATCGCGTTGGCGAGGAGGTTACGCAGGGCTTGGGCGAGCCTGTCGGGGTCGGCGCGCAATGTTCCGGGCGGAACGGGGTCGAGATGGAAGCGACGGCTGGCGAGCAGGGTGTTGGCGTGCCAGAGCTCGTCTACGAACGCCGGCAGGTCGATCGGCTCGGTGCGCAGGAACTCCGCCTGTTCGGTCTTGGCCAACAGCAGCAGGTCGTCAACCAAGCGGCCGATGCGCGCGATCTCGGCCTGCACGAGGCGCTCGACCCGGTGTAGCTCCTCGGGCGGGGGGTCGTCTTGGGCTGTGAGCACTTCGAGCTGTCCGCGGATCACGGTCAGCGGCGTGCGCAACTCGTGCGAGGCGTCGGCGACGAACGCGCGCTGGCCCGCGAACGCCTCGGTCAGCCGGTCGAGCATGTGGTTGAAAGCGTCTGCCAACACACGTATCTCGTTGCCTTGCACGTCTGAGCCGTGGATGCGCGGATGCAGGTCTCCGGCGTCGACGCGGGCGGCGATGGCCGCGATCCGGCGCAGCGGACGCGAGATACGGGTCCCGATCAGATAGGCGCCGAGGAGCGCGCCAAGGAGCGCGAGGATACCGGCGAGGATGAACGCGCGGGCCACGCCTCTCTGCGCGCGGGCGACCGGGCCGAGCGGCTCTCCGACTCCGATCACGACTCGGTGAGCGGATGCCGGCAGCCCCGTGAGGCGCACGGTTCGCTTGAGCAGGCGCAGACTGCCCACGTCGGGTAGAGGCAGCGTGGAGTAACCGTCGGCCACGGTGAGTAGGCGTGCGGCGATGCGGTTCTCCTGGTCCTGCTTGGCTACCGTCTCCCCATCGTCGGGCGGCCCGTC
>Ga0302326_10012266_pt1 | contig 18313 bp, 18 predicted proteins | sample Palsa_T0_3_FD_202264 | JGI IMG/M metagenome (GOLD analysis project Ga0302326, IMG submission 202264) | Peat permafrost microbial communities from Stordalen Mire near Abisko, Sweden - Palsa_T0_3 | ecosystem: Environmental > Terrestrial > Soil > Palsa > Peat permafrost | place: Sweden: Abisko...
TCGACCCGCCGGTGGTGTCGATGTGGGAGGCCGCGTCGTCGGCCCGGTCCGAGCGGGCCTGACCCGCTCACCCCTGCCGCGGTCGCAGGACGGGTCGGAGCACCGGCCGCCGTTGGCGGTGACCGGCACCGGAACCGGGATCGCCCAGCTCAGGCGGGGTGTGGCGAGCGCCCGGGGGGTGAAGGGCTTGCCCGTTATCCTTTGCTTCGGTGGCGCTGCGATGACTTTGACCGACCCGCGAGCCACGAAGCGGGTGTTCGACTTCGACGTGGTCCTGGTCGTGACCACCCTCGCCACCGCGGTGGTCGGCATCGTCATGGTGTACACGGGGTCCCGGGGCACGGCCGCGTCGGCCGGGCTCTCGCCGCACTACTTCTTGGACCGCCAGGTCCTCTTCGTCTTCCTGGGCATCATCGTGATGGCGGCGTTGGCGTCGATGGACTACCGCCGGCTCGAGCTGGTCGGCATGGTCATCTACGGGCTGTCCATCCTCGGACTGCTGGCCGTGTTCGCGATCGGCCACAGCGAGCAGGGGGCCGGCCGGTGGATCAACGTCGGCCCGATCGAGATCCAACCGTCCGAGTTCGCCATCGTGGGGCTGATCATCGCCTTGGCCACCTTCGTGGCCCGCCGCATCGACGGCCTCAACTGGCAGGACCTGGTCCGCATGCTGGCCATGGCCGGCCTGCCGATCGTGCTGGTGATGATCCAGCCGGACCTCGGCACCGCCATCATCATGGCGGTCGTCCTGGTGGTGATGCTGGCCGTGGCCGGCCTGCCGGTCCGCACGCTGATCCTGCTCATTCTCGGGGCCGGACTCATGTTCTTCCTGGCCATCAAGATCGGTCCGAAGATCGGCCTGCTGCACGGCTACCAGTTCTCCCGCCTGACCAGCTTCTTGCAACAGGACTCCAAGAAGTCGAGCATCCAGCAGTCGATCTGGAACGTGAAGGAGTCCAAGATCGCCATCTCGGCGGGCGGCGCCCTCGGGCGCGGGATCGGCCACGGGGTCCAGACCAATCTCGGCTACGTGCCCGAGCAGCAGACCGACTTCATCTTCAGCGCGGTGGGGGAGCAGCTCGGCTTCGTCGGGTCGACCGTCCTGCTGGCCATGCTGGCCACGATCGCCTGGCGGGTCATGCGCAGCGCGCAGCTGGCCCGGGACACCTTCGGACGGATGCTGTGCGCCGGAATCTTCACCTTCATCGCCTACAGCACCGTCCAGAACGCCGGGATGGCGATGGGCATCATGCCGGTGACCGGGGTGCCGCTCCCGTTCATCAGCTACGGCGGCTCCGCGGCGATCTGCTTCTTCGCCACGGTGGGGATCGCCATCAGCGTCCGGCGCCACCGGGGTCGGCGCCATGCCTTCTGACAAGCCTCAGAGCGCGGCGACCGCGGTCGATCCCGACGGTCATCTCGCCGACGCCGCGCTGAGCACCGACGGGCCGAGCGGACCGGCCGACATTCCGCCGATCGACCCTCCGCCGATCGACCCTCCGCCCATCGACCCTCCGCCCATCGACCCTCCGCCCATCGGCACGGCGCACTCCGATGTTTCGCCGTCCGACATTGCGCCGTCCGAGGGGACGGCGACGGCACCGGACGGCCCCGACCTGGCGACCACAGAAACAGAAGAGCCGTCCACCACGGCGGCCAAGCCGTGGGCGGTGGTGATGGTCTTCGACATCGCGGTGGACCTCCCGGCCCCCCACGCTCGGGTGACGCTGCGAGAGGTGGCGGAACCCCACCGGATGCTGGTCATCCCGATTGGCCTGCCCGAGGGGACGGCGCTCGCCCATGCCTGGCGGGGCGTGGCGACCCCCCGTCCGCTCACCCACGAGCTCTTCGCCGACGTCCTGACCCGCCTCGGCGCCACCATCGACGCGGTGCGGCTGATCGGGCGAACGTCGGGGATCGTCCTGGCCGAGATCGAGCTCAGCTCGGCCCGGGGCCGCGAGGTGGTGTCGTGCCGACCGACCGACGCCCTGACATTGGCGGTCCGCCAGGGCGTCCCGGCCCCGATCCTCGTCGATCAGCGGCTCTTCGACGAAGAAGGCGACGTCGACCCCGACGGCTAGGGGCGGTGGATCAGTTGGCCCGGGTGAAGGCTCGGTCGCCGGGCTGCTTGACCCCCGAGCTGCGCTCGGCCGGTGTCGAGCTGCCCTCCTCCGAGACCCGCATGAGCAGGGCGATCAGCACGTAGTTGGTGATGAGCGACGAGCCCCCGTAGGCCATGAAGGGCAGGGTGATGCCGGTCAGTGGTAAGAGGCGCGTCACTCCCGCCATGATGAAGAACGCCTGGAACCCGATCAAGGTGGTGAGCCCGACGGCGACCAGTCGCGCGAAGTCCGATCGGGCGGTCTGGGCGATGCGCAGCCCGGTGCCGACCAGCAGGAGGAACGCGATGGCCACCACCGTGGTGCCCATCAGCCCGAGCTGGTAGCCGATGGCGGCGAAGATCATGTCGCTCGTGAGCGCGTAGACGAAGAGCGCGCCGGGGGCGATGTTGAGCGAGCTGGCGGTGGCGTGCCCCAGCCCGATGCCGGTGCCCCCCACCCCGCCCAAGCCGAGCGCGTACCAGCCGTTGGCCAGCTGGTCGCCGCTGAAACACGCCGCCGGAGCGTTCTTGCCCTGGCAGATGGGCTGAATGGAGGTGTACTTCCACGGGTCAAGCCACACCTCGACACGCGTGTGGAACTGGCCGAACAGGTGGGCGGCGGCATAGGTACCCACGGCGAAGAGCAGCAGACCGAAGACGATGTAGCCGACCCGGCCGGTGGTGACCCACAGCAGCGTGATGAACAAGACGAAGATCAACAACGCGAAGCCGATGTCGTACTCCTTGGCGATCACCAGCATCGCGAACAGGAATGCAGCCAGGATGGGAACGAGCGGCCGCGGATCGAGCACGAGCCGGTTCCCGAGACGCGCCGTCGGGATGCTGAGGAGCTCTTTCTTTTCGGCGAAGTACGACGCGAAGAAGATGCACAGGAGGATCTTCGCGATCTCGACCGGCTGGAACTGCACCCGGCCGATGTGGACCCACAGACGCGCGCCGTTGATCTCCAGGCCGAAGTGGGGAATGAGCGGCATCAGGATGAAGATGCCGGCCAGGAACAAGAGCAGGTATCGGTAGCGGTCGAGATCTCGGGTCCGCCGCACCACCAGCAGGGCCCCGACGTAGAACAACACCCCGATCGCCGTCCACCCGGCCTGGGCCGAGGCGAAGGTGGGGTCATAGCGTGCGATCACGACGTAGCCGATGCCGTTTAAGAGGACGACGATCGGAAGCACCACCGGATGGGCGTTCGGGACCAGCCAGCGATTGGTGAGGTGGGCCACGATGGTCAGGGCGAACAGGATGCCCAAGAAGGGGCCGATGTGGGCCGGGATCTTGGACGAGTGGGCCAGGGAGGCCAGGGAGTACAGGGCGGCGATGATCACCCACCCGAACACCAGCAGGCCGAGCTCGGTCCGCCGCTTCGGCTTGGGTCCGATCTGGTAGCGGGGGATCCGGGTGTACCGGGCCGGCGCCCCGGCGGTCATGACCACCCCAGGATCGTAGTGGCGGGCATTACAATCCAGGTGGGAGTTCCCCATGTCCGATCCCCCCGGTTTCGATGTGTTTCCCAGCGCCCGCGTCGCGCGCGCCCACGACCCCCTGGATGCGTCGCGGGCCTTTGAGCTGGACCGGAGCGACGACTACGACGAGCGGGCCCGCCGAAAGGCCCGCCAGGAGGTCGTCGAGTCGATCGGCCCGGCCCGCTACACCAACCGGGAGCTGTCCCGGCTCGACTTCGGCGGCCGCCTACTGGATCTGGCCGAGGACACCCGGGTGCCGCTGCTCGAGCGGGTGAAGTTCATGGCGATCTTCTCCGAGATGCTCGACGAGTTCTTCCAGGTGCGGGTGTCGGGTTTGGAGGACCAGGTGGCGGCGTCGGTGACCACCCGGTCCGACGACGGGCTCCGGCCGTCCGAGCAGCTCCGGGCCATCCGCGTCCGGGTCGAAGAGCTGGTCGGCCGGCAGGACCGGATCTTCCTCGATCTCTTGGTGCCCGAGCTGGCGGCGGCCGGGATCCGGCTCTCGGACTGGTCGTTGCTCGACGACGATGACCGGCGCTACCTGGTCGAGGTGTTCCATCGGGAGATGTACCCGGTCTTGACCCCACTGGCGGTCGACCCCAGCCACCCCTTCCCCTATATCTCCAACCTGTCGCTCAACCTGGTCGTCGAGGTGGGCGACCCGGTCACCGGCGAACGTCGCATCGCCCGGGTGAAGGTGCCGCCGGTGCTGCCCCGTTTCGTCGTCATGCCCGACGGCGAGCGCGTCGTCCCGTTGGAACAGGTCATCGCGGCCCACCTGGACACGCTGTTCCCGGGCATGACCATCGGGCACCACGACGTCTTCCGGGTGACCCGCAACGCCGACCTCACCTTCGAAGAGGACACCGACGACCTGATGATGGCCATCGAGATGGAGCTCCGTCAGCGCCGTTTCGGTCGGGCCGTGCGCCTCGAGATCGGATCGGGCGCCGCCGACTCGGTCCGTGACCTTCTGGCCTCCCAGCTGCAGGTGTCGAGCGACAACGTCTACACGATCGAGGCGCCGATCGGCCTGGCCGGGCTGTGGGCGGTCTACGGCCTCGACCGTCCCGAGTTGCACCAGGACAGCTGGACCCCGATGACCGCCCCCCCGCTCGCCTCGGCGGCCGGCGAGCCGGTGGACATCTTCGCCGTCTTGCGCGAGCGCGACGTCCTCGTGCACCACCCCTACGACTCGTTCGCCACCTCGGTGGAGGCGTTCGTGGCCCAGGCGGCCCAGGATCCCGACGTGATCGGGATCAAGCAGACCCTGTACCGGACCTCGGGCGACAGTCCGATCGTGGCGTCGCTCATCCGGGCGGCCGAGCTGGGGAAGCAGGTGGCGACCGTCGTCGAGCTCCGGGCCCGCTTCGACGAACAGGCCAACATCGGCTGGGCCAAGCAGCTCGAAGAGGCCGGGGTCCACGTGGTCTACGGCCTGGTCGGGCTGAAGACCCACTCCAAGACCTGTCTCGTCGTCCGGCGCGAGGACGAGGGCATCCGGCGCTACTGCCACATCGGCACCGGCAACTACAACTCGAGGACCGCCCGCATCTACGAGGACCTCGGACTGCTCACCGCCGACGAGGACATCGGCACCGATCTGGGCGACCTGTTCAACCACCTGACCGGCTTCAGCCGGCACACCGACTACCGCCAGATCCTGGTGTCCCCGGTGACCACCCGCGACCGCGTCATCGACTTCATCGAGGAGCAGGCGGTGGCCGGCCCGGCCGGTCGCATCGTGTTCAAGCTGAACGGGCTGACCGACCCGGCGGTGATCGACAGCCTCTACCGGGCCTCGATGGCCCGCGTGCCGATCGACCTCATCGTCCGGGGGCTGTGCTCCATCCGGCCGGGCGTTCCCGGGCTCTCCGAGACGATCAAGGTCCGCTCGGTGGTCGGCCAGTTCCTCGAGCACTCCCGGATCTACCGGTTCGGGGGGAGCGCGTCGTGGTCCAACGACGACGCCTGGGCCAACGACGAGCACGGCGCGATGCGCGAGGACGATGACCGCCCGCCGCTGCGGGTCTACATCGGGTCCTCCGACCTCATGCGGCGCAACCTGGACCGACGAATCGAGGTGCTCAGCCCGGTCCGCGACCGCAAGCTGGTGGCGCGGCTCTTGGAGGTGCTCGACCTGGCGTTGGCCGACGACACCAATTCGTGGGAGCTCGGCACCGACGATCGTTGGCACCGGGTCCCGACCACCAGATCGCTGAGCCTCCAGGAGCAGTTGAAGGAGTTGGCCGTCGGCCGGGTTCGCCGTCGCCGCGACATCGAGACCCGGGCCCAACCGGCGGTGCCGGGCAACTAACGCTCGAGACGACCTCAGTGCTCGAGGTGTTCGGCCTCGACGCGGGCAGCGCCATCGGGTTCGACGATCGAGGCCATGGGGACCGGACCGCCGGTCTCCTCGGCCGGGCTCGGCGGCGGGACGAGTGGTTCGATCGGTCCTGCTGGGGGTGGGAGACCTCGCGGGTGGCCTCGCCAGCGCAGCGACAGGTACGACGCGCCGCCGACCGGGATGGGCAGCCAGAAGTTGATGAGCCGGTAGCTGATGACGCCCAGGATCGCGGTGGCCTTGGGCACGTGGAAGCCGACCAGGGTCGGGATGAGCACCCCTTCGACCACCCCCAGCCCCGAGGGGGTGATCGGGATCACAGCCAAGATGTTGGCCAGGCCGTACGCCACCAAGAGGTCGATCGGGAAGACGGTCTTGCCGAAGGCGCGCAGAAAGATCCACAGCGAGGCCGCGTCGAGCAGCCAGTTGAGGGCGGCCCACAAGATCGCGTGGCGAAGCAACGCGCGGTCTTCCAGCAAGATGTGGACCCGGTCGGCCAGCTTGCGGAGCAGCCTCGACACGGTCTCGGGGTTGACGAAGGGTAGGTGGTGGGCCAGCGCCTCGACCCAGCGCATGGCCCGGGTCTGGCCCCGGGTGATGAGCAGGACGGTGCCGGCAAAGACGCCGATCAGCAACACCCCGGCCGCCGCCGCGATCGCGTAGAGCAGGTGGAAGCCGCGCAGCGGGATCGAGATGATCAGGGCCAGCCAGAAGATCCCGTTCAGCACCACCGCCGAGCCGACGCCCTGGGTGGCCAGGCCGAACCCGGCGGTGCTCCCCGAGACGCCCGACTCGGTGAGCAGCCGGTAGCCGATCGCGGTCCCCGGTGCCGTGCCGCCGGGCACCACGTGGCTGACCGCGAGGCTGGCCATGTTGATGCGCAACAGCCGGAAGCGGGTCGGGGCCTCGGGGGAGAGGACCGTGTGGGTGAGCTCGGCGTAGGCGCCGAGCGAGAGCACCTCGAGCCCGACCCCTAAGAGGAGGTACGCGACATTCACGTGACCGAGCAGGCTGAGCGACTTGCGGGCGCTCGCGAATTCGGGGAGGAGCAGGTACTCGAAGACGAAGAAAAGGACGAAGACGGCGATCGTCCAGCGAACTTCGCGGCGGATCTTGGGCATGTGGAACCGTCGCCGCGCCGGCTCGATCATCCCCCAATGCTGGCACGTCCTGCCCAGGCACTCCGGTGGGCCCCTCCAGGGTCCGGTCCCCCCGGCTCTTCTAAGCTGCCCGCCGTGCGGGTCCTGGTCATCGTGCCCACCTACAACGAGATCGACAACATCGCCCGAGTGGTCGCCGAGGTCGGCCGGGCCCTGCCCGACGCCGGGATCCTGGTGGTCGACGACGGGAGTCCCGACGGCACCGCCGACGCGGTGGAGGCCCTGCGGCCCGGCGTGGCCGACCTTCACCTTCTCCGACGGGCCGGCAAGTCCGGCCTGGGCAGCGCCTACCGCACCGGGTTCGCCTGGGGGATCGAGCGCAGCTACGACGTCATGGTGGAGATGGACGCCGACCTCTCCCATGACCCCGGGGCGCTGCCCGAGCTGGTCGCGCCGATCGAGCAGGGCCACGAGGTGTCGATCGGCTCCCGCTATGTGCCCGGCGGATCGATCCCCAACTGGAAGTTCCACCGCCACCTGTTGTCCAAGGGCGGGAACCGCTATGCGTCGGCGGTCCTCGGGCTGGGGGTGGCCGACTCGACGGCCGGCTACCGGGCCTACGCGGCCACCGTGCTCTCGCGGATCGACCTCGATCGGGTCAAGGCGGAGGGCTACGGGTTCCAGATCGAGATGACCTATCGGGCCAAGCAGGTCGGGGCGTCCATCGTCGAGGTGCCGATCCGCTTCGTCGACCGGGAGCTCGGCGAGTCCAAGATGTCCTCGGCCATCGTGGTCGAAGCGCTGGGCCTGGTGACCTGGTGGGGCCTTGGTCGGGCGGTGCGGGGAACGGGCCGGCTGCTGCTGGGTCAGCGAGCCGAGCGCCCCCGGGTGCCCGTGCCGCCTGCCTGAGCGGGGCGGGCTCGCGGCCCGTTCGGCCGGTCATCTGCGATCATGGTGGGGTGCCCGAGCCTTTGAAGGACCGGATCCTGGTGGTCGACGACGAGCCCTACATCACCGACCTGCTCACGGCGGGGCTGGAGTTCGAGGGCTTCGAGGTCGACGTGGCGGCGACCGGTGGCGAGGCCATGCACAAGGTGCGCACCACCCGACCCGACCTGGTCCTGTTGGACGTCATGCTCCCCGACGTGGAAGGCATCGAGGTCGCCCGGCGCTGGCGCGAGGCGGGAGAAGCGGTCCCGGTTCTCTTCCTGACCGCTCGCGACTCCACCGACGACAAGCTGGTCGGCCTGGCCGTGGGCGACGACTACGTCACCAAGCCGTTCTCGCTCAGCGAGGTGGTGGCCCGCATCCGCTCGATATTGCGCCGCTCCCGCGACGACGAGCTGGCCGAGGACCGGGCCCTTCGCTTTGGCGACCTGGTCATGGAGGTCGACTCCCGGGAGGTGTGGCGCCAGGGCATCCCGATCGAGCTCACCGCCACCGAGTTCAACGTGCTGCGCTGCCTGCTCGAGAACGCCCGGCGCGTCGTGTCGAAATTCGAGATCCTCGACCAGGTGTGGGGGTACGGGTTCGAGGGGGACCCGAACATCGTGGAGACCTACATCAGCTACCTGCGCAAGAAGGTCGACGAGTTCGACCCGCCGCTGATCCACACGGTGAGACGGGTCGGCTACACGCTCCGGCTCCCGCGACCATGACCGCGGCTGTCTCGACGAGCCCGCACCGATGACCGAACCGATGAGCCCGCACCGATGAGCCTGCGGCGCCGGCTCATGCTGTCGATGGCCGTCGTCTTGGTGGTCGGCCTGGCCGTGGCCAACGTGGTGACCTACAGCTCGCTGCGGTCGTTCCTCTACGGCCGGATCGACGACCAGATCGCCGGTTCCCAGGTGCACGCGTACGACTACCTGAGGGCGGTGGCCGAGCATGGCCATGCGCCCCGGGCCGTCTCGCTCGAGCAGCGGGTGAGCCCCGACACCTACGTGATGGTGCTCTCGCGTTCGGGCAAGGTGCTGGTGAACGCGCCGTCGGGGCCCGACGACGATCCCGACCCACGCCCGTTGGTGCCGGCCTCGATTCGCCCGGCCCCGGTCCCGCCCTCGCACCACTTCGGGGCCTTCGGGGGTGCCTACCACTCCGAGCCCAATGCGGCCGTCGGCAGTGTCGGCTCGTCGGGGGTCCGCTACCGGGAGACCGCCGTCGACGTGCCACAGGGTGTGCTGGTGGTCGCCGAGTCGACGGATTCGACCACCGCCACGCTCTCGAACCTGGTGCGGGTCCAGCTCGGGGCCTCGCTGGCCGTACTGGCGGTCCTGTGCGCGATCGTCCTGTTCACCCTGCGGCGGGGGTTGCGGCCGCTCGAGACGATGGCCGAAACCACCGACACGATCGCGGCGGGCGACCTGACCCGACGGGTGCCGGTCGAGAAGGCCTCGAGCGAGGTCGGGCGGTTCGGACTCGCCGTCAACGAGATGCTCGCCCGGATCGAGCAGGCCTTCACCGACAAGTCGATCTCAGAGGAGCGGTTGCGCCAATTCGTGGCCGACGCCTCCCACGAGCTGCGGACGCCGCTCACCTCGATCCGCGGGTACACCGAGTTGCTGCGCAAGGGCGCCTTCACCGACGAGGCGAGCAGGGACCGGGCCCTCCAGCGGGTCGAGCGGGAGGCGTCGCGGATGGGCCTCCTGGTCGCCGACCTGCTCCTCTTGGCCCGCCTGGATCAGGGCCGCCCCCTCGACCGTCTCGCCGTCGACCTGCGCCGGGTGGGTGCCGACGCGGTGGCGGACGCCCGGGCGGTCGACCCCGAACGGCCGGTCGACCTTCTGCCGGGCGACCGCGTGCTGGTGCTCGGCGATCGTGACCGTCTGGGTCAGGTGGCCCACAACCTGGTCCGCAACGCGCTCGAGCACACCCCGCCGGGCGCGCCGGTCACGGTCGAGATCCGCGCCGATGGCACCAACGGGTACCTGAGCGTGACCGACCAGGGTCCCGGACTGAGCGCCGAGAACGCCGAGCGGGTGTTCGACCGGTTCTGGCGTGACGACGCGGCACGGACCGGCGGTGGGACCGGCCTCGGGCTCTCGATCGTGCGCGCGATCGCCGAGGTGCTCGGTGGCTCGGCCACCGTCCGTTCGGTCCCCGGGCACGGCGCCACCTTCGAGGTCTCGGTCCCCCTGGCCGGCGGCGACGCGGCGGCGAACAAGCCGGTCGAGAGCGAGCGGAGCGCCGAGTCGCCGACCCCGGTCACGAGCTGAGGTCGCAGGCCTCCAGCAGCGCCGAGGCCCCGGGGGACAGACCCTCGAGCACCGGGGCCAGCTTCTCCGTGGTCTCGGCCAGCTCGGCCTCGGGATCCGACGCGGCCACGATGCCCGCACCGGCCCAGATGGTGGCGGTGGTCGGACCGAGCGTGGCCGAGCGCAGACCCACCACCCAGTCGCCGTCGCCCGATGCATCGACCCAGCCGACCGGTCCGGCCCACGGGCCCCGCGGGCCGGGTTCGAGCGTCGCGATGAGGTCCAGGGCCGGGGCCCGGGGCACCCCGCCGACGGCCGGGGTCGGGTGGAGCTCGGCGACCAGCTCGAGCGCGCTGGGTACCCACCCGTCCTCGGCGATGAGCCGCCCCTCGATCCGCGTGCCCAGGTGGGCCATGGTGCGCAGCGGCACCAGGGCGGGCTCGCTCGGGACGATCAGCTCGCTACAGCGAGGATCGAGGACACCGGCGATGTCGGCCACCACCAGCTCGTGCTCCTCGAGGTCCTTGGCCGAGCCGAGCAACAGGTCGCCGCGATCGGCCGAGCCCGGCACCGCGTCGAGCGCGATGGTGCCGGCGAGCGGGTGTGAGACGACCAACCGGCCCCGGCGCGACACCAAGAGCTCCGGCGACGCGCCCACGAACACGCCATTGCCCTGGCCGAGAAGGAAGGCGGTGCACGACGGCTCGTCCTCGGCCAACCGCTCGAGCATGGCCGAGGGGACGATCGCCGACTCGGTTCCGACGAGCAGGCGACGGGCGAGGACCACCTTGCGCAGCCGGCCCTCGGCGATCGCCGCAGTGGCCCGGGCCACCGCGCCCGGGTAGTCGGCCGGCCGGGACTCGAGGATCCGGGGGGTGGTGGCCGGTTCGATCCGCCGCGGGCTCGCCACCTCGAGGAGCAGCCATTCGCGGGAGGGCTCGGGCAGCGGGTCGGGGCCGACCACCGTGACCCACTCGATCCCGTCGGCGCGGCGTCCGTAGAGGACCGCCGGGACCACCAGCGCACCGGCGGCCTCCGGCTCGAAGGGGAGGGCACCCAACGCGACCGGGCCGGTGCCCGGAAGCCCGAGGGGATCGTCGCGTTCGAGTCCGGCCAGCCAGGCCACCGCGGCCACGACTGCCGCCGGATCGGCGAGACCGCCGGCGAGCGGGAGCGTGGCGGCGAGGCCGGTGCCGGCCAGGATCAGCTCGTCGTTGGCGAAGAACACCCCGGCGTCGCCGGCGATGCGCAACGGGTCGACCGATGCGCCAGGCTCGAGCGGCCGGGTGAGCGCCCTCACCGGGCCGGCTCCGCCGGCATGCCCCGCCGGGTCGCGGTGAGCACCTGGCTAAGCCCACCGTGCAGGAGCTGTCGGCCCACGGTAGCGAAGCCGGCCTCCACCAACATGGCCCGCAGCTCGTCGGGTTCGGGCAGATACGCGGTCGACCGGGGCAGGTACCGGTAGGCGGCGGCGTCGGACAGGAGCCCGCCGATGGCCGGCACGCAGCGGCCGAACCAGACGTCGAAGCCCCGCCGCATCAGCGGGTTGGCCGGGGCGGCCACCTCGAGCAGGGCCAATCGGCCGCCGGGCCGCAGCACCCGGGCCGCCTCGGCCAGCGACCCCGCGAGGTCGGTGAAGTTGCGCAGCGCGTAGCCGCACACCACGCCGTCGAGGGATCCGGTGGCGAGCGGCAACGCCGATGCGTCCGATTGGGCGACGGCGAACCCGCCGTGCCGGGCGGCCAGCATCCCGGCCGAGATGTCCGAGCCGACGACCCGGCAGCCCCGCCGCACCACCAGGTCGGCGAAGTCGCCGGTGCCACAGGCCAGGTCGAGGACGACCGATCCCGGCGGCAGGCCCAGCGCGTCGAAGGTCCGGCTCCGCCAGCGCCGGTCCAGCCCGAAGGTGATGACCCGGTTCACCAGGTCGTACCGCGAGGCGATGGCGTCGAACATCGCCCGTACCTGCGCGGTCTTGGCCTCGCCGGTCGGCAGGTCGTATTGAACAGGCGCCCCCCCTGTCGTGCGGATCACCGGGGCACCGTGACGCTCAGCGGTAGAAGCGGTAGACCACCTGGGCCACGCAGGAGGGCTTGGGGGCGTCCTTCAGCTCGAAGGCGGTGTCGAGGGTGACCTGGACGCCCCCTTGCACCTCTTCGACCGAGGCCAGGGTCGCGCCGAGACGCAGCTCGGCACCGATCGGGACCGGGGCCGGGAACCGCACCTTGTTGGCCCCGTAGTTGACCCCCATGGAGATCCCCTCCACCACCAGCACCTGGCCGAGCAGGGCCGGAATCAGCGACAAGGTGAGATACCCGTGGGCGATCAGCCCACCGAAGGGCCCGCTCTTGGCCCGCTCGGGATCGACGTGGATCCACTGGTGGTCGCCCGTCGCATCGGCGAACAGGTTGACCTGCTCTTGGGTGATGGTCTGCCATGCGCTGTATCCGAGGTGCTCGCCCACCTTGGACGGCAGGTCGGCGATGTCGATCACGGTGGACATGGAGGCTCCTGGTCGCCCGGGGTCGGCCCAGCGGGACGCGGCCACGTTAGATCACCGGCGGACCGGCTCCCCAACGAGGCCCCAGCGGGGCCGACGGGGACTCAGCCGTAGCCGGGGCGATTGACCCTCGGGGGTTTTGGCCGCTCCGGAGCTACCGAAACCAGATCTTTTGATAGCGACGGCTGTCCGGATGCAGGAGCAGGAAGATCAACAGCGCCGCAAAGGCCAGGTTCAGCACCGAGGAGAGGCTCTTGGAGAACGTGACGAAGGCGATCAGCTGGATCACCACGTAGATCGCCGAGGAGGCCACCGCAACCCAGTACCCCCAGCGCTTCTCGTTGGCGATCCCGTTGGCCCCGACCGCCGCCACCAGCAGGATCAGGGGCAGGGCGACCCCCACCGCGATCAGGTACAGGATCGACAACGCCGCGTTCAGGTAGCAGAACAGGACGGCCGCCTGGAGCGTCTGGGGCTGGCTCTGGTCGAACCACTTGTGCGGGGTTGCCACGAGGCGATTCTGTCAGCGCAGGGCCCGGGGCGGGGGTCATGGCCCCTGACCGGGATCGGTACGCTGGCCCCGGCGTGACGCGGGGAGGGTGATGGCGGGCCAGCAGCCGTTGGAGGAGCCCGAGCAGCCGGACGAACATCACCACCGGGATCTTTCCGGCGGTGGGTTCCGGGCCGCGGTCTTCGGTCTGAGCGACGGCCTGGTGACCAACGTCTCGCTCATCTTGGGCGTGGCCGGTGCGCACCCCGGTGGGCCGTTCGTGCGCTTGGCCGGCGTGGCCGGCCTGGTCGCCGGGGCCTTTTCGATGTCGGCCGGCGAGTTCGTGTCGGTGCGGGCCCAGAGCGAGCTGATGATGCGAGAGCTCGAGGTGGAGCGCTCCGCGCTGCGGCGGTGGCCGAAGGATGAACGCAACGAGCTGCTCGCCATCTACGAGCGGCGGGGGATCGACCGCGCGGTGGCCGAGGAGATGGTCGACGAGGTCATGAGCGACCCCGAGCTCGCATTGCAGACCCATGCGCGTGAGGAGCTGGGCTTCGACCCGGACGCGACCGGCTCGCCGGTCCAGGCCTCGATCTCCTCCTTCTTCTCCATTGCCATGGGCGCGGTGCTTCCCCTGATCCCGTGGCTGGTCGGTTCGGGCACCGCGGCGACGATCGGATCGGTGGTCATCGGCCTGGTCACCGCGGCCGCGGTCGGCTGGTTGCTCGGTCACATGACCGGACGATCCCGGTGGCGCACCGCACTCCGCCAGGTGGTGGTGGCCGCGGTGGCGGCCGGGGTCACCTATGGGATCGGCCGCGCCGTCGGGCTCGGGACGGGCACCTGAAGCGGGGCCCGGAGAAGCGCCGGTTGCTCGGCCGAGGCAGGGGTGGGCCGCCCGCGCCCCTCAGCCGTTGGCCCGGCCGCCCGGACCCTCGAGCAGGTAGCAGCGATCGACGTGGTCGATGGTGAAGCCGAGCGAGCGGTAGAGCTCGACCGCCCCCCGGTTGGTCTTCTCCACGTACAGCATGCCGACCGCCACCCGCCGGGCGAGCCAATCGAGGCCGGCCAGTGCGAGGGCCCGTCCAAGCCCGCGTTGCTGGAAGGCCGGGTCCACCGAGATGACGTAGATCTCGCCCAGGGGAGGTTGGTGGTCGGCGTGCACCTTGGTCCAGCAGGAACCGGCCAGCGTGCCTCCGGCCTCGCAGAGGACGAAGCCGTCGGGGTCGAACCAGCTCGTCTTCTCGCGGGCCTCGAGCGTGGCCACATCCCACCCCCCCTGCTCGGGGTGGGTCGCGAAGGCCCGGTTGTTCACCTCCAGCCACGCCGCCTCGTCCTGCCCCGGTCGGAACGGGCGGAAGGTGAACCCCGCATCGATCGGCCGGCGATCGACGTCGAGGGGGAGCGGGACCCGCATCTGGAGGAGGTCGCGTTCGGTGCGAAAACCCAACGCTTCGATCCCGTCATCGTCAGGGTCGTGCCGGTTGGCCCAGTAGCGGAGCTCGGTCGCGCCGTGGTGGGCCGCCGTCGACGCGGCGGCCTCGAGGAGGGCGCGCCGGGTGGCGGCACTGTCGGGCCGTTCGGGGTCGAGCGCGATCTCGACGGTGAAGGACCGGTCGCGCCAACCCAGCTGCGCGTAGCCGGCCACCGCGCCGTCGGTGCGAAGGACGAGACCGAGGAAGTCACCGGCGGCGCCGGCCCAGGCCAGACGGCTCGGTTCGGCCAAGGGGGGATGGTCGCTCGCCGACTCGGCCCGTTCGAGCAGCGCCGTCACGGCGGCCCGGGTCTCTTCGTCGGACGGGTCGAAGTCGCTGACCCCGGAGCGCTCGTCGGTGGTCACGGTCGGAACCCTACGCGGCGTCGGCCGCCGGGCGACCGGACCGACGTTGGTCACCGGTAGCCTTCGACGCGCATGGCACCCCGAGCACCGAGTGCCCGGTCGATCAAGGCCAGGGCGCACACCATCTCGGCCCGGCTCGCCGACGAGTACCCCGGCAGCGCCCGGGAGCTGTGTGCCCTCCAATTCGAGACGCCGTTCCAGCTTCTGGCGGCGACGATCCTGTCGGCCCAGAGCACCGACGTCCGGGTGAACATGGTCACCCCGGAGCTGTTCGCCGCCTACCCGGACCCCGAGAGCCTGTCCGGCGCCGACCCCGAGGCCGTCGAGGAGATCGTGCGGTCGACCGGGTTCTTCCGGGCCAAGACCAAGAGCCTGATCGGGATGTCGGGGGCGGTCGTCGAGCGCTTCGGCGGCCAGGTCCCTCACGAGATGGAGGATCTGGTCACCCTCCCCGGTGTCGGCCGCAAGACGGCCAACGTGCTGCGCAGCGTGGCCTTCGGACTCCCCGGGCTGCCGGTCGATACCCACGTCACCCGGTTGACCCGGCGGCTCGGTCTCACCAAGGAAACCGATCCGGTCAAGATCGAGCTCGAGGTGTCGGCGATGGTGGCCCCCGAGGAGCTGGGCGCGCTGAGCCTGCGGTTGATCCTCCACGGCCGGGCGGTGTGCGTCGCCCGCCGGCCCAGATGTCCCGACTGTCTCTTGAACGACCTCTGCCCCTCCGCCGACCTCGGCGGGGCGGCCCCCGCCACGAAGGTCCCGGGCAAGAAATGAACCCTCATCTGGTGTTACTTTCGGTGCTACCCTCGGGCCGTGGTCGTGAAGCGCTCGGTCTCTCTGGGTGACGACGTGGCGGCGGCCGTCGAGATCGCGGCCCGCGAGGACGGGATGTCGTTCAGCGCCTGGCTGTCGAGCGCGGCCGAACGACAGCTGCGGGTGCGCCAGGGACTGCGCGGGGTGGCCGCCTGGGAGGCCGAGGCCGGGTCGTTGACCGACGAGGAGATCGCGGCCGGTGAGGCGCTGCTGGCCCGCCTGCTCTCGGGTGCCTCGGGCATGGTGTCGCGGGTGCGGCGTCGCTGATGGCGGTCACCCGGACCGGACTGGTCTACGGGGTGGGAGCGCTGCGGGCCGGGGCCCGCGGCGACCGGGTGTTCTGGGCGGTCCACCGGGCCGCATTGGCTCATGGGATCGTCCCGGTGGTCCCGGTGTCGGTCATCGCCGAGGGGTTTCGCACCGAGGCCCGGGGCGACCGGATCCAGGACCTCCTCGACGGGTCCGAGATCGAGGCGATGGACGCCGAGCGGGCCCGACGGGTCGGCGAGCTGGCGGTCAAGGCCGCCACGACCGACCTGATCGCGGCGAGCGTCGCCGAGACGGCGGCCAGGCGGAACTGCGCGGTGGTGGCGTCGCGGCAGAACGCGCTCAACACCGCGGCGGGCCTGCTCGGACACAAGCTGATCCTGCACGCGGTCTGAGTCGTCCCCGCGCCGTGGGTCAGCCCCGAGGCGGCTCGGCCAGCTTCCTCAGGCGGCGCAGTGCGCCGGAGAGGGCCCGTTCGACGCCGAACAGCTCGACCGCTGTCTCCTCGTCATCGGTGTGCGCCGATTCGGCGAGTGAGCTCACCCGGCGGGTGAGCTCGTCGAGGGTGGTGGCGAGAGAGCCGATCTCGGCGCGGGTGGCCATGGCCGCGATGATGGCTCAGGCGGAGCGGGGCCCGCGCCGCGGGGTCACCGGGACCCGTCGGCGCCGGATTCGTCGACCGCGAAGACGCGGACCGGTTCCTCGACCCCCCGCACCTCGGTCGGGCCGAGGTCGCGCACGGTCCAGCGGTCGGGGGGAAGGGCCGACGCGACCTCCTCGGTGACCACCAGCTCGCCCGGTGCGGCCTCCTTCACGAGACGCGACACGACGTTGACCAGCGGCCCGAAGTAGTCGCCCTCCCTCGGGGTCACCAGACCCTGGCCAACCGCCGCCCGGGCGGGCGGCAACATCGGATCCTGCGCGGCGGCCCGGCACACCTCGAGGGCGACCCGGCAGGCGGCGTCGGCCGAGGGGGCGGCGAAGAACGCCTCGTCACCGATCATCTTGACCACCCGCCCGCCGGCCAGCACCGCGCTCGACCAGGCGGCCGACTCGAATCGGGACAGGGCCAGGCTCTGGTCGCGCAGGCTCAACCCGGCCGCCCACGCGGTGGAGCCGACCAGGTCGACGAAGCCGAGCGCCGCCATCTCGTTGGCCCCCTCGCCCCCGGCAGGCAACGACCAGCCGCGGGCGGCCAGGGCTCGGCGGCTGACCCGGTCGAACTGGGCCAGGATCACCCGCCGCAGCACCTCGGGGATGCCGGTGAAGGCCAGCGTGGCCCGTTCGACCATGTGGGCCCGCGACAACTCGTCATTTCCCTCGCGCGCCGTCCCCGGTCCGAGCTCGGCGTAGAAGAGGGCCACCGCGGCCTCGGCGATGTTGGTGGCGGCCGCCCCGAGCACGCGGGTGAAGGCCAAGATGGCGTTCTCACCCATGAGGTCGGCCCCCTGCACGAACGCCGAGATGAGCGCGTCGAGTTCCTGGGAGAGCTTGGCGTCGCGGGCGAGGGGGAGGCCGGCGGCCAGCAGCACCCGCTGCACGGTCTCGACCGGCACCCCACAGCGAGCCGCCAACTGCTCCACCGACAGGGTGGCCGGTGGTCGGGCCAGGACCAGGTCTCCGGCCACCGAGGGCAGGCTCCCGAGGCGCTGCGCGTCGACCATCTGCTCGAGGGTGGCTCCCCGCTCGGTCAGGTACTCGAGGAGGGCCAACCGTTCCTCGGCCCCCGGGGTGCCCGGCTGGTACAGGCCGGCACCCTCCCAGGCGTCGGTGTCCACGGACTTCATCGTCTCACGGGCTCCCGGTCGCGTGCGGGGTCGCGCCGGTCGAGCCTCCGGTGGCCCGACGACAGCGGTGCGGCCAGGTCACGGGCCCTTCGGGGCCCCAAGTGGCCCCAACTAGCATCGAGAAGCTATGGCCCTGCAGCACCTCGACGTTCGCGGCCTCGGAGACCGCCTCGAAGAGGTCCTGCCGCGGCCGAAAATCCTCGACGACAACCTGCGCGAGGTCGTGGCCACGATCATCGCCCAGGTCCGTCGGGACGGCGACGACGGTCTGCGGGCCCTCACGGCCCGTTTCGACCGGATCGAGATCGACGCGATCGCGGTCCCACGGGCCGAGCTCGAGGCCGCACTGGCCCGGGTGGGCGAGGACCTGCGCGAGGCCCTCGAGGTCGCCCA
>Ga0302326_10012267_pt1 | contig 18313 bp, 15 predicted proteins | sample Palsa_T0_3_FD_202264 | JGI IMG/M metagenome (GOLD analysis project Ga0302326, IMG submission 202264) | Peat permafrost microbial communities from Stordalen Mire near Abisko, Sweden - Palsa_T0_3 | ecosystem: Environmental > Terrestrial > Soil > Palsa > Peat permafrost | place: Sweden: Abisko...
GCCGTCATGATCAGGCCGGAACCTTTGCTGGTCATCGGTCCCAGTCCGGCAATTCCCAGCGTAAAGATGTTGGGGAACATGACAGAGTTGAAGAAGCCGCAGAGCACCAGGGTTCCGATGGCCACCCAACCCGAGGTAAACATGGAGACCGCGATGAGGATCGCGGCAGTCAATCCAAAGATGCCCAGGAGTTTTCCGGCCTTGACCTTGGTCATGATGCCGGCGCCGAGCAGGCGGCCAATGAGCGCGCCGCCCCAGTAAAGCGAAACCAGAAAAGAAGCGGTTTTGGCGGTGCTGATGCCTTGGGAGTTGAAGTAGTTGACCGCAATCGAGGCGAGACCCACTTCGACGCCCACATACAGGAAGATGCCGATGGCGCCGAGCACGGTGTGCTTGTAGCTCCAGATGCTGCGGCTGAGGATTGGATCGCCTTCTTTGCCGGGGCGGAATGCCTGCGTCTGCTCGATATGCGGCAGGTGCATGAAGGCTAGTGCCAGACCGAGAAGGAGCAGGGCTGCGGCAATCAGGATGTAGGGGATTCGCACCGTGTCGGCGACCTGCATCTGCGTCGCATCGGGGGCAAGGTCCTTGAGAATGTATGCGCCGGCCACGATGGGGGCAATCGTGCCGCCGATGGAGTTGAATGCCTGGGCGAGGTTCAGGCGGATCGATGAGCTAGTGTCCGGGCCGAGAATCGACACATACGGATTCGCCGAGGTCTGCAGCGCAGTCACGCCCGCTCCAACAATGAAAACAGCGGTGAGAAAGAGCGGGAAGCTGACCATTTTGGCGGCCGGAATGAACAGCAGGCAACCAACCACCTGGATGAAAAGCGACACCACCATGGTCTTCTTGTAGCCGATGGTCTCAATCAGCTTTGAAGTCGGCGCGGAAAACACGAAATACGCCAGGAAAAAGGCTGACTCAGCCAGCATGGCCCACGCATAGGGCAGCGTGAAGATCTTTTTCAGATGCGGCACGAGCGCCATGTTCAGGTTGGTAATAAACCCGAAGATGAAAAACAGCGCCGTCACCGTGATAAACGGGACGAGATACCCAGGCGACGTAAGCGCCGACGATTGTTTCGTTTGTGTTGCCATACTGATTTGATCCCCGTTTCCTCAAAAAGTTACGCCCGGTAAGGGCTTGTTCGCACCCTGGAAGTCACACTCTTCCCAGGACGGCCGTCCGGCTTGGCTGCCAGTTGGTTTACCGCTGCTCCGGATTCCCGGCTTTCGGCTGCACACAACACTATACGGGAAACCCTGTTCCGGGGAAGTGGCCAGGCTGCGAATCGTCCTTATCCACCATCCACAAGAGGAACAGGCTACCGCGCACGCCTCGCATTCGTTATCCTCAATACACAGCGAGGAGATATTCGTGGCCACTGCAACGCTGAGCGGCGCCAGGTTGAAGAAGGTTCTGGCGGCTCTGGAAGAAAACTGGCAAGCCGAGGTGGAGGCCTACCACACCTATCTCGCCCTGGCCGAGCGCGATACCGACGCGGTGCGTGCGCAAGTGTTGCGCCATCTGGCCGCGGCAGAGTGGGAGCACGCGGTGCTGTGGCATGGGCGCATTATCGAGCTGGGCGGCCCGGAGCCGATCTACAAAGGCAAACCGGGTGGTGAGGCGGATACGCTGGCCAATCGCGCCGGCGGCGTGCGCATGGCGCTGAGGCGTCTTGAAATTGAGGAGAGCCGGCACATCGCCACCTATGGCGAGCAGCTGAAGGCGCTGGGCGACGAGGGTTCTCTCGCCATTTTCGATCATGTGATTGAAGACGAGAAGGATCACTACCGCGAGCTTGGCTCGCTGCTGCGCGGCCACTACACCGCTCCCGTTGGCGCTCACAAAATTGACGCCAGGGCGATTCTGGAAGAGCTGCTGGCCAAGCGCAATCAGGGGCGCAAGCAGCCGGGAGCGTGGATTGGCGATGCGATTTATGGCGTGAATGACGGCCTCGGAGCGATCTTCGGCATCGTCTCCGGAGTCTCCGGCGCTACGGCAGGCGATAGCAAATTTGTCCTGCTGGCGGGCTTGTCCGGCATGATTGCGTCGGCGCTGAGCATGGGGTCGGGCGCTTACCTGGCTGCCAAGAGCGAGCGCGAAATCTACCAGGCAGAGATCGCCCGGGAGCGCGACGCGATCCGGATGAATGGGCCCGAAGCGCGGGAGCTGCTCTCGCTCTACTACCAGGTCAAGGGGCTGCCTGAGGCCGACGCCGTGCATATGGTGAACCACATTGCCAGCGATCCCGAGCAGTTGCTGCGCGCCTTGGCCAGCGAGCGGCTTGGCTCGTCAGAAGAGGCGCTCAGTAATCCGCTGGTTTCTGCCAGTTCAGGAGCGCTGTCGACCGCTGTTGGCGCGGCGATTCCTATCATTCCGTTCTTCTTCCTCAGCGGACTGGACGCAGTGATTGCGGCGGCCATTGTTTCGCTGGCGGCACATTTTGCGGTAGGCGCGGCCAAGAGTCTCATTACGGTTCGGTCCTGGTGGTCATCTGGATTCGAAATGACGGTGGTGGGCGCGGTGGAGGGCGCGGTGACGTACGGGATCGGGATTCTGCTGGGCAAGGGCGGCGTGTAATGGGCGGGATGATCCCCCTGGGAGTGGCATCGCGCCCGCTGCGACGGCCTGCCATCGTCACCATTCTGCTCATCGTCATCAACGTGCTCGTATTCACGCAGGAGCTTACCGGCGGCCGGCGTTTCCTGCTCCGGTGGTCTGCAATTCCTGTCCGCCTGATGCATGGCCATAACGGCATTACGCTGCTGACCTCGATGTTCATGCATGCCGGCTGGATGCACATCATCGGCAACATGGTTTACCTGTGGGCATTCGGTCCGGAGATTGAAGACGCAATGGGCTCGGTCCGGTTCCTGTTCTTTTACCTTGGCGGCGGACTGCTGGCCATGGTTGCCCAGGTGGCCGCCGACCCCCAGTCCTCCATTCCCATGCTCGGAGCCAGCGGCGCAATCGCCGCGGTAATGGGCGCATTTATCGTCACGTACCCCCGCGACCGCATCCGCACGGTGCTGTTCTTTCTCATCTTTTTCCGCATTACCTTCATTCCGGCGGCCTTGCTGATCGGCTTCTGGTTCCTGTTGCAGGTGTTGAACCTGGGCGCGGTTGCCGAGGTGCACAGCGGCGGAGTGGCATACATGGCGCACGTTGCAGGATTTCTGTTCGGCGTGCTGGCGGCTCGATTTCTTGAGGACCCGCGCCGCGTAGCATGGCGCAAAAGCCTCTCCTGACGCGCGCACGTGCGCTGAGTGAGTAAAATTGATTCGTTTCGACTCCGAAGGGATGTAAACGGAATGCGCAAGACTCTTCTGCACTCAATCTTCTTTGCCGCCACGCTCGTGCCCGCTCTTACCGGCTTCGGCCAGACTGCACCGATGGTTGCGGCCCCTCCGGCGCAAATCGTGGTGGAGAAAGACGTGGCCATGAAGACGCGCGACGGCGTTACTTTGCGCGCGGACATTTATCGGCCGCTGGCGGAGGGCAAGTATCCGACGCTGCTGCAGCGGACGCCTTACAACAAGGACGGCACAGCTGAATTTGCGGGCAAGGCCGCTGCGCGCGGCTACATGGTGGTGGTGCAGGATGTGCGTGGGCGCTACACGTCAGACGGCGAGTGGTATGTGTTCAAGCACGAGTCAGAAGACGGCTACGACGCGGTGGAGTGGGCCGCGGCGCTGCCTCACTCCGACGGCCGCGTGGGGATGTTCGGCGGCTCGTATGTGGGCGCGACGCAGATGCTGGCGGCGATTGCGCACCCGCCGCATCTCAAGGGGATTTGCCCGGTGGTGACGGCGAGCAACTACCACGAAAACTGGACTTACCAGGGCGGCGCGTTCGAGCAGTGGTTCAACGAGTCGTGGACGTCGGGCCTGGCGCAGGACACGATGAGTCGGGTGATCGGCGCGAACACCAATGCGCGCGTGGGGGCAACAGTGTTGCCGCTGAACAACTATCCGCTCTTCAATATTCCCGCGCAGGAACATGCATCAGCTTTGACCGGCGCGCTGGCGCCTTATTTTCTGGATTGGTTGGCGCATCCCACGTATGACGATTACTGGAAGAAGTTGTCGATCGAAGAAAATTACCAGAACATCCAGGTGCCGGCGCTGACCATTACCGCGTGGTACGACATTTTTGAGGGCGGGTCGCTGCGGAATTACCTGGGCATGAAGGAACACGCTGGGACGGAGGCTGCGCGCAAGGGGCAGCGGTTGCTGGTGACTATTGGCGGCCACGCAGGCGGCGGACGTCACATCGGCGCGGTGGATTTTGGCGCGGCAGCGGAGGAGTTCGACGAGAACGAAACAACGCTGCGCTGGTACAACTATCTGTTCAAGGGCGAAGAGAACGAGTTTGCGGACGCGTCGAAGCCCGTGCGAATTTTTGTCATGGGCAAGAACGAGTGGCGGAATGAGGACGAGTGGCCGCTGAAGCGGGCGAAGGAGATGCGGCTCCTGCTGGTGTCTGCAGGCAAGGCGAACAGCGCCACAGGAGATGGAGCGCTCGTGACGTCGGGCGCCGCGGTGGTGGCTGCGGACTCCTTCGTTTACGATCCGGCCAACCCGGTACCCACCGTTGGCGGGCCGCTGTGCTGCGATGGCGGCCACCTGCCCGCCGGGCCACGCGATCAGAAGGAAGTGGAAGCGCGGGCGGATGTGCTGGTCTACTCGACGATGCCGATGGAAGAGGACGTGGAAGTGACGGGGCCGGTTACGCTCGATCTGTTTGCGAAAACTTCTGCCGCCGACACGGACTTTACGGCGAAGCTGGTGGACGTGGGCCCGGATGGGACGGCGATCAACCTGACCGAGGGGATTCTGCGGGCGCGGTTTCGCGAGTCAACGACGGGCGCGCCCAAGCCGATTACGCCGGGACAGGTTTACGAGTACAAGATCGATATGTGGTCGACGAGCAATGTCTTTTTGAGGGGGCACAGGATTCGGCTGGAGATAAGCAGCAGCAACTTTCCGCGGTTCGACCGGAATTTGAATACGGGGAAGGACGATGCTACGGATGGGGAGATGGTGAAGGCTACGAATACGGTGCTGCATGATGCGGCGCATCCTAGCGCGTTGATTTTGCCTGTGATCGGGAAGTAGTTGCTGGAGGGCTCGGTGCTGTTTCCTATTTTTGTCGCTCAGGGCAAAAGCAAAGCGCGCTTTAAGGTTGGCTACATCAGTCAAGATGGCCGCGTGGTCATCGACCCCATCTTTGAGGGGGGAACCCTCTTTTACGAGGGTTTGGCCTCGGTCAGGGTCAAGGGCGGACGCTGGGGTGTGATCAATTCGAAAGGCGATTTTGTAATACCACCGACTCTTTGGAACTGGTGTCAGTTTCAGGAGGGATTGGCTGGTTTAGCCTCGAGGACCGGGAAGTGGGGCGTCATCGACGTTGCGGGCAATCAGGTTGTTGAACCAAAGTACGATTGGTTTCAGCCTTTCCATGAAGGCCTTGCGTTGGTCCGCGTGGGCAGCACGGTTCACGCGGGAGACGATGCTCGATATTGCTTCATCGACCGGACGGGAGCGGAGACTATTCCAGTTCAATTCCACGACGCGTGGGATTTCTCTGAGGGCCTCGCTGCCGTTAAGGTAGCCGACAAATGGGGCTACATCCGTCTCTCTGGTGAATTCGCGATCACCCCTCGGTTCGACGGAACTGGTAAGGCAAAGCGCGGGGCCGCCAAGCGCGCGGGAAGGTTCGTAAGCGGCCTTGCGCCGGTCTGGGTGGGGCAGGATTTATACAAATTTATCGATGACAAGGGTTCCTGCGCCTTGGACATCGCTTTCGATGACGCGAATAGCTTCTCCGAGGGTCGCGCTATGGTTGGGTTGAATGGTCGATACGGGTATATTGACGTGCAAGGCCGGCTGGCCATCGATTGCCGATTTACCCTGGCACGTGATTTCTCGGATGGTTTGGCAAGGGTAGAGCAAGAAGAATCACGGGCCGGATTCTCCCCTCCGAGCGGATTCATTGATCACGATGGCCAAATGGTTATTGCGCCAACACTTTATTCAGCGGAGAGTTTCCGTGGCGGAATGAGCCTGGTGACGACCGAGAAGTCGATTGGCTACATAAACAGGACCGGAGAATTCGTCTGGCAGGGACCGTTTGTAGAATACGGTGTCTTGTTCTAAACCCGCCAATTGCTCGGCAAGAAGCCGCGATACTTAGCCGACAGATTCAGTAACCCGCTCGCTGACAAGTCGGCTCTTCAGCAGCTCCTTGGCGGCGGCGCGGCCGAGGCGGATGCAATCCGGGATGCCGATGCCGTCGTAGGCGTTGCCGGCGAGCTTGAGGCCGTCGAGCAACGCTGCGCGCTCGGCGATTCGTTTGGTGCGGGTCTGGTGGCCGACGGCGTATTGGGCCATGGCCCGGCTCCAGCGGGAGACCTGGGTATGTTCGGGTGGAGCGTTGATGCCGAGGATCTCGTGCAATTCGCGGCGGACGATTGCTACTAGAACATCGTCGGGCTCCGCGAGCAGCCCTTCGTTCTTCATGCCGCCGAGGAAGGCGCGCAGCACGGCTTTGCCGGTCGGCGTGCGGCCGAGAAATTTGCGATGCACAAAAGTGCAGGCCAGCATGGCGCGGCCTTCGCTGGCCGGGACGAGGAAGCCGAAACCATCGGGGAGCGCGCCGAGTTGGTCCTGGTCGTAGAGCAGGTTGACGGTGATCGAAGACGAATAGGGAATTGCGCTGAGGTCCTCGGCCAGCGCGGCGTCTACCCCACTGAGGAGCAGGCCAGCAGCCCAGGCGGGCGAGCAGAGAATCACTGCATCGTAATCTTCGCGCTGCTCGGCTGCTTCAACTCTCCATCCGTGCGCGGTCTTCTCGAGTGCGCTTACCGGCGTGCCTTTGCGCACCCATGCGGGATTGAGATTGGCTTCGATTGCGTCGACGAGCTGCTGCATGCCGCCACGAAGAGAAGTAAAGACGGAGCGCGGGACGGGCCGAGCGACGTTGTTGCCGTCGCGCTTCGCCGCGCCGATTTTCTTTGCGGCTTCTTTTGCCTTGGCGCGCATCTTGCGGTGAGCGGCCAGCATGCCGCGGGTGAGAGAGCCGTACTCGGCCTCCATCTCGACGAGGCGTGGAAGGACAGTGCGGGCGCTGAGCTGGGTTGCGTCTCCACCAAAGATGCCACTGAGCAGCGGGTCGGCGAGGCGCTCCACGGCTTCGCGGCCGAAGTGGCGTTCAACCAGCGTGGCTACAGATTCATCTTCTTCGGCACCGCGACGCGGAGGATGTAGCAGCTCAAGCCCCATGCGAATTTTAGTGCGCAAGCTAAAGAGCGAGGTCAGCGCAGTGGGGATCAGCTTGGTGGGGATGAGGAACATGAGGCCGTCGGGCAGCGGGATGAGGCGGTTTTTCACCACGACGTACGTCTTGCGAGCGGCGTCGTTCGATGGGATGAGGTCCGCGCCAATTCCCAGTTCGCGGCAGAGTTCGGCGGCGGCCGGTTTCTCAGTGAGGAAGGAATCGGGGCCGCGCTCAAGCACCGCGCCGTTGACGATCTCCGACGCCAACGCACCGCCAAGCTGATCGCTGGACTCGAAAAGCGCGTACTCGACGGCGGCTCCGGCGGCGCGAGCTTTCTCCAGCTCATAAGCAGCTGCCAAGCCTGCGATGCCTCCGCCGATGATTGCCGTCTTCATAGTCCGACCCTATTTCATCTTAGAGCAGTTGCCGCTATTCGCAACAACCTGAGACGACGGCAAGCTTGCGCCGCACAGATTCCGGCTCCACAAAACTAGCATCAGGACTAGTGACCTATTTGAAATGTGATCGAAATCACACAGATTGACACCATTCATCCGGATAGAATGCGACTGTCCAAGATTCAAAACGATTGTCCAGGATTTGATGTTCAGACAATCTCTTCTTACCCGCCAACTCAATCTGTTCGGCAAGTTTTTGAAGACTTCCGCGCCCCCTCTTGAAACCGGAGACACCGTATGACCGCCGAGTTGATTCACCGATTGCATTTTGCCTTCACGATCACCTTCCACTATTTGTTTCCTCAGCTCACCATGGGCCTGGCGCTTCTGATTGTGGTGCTCAAGTCAGTTGCGCTCAAGACCGGAGACGAGAAGTGGGACCGGGCAGCGCGTTTCTGGGGCCGGATATTCGGCATCAACTTTGTGTTCGGAGTGGTGACGGGCATTCCGATGGAGTTTGAGTTCGGCACCAACTGGGCGCGATTTTCGCGGCTCTCCGGCGGGGTGATCGGGCAGCCGCTGGCCATGGAAGGGGTGTTCAGCTTCTTTCTCGAGTCGGCGTTTCTGGGGCTGTTTCTCTACGGAGAGAAGCGGCTGTCGAAGCTGATGCATTGGTTCTCTGCATTCATGGTCTTCGCGGGCTCGTGGCTCTCGGGCTTCTTCATTATTGTGACGGATGCGTGGATGCAGCATCCGGTCGCCTATGACCGGCTGCCCAACGGGCAGTTTGAAGTGCTCAGCTTCTGGCAACTGCTGCTCAACCCGTGGGGGCTGCTGCAGTACGTGCACAACATGACAGGCGCTGTGATTACGGGATCGTTTGTGATGGCTGCGGTGGGCGCGTTTTACCTTTTGGAAGGACGCCGGGAAGAGTACGCACGGATCTTTCTCAAAGTGGGCGTGATTGCGGGCTGTTTGAGCTCGATTCTGATTATCTTCCCCACCGGCGATCTGGCGGGCAAGTACGTGGCGCGCAACCAGCCGGCGGCAATCGCCGCGATGGAAGGCCTGTTTCACACCCAGGATGGAGCGGACATGGTGGTGATGGGCCAGCCCAACGAAGAGACTGGGCTGATCGACAATCCGCTGGTGGTGAACAACGCGCTGAGCTTTCTGATCTACGGAACCACCAAGGCGCAGGTGAAGGGGTTGGATCAGATTCCGCACGACCAGTGGCCGACGGCGCTGCCTCTGCTGTTTTACGCGTACCACATCATGGTCGGGCTGGGGACGTGGTTTCTGCTGCTGATGGCAGTGGCTGCCTTTCTGCTGTGGAGGGGCGCGCTGCAGCGGTCGCGCCCGGTGCTGTGGGCGCTGCTGCTGAGCTTTCCGCTGCCTTACATTGCCAACACGGCCGGGTGGATGACAGCTGAGCTGGGACGGCAACCGTGGCTTATCTATGGGTTGATGAGGACCAGCGAGGGGTACTCGAATACGGTGTCGGCAAGCAACGGGCTGTTTACGCTGATTGGATTCATGGGGCTCTACGCGCTGCTGGGGCTGCTGTTTACGGTGCTGATCTATCGCGAAATCAGCTGTGGGCCGGAGCCCACGAAGAAAGAGGTTCGCGCATGATGGGCTTTATCTGGTTTTGGCTGGTTGCGGTGATGATTGTCGGGTATGTGGTGCTGGACGGTTTTGACCTGGGGGTAGGAGTTCTTCACCTGTTTCTGGTCCAGACCGAGGAAGACCGGCGCACGACGCTTGCGAGCATCGGGCCGGTATGGGACGGCAATGAGGTCTGGCTGCTGGCGGGTGGCGGAACTTTATATTTTGCTTTTCCGCTGCTCTATGCCTCGGCGTTCAGCGGTTTCTATCTGCCGCTGATGATTGTGCTGTGGCTGCTGATTCTGCGCGGCATTAGCCTGGAACTGCGCAACCACATCGATGTCGGCGTATGGCGTGCGCTGCTGGACGGGGTGTTCGGCCTGGCAAGCGGGATGCTTGCAATCTTCTACGGCGCCGCGTTGGCGAACGTGCTGCGAGGCGTTCCGTTGCAGGCCGACGGCTACTTTTTTCTTCCTTTGTGGACCAACTGGCGGCCGGGTGTCCATCCCGGCATTCTGGACTGGTACACGGTGATTTGCGCGGTGCTGGCCCTGGTGGCTCTGACGCTGCACGGGGCGCTATGGATAGCGCTCAAAACTTCAGGAGACCTGGCGAAGCGGGCGCGGCGGCTGGTGACTCCAATGTGTCTGCTGGTATTGGCACTGACGTCGCTTAGCCTGGTTGCGACCATTCTGGTGCGGCCTGCGAGCCTGGACAACTACTTCCATTATCCGCTGACATTTGTTGTGCCGGTGGGCGTGGTTGCGTCGCTGATTTGTATCCGGTTATTCAATCGCAGGCTTCAGCCCTTGCGGGCGTTTCTTTCCTCGTGCCTGTACTTGTTCTTCATGCTGGCAGGGGCCTGCTGGGGAGTTTATCCCACGCTGCTGCCGGCCACCACAGGCGCGGACCGGGATATCACGCTGGCAAAGGCTATCTCCGGTCCGCACACGCTGGCGGTGGGGCTGGTATGGTGGGGATTCGGGATGACGCTGGCAGTGGGGTATGTGACTTTTGTGTATATGAAGTTTCGCGGAAAAGTTGACCTGGCTTCGGCGGATCATTGAAAACTGGCTGCAGAGTATACGCCATTCGAAATGCCGTGATGCCTTGAAGGTAGCGAGCCATTACAATAGCTAATCGCTGATTCCAAGAGTCATCTTACGGAGCGAAATTGTATGAGAACCCGCTCAGTTGTTGTCGTGACCATGCTCTTGCTGGTCGCAATCCTTGCGTCTTGGGGCACCTACGCACGCGCGCAAAGCTATTCAGTTGCAGGTGCGTTAAAGTATCAAAATGCAAAGGACTGGCAGGGCCTTCTGCGCTATGCCAACGCCTGGACGAAGGCCGAACCGAATAGCATGGACGCTTGGGGATTTGTGGGCAACGCCTACACCTTGGGCTTGAACCAACCGGAGAAGGGAATCGATCCCTTGAAACGCTGCGTGGCTATCCAGCCCAATTCGGCGCCGGCCTGGCACGCTCTCGGTGTTACTTACATCATGGCGAAACAATATGGTCCTGCTGTCGATGCAATCAAGCATGCTATTCAGATCAATCCCAACCAGCCCACGTATTACAACAATCTCGCGGTTGCCTACTCCGATGGCGGAGCCTTCAAATCGGCATTGGCCACTCTTGACCAGGAAAAGCCTTTGGCACAGCGGCTGAACAAGTCCAACGTCTGGTATGTGCTTGGCAATGGCTACGTCAAGCTGGGCGCTCTCGATAGCGCCATCCCCGCATATCGGCAAGTGCTGCAATCGACTCCGAATTTTGCGCAGGGCTGGACCAATCTGGGAGCAGCTTTGCAATTCAACGGCGACGACGCAGGAGCGAAGTCAGCTTACCAGCGTGGCAAAGCATTGGGCGATCCGCTGGCGGGGCAGAACCTTGCCCGCCTACAAGCTGCGGAACAACAGGCCCAGGCGCGCGTGACTTATCATGCGGGCAGCCCGAACGTCAGCCACATGTATGACTACTACCATGGCGTAGATGCAGGCGTTGATATCTCTCGAAGCTATTGATTCCGCCGCCACAGTTCCCCGAGACAGACAGCGCTTTCGGTGAAATGGGAAGCTGGTTCAAGCCAGCACTTGCAGTGAATCCGTGTAGCCGGCTGCCTCAGATTCCAGCGCCGGGTCCTTCGGCTGATAGATGCAGCAGGGCTCTTGTGCCAGCGGGTCGCCGGTCAGTGCGTAGGCGCGGGCACGGGAGCCGCCGCAGATTTCCTTATACTCGCATGCACCGCATTTGCCGCGGAGCTTGCTGGTATCGCGCAGGGATTTGAAGATGGGCGCGTTGCGGTAGATTTCCGCGACTGGCGTCTCGCGGATGTTGCCGGCGTGAATGGGCAGAAATCCGCTGGGATAGACGTTGCCGATGTGAGAGATGAACATGAAGCCTTTGCCGTCGTTGACGCGGCGCGTGGCCCAGCTGGCGGTGCGGGTTTTGGCGTCTGCGGTCGGAGCGCCGGGCTCATAGACCGTGGTTGCCGCAGGGGCTGAAGCCCCTTCTTTTCCGGTAGCCATTTTGGCACGACTGAAGTCGTGCCCTTTCAAAGCGGCTGGAGCTTCAGTGGCGATTTCGGCACGCCCTTTCAAAGCGGCGCCGGGGTGGCCGCCCTCGTGGCCATGCCCATTTGCCATGCGGCGCTCTTCGAGATTGTGCTGGAGAAGATAGCGGCGGTAGTGCATGGCTTCGGTGGTCTTGATCTGGAAGCTGACACGGTGGCTTAGCTCGTAGATTTTGCCGAAGACCTGCTCAAATTCCTCGCCGGACAGCAGATCGGCCTCTTGGCCACGGCCGACGGGGACGAGGAAGAATACGTTCCACATCACGATGGCGAGCTTCTCGAACAGAGCGCAGAGGTTGTCGAGATCGTGGGCGTTGTGGCGGCTGATGGTGGTGTGCACTTGAATGGGAATGCCGGCTTCGTTGGCCCACTGGATGGCCTGGATGGTGCGGGCATATGCGCCCGAAAGGCCGCGAAATGTGTCGTGAATTTCGGGAGTAGAGCCGTCGAGCGAAATGCCCAGCCGCACCAGTCCGGCTTCTTTCAGCTTGAAGATGGCTTCGCGTGTCAGCAGTGGCGTCGCGCTGGGCGTGAGCGCGACCTTGACGCCCCTGCCTGCCGCGTACTCAATCAGGTCGAAGACGTCTTTTCTTTTCATGGGGTCGCCACCCGTGAATACGAAGATGGGTACTCCCATATTGGCGATCTGATCGATCAGATTCTTGCCTTCGGCGTTGGTGAGCTCGTCGGGATGCGCGATGGGCTGGGCGGCGGCGCGGCAGTGTTTGCAGGCCAGGTCACAGGACTGCGTGACCTCCCAGATGGCTAGAAAGGGTGTCTCGTCGAAGTTCAATTCGCCACGGGCGGGAATGACGTGCATCGGCTGCATGAGGCCTCCTCGGGAATCGCGCTCAGAATCAAGCGGACTGGCTGGGAAGCCATTCGTCGCTGCAGAGCGCCTCGACTCAATCCGACTCTAGAAGAGCAGCCCGGAGGCAATTCAAGCTGTGATTTGGATCACGCCAACGCGTCCTATTTCGACCGAGCCGCCACCACGCAGGCCTTGCCGCCGCAGAGCGCGCCGGTAATCCCCTTACCTTCGGTGATGGTGAAGATGCGGTCTTCGGCAGGGATTTTTACCGTCTCCTTGGCTCCAGAGGGCCAGTGGATTTCAGCTGTTCCGGCATTGGTCGAGTTGCCGAGACCGAAGTGGAGACGGCGGTCGTTTGAGGAGATGTAGCTGCCGCTGGACAGCACGTCCTGGCGCTGGCGCATGCCGTTGGCAGTGAGGTAGACGGTAGCGCAGGTGGCGTCGCGGGGGCTTTTAGGTCCGCCAACCAGCGCCAGTTCGACCCAGTGATGATGGTCGGGATTCACGTTGCGCAGCAGCACGGGCGGGCCGTCGATGGGGCTGATGACGACGTCAATTTTGCCATCGTTGAACAGGTCGCCAAAGGCTGCGCCTCGGCCCGGAATTACGTCGGCCAGCCCGGTACCTTTCACCGGCGGAACATATTCAAACTTGCGCCCTTTGCCACTTGGATCGGGAATGTTGTGGAAGAGGAGCGGGCGCTCGGCGAAGGTGGTTCCCCAGTCGTGTTGATCTACCTGCGGGTACACGTGGCCGTTCACCATGAACAGATCAAGCCATCCGTCGTTGTCGAAGTCCAGAAAGCCGTCGCCCCAGCCGACAAAAGGAATGGTGGTTTGCGCAATGCCTGCCTTGTAGCTGACGTCGGTGAAGCTGGAGTCGCCGTCGTTGTGGTAGAGCACCTTGTAGTCGTCGCCGAAGTCGGTGACGAAAAAGTCCACCAGGCCGTTGTTCTCGTAGTCGCCGGCGGCAATGCCCATCGAGGCAATCTCGCGGCCATCCTTATTGAGCGCGAAGCCGGAGACGTAACTCTGGTCGTCGAAGGTGCCATCGCCCTTATTGATGTAGAGGAAGTTTGGCTCGGAGTCGTTGCCGACCACCAGGTCGGGCTTGCCATTGCCGTTAAGCGAGACAAAGATGGCGGTGAAGCCGTAGTACTTGTCTTTGTCTTCAACACCGGCCTTCACCGTCACATCGGTAAAAGTTCCGTCGCCATTGTTGTGGAACAGGTGGTCTGGCTCGCCCTGCAGACCGCGTGGGCCGCAGTTGACGGCAGCGCCGCGATATTGGCAAAGGGCGTAACCTACCGCTTTGCTTCCGGCGATGGGCAGGTTGTCGCGATCAAAATGGACGTAGCCGGTGACGTAAAGATCGAGGAGGCCGTCGCCGTCGAAGTCGCCCCAGGTGGAACCGGGCGACCAGTTGCCGAGGCCTACGCCAGCCTTTTCGGCTACATCGGTGAACGTTCCGTCGTGGTTGTTGCGGTAGAGACGGTTTTTGCCGTAGTTGCCTACGTAGATATCAGGCCAGCCATCGTTGTTGTAATCGGCAATGCTGACACCGTAACCCCAGCGGTCGTTGGTGACGCCGGCTTTTTCGGCGACATCGGTAAACGTCCCATCGTGGTTGTTGCGGAAGAGCGCGGCCTTCGGCGTGGGTTCTTTGCCATCGAGCGCGTCGAATGTTGAGCCGTTGACCAGATAGATGGAGAGCCAACCGCTGTGGTCGTAGTCGATGAGGCCGACGCCGGAGCCATTGGTCTCGACGATAAACTGCTTGTCCGGCACGCCCATCTTGTGGACCCAGCCAGAGAGACCGGCCTGCTTGGTGATGTCCTCGAACACGACCGGGCCGGAGTCGACGAAACCGCCGGCGGTGATGGGACGTTTTTCCGCATCGTAGACGGCGGCTGCGCCCAGGCCTGTGGCGATTCCACTTGAGCTGCTTTGAGCAGGAGCGGCTTGCTGGGGGGTGGTGGATTGTGTGGCCTGGGAAGTCGAGGTTGACTTGGCTCGGGCGGGTTCGACGGCCGTCGCAATCAGAACGGTAGAAGCGGGAGCTTTGGCAGTTGCGCTGCGCTGCGGATGCGCGGTTTGCGCCAGGCAATCACCGGGAACGGATAGAACACCGATCAGAATGAAGGAAGTGAGTCCACGAGCGTGCAACTGCAATGGAAATCCTCCACGGGAAGCAGTGTATCGCAACCGGGGGGCTCCTGATTGCGCGCATTTATAGATCACATTTACAGGTGAGATTTATAGCTCAATAGCGAACGGCGCTCGGCCTGTTGTGCATCGAACCGTTTGGGAATAATAACTAGGAGGAGGATGACACCCATGACCCGACAACCAACAGACGCGCAGTCTCCGACCGACACGACCACTTCGGCCGATTCGCGGCGTCGGCATCAGCGTGGCTGGGCTCTACATGGGCTTTTGTCATCGCGGGGCTGGTGATAGCGGCGTGGGCGGCGACTGGTCCAATCTTTCATTTTTCTGACCGCTGGGCGCAGGTCATCAGCACAGCCACGGCGCTTATGACGTTTCTCATGGTGTTCCTCATCCAGAGCACGCAGAATCGCGACGCCCGCGCGATGAACCTGAAGCTGAATGAGCTGATCCGCGCCGCGGATAAAGCGCGCAACCAGATGATCGATATTGAGAGGCTGACGGATCAGGAACTGGATGAGATGCAGGCCATGTACGAGAGGGTGAGAACCGCATGGACCGAGCGCCAGGTGCAGCCCAGGCGCACATTGTCCGGGCAATGAAGCGAGAGACCGCATCGCGCATCGCGAAGCGCGGCTGGGTTCTTAAACACTTGGGCGGCGCGTAGTAGAAGGAGCATTAGTTGCGCGGATGAAGGTATTGGTTTGCTGGTTATAACTGCAAATTCTTATCTATGAATTATGGATTAAATCTTTCTGGAAATCACGGCGTTAATCTTTCCCGCGTAAACAACCTGGGGTTGGTGGTTCGGCGTCAAAGGTTCTGTTGTCCCCGTGCGGAAGCGGAAAGAAATGCTCAGGAGGTAAGTGCATGCTTTGGACAATCTTTGTAATCCTTCTGGTTCTATGGGCGGTCGGACTCGTGAGTTCGTACACGCTTGGAGGGTTCATCCACATACTGCTGGTGTTGGCGGTAATCGTGCTGATTCTACAGTTGGTCTCGGGCCGCAGACCCGTCGTCTGATAGCCCCAGGAGCCGGCTCAAACTTGAGCCGGAGCAGAGGCGCAACTTGTTGCCTCATAACAAATTCAACCCAAACCACGGAGGTGGAAAATGGATAAGGATAGAGTAAAAGGCACAATCGACGATGTGGCCGGACGCGCCAAGCGTCAGGTAGGCGAATGGACAGGCGACACCAACGCACAAGTTGAAGGCGCCGCGCAACAGGTGAAAGGCAAAGCCGAAAAGGCCTGGGGCAACGTGAAAGATGCGGCCCGGGACGTAAAGGCCGACGCCCAGAAGAAGCACGATGAGGTCAAGGCTGAACACGAGCATGCTACGGCCAATCGCCGTTAAGCTTGCCCTTGCCAACGTACATTCTTAACCAATCCGGCGGATGACTTAGACCTCGGGGATTTTTCCCTACCAGTTCGCGCGATGCAGTCCGCGTAATGCGCTGAACGACGTCTATGAGTCATCCGCCGGATTTTTGTCTTCAGGCCGTCAATGTGAATGTTGGCGATTGGCGTAGCATCTCTCCCGCTGTCCGGGTATACTGTCGCCAAGGTGGCTGCCAAGTCCAACCCCGGCCGCCTGAATTGAGGTGCGTCTTCCGCAGGGACTCCGGTTCACTGACGTTCGACGTTCCGCCATCGGAGACTTCCCGTTGGCGCGCAGTAGCCCGCGTGCTTCGAAGTCCCGTGGATGCTTTGAGTTGCACCCTCCTTCCTGCATCCTGCACTCTCTGCGGCTCCCCTCTGCCGCAGCTTTCCCATGTGCCAATTTGTGCTGTTTGCTGGTCTGAGTTTCCACTGCAGGCGGGGCCGAATTGCGCCCGTTGCGGCGACACGCTCGACCGTCCTGGCAATCTTCCCGATGCGGCAAGTGCTTCACTCTGCAGGGCCTGCCGGCTCGTTCCGCCGGCGTTCGTTCGCGCCGTTGCCTTTGGGCTTTATCAAGGCAGGATGAAGGCGGCGATCCATGCACTGAAGTATGAGCGGCTGCACCCCTCCGCGCGCGGGATGGGCCGCATGCTGGCCAAGGCTATTGCGCAGTTGGCGAGCGAGGCTCCGGCAGAGATGCTGGTGGTTCCTGTTCCGCTGCACCGGTCGCGCATTGCCGATCGCGGATTCAACCAGGCGCGCGCGCTGGCGGAATACGCTCTTCAATCGCTGCGCAAGAGCCATCCGCAATGGCGTCTCACGCTGACGCCAAGCGTGTTGATGCGTCACCGCGCTACGGAAAGCCAGGCTGGCCTTACTTTTCGCGAACGCCGCCTCAATGTTCGCGGGGCATTCAAGGTTTCCGACCCAGCCGCGGTCGAGTCAAAGCACATTCTGCTCGTTGACGACATTCTGACCACGGGCGCAACGGCACGCTCGGCTGCGCAAGCGCTGCTGCGTGCGGGCGCAGCTTCTGTGTGGGTTGCCACGCTGGCAAGAGCACGCAGGGAAAATGAATTTTATCGCGGCGACGATTTTCGAGACGCACAAGGCACAAAGGAAAACGCAAGCATCGATTCAACGGACTCATTGGATTCATCGGACCATTCATCGCAACACCAACCATCTTTTTGACGAGGGGTTAAAGGATGTCGCTGGGAAAAGCAATGATTCATGCCCGCAAGCAAAAGTCGATCGCCAAGGCCGCAGCCTTTGCCGGCGATTACGCAGCAGTGCAGCCGGTCCACATGCTGCAGATGCCGGTGCTGGTGCTCAACGCATCGTATGAGCCAATCAACATTTGCGGCGCGCGGCGCGCCCTGGTGCTGGTGCTCAAAGGCATTGCGCGCACCGAGGAGGAGCACGGGCTCATGTTGCATGCGCAGCGCAGCCGCATCGCCATGCCTTCGGTGATTCGACTGCTGGAGTACCGGCGCATTCCGCACCAGACGCGCGCCCTCTCGCGTAAAAACATTCTGCTACGCGACCGCAACACCTGCCAGTACTGCTCCGTGGTGCTGCCGTCGAGCGAGCTTACGCTAGATCACGTGGTGCCGCGTTCCCGAGGGGGCAATTCCACCTGGGAGAATCTTGTAGCCTGCTGCCACGCCTGCAACCGCCGCAAAGGCAACCGCATGCTGCATGAGCTTGACGACATGATCCTGCTGCGCGACCCGCGGCCCTTCTCGCTGCACACCAGCCGCCAGATCATGCGCATGCTGGGGCGTGGCGATGACCGGTGGAGGAAGTATCTGTTTTATTAGGGATTAGGGATTAGGGATTAGGGATTAGGGATTAGGGACTAGGGATTAGGGAACAGGGAACAGGGAACAACCCGAATTGAATCGCGACCAGAGGCTTGTGAAATTATTCAATCAAGGAGCCTCAGCTTGTTTACTCGCGCTATTGTACGAATTCCTGGGAGAAACTTCGATGCTGGGCTAACTACGGTCGACTTCGGGCGGCCTGTCTTTGAACTCGTGCTCCAACAACATCAGAATTATTGCAACGCTTTGGAAGAATGCGGA
>Ga0302326_10012271_pt1 | contig 18310 bp, 13 predicted proteins | sample Palsa_T0_3_FD_202264 | JGI IMG/M metagenome (GOLD analysis project Ga0302326, IMG submission 202264) | Peat permafrost microbial communities from Stordalen Mire near Abisko, Sweden - Palsa_T0_3 | ecosystem: Environmental > Terrestrial > Soil > Palsa > Peat permafrost | place: Sweden: Abisko...
GCGCGCCAGGTGGAAGAGGCGTTTTCAACCGAGATGCACATCTACAAGATCAACGGGACCCAGCATTTTGCGCCGTCGACAGAGTTGAGCGTTCCATCGGCCATGGCGCCGGCCATTCTGGCCGTCAAGAACCTTGACGACTTCCGGCCCAAATCGCACGTAGTCACGAGCAGGAATCGCGCGCGGCCAGGGTTTACGCCTGAATTTACGTCGAGCCAGTCGGGCAATGTGTATTTTGCCCCCGGCGACATCGCTACGGTGTACGACATCAAGCCGCTCTACAACAGCAGCATCACCGGCCAGGGGCAATCCATCACCCTGGTGGGCCAGTCGGCCATTGCAACCAGCGACATTGAGGCCTTCGAGAATGCGGCCGGGCTGGCCGTGAAAGATCCCATACAATTCCTGGTTCCCAATTCCGGCAACTCGACCGTCTTCCCTGACGGCGACGAGTCGGAATCGGATATTGACATCGAGTGGTCGGGCGCCATTGCTCCCGGCGCCACCATCAATTTTGTCTATGTCGGCAACAACCTGAACTACGGCGCGTTTGATTCGATTGTCTACGCCATCGACCAGAAGATCGGCGACATTGTCAGCAGCAGTTATGGGGAATGCGAAGCGGAGCTTAGCGGCGCTACGCTCGGATCGGGCGGGGCTACCGAGACCACCCTGGAGGCGGCCTTTGAACAAGGCACCGCGCAGGGGCAGACGTTCATTGCAGCCGCGGGCGACGAGGGTTCCACCGACTGCTATGGCACCAACGGACTGACGACGGCGCAGCAGGAGGCCCTGGCGGTCGACTATCCAGGCAGCAGCGCCTATGTGACGAGCATGGGCGGCACGGAAATTTCCGCGGCCAATTCCGCTTATGACACATCGGACACCGCATACTGGGCGGCCGCGAACACGGCGGACGTTGTCAGTTCGGCGCTGCAATACATTCCGGAGGTCGTGTGGAATGACGATGCGGCGAACTGCGGCGTAGCCAACTGCTTGAGTGCGGGCGGCGGCGGGGCCAGTTCGCTTTTCAGCAAGCCAAGCTGGCAAACCGGCGTGCCGGGAATCCCATCCGACGGCATGCGCGATGTCCCCGACCTGGCTTTCTACGCATCGCCGAGTTTTCCCGGCTTCCTTTACTGCACCAGCGACTCAAGTGCCTGGGGTAGCGGACAAACAGGCAGTTGCGCGGATGGCTTCCGCGACTCGAACAATGTTTACCTGACCGTGGCCGGTGGAACCAGCTTCGACGGGCCCATCTTCGCCGGCATCCTGGCGCTGATCAGCCAGAAGCAGGGGTATACCACCGGACAGGGCCTGGTTAATTCGACACTCTATACGCTTGCCTCCAACAGCGCAACTTACGCCTCGGCTTTTCACGACATCACCTCCGGCAACAACGATTGCAACGCCGGCTCAGCCAATTGCAACGGCACCATCGGATTCTCCGCGGGAACGGGTTATGACCAGGCCAGCGGGCTGGGATCGTTGGACGTGAGCAACCTGGCCGGCGCGTGGCCTGCCAGTTCGTCAACCGGTCCCACGCTGATCGCCACCACCACCAGCGTCACCGCGTCCAACAGTGCGCCAAGCATCAACGTCAATGACACCTTTACCGTCACCGTTGCCGCCGCCAGCGGCACTCCAACCGGCTCCATCATGCTCACCGTGGACGCGAACGCGCCCATCACGGAGACGCTCAGCGCCAACGGCACCTTCGTCTACACCGCATCGTTTGCAACCGTGGGCTCGCACACCGTCCTGGCCGCATACGTTGCCGATTCCACCTACGCAGCCTCGACGGGAAGCGTGACCGTGAATGTGTCAGCGGTCAGTTCGGGCACGGGAACCATTGCCCTGTCGGCTGCGCCGAGCAGCCTTACCGTGGCGCAGGGATCGTCGGGCAACGAAACCATCAGCGTAACTCCGGCGGGCGGCTACACGGGGACTGTCGGATTGACGTTCGACACCTCGAACGACAGCGCCTTGCAGAATCTGTGCTGGGAATGGAGCAACCAGAACAGCGCTGGCAACGGAACGGTCGCCATCACTGGAACAGCCGCAGCCGTCACCACTCTTTCGCTGGATGCGAACGCCTCCGATTGCGCCACAGCTGCAGCGGTTCAGACAACTGGCAAGCAGCCCTTCAAAACGCTGCACTCCGCGGGTTCCGCGATGCTCACGGACAAGAACACAGGAAAAAACCCTGTGCCACTCACTGCGGCCCTGGCCGGGCTTCTGCTGGTGGGCTTCTTGGGACGCAGTTCGCGCAAGCTGCGCGGGCTGGCCGCAATCCTTCTGCTGGCGGCCGTCGGGCTGGTGGTGACTGCTTGCGGAGGAATCCAGAACAACGCGCTTGCCAACCCACCCACGGGCAGTTACACCGTGACGGTTACGGGGCAGGATTCGGCCACGTCGACTATCACCGGCACCACCACCTTCACGTTTGTCATCAACAACTGAGAACTTATCCACAAATAGCGCATTCGAGTAGCGCCGGTCTCCAGACCGGCTGTCCTGGCGGCGTCCACGCCGCCAGAGTCCGTGTGCGGGCCGGAGGCCCACATGACAGCCGACCAGGAGGTCGGCGCTACCTGTATACGGATAAGCTCTAACTCCCCCAGACTGATTGCGAAGGGGCGGACATCCGAAGAAGATGTCCGCCCCTTCGCGGTTTCGTGGAAATGCTTGAATGCGGGCGCCGGGGCTATGATTCGGTCATGCATTTCCGACCTGCCAAAGGGATTTTGCTGGCCATGATCTGCGCGTTCGCTGCGCTGTTGGCGGGCCCGTTGTTGGCTCAGGGGCATGGCGCCTCGGGTGTCCAGGCAGACATCACTTCAGCCCAGATCGTAGAGCGCATGATCGAGCACAACAAGTCCCAGACAGGCGCGCTCAAACACTACCAGGCGCTTCGCCATTACGACGTGGAGTACCGGGGATTCGCAAGCAGGATTGCGGCGAAAATGGAGGTCGAGGTCAGTTTCGATGCGGCAACGGGTAAGAGTCTCAGGATCGTGTCGCAAAGCGGCTCCGCGTTCCTGTGCGACAAGGTATTAAAGCGCGCGGTGGAGAGCGAAAAGGAAGCCTCGCAAGACAAGCAGTCGACGGCGCTCACGGAAACAAATTATCGATTTCGCCTGGGCGGCAGCGAGAGCATCGCGGGCCGGCCGGCTTACATGCTGGATGTGGAGCCGCTGACGGCGAGCAAGTTTCTCTATCGCGGCAGAATCTGGGTGGATGCTGCGGATTTTGCCGTGGTGAAGATGGAGACGGAGCCGGCCAAGAGCCCTTCGTTCTGGATTGCCCGCACGCTGATTCACTATACGAGCGCGAAGACCGATGGCTTCTGGCTGCCGGAGCAGATGCGCAGCGAGACCAAGGTGCGCATCGGCGGAACTGCGGTGCTGACCATCAACTACGGCAGCTATACGGTCGTGCCAGAGGAGGCAGTCCGAGCCGCCGGGTCGTAGCCCGCTCTGTCGACCGGCCGCCCATTCCGGGCCGGGTTGCTGTGATACCGTTGCAATACGGCGACCCCGTGGCGGGCCGGCGCGGAACGGCTGGAATGCGCCGGGAATCGGAGTCCGCCGAGCGAAAACGAGAGAATGGTCCAACAGCCGGAATTGACATCGCCTTCATTGCCCGCGAGCCCGGCTCAACAGCCTGCGGCAGACCTCGCCCCACCTTCCGTCGCCGATCTCCAGGCTGAGCCCGGCAAGCACGGGCCGCAGCGGATTCCGCGCTGGCTGGAGCGGGCCGAGCTTTTTCTCCGCGTGCTGCTGCGGATGTATATTGGCCTGGCGGTTTGTTATGCGCCGTGGTCGCGCATGTTCTGGGACCAGAACCCGATCTTCCTGCAGTTTCCTACGCTCTCAATCTATGCGGCCAACGGAGCCGTGCGGGGGCTTGTGTCGGGACTGGGCCTCCTGAATTTGTGGATTGCATTCCACGATGCGATCCGGCATGGGACGGATAAGCAATGACGGACGTAGGACGAGGGACTAGGGACGAGGGACTAGGGCCTAGGGATGAGGGACTAGGGACTAGATTCCCCATCGAGCAACGGCCGCCTGCCGTGGAATCGGTAGAGAGCGCGGATTTGGGACTCGGACCTGCGGCGACGGAACCGCTGCCTGCAAGGAACGAGGCGGTCCCGCAAGGCAACGCGGCGCCGGTTCCTCTCGACAAGGCGCCGCTGGCCTATGAGAATCCGACGTTTCTGAACAGCGCCGACGGCCGCCTGATCCGCATCGTTGCCGAATACCTGGAGCCGCTTTCGCGCTTCCGCCGGGAGCAGATTCAGGATACGGTGGTCTTCTTCGGCTCGGCGCGCTTTCGCGGAAAGGCCGAGGCCGATCACGAGTTGGAGTTGCTGGATAACACCGGCTCCAGCCAAGCCGCGCCAAGCCATGAGCAGCCGGCCAGCGTTCCCGAGATTGTGGACGGCACCGCCTCGACCCTGCAGCGCAAGCGGGCCGTGGCGGCGGTGGAGATGGCACGCTACTACGAGGACGCGCGGCGCCTGGCGCAGTTGCTCACCGTGTGGGCAAAGCAGATTCCCTCCCGCCGTCACCGCTTCGTGGTCACCTCGGGCGGCGGCCCGGGCATCATGGAAGCGGCCAACCGCGGCGCCTGGGAGGCAGGCGGCAAAACCATTGGACTGAATATCCGCCTGCCCTTCGAGCAGTCGCCGAACCCCTACATCACTCCCAGCCTCAACTTCGAATTCCACTACTTTTTCATGCGCAAGCTGTGGTTTGCCTATCTGTCAAAGGCCCTGGTGGTTTTTCCCGGCGGCTTTGGAACGCTGGACGAGATGTTCGAGATTCTCACGCTGGCCCAGACCCACAAGCTGGCCAAGAAGATCACGGTCGTTATTTATGGCTCGGATTATTGGAAAAAGGTCTTCAATTTGGACCACCTGGTGGACACGGGAACGATCTCGCCCAAAGACATCGACCTGTTTCAGTTTGCGGACACGCCCGAGCAGGCCTTCGAGATGTTGCGCAAGGGACTGACGGAGAACTACCTGGCTCCCGAAGCCGAGGCGGGCAAACAGGCTACGGCCGCCGTTGCGGCGTCGACCGCCAGCAGGGAATTGATGTCGGGCTGGACGCTGGAAGATTTTCTCGGCCCGGAGATGGCAAAGACCAGCAAATAATAGCGATTCGCGCCATAATGAGTGGTAAAGTTTCTTCTTGCGAAAGGGAAATGCCTCCCAAGCCCGTTCTAATGGGGCAGAGCACCTTTCTTCTCCGCAGCCGATCTTCCCCCCGGAGGTCATGGAGCGATGAACCGCTATTCAATGATCTTTGCGCTGCTGGTTGCATCCAGCTTTGCCGTGCATCCCACGCCGGCTGGGAATGGGACGTCGCCCGCGGGCGGCGCGACGGATACTGAAAAAAACAAGCAGCATCACGGTGCACCGGCCGCAGTTGGCAATCAATTGCTGGTCGAAGATCCCAATGCTTTCATTCAGCGATTTCTTGAGAAGGCTCCGGATGCAGCCAAAGCGACGCAGACCGTGCAGGTTCTGTTCGCCACCGTGCCGCATCCCGTCGAAACCCACCTGGCAGCTGCCTTCGATCACAACGTGGACGCACTCGAGGATGGCCTGCGCGATGCCGGCTACCTGTTCGACAGCTCTCTTATCCCCTGGAGAACCCATTCAACCAGGGACGACTTCGACGACGACGTAAAGGAGATGAACGCAAAGAATCTGGAGGACGAGACCCCCGGAATTCTGCTCTTCCGCAGGAACCATCTTGGGGCGAATGCATACGCGGAAGGCATGGTGGTCTTTCTCATCAGCGAAAAACCAACACAGGGCATTTCCTATTCTCAAGTCAAAACGGCCTGGACGATTATTGGGAAAGAGAATCTGAAGCTTCAGGATCCGATTCGCATTCTCGGCCCCACGTTCAGCGGTTCGTTTGCCTCTTTGGTTTCCATGGTTGGGTTCTTCCGGGCAAATAAACTGAATTTGCCGTTTCGCATCCGCAGCGGCGGAATCACCCTCGGCCGCTCCGCGGACGAAGCCGTTGCCGACATCGTGAAGCTGTGGCCGGGGACGAAAGTCGATTTCGGAAGCGCGATGCACGACAACGCCGACTGGATCGCCGGCGCCGTCAGCGCCTTCGGGAGGATTGGCATCGACGAAGATTCCACCGCGATCTTGAGCGAAGGCGAATCGCTTTACGGCGAGGCTCAGTCCAAGTCGGGTGACACGCCAGACGGCGGGCAACAAGGGGCCGCCGAGCAAGCCTCGAACGGCGTTTGGCGCATCGGCTATCCCCGCGATATCTCCAGCCTCCGCGCCGGCTATGAAAGCCAGGGCATCTTCGATTCCTCGTCGCCCATGCAGGCCTGGAAGCGAGCTCTCACCCTGAAGAACGACACCCAAGGGGAGGGAGATTCGGTCCAGTCCTTTGGTGGCGAGGAGACGGTCGCCGCTCAGGAGTCGGTCCTCTTCGGCATCGCCGACTTCTTGAAGACTCATGGCATTCGCGCAGTGATTATCTCCGCCACCAACGAGGAAGACAGCTACTTCCTCACCCAGTTCCTCCATTCCCGCGACAGCCACGTACGCGTGGCGGTCATCGGCAGCAGCCGCCTCTTCATGCGCGTCTCCACCATGCAGTTTCGCGGCGATCTTGTCGTGGACAGCTTTCCCATGCTACCCCGTCTCCACGATTGGACGGATACACAAAACCAACATTCCGGACACGTCTTTGCGGACGATGTCGCCCAGGGAGTTTACTTCGCGGCACTCGATCTATTCGCCGAACACATTGATTCTTACGCGGAGTATTCCCCTCCCGACTGGGACCCGAATGCCGCCCCGGAGCACTGGCCGCCGATGTACGTCGCGGCCATGGGCAGCGATTCCACCTGGCCAGTCGGGGAGGCTCCCGGAATCCAGTTTTATTGCGCCCATGCCGGTCCCTCGACGGTCGGGATGCCCTTCACGCTTCTCGGCTACAAGCCGCAACCCCCGCAAATCCCGCCCGAGTCTGCAAAAGAGTGCGCAGCGCAGTCTTCGCCGCCGCATGCTGCTCCCCCCGCGCAACCCTCCCCGCCGCATCCGCCGCAGTCTTGGCAGCTCCTTCACGTTGGAACCGATTGGGTTTACCTGCTTGTTGTCCTGATCGCATCCACCATTCTCTACTGCTGCTGCTTTTGGTATGCGAACCCAGTAAGCCGGGTCGCGCTGGCCAGCTTCTCGCCCACCCCCGGCTGGCGTTTCTGGCTGTTCAAAGTCGCCATCCCCGGCTTGGTAGCCGGAGGCGCCTTCCAGGTCATGGCCTGTGCAGTCGCCATGCCGGCCATCGCCGTCCAGCATGGCGTCGGCTGGTGGTATTGCGCCGAAGCGTTCACCTACATAGCGCCCGCTCTGATTGCGTATTCTGCCCTCCGCAAGGCTCGCGGCGCAGCCAATGTGCCGTGGACCAACCCCATGTTTCTCTCCATCGTCCCTCTCGAAATAGCCATTCTGGGTTTTGGAATCTCAGGATTCTTCACCGGCGACCCCGCCAAGGGCGACCCGGTTGGTGCAGTCCTGAACATTTATCGAGAAATGCACTGGGAATCCGGCCTGTCTCTGGTCCCCACGGGAATGTTTCTGCTGGTAGCAATCGGCGTATGGGCCTCTCAGGCGGCCAGCGGGGCAGCGGTGCTGCGTTACAGGCCCCCGCTGCCCCACCTGGCCTGGAACGCACGCATCTCCCAAGCCGCCGGCGACGCCGTTCTGGATTTAGGGTTGCCCGTGCCCACCTTCCGGGTTGCCAAGTGGCTCTGGATTGTCTGGGGCAGCCTTGCCGTGTCAATTCTTGCCGCGCATTTCTGCTTCGCTCCGTTTGCCAAAATCACCTCGCTCGAACCGGCGGCTGTCACCCGGCTGGTCATGCTCGGCTCAGGAACCATCGTCCTCTTGATGTTCCTGGACCTCTTTCATTTCCTCTGGCTATGGGAGGGTCTGCGCAGCCTGCTCCACGCCCTCAATCTGGAGCCTTTCCGGCGAAGTTTTGTCCCCATCGACGACTTCAAGTGGACGAACCTGTGGTCGTTCAATGGCTCTTCGTTCCGCGACCGGCGCGCCATCAACGCCGCTCAGATCGAGTGTGTCGACGATTTAGCCCGCAAGTATGGCGATACGGCGGTGGGCGGCGTTCCCCTGAAAACATATTTCCTTCCCGCGTCCACGTGGCTCCAGGAGCGGCGAATTCGCTACAATCTGGCCGACCTCGACCAAGTCGACCGCGCCGAGTTCGCGCTGGACTCACAGAAACTCATCGCAACCATTTCCGAGGTCGGCTCTACGGCTGCAGTTCTGGCAGCGGCGCAACGCTTTGCCGTGCCGGCGGCGGAAGTCCTGCCCGATACCGAGGCCATTCAACGCGCCCTCGTAAGCCAGGCCGCGGCCGGCGGAGGCCGCTTCAGCGATGAGGCGGAAGAACTTGCCCGGCTGCCGGAATGGCAGCAAACCGCGGAGAAACTCCTTTGCCTCATTTACATCGGATTCATTCAGACGGTGATCGCCCGGCTGCACACGCTGCTGGCCTCGGTGGCGTTGCTGTTTTCCCTGGTCACGCTGGGAATGGCCATTTACCCGTTTGTGCCGTTCCTCCCTCTCATGGTCTCGGGTTTCCTGATGCTGGCATGTATCGCCGGGTCATTCTTCAGGGTGTTCAGCCAGATGGATACCGATCCCATTCTGTCGCGGATTGTGAACGGCGACGACCGCAAGCTGCAAGGAAACTTCTACCTCAAGTTCGGCGAAGCAATGGCTCTGCCGCTGTTGACACTGGGCAGTTCGCTGCTTCCCGGCGGCTCCGGCCGCCTGCTGGACATAGTGACGTCGCTTTTCAGCCATGGCGCGCAGTAGTCGGCGGTTAAATCCCTGGCAGCGCGCTTTTTTCAAAATAAGCAACACAAAGCTCAGATTCTGCTAGCCTTTAATCATGAGGAGGCATCGTTCCGGCCGGTTGACCTGGCCCATGAAGCGCAGAATCGGGGAATTTGCACTAATCCATGTGCGGTTTTTTCGGGCATTTTGCCTGTTTTAAGGGGGTTTTCGGTAACTGTGTTGGTTCCTTTGCGAATTGAAGGGCAATTCGCGGCTTCTTAACGTGCCATTTATGTTTCGGAGAGGATACTGGGTGCAGAAATCCGGAAGCAAACGCGGAGAAGGAGAAGAAATGGCCAGATCGACCATCTCGTATCTTTGGCGCGACCACGATGCACCACGCGGATTCAAAACCGGTGTTTCCCTGCACAGCCATACCAACCAGTCCTCTGAGACGCTGGATTTTCTGGCCAACCTCGGCAACCAGTTTTCAGTTCTACGGCCCTTTCTGTCGCGCATGGAGCGGCGGGCGGAGACCGTGCACGGGATTAGGATCAACTATGCGGCGGCTTATTGGACGCCGCCCATGACTCCGCGGCTGGCGTTTGACCTGGAACGCAGCCAGGTTGAAAAGCTTGATCTGGCCGCCATGGTATCCATCACCGACCACGACAACATCAACGCGCCCATGCTGCTCAGGACCATCCCCAGCGCGCGCGGGATTCCCGTTTCAGTGGAGTGGAGCGCTCCTTACGGCGAGCAGAGTTTCCACCTTGGCGTGCACAACTTGCCCAGCGCGCGCGCGGCGGAGTGGTTGGCCACGCTTGCCGATTACTCTCGGGGCCCCAGCGGGGCGCGCCTTACCGCAATTCTCTCCGCACTGCACGCTGAGCCGAACGTGCTGGTGGTCTTCAATCACCCCATGTGGGACTTGTACCTGGTCGGCAAGGAAAAGCATCAGTTCCTGGTGAATGAATTTCTGCAGAAGAATGGCGCTTTCCTCCATGCGCTGGAATTGAACGGCCTGCGGCACTGGGAAGAGAATCGCGCCACGCGGCAGTTGGCGGAGAACTGGCACATGCTGCTGATCTCCGGCGGCGACCGCCACGGCGTGGAGCCGAACGCCACCATCAACCTGACCAACGCCACCAGTTTTACAGAGTTCGTTCACGAGATCCGGCGGGAAAAGAAGAGCAACATGCTTTTTCTGCCGCAATATGCCGAGCCGTGGAAGCACCGTCTCCTGCAATCGACCATCGATGCCATCAGAAACTATCCTGAGTTTCCGCAAGGATCGCGCAACTGGGACGAGCGCGTCTATCATCCCGACCGCCATGGGATTGTCCGGCCGCTCAGCGAAGTGTGGCCCGCGGGCAAGGCTCCCAGAGCCATGCGCGCCCTGATTGGAGCGGTGCAGTTGATGGGACGGGGACTGGTTTCCGGCGGCCTGCGCATGGCCTGGAGCGAAGCGCACCAGTTGCGGCTTGCGCTGGGCGAGCACGACGGCTAAGACCAACCTGTGCCGTTATGAAACCCTTGCCGATCACCGGCCAAAGTCAACTTGCGGAGCGGGGGCCAACTCTCCGCGCTGGTTCAGACTGGGTACCTATCTTGGCGCTGACCGAAACCCTCAATCCGCTCCCTATTCATGCGTCCGCCGCACGCGCCCCCCGCGTTGCCTATTTCCCTGACTCATTCCACGAAGTGAATGGAGTGGCCCACACCAGCCGCCACTTCGAGGCATTCGCACGCCGTCGCAATCTGCCCTTTCTGTGCGTTCGCGCCGGCGACCGCGCGACAGCGTTTCAAGAAGACGGAAATGTTTGGACTCTTGAGCTGCCGCGCGGGTTCCTGTCGTTTGCGCTGGAGAAGGACCTGCGCTTCGATCCCGCGTTTCTGCGCCACATTCCGCTGATCGGCGAGGTGCTTGACCGCTTCAAGCCGGACCTGATTCACATCACCGGTCCCAGCGAAGTGGGCATGCTGGGCGCGCGGCTGGCGTATGAAATGGAATTGCCGCTGGCGGCAAGCTGGCACACCAATGTGCACGAGTACATGGCGCGCCGGTCAGACTGGTTTGTGAAGCTGCTGCCCAGGCAATCGATCGTAACGGAGCAGACCGTCGAGGACCTGACCCTCGCCGCGGCGGCCAAGTTTTATTCCATGGCGCAGGTTCTGTATGCGCCCAATGCGGAGCTGTGCGCGCTGCTGAAGCGGGTCACCAAGCGGCCGTGCCACTTGATGCCGCGCGGCGTGGACGCAGACCTGTTTCATCCCGCCAAACGCAACCGCGAACCCAACGACCGCGATCACCTGCTTGGCTTTGTAGGCCGGCTTTCCATCGAGAAGAATGTTGGGCTGCTGGTCCGGGTGCAGGAAGAACTCGAAGCGATGGGTCACCGCAGCTTTCGTTTCCTGATTGTCGGCCACGGCGGTGAAGAAGCCCGGCTGCGCGAGCGTTTGCCGCGCGCGCAGTTTACCGGCGTCCTGCGCGGAGAAGCGCTCTCGACGGCCTACGCCAACATGGACCTGCTGGTATTTCCCTCGCATACCGACACGTTTGGCAACGTGGTGCTGGAGTCTTTGGCCAGCGGAGTTCCGGCCATCGTCACGCCGGACGGCGGACCCAAGACGATTGTGCGCGACGGCGTTACCGGGCGCATTGCCGCGGATGCGGATTTTGCCGCAGCCGTCGCAAGCGTGCTTGGCAATCCCATGAACCACGCCGAAATGCGTCTCGCCGCGCGCGGCCATGCGCTCACCATGAGCTGGGACTCGGTATTCGAGGGTGTCTATGCGGGCTATGAGGCGTTGTTGCCGCAGATCGTGCGCCTGCGCGAATAACCCTTCGGCATTCAGCCCTCTCGGACGTTATCGAATCGTGGCCACGCGACCCACGGTAGGAAACTTCTCGAACTGAAGCGGGTCGTGCCCTGGGACCACTCGATCCGGCGAGCCGGCCAACTGAATCATGCGAGATTGCTGGGCGATGTTGGCGGTATGATCGGCGTCGCTGAAGGTGGCGCTGGCCAGGTGTGTCTTCAGATTGAAATACAAATACACATTATCCGAAGCCAGCACATACGGCGGGTTTCCATCCACGCGGAGATATTGCGAGGCGTACGTGTGGCGCGAGCCGGTGTAGGCGCGGATGCCGGAAAAGATCTCAACGTTATCGCCGTCTACCATGTGAACGCGGCCTTCGGTGTTCAGTTTGACGAGCACCTTCACGTCTTCGGGGTCGATGCCGCCGTGATCGCCGCCCGGCTGCCAGGCATCCATGGTGTAGTAGCGGTACTCGGCCTTCTGAATCCACACCTGCGCCTTGGGAAACAAGTCGAGGCCGCCCATGTGATCCCAGTGGGCGTGGCTGATTACGATGTCGGTCACATCGGCGGGATCGACGCCGGCGGTCTTGACAGCCAGGTCCGGGCGCAGATAATCCTTCATCGGATATTCCTTGGTAAACGTGTCGCGATGAAAGCCGCTGTCGAAGAGAATGGTGTATCCGCCGCCGCGGATGAGCCAGATAACCATGGCCAGATCGATCTTCTGATCCTTCGGCCCGCCGACGACGAGCTCAGAGACGGACGCGCCGGGCGAAGTGGCGTAGCGAATCGCCTGAATTGAGTAGTTGGGCGTTTGCGGAGGCATAAGCAGCAGCGCAAAGACTCCCGCAAGCAAAACTCGAATCATAGTACTCCCTTTGCGTACCCGCTGGTGAACCCGTTAGTCCCTAGCCCCTAAGTCCCTAGTCCCTAGGTCCCTAAGTCCCTAGTCCCTAGCTTCTCAGCCCTTCGCCGCAATCTCGCCGATTGCAGTTACTAACTTGTCGAGGTCGGGAAGCGGTGTGTAGACATGCGGAGTTACCCGGACGCAACTGATGTTTTCCCACACAATGCCGACAGTGTGAATCTTGTATCGGTCGAAGAGCGCCGAAGCCAGTGCGCCCGGCGTCATGCCGTCGATGGAGACGCCGCAGATGGCGCAGGAATATCTCAGATCCAACGAGGTATGCAGCTTGACCTTGGGGATTTGTTGGACGCGCGAGGCCCAGTAGTTCTTGAGATAGCCGATGCGCTGCTCCTTGCGCTTGCTGCCGATGCCCTCATGAAAATTGATCGCTTCTCCGATCCCTTGTTCCAGAGGAAAGCTGCGCGTGCCCAGGTCTTCGAACTTGCGGATGTCGGGAGAGTGGGGAGTGCCGTTGCACACCAACGGCCAGAGTTTTTCTATTTTCTCTTGTTTTACCCACATCATGCCCGTCCCAATCGGAGCAGACAGAAACTTGTGCAGGCTGGTTCCGAAGTAATCGCAGTGCAGGTCGGGGATTTTGAAGTCCAGCAGCCCGAAGGAATGCGCGCCGTCCGCGATCACTTCGATGTTATGCGCGTGGGCCATGTCGGCTATCTTGGCCACGGGCATGGTCTGGCCCACCCAGTTGATCATATGCGTTACATGGATAAGTCGCGTGCGCGGAGTTATGGCCTGCTCGTAAGCTTTGACGATCGCATCGTCGTCTTCAATGGGAAAGTCGAAGCTGATTTGTTTGTAAACGATGCCGTCGCGCTCGGCGCGCTGGCGATAGGCTTCGATCATGTGCGGATAGTCCTGCTTGGTGCCGATCACCTCGTCGCCGGCCTTCAGCGGCAGCCCGTAGATGATGGTGTTCAACGCCTCCGTCGAATTGCGGTCGATGGCAATCTCACTTGGGCTGGCGCCGGCCAGATGGGCGAGTTTCTCGCGCAGCGGCTCGCGCCCCTGGTCGAGAATCTGCCACATGTAATACGACGGCCCTTCGTTGGAAAGCTGGTTATAGCGCTCCACAGCCTGCTGCACCACGATGGGCGCGGGCGAGACGCCGCCGTTGTTGAGGTTGATGATGTCCGGGTTTACCGAGTAGGAGCGCTGAATGACGGCCCAGAAGTCTTCGTTTTGCGCCACTTCGGTGGGTCCCAGATGGGCTACGGCGCGCGACGCGGCGCTGAAGTCCGCTGCGTGCAACTGGTTGAAGAGGCTGCCGGAAGAGAACGCGCCGGCAAGCGTGGCTGCGTTGCGAAGAAAGGTGCGGCGGTCGCTCGACATCATACTCAGCACTCTAGGCGCTTGCGGGCGGTGGAATCAACCGGAAACTTCGTGCCTTGGAAGTCAGGTGCGCAGGCCGGTCCGAAGGTCAAGCGTGAATGGCGTCTCCTTGTCGGCAATCATGTTCCAGCCCAGGCCGTGGAGTTGTGCGCCTTCGATAGCCGTGATGGTCACGCCTTCATCGGAGAGCTTTTCCGATTGCCATGCCTGGCCGGCCTCGCCCCAGGCCAGCAGGTAGTGATGGCTGACGAAGAGCAGCAGGCCTTGAGCGGCGAGTGCTCGAACTTCGAGGACGGGACGGTAAGCAATCATCGTGAATCGCTCCGGCGCGGTTGTGTCGATCATGTAGGCGTAGCCGCCGGAGACGGCGCAGATTTCATTCGGATTCGGACAAGACCAGAGGCCGGTGGGTACGATTGCATCGCGGAAACCTAAAGCGCAGGTGGCCAGGAAGGGCTGCGGTGGGGCCTCAGGGGCTAAAGCCCCGTCCTTCTTTTCCGGGCTAATGTCGGGACTAAAGTCCCGACCTACCGTCCGGGTCGGGCCCGCCCAGGTCAGGTTCGCCAAGGTCAGGTTCGCCCGGATCAGGACTTCGAGTGCACCTCGCTCCACCTCTTCGGCATCGAGTGGATAAACGAAGTGCCGCTGTGGCGGGATGAGCGGGCGCGCGACGAGGATTTCGGCCTGCCAGTTATGAGGGAAGGTCAGGTCCACAATCGGAGCTGCCGGGCCATCCTTCATGCATGCGCCCGGTAGTTCAGAATCCAGCGTTCCTGTTCCTCCGTGTCCGGAACTGGCACCCCGCGTGCGTCTTCCACGGCTTTAAGCGCTCTCCGCGGCTCCCAGCCCAGATGAATCAGCGTGCACGCAGTTGCAACCGTTGCGCGGCCGATGCTTCCCCAGCAGTGGATACCGATGCGTTGCCCGGCGCGGAGCCGGTTGGCGAGATCGCCGGCGAACATCCGGAAGGCCTGGACATCAGGCGGGAGTTGGTGGTCAGGAACAGGGTGGTGCAGGAAGATCATGCCCAGGCGCCGGGCTTGCAGGCCTTCTTCGTCCAACTCGAGCATTTCAACCTGCTCCTCACTGAGCAGCGAGACAAGCGTGTGCACTCCCGAGCGGCGCAGGTGCAGCAGTTCGCTGTACAGGTGCTTGCCGCCGCGTGGGCAGAGAACAATGCCCAGCGGCATGGGCGCAAGCGTCGCGGTCGCTGCCGGCCCCGGAGCCAGCGGCGCTGCGGCTCCTCCATAGATCCAGTAGACGCCGTTCACGCCTGCTCAAACTCCCACGAACTGATGGATGCGGTCATGGACCGTGGGAATGGCGAGGCCCATCGCTGCGCCTTCTTCGATCAGCGGGATAACCTTGTCGAAGTCAGGGCCGGAATGGTAGCCGGTGATGGCGATGCGAATGGGGTGGAAAAGCTCCTTGCCCTTCACTCCCGTGGCCGCCTTCACTTCGTTGATCCAGGTTTTGAAGTCCTCCGCGGAGACGGGGCCGGCGTGGGCGCGCACGCGGCCGGCGAACTCGCCCAGCACCGCGCGCGCTGAAGGTGCCGCGAGAACGGCGGCGTTCTCCGGTTCCGCATGCGCCTTGTCGGGATCGAAGCCGAAGATGAACGCAGACTTTATCGGCAACTCGTCGAGATGGTCCACCTTGGGCAGAAAAAGCGCAAGCAAACTGGCAAACCATGCCTTGCGCTCGGCGATCATCGCCACCGAAGGAAGATCAAGATGGATGGGCGGGTCAAGGTGCTCCAGCTCGTAGATGGTCTCCGCCGTATAAAGCTCCGAAGTCGTCCAAAGTGGAAACACATCCGGCCGGTGCAGGCAGAACTGGCGCTCGGCCAGCTTGGCGATGCGCTCCGGGTCAGCCAGCTTGATGTAATGCCGGTTGAGCCAGTTGAGCTTGTCGAAGTCAAAGATGGCCGGCGAGGGCGTCACGCGCTCCAATGAAAACAGCGGCACCAGCTCGGCCAGCGTAAAGGTCTCCGTCTTGCCGTCTTCCGCGCCCCAGCCGAGCAAGGCCAGGTAGTTGGCCAGCGCCTCAGGCAGATAGCCCATCTGGCGAAAGGTGGAAATGGACGTGGCGCCGTGGCGCTTGGAGAGCCGTTCGCGGTCCGCGCCCAGAATGGTGGAAAGGTGCGCGAACTGCGGCACCGGCCAGCCGAAGGCCTCGTAAATGGCCACCTGCTTGGGCGTATTGGAGATGTGATCGTCGCCGCGAATCACGTGAGTGATGCCCATCAGCGCGTCGTCCACGGTAACCACGTAGTTATATACCGGGATACCGCCGCCTTCATTTTTTGACATGCCCGCGGCGCCGCCCGCGGCCGAGCGCACCAGCACCGGGTCGCTGAGCGTGTCCGCAGCAAACTCGACCGGGCCGCGCACAATGTCGTTGAAGCGCAGGGGATGGTCCTCAATCCGCAGACGGATGGTGAACGGCTTGCCGGCAGCGATATTCCGCTCGATGGTAGCCGGGTCGATCGAGAGGCAGCGGCGGGAGTAGATCGCCGTCCGATGCTGCGCCACGGCCACCAGGCGCTCGGCTTCGAGTTCGTCCGGAGTGCAGAAGCAGCGGTAGGCTTTACCCTCCGCCAGCAGGCGCTCGGTGTGCTCGGCGTAAATCTTCAGCCGTTCCGACTGGCGATAGGGGCCGAACTCGCCCTCATCCGGCTCTCCGGGCGCGCCCGGGCCCTCGTCCCAGCGGATGCCGAGCCAGTGCAGATCTTCGATGAGCTGGGTTTCGTAGCGGGCTTCCGAGCGCTCGAGATCTGTGTCTTCGATGCGCAGAATGAACTTTCCCTCCGCGCGGCGCGCGAAGAGCCAGTTGTAGAGCGCTGTGCGCGCATTGCCTACGTGCAGCAGTCCAGTGGGCGATGGGGCAAACCGGACGCGGGGAATGGTGTTGGTCATAGCAACCAACATGATAGACGGTGGAAATGGGAGATGTCAGGTGGGGCCGCGCCCGACCCGCATTTTGCGTGCCAGGCGCCAAGCCTGGAGTTGGATTTACTTTGCCGCGCAAGCCGTGGGTGTACCCCTCTTGAAGCTTCGCCGCGAAGCCGCCACGTCCCCGAAATAGCCGAACCGAGGGTAACTTCCCAACTGATGGACATAGCCTTGCGCACATCTTAAAGACGAGCCGGGTTCCTGGGCTACACTGTTGCTGCGTTTGGGAACGTGCTTTCAGAGCACGCGAAAGGGGAACAAAGCAAAATGAAGAACTTCATCCGCGGCATAATGGTTGTTTCAGCGCTGGCATGCGCGGTTTCATTGAGCGCGCAGACTGCCGACGAAATCGTCGGCAAGTATGTTGCTGCCATTGGGGGCAAAGACGCGATCAGCCAGGTGAAATCGATGTATTCGGAGAGCTCTCTCACGATGATGGGGGGCGAGAATCCGAGTATCACGACGATGGTGGACGGTGTCGGCTACAAGAACGAGACCGACGTCAACGGCACCAAGATCGTGCAATGCTACACCGATAAAGGCGGCTGGATCGTCAATCCCATGACCGGAGCAACCAATGCAACGCCCATGCCGGATGACGTCTACAACGCGGGGAAAGCTCAAATCAGAGTTGGCGGCGCACTGTATGACTATGCGGCCAAGGGCAGCAAAATCGAGTTGCTCGGGAAAGAGGGAAGCGCCTTCAAGATCAAATTGACCTCGAAGGAAAATGTCGAATCCGTTTACCTGATCGACACGACTACCTATCTTGTTACCTCGGTGACGTCGAAGGGCAAGATGCAGGATCAGGACGTGTCCATCACCACCAAGCTTTCCGATTACCGGAAAACGGAACTTGGCTACGTGATTCCTTATGCCATCGACGTGGATCTTGGAGGACAATTCCAACTGACCATTGCCGTGAAGAAAGTGGAACTGAACAAGACGATCGATCCGGCTGTATTTGCAATGCCGAAATAGCGCGTCGGGCGCGAATCGTTTCTCAGTTACCGCTCAGGAAGGTACCTATTTCGGCAATCGGCCGGGAACTCCGAAATTTGCTTCACAGACAGTGAATATATGCCTCTACGACTTGGCAACTGAAGGTCGCGTTGCCGATTCTCCAGGTCACACGCGATCGTCAGTTACCCAGTAGCCATGAAAGACAAACGCGGAGCAAACTGGCCATATTCCCGGCTGAAACATCCCATCCGCGCGGGAATTCCTCTGATGCCCCTTGCTTGCGTTGTCCCTTTACCCCGCGCCAACCAGCTTCAGGTAATCCGGCTCGTCGGCAATTGTCCGATGGCGAAAGGCGCGCACAACCTTTCGCTCCTTCAGAAAGAACACGCCCGGCATCTGCTCCGCATCTTCCTTGATCATGCCAATTCCATACTTGAACATCGCACCCTTGAGCCAGCCC